>Ga0065722_100220_pt1 | contig 36464 bp, 22 predicted proteins | sample BansetMetagenome_FD_59109 | JGI IMG/M metagenome (GOLD analysis project Ga0065722, IMG submission 59109) | Bankia setacea gill microbial communities from Puget Sound, Washington, USA - Caecum Enriched | ecosystem: Host-associated > Mollusca > Digestive system > Ceca | place: United States... | reverse complement strand
CGCCAGCGGCACTTGCTGATTGCGAATACGTAGTTTCCAATGATTGGGGCGCGGGATTCACAGCAAGTATTGAAATCACCAACACCACAGGTGCTGCCGTAAATGGTTGGACTGTTGGTTGGGAATACGCCGGTAATAACCAAGTGACCAACCTGTGGAATGCAAGCCTTTCGGGTAGCAACCCTTATAGCGCAAGCGATATGGGTTGGAATGGGACTATTCAGCCTGGCCAAACCGTACAATTTGGCTTTCAGGGCTCATCGCCAGACGGAATCGAAATCCCTACTGTGACGGGCAGTGTTTGTGATGGGGGTTCTTCATCTAGCAGCTCTTCATCTAGCAGCTCTTCATCTAGCAGCAGTTCGTCCAGCAGTAGCTCCTCCAGCAGTAGCTCCTCCAGCAGTAGTTCTAGCTCCAGCTCATCGAGCAGTTCTTCTTCAAGTAGCTCCTCAAGCAGTTCTTCCAGTAGCAGCTCAAGTTCTTCCAGTAGCAGCTCTAGCTCTTCAAGTAGCTCCTCTAGTAGTTCTACTGGCGGCACTTGTGACGGCGTAAACGAATATCCAAACTGGACTTCGAAAGATTGGGAAGGTGGCACCCCTAACCACGCTAGCGCGGGTGATATGATGGTCTATCAGGGTGTGCTCTATCAGGCGAATTGGTATACCAATACCATTCCAGGTAGTGACTACTCGTGGACCAGCCAGGGCTCCTGTGACGGAACCTCTAGCTCTTCTAGTAGCTCAAGCTCATCGAGCAGCAGCTCTTCGTCTAGCTCTAGCAGCTCTTCTTCAAGCTCGTCGACGAGCAGCTCGTCTTCAAGCTCATCCAGTAGCTCCTCTTCCAGTAGTTCCTCTTCAAGCTCAAGCAGTTCATCTTCTAACGGTAATGTTATTCCAAACGCAGCAAGTAACGGCTTCCCTTACTGTCGCTCGGGAGATTCTGACCCTGATGGTGATGGCTGGGGATGGGAAAATGCNTACTCCTGTATCGTATACGGATCTGCAGCTGATCCCGGTGTTGGCAATTACGATTACTGTGTAATTGGCGGTAGTCAGCTTGACCTTTGTGTAACCGATACTGGTAGCTGGGGTACGGAAGGCGGCAACATTTGCCTTTCTGCAACTATGTGCCCAGGTATGACAGATAACACTCAGAGNGCAATGCGCGCAGATTTGGTCAACCCAAATTCTGATGCAACTGCAGAGGGCGTATACGATTACTTGCGCTCTATCTGGGGTAACTACATGTTGGCTGGTCAGCAGGATCTTACCTGGCAGGACAGCATAGACATGTATCAGCGTGTTATTAACGACACTGGTAGGGCTCCTGCAGTAATGGGCTACGACTTCCTGATGTACGGTAATGAAGGCTGGCCTGGGCTGCAGCAAACTGAAGAAGCCATTGCGCATTGGGATCGAGGTGGATTGGTTTCATTCGCATGGCATTGGCGTGACCCAGATACGGCTCATTCCGGCGATTTCTACACTGCAGACACGGCGTTCCAGATTCCTATGGCTAACGGTGAGCTGGATACCAGCAGTACGGCTTTTGCTAACATGGAAGTAAACGTGGCCATGGTTGCCGCTGAGCTGCAGCGTCTTGAAGATGCGGGTGTTGCGGTAATGTGGAGACCTTTGCATGAAGCTTCCGGCGGTTGGTTCTGGTGGGGTCGTAGCGACCGTACCGACGGCGTACCACCGGCCTATGCTCAGGTAAAACTGTGGCAGTGGTTGTATGACTCGCTCACTAACGATTATGGCTTGAACAACCTGATCTGGATCTGGAACGGTCAGAATTCCGCTTGGTACCCCGGTGATAACTACGTCGATATCGTTAGTTATGATATCTACGACGGTGAACAGAACTACGAGTCTCAAGTGGATGTGTACGATCTCACCGCCAGCTTCCCGCACGAACAGAAGATGGTGGCTATGAGTGAGAACAGCAACATCCCAGACCCAGATCTGATGCAGCAGGACGGCGCCTGGTGGTTGTACTTCATGGTCTGGAACGACACGGATACAGCTGAGGGTGTTTCCAGTAGTGGCAACTTCTGGACGGGTGAGTACTACAATACCAATGCTCATAAAGTTCATGTGTATAACCACAATCTGGTTATCACATTGGACGAGCTTCCCGCCTTTTAACGGTTAACCGTTAAATAACGTTACAAAGCCCGCTTCGTGCGGGCTTTTTTGTGACCTAAATAACGACTTAAGCGTATGGGAAATGCGTGTTTGCTCTAATTTNAATCAACTTTCGTAGAGACTCTCACGTTTAAAACCTTATAATCGACAGTTCAATGCTCAGCCAAGTGCTATAAAAATTTACATGAGCTGTTTTTTAATCCGTTTTTTCTTGTGCCTTGCATTAGGCATGATGTTATCAGGCCTTGTCGCTGCTTGTGAGCTGCGCAATGGTGAATCGACGCCTGTACTATGGTTCCCGCCAAAGTATAAGGCGAAGGAGCCAGCGGAAGATTACACCTTTAAAATCATTCAGCTTATTTTGAATAAATCTGAGGCGAAATATGGCCCATGCGAAGTACGCATTCTAAAGCGTGATCTACCCCTGCGACGGATGATGCTCTATCTGGAAAAAAATGAATTGATAGACGTAATCTCGCTTACCGTAAATCAAAAGCGGGAGACCACGCTAATTCCTATCAAAATCCCTATTGCCAAAGGCATGGTGGGTTTTCGCGTGTTTATTATTCGTAAAGGGGATCAGCCGCGTTTCAGTCAGATTAACANCCTTGAAGATTTAAAAGGTTTTGTCGCCGGGCAGGGTAAGGGCTGGTCTGATGTGGAAGCTCTGGCGCAAACAGGCTTGCGCAGTGTTACTACCGATAATGTACCTTCGCTGGTGAATATGCTCGTAGCTGGGCGGTTTGATTATTACCCTCGCGGTGCACGCCAACTTATTCCAGAACTTAAAATCTACGAAGGGTTGCCTGTTCAGGTGGAGTCTAAATTGGTATTGAGTTACCCCAGCATGACCGCGCTCTACGTCAATCCAGAGCGCCAGGGTTTAGCGCAACGCTTGGAGTATGGGTTAAATCTAGCCATTGCCGATGGCAGTGTAGATAAGCTTTTTTATACGCACCCAACGACCTCAACGGCACTAAAAAAACTCAATTTTGAAAAGCGAACCATTATAAAAATGTGTAACCCCATGATTCCTGATTGGGTTCCTACGGACAAACCGAATTATTGGCTGTACCCCTGGCCGAAAGACCTCTGTGCTCGTAACGGGCCGTGAAAAAAATAATCTTACAATAGGTTGCCCAATAGTAAGATTGCGCTATGCAGGGTGAAAGCCCTAATGTTGAATTACCATCAATACGATTTAAAAAGAGAAAAATATGAGATTTATACCGTTCTTTCTTAGGGTTGTTACTTTGGGCGTATTGTTACTGCCGGCGTTTTCCATGGCGGCTATTCAGCTGCCCTTATTGCTGAGTAATGACGCTATTATTCAGCGCGACCAACCCGTATCTATTTGGGGCTGGGCAGAACCGGAGCAGACCGTAACCATAAAGCTGAATGATCGTGTTCAAGTCGTAGATTCTGATGCCCGAGGCGAGTGGCAGGCAATATTTGAACCGCTGAAAGCGGGCGTAAGTGTATCGCTTGTGGTTAAGGCGGGCGGCGAGATAAAAACAGTCAACAATATGCTTGCAGGTGATGTATGGGTTGCTTCGGGGCAGTCCAATATGGAGTGGCTGTTGCAAGACAGCCTAGGTGCAGAAACGGAATTACAATTGCTTAATAATACCAATATCCGCCATTTTAAAATACCGAAAAGCTGGAGTGTAGCACCTGAAAATAGATTGGNGGGTGGCGAGTGGTTTTCTGCAACGAGCGAGCATGCGGGTGAGTTCAGTGGTGTGGCGTATTTCTTTGCTAAAAAAGTGGCTGCACAAACGGGTGTGCCCATTGGCATTATTGGCAGTAATTGGGGCGGTAGCTCTATTGAAACCTGGATGAGCTATAGGGCGTTGGGTTTATCGGCTGAGGAAATTCAACAGGTATTGGGAAAGCACAAACAAAAAAATGATGACTACAGGTCGGCACAGTTAAAACAAATGCAGCGTTGGCCCGGTGCNCTGGTGAATAAATTAGGTGATGCNGATGCGGACTGGAGTGCTGCAGAATTACAAACGAATGAGTGGGCCGAAATTTCTGTGCCAAGCTTGTGGGAAGGGCAGGGCTACAATGGTGTTGATGGCATTATTTGGTACCGTAAACAGTTTCAATTAACTCACGAAGATATCGCTGGCGGAATTACGCTAGGTTTAGGCCGAATTGATGATAACGATATTACCTGGGTAAACGGTGTAAAGGTTGGGGAAACCAGAGCGTTTAATGAAATTCGCACTTACTCAGTTCCTGAATCAGCTTTAAAGCCTGGGCTTAATAGCATTGCGATTCGCGTAGAAGATACCGGCGGTGGTGGTGGAATTTATTCCGATGTAGAGCTGTTGTACGTACAGACAGCCGAAGGTAAAAAAACATCTCTAGCGGGTGAATGGCTATTTAGGCCAGATAAAGTATTTGTTGATACCGACGGCGCAATGAATCAGGTTGAAACAGCGCTGTATAATAAAATGATGTACCCATTGTTTCAGTACCCGGTAAAAGGCGTGATTTGGTATCAAGGTGAATCCAATGCTTTTGAGGAAACTCGGGCCACGCAGTATGCCCGCCAGTTTCAGCAGATGATTATCGAGTGGCGACAAAAGTGGGCTCAGCCTGAGTTAGCCTTTTATTGGGTACAGCTCGCTAGTTTTGATACGAATGATGGCGATTCGTTAGTGAGGCCCTGGGCAACTTTGCGCGAATCACAAACGGCGGCACTAACGCTACCCAACACTGGGCAGGCGATAGCAATAGATGTTGGTGATGCGAACGATATACACCCGCGCGATAAAAAAACGGTAGGTGAGCGGCTGGCTGTCATTGCACTTAATAAAACCTATGGAGANAAAAAACAGCATTACCGAGGCCCAGAGCTGAAGAGCGTAAAACTAAAAGGTACGTCATTGGTCATAAAATTTAATTCGGCAAAGGGCTTGGCTATTCGAGATGGCCAGGCATCCGTATTGGGCTTTGAGCTAGTAGATCAAGCTGGAAAGCTCGTGCCTTTGGAAGGGCTAGTGAAGGGTACAAAAGTAGTACTCAAGCTGAATAACCGTTCACCCGTAGAAGTACGTTATGCTTGGGATGATAGTCCCGTTAATGCCAATTTAATGGATACCACCGGGCTGCCGGCTGAGCCATTCAGAGTAAAATTGTAAATCCCGCCTCTAGCGCCNAGCTTTCGGCTGGGCGTTTTTGTTTTTTCACTATCCCTATGTCATTGCACTGGTGTCACTGCACTGGAGCCACTGCACTGGTTACACTATCGCGGTGCCACTATTGTGAGCCTGTCGCTTATTCTTTGTATGCCACTGCAAGTGGCTGGCGGGTAGCTTTCCTGAGCTATGAGTCGTCTCTACGTTGATGATTGTTTTTACACCTAAATCGCATTTATATCGTCAAAATCAATCATATCTAGTCAAATGGTGATATATTTACCCCTTGAGTGGTTTGTGAAGTACACGGCTGAGTGCTTTTTTGGTCGATTGTTGAGCGATTCAAGGTTCAAGCGAAAGGGGGCATACCGTTGAGTGTGAGTGAGAGTTCTAGCTTTTGTGCAGTATTTGATATTGGTAAAACCAATATTAAGTTAAGCCTGGTTGATCGAGATTCCGGTCAGCTGGCGATTAGTGCGCAAAGTGAAAATAGTGTACTCAATGATGGCGATTTTCCTTGCGCCAATACCGAGCATATTTGGCTCTGGCTGAAGTCCCAGCTTAAACAGTGGTCGACTACCTATCTGATTGAAGGCATTGGTATTACTACCCACGGCGCAACCATTGCCTGTGTGGCCGAAGGTGAACTGGTTTTGCCCATACTGGATTATGAATTCACTGAGATAGATAGTGCGCGGCAAGCGTACAATTTGCTGCGTCCAGCTTTCGACGAAACCCTAAGCCCGGCACTACCGGTTGGCTTGAATTTGGGCGCACAACTACACTGGTTACAAAAGCAATACCCCGAAGAATTTGCACGTACACAACACTTTTTACTGTACCCCCAGTATTGGTGTTACCGCTTGAGTGGTGTTGCTGTTTCTGAAATGACTTCACTGGGGTGTCATACCGACCTGTGGAACCCGAATAAAAAGGATTACTCCACATTAGTTAATCGTCAGCGGTGGCGAGAATTATTTCCTCCTAATTTTGCCGCGGGGAAGTGCCTGGGTGTTATAAAACCAGATCTTGCGAAAACATTAGGTTTGCCTGCAACGTGCGAAATATATAATGGCATTCACGATAGTAACGCATCGTTAGTGCCGCATCTTTTTACTCAAAAAACACCCTTCGCTAGTTGTATCTTCCGGTACATGGACAATTATTGCCGGTATTGGTAGCCCTACAAGCTGTCTGGATGAGCGTAAAGATATGCTGGCAAACGTGAACGTGTTCGGCGAGCCAACCTCCTGTATTCGTTTTATGGGGGGTAGGGAATGGCAGCAGCTAGCNGGCACTGAAAATGCGAGCGAAAANGATTTCCTGGCACTTTCCCGACGCGGTGTTTACGCCATTCCTGCCTTTTCCGATCAGGGAGGGCCGTTTCGTCAGCAAGCAGGCTATGTTTATGGTGCCGAGCATCAGCACCTTAGCGAAAGTGAAAAGTCGGCACTCGCCACGCTTTACCTAGCGCTTATGACTGATCATTGCCTTGAGTTATTACAGCAGAATTCTACGGTTATTATTGAAGGTGCATTCGCACGCAATTCGTGGCTAATGGAAATATTGGCGGGCCTACGGATAGAGCAACAAATTTTATATTCTGAAGATGCCACTGGCACTACAGCGGGCACCGCGCATTTGTCAAATCAAACGAGCGCTAGTCGCTGGCCCATCACAGTTTTTCCGGTGGTCCCGGCACCAATAATCCAATCTTTTATTACGTCCTACAAACAAAAATGGCAGTCGCTGCTTTCAAGGTAGTTTTTGAATGAACGAAAATAGACATAAAGCTCGAGATCAGAAGTTTCAGTATCTGCATCCAGCTGACCAAATCGTTATGATTATGGAGCGCATCTATACCTATGAGATGACAACCACTTCTGGCGGTAATATATCGGTGCGCGACGAAGAGGGGCGCATCTGGATTACACCGGCCGGTGTCGATAAGGGCAGCCTGACCCGTAACGATATTGTGTGCATTCTGCCAAGCGGTGGCTGCGAGGGTAAACACAAACCGTCTTCTGAATATCCTTTTCATTTGGCTATTTACGCCGTTAGGCCAGACCTAGATGCGGTACTACACGCGCACCCTCCGGCGTTGGTGTCGTTTTCTGCGGTGGGTATTACGCCCGATCTCCATATGTTGCCGAACACTCGACATATCTGCAAAGCCGTAGATTTTGTGCCTTACGGGTTGCCGGGTAGCGATGATCTTGGTGAAAAAATAGCAGCCTCTTTTGGTGAAGGGTTTAATACGGTCTTACTGGAGAATCACGGCGTGGTTACCGCCGCCCAAGATTTATTTGAGGCTTTTAAGCAATTCGAAACACTGGATTATTCGGCGCGCATACAAATTAAAGCGCAAGGTTTGGGTGGTCACACCCAGATCAGTGCCGAGCAAATGACCATTTACGACCAGAAATGCAATGACCTTCCCGAGTTTGAGCCGGGTGCTGCCTCCAGTAGAGAAAAGGCGATTCGTCGCGATATTGTGCAGATGATGCAACGCAGTTATCAGCAAGGACTGATTACCAGTACCGACGGAACTTTTGCGGTGCGTTTAGATGAAAATTCATTTTTGATTTCGCCCTATGGTTACGACCGAAAATATTTAGATGAAGGCGATATCGTACTGGTGAAAAATGGGCAGCGGCAAAAAGGCAAGTTTCCGAGCCGATCGAGCCGGTTGGTCACACAGTTGTTTCAGACGCACCCTAAAGTTGATGCGTTTATTTTGGCCCACGCGCCAAATGTGATGGCGTTTAACGTGTCGGGCAAAGAATTAAATTCCCGAATTATTCCCGAGGCGTATATTTTATTACGCGATATAGCAACGCTACCTATCGAAAGTTTAACTCAAGATCATCCGTATATTGTAAGCCAGCTATCGCCTTCTCAGCCGTTGGCAATGGTTCAGAATAACGGCATTCTGGTAACCGGAGACAGCTTATTACAGGCTTTCGACAGGCTTGAAGTGGCGGAATATACCGCTAAAGCTATTTTAGGGGCTCATCAGTTGGGCAGTGTGAAAATTATGAACGATGCAGTGATTAGTGAGTTAATTACGGCTTTCAAATTACCCACATAATAGTGGCTCATGGGTTTCGAAATGGGGTCGCTAATAGCGGTGCCCAACGGAATCTGCTTGTTAGCGTTATACCAACAGCATTAAAAATAATAATGAGATAATAAGGATACAGCTATGACATTAGATCGTCGGCAGCTTTTGAAAATGACGGCAGTAGCCTCAACCTTGCCTGTACCAGGGCTCAGCGCACAGGCTTCTACCGGAATACCGTATCAATCGAATAAGCTGTATCACGGAGTTGCCTATTATCCAGAGTTATGGCCGAAAGAGGATGTTGATCGCGACATTATCGAAATGAAAAAGCTGGGTATTAATGTCGCGCGTATGGGCGAGTTTGCCTGGTCAACAATGGAGCCAAAAGAAGGGAAGATCACCCTCGATTATTTCAAGCGCGTTATGGATAAAATGCACGACGCGGGTATTGATGTAGTGTTGTGTACACCCACGGCAACGCCGCCCATTTGGCTCACCCACAATCATCCAGAGCGCTGTCATAAAAGTGCTGAGGGTGAAATTTTTATACATGGTGCTCGCCAGCACGCCAGTTACGAACACCCTGCGGTGAAAAAAGCCTGTTTTCGTATTGTTAAAGCGATGACAAAAGAGTTAGGTCGTCACCCGGCATTAATTGCGTGGCAGCTCGACAATGAAATGAAAGCCCATGTGGCGGAAGATTATAGCGATGCGGCCGTACAGGCTTGGCATCGCTGGTTGAAAATTCGATTTGGCACCATAGCCAAGCTCAATAAAGCATGGGGTACCCACGTTTGGAGTCAGCATTACCAGCGCTTTGATCAGGTGCCGGCGCCACTAAAAACGCCTTTTCTTCACAACGCCTCTTTAAGTACCGCTTACCGCATGTTCTGTCGCGAAAGTGTGGCAGATTTTATGAAGGCGCAGAGCGATATTCTTAAAAGCTATTCCGATAAGCCCGTGACTCATAACGATAACCCGGCCTTTAACATTCACCATGAACGTTCAATGCGTGCGCAGGATTTTGCTTCATATGATGCCTATCCAACGGCGCAGCAGTGGGGCTCATTGGTTTTTCGTTCAGATCTCTACCGAGCGGCTATACCAGGTCGCCCATTTTGGCTTATGGAAACCAGTACGGCACACAACGGCTGGCTAGGGAATCACCAGCCAATACACCCTAAAGGGTATCTCGCAGCAGAAGCCGTTTCAGTATACGCACTGGGTGGCGAGGCCTTTTGCTACTGGCTTTGGCGCCAACAACGCAGCGGTGCGGAGCTGCCTCATAGTGCGGTAATGAGTGCATGGTTTAAGCCCGGTATTGGCTACAGCGAGGTGCAGCAGGTAGCCAAAGCGCGGCAGCGACTAGAGCCGTTATTGATTGGGACGCAGGTGCTAACACCAGAAGTGGCGGTGACTTATTCTGATCACGCCCGGGCAATGATTGAAACCGAAGCGCTCGATAAGCGTGAAGGTTTTCCTCGACGGTACCGCGGTATTGTTGAACACTGGCATTCAATTATTCGAGACCTCGGTTATCACCGAGAGGTTCGTTTTGAGGGTGCTGAACTCACAGGTCTTAAATTATTGGTCACCCCTGCAATGCCCTACGTGAGTGAGGCGTTTGCGCAACGTATTCTGGCTTTTGTAAATAATGGAGGTATCTGGATTGCCGGCCCGGTAACCGGTACCCGAGGCCGCGAACACACCGTGCCGACAGATGCTGGTTTGGGGTTGTTGGATGCGCTTGCTGGGGTAACAACCCATTACGTCGTCCCGCTTACCAAAACCAAAACCGAAGGCCGCGCACTGGGGATGACAGTACCGCTGAGTGGCTGGTGTGCGGCAATGACGCCAAAACCGGGCACTAAGAGTATTGGTGTTCTTGAAAATGGTGCTGCAGCGGGCTACAGCTTTATTACCGAGCGTAAGCTAGGGGCAGGGCGAGTGGTTGTACTTGGGGCTCACCCGCATAACGACACGGGTTTGGTGTTAATTCAAAAGCTTATTCGTCACTATGCCTCACTGGCCGCGGTAACACGCAAGTTCGAGGTGTCCAGCGGCACCATTGTAAGTCCGCGGCTTACCGCTGACGGCGGAGAAATGTGGCTTGCGGTCAATATGGACGGTAAAGGTGGGCGTTTGCACTTGCCTGAAAAGGCGACAGACATCGAAACCGGCGACGCCTTTGAGCGTACGCTCGAACTTGGTCCTTATCAGTGGTACGCCATCAATCCAGGGAGGTCGTAATGGAAAAAATTGCGTTCACCATGCAGCTTAATCCCGGCTGTGAGGCCGAGTATAGAAAGCGCCACGATGAAATATGGCCGGAATTGATAGAAGAACTCAAAAATGTGGGTATTCAAGACTACTCTATTTTTTTGGATGACGATTCCGGTACGCTTTTCGGTGTGCTCTGGCGCACGGAACCCCACGGAATGGACGCGCTTCCAGAAAAGCCCATTATGAAAAAATGGTGGGTTTACATGGCCGATATTATGGCTTCCAACCCCGATAGTAGCCCCCGTGTGCAGCCCTTAAAGCTTGTGTTTCACCTGAAATAGAGCGCATTCATTAGCGGCTTTTTCAGCCCACGGGGGGATTTGTGTGGTATTTCCCTAGGCGAATATTTTCCAGGTTTTTAGGGCCTAAGTGCCAGTTTTGGCCATTTGTGGCATTCGTGAGCGAAGCGCGCGCGAATTTAAGCAAATTCGGCGATTGCCTGACTAAATTCGATCAGTTACAATCTTATTCAATCATTTTGAATCATAAAGTGCATTCGCGTGACATCCTTATTGCTGTCTTTTGAATGTTATTCAAATAAAAAAGGTGTTTAATTTATGGCAACTGTGTTGGAAAACCTGTGGGACGATAGCTACGCGTCTACCCTCAATGACGAGGAGCTGCTCAAGTATCGCTCAAATTTACTGGGGTCTGATTTACGCATTACCAACTACGGCGGTGGTAATACCTCGGCAAAGCTCACGCAGGAAGACCCGTTAACAGGAAAGCAAACAAAAGTGCTTTGGGTAAAAGGCTCTGGTGGTGATCTTGGGTCTATCGAGTTGGGTGGGTTTTCAACGCTTTACGAGCCAAAGCTTCATCAGTTGAAAGAGCTGTATCGTGGGCTTGAGTTTGAAGATGAAATGGTGGGCTATCTACCGCACTGCACTTTTAACCTTAATCCGCGGGCTGCCAGTATTGATACGCCGCTACACGCCTACATTCCACACGCACATGTCGATCATATGCACCCCGATGCTGTAATTGCGATTGCCTGTACGGCTAACAGCCAGGCACTAACAGAGCAAATATTTGCTGGTGACTTGGGTTGGTTGCCCTGGCAGCGCCCAGGATTTGATCTTGGCCTTAAGCTGGAAAAACTTGCCGGAGAAAACCCTCAGTTACAGGGTGTTGTTCTTCAGGGGCATGGCTTGTTTACGTGGGGCGCAACATCTAAAGATTGCTACCTGAAAACCTTGGAAATCATTCAGAAGAGTGCCGATTGGCTGGCAGAGAACAATACATCCGAGAGCTTTGGTGGCGAAAAGTACACCAAGCCTTTAGATGAAAAGCAGCGCTTTGACATTGCCTGCCAGCTAATGCCACTCGTTCGTGGAAAAATCACCAATGAGCAATTCAAAGTTGGGCACTTTAATGATTCGCCCGAAATTTTACAGTTTGTAAATTCGAACCAATTGACGTCTTTGGCTGCGTTAGGTACTTCCTGTCCAGACCACTTTTTACGGACAAAAATAGCGCCGCTGGTTATTCATTTTGACCCGATTGAGCGCGATGTGGAAAAAGCCATCGCTAACTGCAGCCAAACGTTGGACGAACAGCTAGACGCTTACCGTCAGAACTATACCGCCTATTATGAGCGCTGTAAGCACGAAAATAGCCCCGCAGTACGAGACCAGAATGCAGTGGTGTACCTTATTCCCGGCGTTGGCATGCTCACGTTTGCCAAGGACAAAGCGACCGCAAGAATAGCCGGCGAGTTTTATATTAACGCCATAAACGTTATGCGTGATGCTACCGGTGTTGATACTTATGTGGGCCTAGATGAGCAGGAAGCTTTTAACATTGAATACTGGCTGCTAGAGGAAGCTAAATTACAGCGTATGCCTCAACCTAAATCGCTTGCCGGTCGAGTAGCGTATATTACCGGCGGTGCCGGAGGTATTGGTAAAGCCACTGCCGCGCGACTTGCTTCGGAAGGTGCCTGCGTGTGCATTGCCGACATAGACGATCAAGCATTAACCGAGAGTGTGAGTGAGCTACAAAGCGTTTTCGGTAAGGATGTTGTTCGCGGCGTGACCTGCGATGTTACTAAAGAGCAGAGTGTTATTAACGCGCTGAAATTCTGCACGGTTGAATTTGGCGGTGTCGACATTCTGGTATCGAACGCTGGTATAGCCAGTTCCGCGCCGCTAGACGAAACAGATCTAAGCCTGTGGAACCGCAATATGGATATTCTCTCCACCGGGTATTTTCTTAACCTGCGCGAGGGTTTTAAAATTTTAAAGAAACAAAAAACCGGCGGTAGCATGATTGTCATCGCCAGTAAAAATGCGCTGGTGGCTTCTCCTAATGCATCAGCCTATTGTGTAGCAAAGGCAGCGGAAGTGCAGTTGTCCCGATCGGTTGCACTCGAAGGTGCACCGCTCGGTATTCGTTGCAATGTAGTCAACCCGGATGCCGTGTTGAAAGGCTCCAAAATATGGACGGGTAAATGGCGTGAAGAGCGCGCGGCAGCTTACAATATGGTCGGGGAAGAGCTGGAAGAGCATTATCGTAGCCGCAGTCTATTAAAGCGCAGCGTTCTTCCAGAGGATATTGCCGAAGCTATCTACTTTTTTGCATCGACAAAATCGGATAAAAGTACCGGTAATATTTTGAATGTGGATGCAGGTAATGCGGCCAGCTTCACTCGTTAGCCCACGGCGTAGGCGAGCCTGAATGCGAACAATAGATTAAACGGGAAAAGGTTTTTAAAAATGGCAGACACAATAAAAAGTGAATTCATTTCTGAACAAAATGATCGCTATTTTCCAGATTTAAAACGAGATTATGATGTGCTTGGCGAGCAACTGCTGCGTCGAGGAATTTCAATTGCAGAAATTACTCGAAAGGCCGAACAGTTTGAAGTGGCCGTTCCCACATGGGGCGTTGGCACAGGCGGTACACGGTTTGCGCGCTTCCCGAACGCTGGTGAGCCACGCAATATTTACGAGAAGCTGGATGATTGCTCTGTTATTAATCAAATGGTGCGTTGTACGGGCAAAGTATCGCCTCATTTTCCGTGGGATAAAGTGAGTGACCCTACAGAGCTAAAGCAATATGCCGATAATCTGGGGTTGGGTTTTGATGCGGTTAATTCCAATACCTTTCAGGATCAGCAGGGGCAGGCCAATTCTTATAAATATGGTAGTTTAACCCACACCGACAAGGCCACTCGCGAACAAGCGGTTGCTCACAATATTGAATGTATTGAGTTGGGCGAAAAATTGGGCTCTACTGCGCTCACGGTTTGGATTGCCGATGGTTCTAACTTCCCCGGCCAACAGCATTTTCAGCGCTCGCTAGAACGTTACCTGGAAAGCGCTAAGGCTATTTACGCTGCCCTGCCCGATAATTGGCACATGTTTATTGAGCATAAAATGTTTGAGCCAGCATTTTATTCAACGGTTATTCAAGACTGGGGTTCAAATGTACTCTGTGCGATGGAGCTGGGTGAAAAAGCAAAATCACTGGTAGATCTTGGCCACCATGCGCCAAACGTTAATATCGAAATGATTGTCTCCCGTCTTATACAGTTTAAAAAACTAGCCGGCTTCCATTTTAACGACAGTAAGTACGGCGACGACGACCTCGATAGCGGCAGTATTCACCCTTACCAACAGTTTTTGATTTTTAACGAATTGGTTGATGCGAAATACCGCGAACAGGAGGGCTTTAACCCTGCTTACATGTTAGACCAGTCGCATAACGTAACTGATCCGGTTGAAAGCTTGATGACGTCTGCCATGTCGGTACAGCGGAGTTANATACAGGCCCTATTGGTGGACCGAGAGTCGCTTTACAGTTACCAGTATGCCAACGATGCACTCATGGCGAGTAACACGTTAAAGGCCGCTTTCAATACGGATGTATCACCTATTATGGCTATGGTTCGAGCCAATACGGGTGGAGCCATTTCACCGGTCGAGACGTTCAGAGCGTTTGGCTACCGCGAAAAAGTGGCGCAACAGCGTCCAGCCAGCGGGCAGGGTGGCTCTGGAATTGTCTAGCGTTTATGGACGGCAATAGCCGGAGCGCCTGATAAAGCCTGCCTTAAAAAGTATGACAAATACAGGCGCGCGGGGCCGAAAAGTGGCCCCGTATGCTATGAATCAGGCAATGATTATCTCAATTCCACGATTGCGTAGATCCTGTAGCAACTGTGGATCGGCTTCATCGTCGGTAATGAGAATATCCACTTCTTCTGGAGGGCAGAGAATGAAGTTGCCGCGCTGTCCTATTTTAGAGCTGTCGGCCAATACAATCAGTTGATCGGCCTGCTTACGTAATTTTTGTTCTGCGCGAATAAGTAACGGGTCCGATTCGGTTACGCCCACAGAGGTGATGCCTTGGGTGCCCATAAACATTTTACTGCTGTGGTAATACTGTATGGTGTCTTGCTCGAAGGAACTCAGCACAATTCCCTGCTCACGGTAGATCTCTCCACCTGGTAGAGTGATCTGATTAATACCGTTTTCACCAATGTAGTGAGCAAGTTTGAATGAATTGGTGAGAATATTAACGTGTCGTGTGGCTAGAAATTCGCCCATCATAAACGTAGTTGTACCACCGTTAATGATCACCGATTCGCCGTCATTGCATATACTTGCGGCTTTTTCAGCTATTCGACGCTTTTTGTCGATATGGATTTCTTGGTTAGAGGCAAATGAACTAGCAGACAAAGCACGTTGTTTGTTTTCATTTTCGCTGGAAACTGCCTCAGCGCCACCGCGAATCTTCTTTAACTTTTCCAGTTCGTACAGCTTGTTTATATCTCTACGAATGGTGGCTTCAGAGGTGTTGAGCTCCGTAGACAAAAGGCGAACACTAGCGAAGCGCTTTTTTTCTACAAGATCAATAATAAGTTGGTGACGCTGTTTTTCTAACATGGTGTCTGTTTTTTTAGTTAGTGAATCAAATTAGGCGGGTGACAGTTTATGCCTCAGCCTTATATCGGAAAAGGGAGCACAATACAATAAACTGGCATTTAATGCCTGTTTATGTGTTCTCAGCGTTTGGTTTAACCGACCACACTTTGAAATTCCGATAACGAAACTTTGTCCATTGCATCTGTCGAAAACCCCATTTTACCGTCTTTCCAATAGGTCGTCTGGCTGTCGGTATAATCGATGATTTTTCGGTTATCTACCCACATTAAAATACGAGGTCCTATTTTTNNCTAGCTGAATTTTATGCGCTAACTCTGAGTGTGTTGGAATACCTAGCGCACCTTTTTGCAAAAGGGTAAAACTGTTGTTCTTCCGCAGGTTTGCGTGACCCCGGTTTTTATTGTGTGCGGCATTCGCATAGTAGCTGATGTGGTAGCTACGGATATCGCCATGTATATACTGCTCAAACGTCCCATCACGGTGCTTTAGGCTTGGGCTAAAAATACCCTCGCCTTGTAAACCTTTTGACCGCAAAAAAAATAATCGATAAACCGGCATTGGTATTAAGGTTTTGAGCTTCCCATTCGGCAAAAAAACTCTGTGGGAATTCTTCCGGGCACCACAGCACATGATGCATCGTTTGGCCGGGTGAATACAGGGTCATCCAGCCGTTTTTAAACGTTAATTGACCTGGCCCTTCCATAGTCCAGTTCGCAACTTGTTCAACACTACCCAAGTGGTTGGCGTATAGCAGCTCTGGCTTGTCTGCATTAGCGGCAAGCGCGTTGAATAGGGTCGTAAGCACCAGTAATAATGGTGTAAGTATGGGCCAGTTTGAGTTCATTCGCCCATTTTACCTACGACCAAACATAAAATCGATCAATAATGATCATTAGTGGTCATAAAATTTCATCTGTGATATAAAATAATGAATTGCATCACCCGTGTAAAACGATAAAAAGGCTTTCAAACAATGAACCGACGTGAATTATTGCTTAAAGGCGCACTAGCCGCTTCAGTCCCCCTGGCTTCTGGTCTCACGTTTGCTTCAGCCACCCAGGCTGCAGCGCAACTTTCACGTAAAAAGGGCTTTATGGGCTGGCTCGAGGGTGAAGAGCCAACGGTAACACCCGGTATAAATTGGGGGCAGCCGTGGAAGCAGGGAGAGTTAAAGCGTGAGGATACTCTGCGTTTACAGGCGGACAATGGTAAGCCGGTCGCGCTGCAAAGTTGGCCTACCGCCTATTGGCCCGATGGCTCGGTAAAATGGACGGCCCACGCGGTGCCTGCAAATGCCAAGTTGGGGCAGCATTTTTCTGTGGCTAAAGGTGCGGGCCCGGCGCCAGCAGTGGCGGTATCAGTGAAGGAAAAGCGTCAGTCTATCCAGGTGGATACAGGCGTTATTCGGTGCGATATTCCGCGTAAGGGCGCAGTACTTATTTCGCGTATGGAGCGCAATGACCGTGTTATAGCGCAGAACGCAACGCTGGTAGGAATGCGACAGGATAAGCCTGAAAGTGAGCCTGGTTCTACGCCGCAATTGGAATCGTTTGAATCGAAAATTAATGAGGTGACGGTTGAACAAGCTGGGCCGATTCGCGCGGTAGTGAAGGTGGTGGGCGTCCATCGAACTGAAAATAAACGTGAGTGGTTACCCTTTAGTGTGCGCTTTTACTTCCATGCGGGTGGTGACAGTTTACGTATAAGTCATAGTTTTGTGTTTGACGGTGATGCCCAAACGGATTTCATTCGTGCCATGGGTTTACAAGTAGAAGTACCTATGCGCGACGAGCTGTACGACCGCCATGTTCGTATGGTAGGTGAAGGCGATGGCCTCTGGGGCGAGTCACCTCAGGGCATTACCGGCTTGCGCCGTGATCCGGGGCAAAAAGTGCGCGATGCACAAATTGCTGGCGTAAAAACACCACCGCTAAATGAATGGGATGAGCGTGTTAGCAGCCGCATGCACTGGATTCCAGTTTGGAACGACTACACGTTGAGTCAGCTAAACGCTAACGGTTTTTCTATTCGCAAGCGAACCAAGGCTGGCCATGGTTGGATTGACGCTGACCAAGGTCAGCGCTCTGCGGGTGTGGCCTATGTCGGTGGTGTTTCGGGTGGTTTATTATTGGGTATGCGTGACTTTTGGCAGTTGCATCCGGTACAGCTCGATATTCGAAATGCTGGAACAGACACGGCAAAAATGACGCTCTGGTTTTGGTCACCGGAAGCCCCAGCGATGGATGTGCGTTTTTACCATGATGGTCTTGGGCAGGAGACCTATGAGCAACAGTTGGATGCACTGAATATTACCTACGAAGACTACGAGCCGGGTTTTGGTGATGCCAAGGGTGTTGCACGTACAACTGAATTTACCTTACAGGTTCATGCGCAAACACCTGCACGCGAGCAAATTTCGCACATGGCGGAAGCGATTCGCCAGCCACCTCAGGTGGTCGCTGCGCCGGAAGACTATCTTGAGGCCGGTGTTTTTGGTGGTTTGTGGAGTTTACCGAACCGATCTACGGCAGAAATGGCGGAAATAGAAAACCGGCTCGATTGGTCGGTTCAATACTATAAGCAGCAGGTTGATCAACGGCACTGGTATGGCTTTTGGAATTACGGCGATATTATGCATACCTATGATACAGACCGTCATGTATGGCGGTATGACGTAGGGGGTTACGCCTGGGATAATTCCGAATTATCACCGGACCTCTGGTTGTGGTACTCGTTTTTACGTACCGGCAATGCCGACACCTTCCGCTTAGCCGAAGCCATGACGCGGCACAACCGCGATGTTGATATATACCACCTTGGCCAATTTAAGGGGTTTGGTACACGCCATAATGTTCAGCATTGGGGGTGTAGTGCAAAGCAATTACGTATCAGTACATCGGCTTATCGTCGATTCCATTACTTTTTGACCGGTGATGAACGAACCGGCGATGTGCTTGATGAGGTTGTCGATGCGGATGAGCAGTTGGCTACTCTAGTGCCTACGCGTAAACTCGCAAATAAAAAACCAGTGCCGGGCGATGTGCGTATGGGTGTTGGAACCGACTGGGGCTCGGTAGCCGCGAACTGGCTTACGGCCTGGGAGCGAACGGGTGATCCACAGTATCGAATACGGCTTGAGGATGCGATGCGCACTATTGGTAGTCAACCACATGGTTTCTTTACCGGTGTATTCGGTTACGACCCAAATACCAAAAAATTATTGCCTCCAGAAAATGTGAGCCCTGGTATTTCTCATTTAAGCGCTGTCTTTGGTTTGATAGAAGTGTGTGCGGAGTTAAATCAACTGTTAGATATTCCCAGCTTCAAGCAGGCGTGGCTCGACTACGGTCGCTACTACAATGCCAGCGAGGAAGAGCAGATAAATAAATTTGGCAAGCCTTTTAAGGGGAACAGCCTAACGGTTGCACATTCCCGCTTAACCGCTTATGTGGCGGCCGAAACCGGCGATAGAAAATTAGCCATTCGTGCCTGGAAGGAATTTCAAAAAGAGTGGGGTGGTAAAAAGATGGTAGGTACCCAGCGTATTCATGGCCCTGACGTGTTAAATTCCGTAGACGAAGCGCCGTGGGTCTCTACCAATGATGCTTCACAGTGGGGGCTGGCCGCCATTCAAAATTTGGCCTTAGTGCCCGAAGCATTGAGTAAAGATAAATAATTATAAAATAACCGGTTCAGAACCTACTCAAATGCATTGGTTCAGTACTAAGGCTCAGTATTAAGGTTCAGCACTAAGGTTCAGTATTAAGGCTACTGTTGGGTAGCCTTAGTGCTATATCGCACAGGTATGGCGTGTTCGTTTCAGCAACACGCCGTTAACTCATCCAAAGGAGGTTCACGTCTACATCGATGTAGGCGCGAGTCTACAAAGCTACCTCAATGGTTGTTTCCATTGTTTGTATGGAAGCCAGAGGATTTTTAATAGGTGTCAAAGTGATTCCAGCTAATATTGAAGATTATCGAATTCTCGCAAAAAGACGTTTACCCAAATTCCTATTTGAATATATTGATGGTGGGGCTTTTAGCGAAACTACCTTAAGAAATAACGCGTCAGATTTTCAGAATATCGGGGTGCGTCAGCGGGTGCTGCGTGATATTTCATCCGTGGATACAAGTTGTACGGTGTTCGGTGAAAAATTAAGTCTGCCGCTTATTCTTGGGCCGGTAGGTATTGCCGGATTAAATGCCCGCCGAGGTGAAGTTTTAGCCGCTCAGGCCGCAGAAGAAAAAGGCGTGCCTTTTTGTCTGTCGACGGTTGGGGTTTGCACTATTGATGAAGTGCGAAAAAATGTAGAAAAGCCCGCTTGGTTTCAGCTGTATATGATTAAAGACCGTGGCTTTTTAAACAGTATTTTAGATAGAGCGAGAGACGCGGGCACGAAGAACTTGGTGTTCACCGTGGATATGCCCATCCCTTCATCACGTTATCGCGATATTCGGTCCGGGCTTTCCGGTGGCAGTATGCTACGCAGGCAAAGCGCAAGGCTTATGCAGTCGATGATTCGCCCGCGTTGGGCGTGGGATGTGGGGTTGCTTGGGCGCCCACATAATTTAGGTAATGTAGCACCGGCACTGGGTAAAAATGCCGGTATTGATGAGTTTTGGGCCTGGATGAGTGAAAATTTTGACCCGAGTGTAACCTGGAAAACGCTAGAGACCATTCGTGAAAACTGGAAAGGCAATTTAATAATAAAGGGTATTTTGGATCCGCAGGATGCGCTTGAAGCAAAAAATATCGGTGCAGACGGTGTTATTGTTTCCAATCATGGCGGCCGACAATTAGACGGCGCAATGTCGACGATTACCGCTTTGCCGGAAATTGTGGATGCGCTACAAGGTGATATTCCGACCATTTTAGATGGTGGTGTACGCACAGGTTTGGATATTGTGCGTGCGGTTGCTACAGGTGCCAGCGCGGTAATGATCGGTCGCCCCTGGGTGTATGGTTTAGCTGCACGTAAAAAGCAGGGTGTAAAGGAAGTTATTTCGATATTAGAAAATGAAATGCGGGTTGCGATCGGGCTGTCGGGGCATACCTGTATAGAGGACCTAAATCGGGATATGTTGATTTAGGTGTTTTCACTGATCTAGAGATATCGAAAGCGAGTTGCCAGGTTCGCGCCAAAAAGCAATGATAAACGGATATTAGCGATAGGTATGAGTAATAGCTAAGTTACACAATCCCTTGCCTTGTAGCGAGCCGAGCAATGTTTTGACCTGTCTGTAGCGGCCAAATTTCACGGCTAATACACGAATAAAGGAATAAAGTGCACAGTAAAAAGCTCACAATTGTATTTCCTTTTTTGTTTGTTCTGTGGTCGTTGGCGCCCCTGGTGCAGGGTTTGGAAAAAGGGCCTGAGGCTAGTAGCTNACAGGTTCCCCTCATATCAAAAACACCCAGCCCTGGGTATTTGTTTTTACACGGTGAAGGACGTCCTGCGGAAATTGTCTGGGATNAGGGCGANTACGACGTAGTGAAAATTGCTGCCCGTGGTTTGATGAAAGATCTACTTGCTGTGACGGGAGAGTCGGGGNTAGAGGCTTCTGTCCACTCGCACTCTCNGNNNCGAATAATTATTGGGTCGCTCGATGGNTCCTCGCTAATAAAACGTATTTCTCGCTCGAACTCTCTGGATCTTTCACCGTTGGCGGGTGCGTGGGAGTCCTTCGTCATCAAAACGATTAAAGACCCGGCGCGGCCAGGAAAGCAGGCGGTGTTAATCGTGGGAAGTGATAGGCGGGGCACAGCCTACGGGGTGTACGAGCTTTCACAGGCCATGGGGGTGTCTCCCTGGTACTGGTGGGCCGATGTAACGCCGCAAAAAGCAGCGGCGATTTATGTTAAAGAGGGTTCTCAGCGCTTTGGTCCGCCGTCTGTTCAATATCGAGGAATCTTCATCAATGATGAAGATTGGGGTTTGCAACCCTGGGCCAGTGGCTACGACAATGCGTTGGGCAATATTGGGCCGAAAACCTACGAAAAGGTTTTTGATCTACTGTTGCGTCTAAAAGCCAATACCCTTTGGCCAGCAATGCACAAGGTCAGCTTGGCTTTCAATGAAGTTCCGGGCAATAAGCTGCTGGCAGATCGGTACGCAATTGTTATGGGCAGTTCGCACGCAGAACCGATGTTGAGAAACAACGTAAAAGAGTGGCCTCATTCTTCTACGTCCTACAATTTCTCCACACATCGTGCGCAAGTGCTCAGTTACTGGGAGAAAAGGCTTAAGGAAAATGGCAAATTCGAAAATATTTATTCTCTAGGCATGCGAGGAATTCACGATTCTGGCATGAGTGGCGGCGTATCTACAAAAGAAAAAATTACGTTGCTGGAAAATATATTTGAGCAGCAGCGCACACAATTACAACAACAGGTTAGCCCTCGGCTAACCGATATTCCCCAAGTGTTTACACCCTATAAAGAAGTTTTATCGCTGTATCGCGAGGGTTTAACGGTGCCCGACGATGTCAGTCTGATCTGGCCCGACGATAATCATGGCTATATACGGCAATTGCCGAACGACCATGAGAGAAATCGCAGTGGAGGTTCAGGTGTTTACTATCATTTATCTTACCTCGGTTCTCCGCTATCTTATTTGTGGCTNTATAGTACGCCGCCAGCACTGGTTTGGGAGGAAATGAATAAAGCGTATGCCATGGGCGCACGAAAGCTCTGGATAGCGAATGTTGGGGATATTAAGCCAGGTGAAATCGGAACAGATTTCTTTTTACAAATGGCCTGGGATATTGATCGGTGGACCATAGACAACCAGCATACCTATTTGGATCACTGGGCTCGGCGAGAATTTTCAGGTTCGGGAAAAATGATCGGCGAAATTATGAAGGGATACTTCACCTTAAATTTTCAGCGCAAGCCAGAACACTTGCAGTGGTGGTTACCGCATACTCGCAGTAAAGGCAGTAATTTAACCGCGGATGAAATAAAGCGTCGTTTGTCTGACTTTGATGGCCTGGAAGCAAAGGTACACGAGGCGAAAAAAACAGTGCCCGCCGAGCAGTACGATGCATTTTTCCAGCTGGTGGAATACCCCGTTCTGGCCAGTGCCTTGGCGAATCGGCGCTATTTTTATGCGGAGCAATATTCTCGCTGGTTTCATGACTCTTTATCCATGGCAAAAATGCATGGGTATTTAGCGGTTAAGGCTAATTTGGCGTTGAGTGAATTAACACGTATTTATAATGAAGACATTTCAGCGGGTAAATGGCGCGGCATAATGTCGGTAGAGCCTGCCGATAATTTATGGCGTTCATACCGACACGAGCCCCATAGCGCTGCCTGCCACCACTCTATTAAGTGATGTGCAACCGCCTACTAAGCTTGATACTACGCTTGAGTACAAGGGGGCTAATTACCCAAAGCCTGATGTTTCTTTAGCAGCCGAAGATTTTGTAAGGGCCATTGGTCAAGCTGAGTCGTCTTGGAAGGTTGTACGCAATTTGGGGCGAGTTGGCGACGCGCTAGCGTTATACCCAATGATTGGTCGAGTCGATAGCGGTATCAATATAGAAAAACACGCGCCCTATGTGGAGTATGAGTTCGACTTGCCGGAATCCGGCAGCTATTTTATTTATTTTTCACTGCTGCCCAGCTTTCCTGTCAACAATGAGGGTACATTGAAGCTTGCATTTTCATTGCGCGATGCTTCGCCGGGTGTTCAGGTGTTAACCCTGAGCAGGCAGGTGGGAGATCCCCAGTGGAAGCGCTCTGTGTTAAGCGCTAGTCTACGCATGGGCGCTTTGGTGAAATCGGTAAAGCAAGGCAAGCAGCGGTTGCGTGTTTATGGGATTGATTCTGGCGCTATTTTGGATCAAATATTTTTTAGTCGCGAGGAAATACCGGACAGTTTTCGTATTCCAATGTGATTCGCGGTGCCGATTTATGTGGAGAACAGAGAAAATAGACTGCGGCGCCGAGAGTGCTTTAGGACAGTTCTATTAACTGTTTTTGGCTGGNCTAATATCAATTAATAGGGTGCCCTTTAGTTTATTTGTGCCCATAGGCTTGTTTAATCACTTCTAAATCATTGCCTAAATCTTTAATTTCAAAAATCTGCAATCGTGTATGGGGTTGTTTGAAGTAGCGGTGTAACGACATCATCAGCTGGCCGTCAAAAGTAGTGAATATATTGCCGTGGCCTCGGTCGCCAGCAATTAAAGTTTTTTCGCGGTGCGTCCATTTTCCGGTGAGTTTTCCGTTATCGGAAAAGGCGAGGGAGGTGGTATAGGCTTTAGATTTATCGGCGTTCCAACTAGACCACAGCAGCATTAACTGACCGGTTTTAGATCTGTAGGGCCAAGGGCCGTCGGTGACAACGGCGCGGGTGTTCAGACCCTCGAATTTGGTGCGCTTAGCTGTCCAATCTACATCACCAGCATTGATAAGCGTAATCGGCTCGCCGATGCTGGCGGACAAATCGGGCTTCAATCTAATCGCTTTTATTAAGCCGTCGCCGGTTTGAATCCATTCCTGACAGTAAATCATCCAGGGTTGGCCGTCCTCTACCCAGAGGGTTCCGTCCAGTGTCATTTCGCCGGCTGGAGTATGGGGTTTGTTATCAAAGCGTTTGAATGGTCCAAGCGGTGAATCAGACACTAAAATTTGTGAGGCCCGCTTTATCATGGTTGGCCGGTTTGGTTTTTTATCGATTACCGTACTGAAATCGTGAAACGTAAGAAATAAATAATACTTGCCGTTGTAAAAGCTGACTTCCGGCGCCCAAGGAGCATGCTGACTTTGTGCCCAGCTGTCGGCTTCTATCTCGTATACCAGTTCGGGACCATGCCAGTTAACGAGGTCTTCACTCCAGTAGCCTTCCACACCTGCACGTTTGTTGGGGGAGGCGAGCTTTTCGTTTGGATCACCGTAGTGAAAACTGTCGTACACAAAGTACTTTTTCGATTGGGTGTCGGCCAATACAGCTGGGTCGTGAATGTTCAGCGTATCGATATGATGTACATCCAAATGGGGTACGGAAGACGATGGAGTGTTGGTCGGCAACTGTAGCGCATAAAGTGGCATTGTAAACAATGCCACTGCGGCCATTAGGTGGCGGTATTTTTTCATGGTTAGTCTACTGTTGGTTCAGCTATCGATGGAGACGGGCTGCTTTTTTTGTTGATGCCAGTGCCCCATAGTTGATCGTATTTCCAGCCGGTTAAATCTTCAATAATCGCTTCGTTTTCAGGGCTGGAGGGCGTTCGCTTACCCGCTTTAAAGCGTGCTATTTCGTTCATTAACACGGTGTGGGTGTCCGTGTTTAAATGAAACTTGGTTGAAACCCAGTATCCCAAGATTAGAACGAGAATGGGGCCAATGGTCATTATTAGTATGATCGACTCCATCGTTTCAGCGCTTTGTACTTTTGTACCTTCGGCAAGACCGCCAAATTCTAATGCGGCACCCACACAGAATACCGCGCTGGCTTGTGCGGCTTTCCTGATAAAGGTCATTACCCCGGCGAAACTGCCTTCACGTCGCTGGCCCGTTACAATTTGGTCTACATCGGCCATGTAGTTGTAGGTATTCCAGGGAATGTAATTCAGAATGCCGCGTCCAATGCCCGCGAAAACCAGCGCAATAACCAGCCAAAGAATTTGTGTGCTGCGGCTTTCTGGTGTGAGCATGTAGAAAGAGGCTAGCCCGACAATGCCGATAATGTAGGCAACCACGGCATACCGATAGGTATGAGCGGGGAAAAATTTAGGTAAAAATGCAACCGCAGCAAAAACGGCCGCAACGGCGAGGGTTTGTACCGTAAAAATACCGGCCGCCATATAAGAAGTAAGGCTTAAAGACTCGCTGGCGGAATAGGCGAATAGGCCACCCAATACAAATGCTGCGAAATAAGTGAAAGCCGCGTTGAAAATATCCTGGCTAATATAACCGCCAAGGTACATACCAAGGTGTAGCCTGAAGGCGCGAATTTTTAATGTGAAGCCTAGGCCTTGATATAATCCAGAAAATACACTGCCAAGGGATTGCTTTTTAGTTTGAGCTTGAGCCAGTTCTTGTTCTGATTTTTTTCGCTCCCACGTAAAAAAGTAAACACACAATACAACCACCATAAAGGCGACCGAAAAGATGCCGCCCATAATTAAAAATGTATCGGGTGAATCTTTACCGCCTAGGGCTGATACGATCCAAGCGGGCAGTATGGTAGCGGCAATGGCCGATAGGTGGCCAACGAGAATGCGCGAGCCTGCGAACATACCTTTCTTACGAAAGTCGTCGGTCATTTCCGCAGCGAGGGTTTCGTAGGGGATTAACACCGAGGCGTAAACCATTTCGAAGAAGACGTAGGTACACAGGTAATAAAAAAAGTGCTGCCCACTTACCCACATAAAACCAAAGCTGGGTAGGAGTGGAATAGCCGCCAGTAGGAAAATATGGCGGCGACCAAAGCGGCGGCCTAGGCGCGTAGAATCGGCGTTGTCCGACATATAGCCGATGAGTGGGCTTGCCACCGCGTCAATAATGCGAGCGGTGGCAAATATAATACCGGCTTGCAGTGGCCCTAGGCCGCAGTAAGTGGTGTAAAAGAAGAGTACCCAGGTGCTGATTACGGCCATGGAGCCGGCACCGAGTACGTCCCCCAAACCATAGGCGGTATAGTTAACGAAACCTATTTTACGTTCTTGCATTCGGGGCCTCTTGTTATTGTTGTTAGTTGTTGTCTATACGTTGGTATTTGTAGTCGTTCTGTGGAGGTTATTGCGCACTTACTATAGTGGGCCTGTTATACCTATGTAGGCAGGTATCTATTTTTGAAGTGCTCGCCAAGGCCCTATGAAGTTATACCCCCACGTTTGCGGGGGTAGTGGAATATAACCGCAAATAGTGGAGGTAAATTTTCCTAACCGTTGTAAGTGCCGATATGTATGTGGCATACACATTAATGTTTGTGTTTTTAAATATAACGATTCATAAACTCTACGCAGGCCAATATTGCCATTGATTGGCCGTAGGGCATGGAGGTTAGAGGTATATCTTTATAACCTTGTAAGTCATCAAAAACCGGTGTGCCAAATGAGACCTGTTGCAATTCACCTGTCTCATCAATGTTTTCCAAAACAGCGTGCATCGCTTTCAANCCGATCTGCTCGTAATCTTCGCTCAGGTAGCGTTTACGTACGGCTTTCAATATGCCATAGGCAAAGCCCGCTGTAGCGGAAGCCTCAAGGTAGGATGTTGGATCGTCTAGCAGTGTGTGCCACAAACCATTTTCGTGTTGGTACTGAGCTAACGCTTTCACTTGTACTTCAAGTGTTTCCACTAAGAACATGCGCAAGCTGTCGTCTTCTGGAAGGTTCAGCAGTTCGATAAACTCGGGTATTGCGATGGTTACCCAGCAATTGCCTCGCGCCCAGAGTGCGTTGGCAAAGTTGTGTCGGCCGTCGAAAGTCCAGCCGTGAAACCATAGGCCCGTTTTAGTGTCGGCCAAATATTTAATGTGCAGCATAAATTGCCGCTTGGCTTCTTCTATGTAGTGAGGGCGGTTTAACAGCAGGCCAATTTTAGCCAGTGGTAAAACGCTCATCATTAGGGTGTCGTCCCACATCTGCTGATTGTTCTCAGAATTGAAAACAATATGCTGAAAGCCGTTTTCTTCGGTGCGGGGTAAGCCTTGCATCACCCATTCTGCCCAAGTGTCTAGGTATGGCAGGTAGCTGCGGTTCCCGGTTCTTTCTTGCATGTAAGCGAGGGTTAGGAAGGGGGAGACGGTGTTGATATTTTTTAGTGGGGGTTTCCGGCGGCAAAAACGGTTTTTTAAACCAGTCNTCTATAATTACACGCGAATTATCATCGCCGGTGATATCCCAGTGCTTGAGCAGGCCGTACAAGCCAATGCCGTGGGTCCATTCCCAATCGTTCCAGCCTTTGGTGTCGATTACCCGACCGTCCTCTAGCTTTAACAAAAATTCGCCGGTTTCGTCGGTGATGTTTACCAGATTGTCGATCAGTTTATCAATGCTGGTTTGCAGGGTGTTAAAGGGAATGTCGTGTGCAAGTAGTGGCATTGTGCGTAATTCCTGTGAATTCTCTGAATAGGTAATCGCGGCGATAAACCGTTGTTTTCATTACACAGATAGTAATACACCAGCGCCGTAAAATCACGCCAAAATCAATCAAAAATATGCAAAAAATGTTCAGGTGATATCGGTTAATTCGGTGTTACCTGCTTACATAGTTGTGTNNCTGTACTTTAACTGTTTGTTATATAAAGAAAATCACTCGTAAGGATAGTGTAATAGGGTGTCTGTTGGTTTGATCGCAAATGATCGATAATGACATTTTTGTGATGGTTATGGTAGCTCGAAGCGCCCTTGTTAAATCGGGGTTATTTCATTGTTTACGGCTTAGGGCGATTTGTNGGCGAAAAAAAGCCGGGCAGAACCCGGCTAACTCGGTCATGCTAAGGAGAGCGTTATTCGGCGCAGGCGACACCCGTTGGTGCGCTGCCGTCGTCCACGGCTTCGAATTTGAGATAATCGACGTTGCCAAGACCACCGCCTGTTTGTGCGGTGAGGNCCAAATCGATTTCACCTGCTTCTAGGGTGGCGACATATTTCACTTCAACGTAGGTCGTCCAGGCTTCGGTGGAAACCAGGTCTACGGGGTTTATTAGTTCACTGCTGTTAGCCGTCATAATGCCCCAGCGGTTATCACCCGCACCATTGGCATAACGAACATATAGGTTGTAAACGCCCTCAGTTGCAACGTTGATGCGCCATCTAATTGCCATACCTTCAGCGTTATCGGTATTCGCAAAGCCCGCGCCTGTAAACCCTGCATTGTTACTTTCCACGAGACCATCAACACCACAGAACCCATCTGTGAGTTCTTGCAATATATAGGTACCAGGAGGAATGTAGTNACCCGCAGCTGTTGCGGAAGCGGCAGGTAGGGCGAGAGAAGTTGTTATTTCAGCCGTCGTGGCGTCGGTAACGCTTACCCAGTAAAAGTAAGGTGTGCCATCGCCCAGTGGAAAGTCATCCTCTTTCGCGTCCACATAATCCGTCGCGGTTATGCCGGTGGCGATCACGGTTGCATCGGCTATGTTGTTGTCGGTATCACGCAAAATATCGTAGCTGCCTAGATCCATATTTTCCGTATAGAGGCTGAGTTCAATATTTTCACTGGCTTCGTTCAGGCTCGCACTTACAGCGGAGTAGGCGTTGTCGCCGGGCACGCGTACATACTGGGTTGGTTCTGATGTATATACATGCCCCTCGGCATCTGTCGTTGTGAGGTTGTAGCGGTAGTTGTCGCCAATGGGTACTTCGGCGTCTGTATAGCCCGTATCGGTTCCGGGCAACAGATTGTCATCATCGGTTAATACAACGGTTTCGCCCGCTGCAAAGGCCTGACGACTGATACTAATAGTGTCTGCAGGAAAGCGATCGATCGTCCAGTTAAGTGTTATGTCGGGCGCGGTAAAGAATGCCGCCATGCTGGCGGTGGGNCCTTCGTGAGTGACTTCGCGGCTCAGCACGGTGATGTTGCCATGGTAGAGGGCGTAATTGTAAATGCGCAGGTTATCAATATTACCGGCAAAAGGCGTGACTTCGTCAGAGTCGGTTACACCAATGGCAATGGTGTTGTATGTGCCGGAGAATAAGTCATCAAAGTGGTCGGTTTCCATAATAAAACCGTCTTCGAAGGTGAAGCGGTCTTCAGTGAGTGTGCCGCCTTCATATACGCGCGTTCCGTTTATGTAAATGTGAACAAAGCCTTTATCTACGCTAAAGGCAATGTGTGACCATTCATTGCTGGGTATTACAAAATCGTCGCTGGTGTAGGTAACCGTTTCGTCACCGTTTGTGCCATGGCCAGTCATGCCCGATACCGTCAGGCCGTTGTGGTTTAAGAGCAGGGTGCCTTTTTCGGATTTGGCGAAAAATAATGGCCCGGTGTTACCGGCGGTGGGTTTTGCCCACAGGGATAGGGTGTAGCTTTCTTGTGCCAACATGTCACCGGGTAAAATTAACCCGGATATTTCATCAAAAACCGCTGCGGCTGAGAGAGCGTGAATACCGTCATTGCCGTCAAAAATAATATTGCCCATGCCGGGTAATTCTGTTGTGTGGCCTACGACTTCAGCATCCATAGACGTGCCCGAGGCATCGGCAAGTGAGTTTTCAAAATCGTAGTAAGCAACTTGTCCAGACATTACCGCCGTTGTTTCAGACTGGTATTGTGGTGGAGCGGTTGGGGTTGCTGTATCGAAGGAATCGGAGCCACCACCGCAGCCGCTCAAGCTAATGACTGCTGCTAGGGGCAGCATTGTGAGAGCGGTATGTTTTATGTGGTACGGCGCTTTTATGTTGTTTTTCATGTGCTTTTCCGCCAATTAATTCGTTATTCGTTAATCCAGTATTAAAGGGTTGCCCACCTTCGGGTGGGCATTTTCTGGCTAATATTTAAAGGTGAAACCGACAGCATATGTGCGACCGGCCCACTGCAAGTCTGATAGGCGTCGATCACCAGCAGAGGCGAGATGTACTTCACTCAGTATGTTTCGGGCATCGGCATAAACGGTGAAACCAGATTCGCCAATGGTATACATCACTTTACCGTCTAGATGGCCAGCTTCGTCGATAAATACCGGGGAACCGGAATCGTCAGCTACTTGCGCTAGGTATTTTTCGCGGTAGTTGTAGGCTAGGCGAATTGAAAGGTTTTCGTCTTCATAGAAGCCGCCAATGTTGTAGCTGTTTTTGGATTGCTCTAGAAGGGGGAGGCCAGAGCGATCTAACCCGCTTTCGTAGGGCACATCGTCTGCATCCATGAAGGTGTAGTTAAAATCACCGCCGGTGTTATTAAACGGCGCGGGCAAGAAGTCGAAAACGGTTCGCGCCTGAAATTCCACGCCTTTGGTGGTTACACCGGTGATGTTGGTTTTTTGGGTTACATCGTAGTCTACGCCACCATTTTCACCGCCTTCGAAAAAGTCTTTATCGTAGAAGGTTTGTGCTGGGCCTAGGTAGCTGGTGAGTTTTTTGGTGAAGTATGCCAGCGACACCATCGAGTCGTCGTTGGGGTACCACATGGCGGCTATGTCGTATTGGGTTGCACGGTAGGGGTCGAGATCTGGGTTGCCTGCGGTACAGGTATTGTTAATCCCAGAGCCTGGTTCCTGTGAGCGGGCGGTTTCCCATTTGGTACAGTTAGCGTTTACGTTTAATTCATTAATAGCCGGGCGAGCCATAACCTTCGACCAACCGGCATAAAGGTTAACTTCTTCAGTAACTTCCAAGTTTAAGTTGAAGCTAGGAAGAACGTCGCTGTATTTGCCAACGGAACGGTCGCGGCCATCAAAACTTGCCGTAGCGATGGGGGCGAGGGGTTCGCCAAAATCGTCTGTGGCGACAATGGGGTTGCCGTTATCGTCTAGGATCTGGTTACCATCATCGTCTAATTCATACTGGTCGTTCATGGTAGTGATGCGAACATCACCAACAGATTCAATTTCAGTTTCGACATAGCGCACACCAACGTTACCCCACAGGCGCATGTCGCTAACCGCGGTTTCGAAGTCAGCTTGAAGGTAAACGGCCCCAGCGGTTTCATTTATTTCGAGAGCACCTGGGCGCGGCGGCAGCTGGTTGCGGTCGACACTGGTTGCGTCAATAGCGGTAAGTCGTGCTATCAAGGTTTCGGTGTCAACGGCCTGATAATTGCCAACAGTAGCAACACCGAGGTCGAAGTTATTAAACAGGTCAGGAGACTGGTAAGTGGAGCCTTGTACGACGGCCGTTTGATCATCCACTGTCCATTCACGCATAACCTGTTCGCCATCGTCGTCGAGTATAGGGTTACCGTTTGCATCGAGTTCACCGTAACTGGTGCCCACATCACGAATAATGTTCACTTGGTAACTGGTAGATTCCACGGTCTGGTTTGCCCAGCGAGCGCCGGTGCGTAATTTAGTTACAAAAAAATCTTCAATATTGTAAGTCAGGTCTATTTTTGCAGAACTTTCGTCCTGCTCTTCGTGTAGTGGCGCGTATTTATAACGTGCGCGAGCATTGTAACTGGTGGGGTCATTTACACTGATGGTTTGAAACTCACCGGCATCGGGGTCATCGGGGTTTTGCCAGCGGTAGCCAGAGGTTAAATCGAACTCTGGTGCGCCGCGGTTATCGAGTTCTACGCGAACGCCGGCAACGCCAGACTGGGTAATATGTGTATCGCGAGAGTCGATATCCTGATAGCTGGTGGAGTGGGANGCTATGCCATCGACTTCCCAGGCACCTTTATTAAATTCAAACCCCATTTTNCCCATTGAGCTGCGCTGCACCCAGCTAAAGTCGAGTGTGCGGTTGGTGAGGCCGGCGTTTGAAGTAGTAAAAGCGCGGACATTGTGCTCGTCGTCTACCACGGCTGAGTCTGGGTCGATACGAAATGCGCCACCCGATTCCAAATGCAAGTTAAGGTCTCGTGCGTGCTTATCGCGTTCGTTGTAGGTGATGTCGGCGAACGTGTTTAGGTGCTCGTTCACGGTCCAGCCGAAGGCGAGGTTGGAACTTACGCGCTGCTCTTGACGCGACCATATACCGTAGCGCGGGATCAAGGGGGTAAAGTCCCACCATTGTTTTTCGCAGGCTATGCGGTCATCGGCATTGTTGGTGCCATTAATGCCGTAGCTGGTAGTACAGTCTTCAACACTGGCGGCATCGTCATAGAGAGGGTCAACAACCGATTTTTCGGCGGACTGATCGTAATCGTCCCATCGACTCCAGCGCGTATTCCTGAGCGCATGAATGACGGTTTGTTTGTCTGAAGCGGTTACGTTCAGCATTACACCGATATCGTCCGTAAATTTATAGACACCGGTAATGTTGCCTTTAGGGCTGAACTCTTCGGAGAGATCGTTATATTCCTCTTCAAAAGCCGCAGAAAAATAGTGCTCTTCAAAATCATTGGGCTTGCGCATTTCAATTTGAATGGTACCGCCTATACCACCTTCGGTAATGCGGGCTTCGGAGCCTTTTACTACGGTAAGAACCTGAACAAGTTCAGAAGCCATTTGGGTAAAATCAACGGTTCGGCCTGCGCCGCCACCGAGTGCGGAAACACCATCAATTTCAGTTCGGTTTAACCCCTGTTCCATTCCCCGAATGTTAATGCCCTGACCTTCACCAAAATCTCGGGTCATTTGTACACCGGTTATACGCTGAAGCGCTTCGGCAATGTTTTTATCGGGGAACTGGCTTACATCTTCGGCAATAATCGCGTCGGCCATGGTGCCCGCTTCTTTTTTCAGGTCAATTGCGCCGCGTTGACTGGCGCGAATGCCGGTTACGTAAACTTCTTCGACGAACTCGGCGTCTTGGGTTGCTTCTTCTTCAGCGGCTGTTTGTGCATAGGCTGCGCTACTGGCGAGCAGGCTGAGTGAAATCCCAGACAGAAGGTTGGCAATGTGTAACGCCAGTGGCTTTCTATTAAATGTAGCTTTGGGTGATTCGTAAGGTAAGGGTCGAGTGGTGCTTATCATTGTTATCTCCCAATAAGATGTAAGCGATTTTTTTTATATGGCCCCGATAATAAGCACAACTAAAAGTCGGGTCAACGCATATTGAGTCAATATCAATCATTAGTGATCAGTTGGNTTCTGTTTTATGCTGATAATTGGCGGCCNATGTAACGAAAAGGAACAGTTTTGACGTTAAGGGAAACAAAGTGAAGCGTNTTTTTGAGTAGATTTAACTCGAATTGGCTTTATTCTTTTTTGTTGTTCGTAGACATACGTTTTTATATGAGTAGGAGAGAGCGGTTTTTATCCTACTACGCTTTTATCTATTGTATTGATAAATAAGGAGTTAATGCATCTTTAAGTGTCGGTGTGTCGCGCTATGTTGCATGATGGGGGCGATAAAAGCGTGTCAATTAAGAAAATTATTTTTCAACATAGACCCTGAAACCCGTTTAGAAAAAACTATCGTGAGAATTCTCGGTGAATCGTTGAAATGATTTCAAATGAGCTGTTATGATGGATTCTGATGGAATATGATTCTGTTGTTTCAACAATAAAAATAGCTTTGACAACTAACAAGAAAATCGGCGAAAGCATTCGGGGCGTTGTTGACCCGAATCGACATGCTTAGCGTTAGATCACTGCGCTTTATCTAGCGTTTATACGCCTCTCTTATCTGGAGACTTTTAGATGGCCACACAAACCTGCGTCAGCTCCCTCTGGCAAACAATTGTAAAATGGGGATGTATTTCACTGGCATCATCACTTTTTTTGGCTGCCTGTGGTGGTGGCTATAACGGCGGAGAAAAATTCCAAGACCCGGCTCCAACTCAATCTCCACCGGCTATAGAGCAACCAGAAACGGCACCTCAGCCAACGCCTCCACCGATTACCGACACTGACACTCCTCGCCAGATGGAATACCTAGACAGGGGTTTAGTCGCATTCCCGGCCGAAAAAGGCAATGCCGTAAGCTGGCGTTTGTTGGGCACCGATAATCCGGCGCTGAGCTTCGATGTTTACCGTAATGGCTCTAAATTAAATGAGAGCCCGCTTACCCATACAACATTTTATCGTGATGAATCCGGTGCAGCCGGCGATAACTACGAGGTTCACGGTATTGTCGACGGTGGCGAGGTGTTTACGTCGCAGGCTGTAACACCTTGGTCGGCACCTTATCTGGCTATTCCGTTGAATAAACCCATGGATGGCAGTATCGACGATCAGGATTTTAGTTATGTTGCCAATGATGCAACGGCCGCCGATTTGGACGGTGATGGCCAGTACGAATTAATTCTAAAGTGGGACCCATCCAACGCAAAAGATAACTCTCACTCCGGTGCAACCGGTAACGTGTTAATTGATGCTTATACGCTAGAAGGCAATCATTTATGGCGTATTAATCTCGGCCCCAATATTCGTGCGGGCGCTCACTACACACAGTTTATTGCCTACGACTTCGATGGCGATGGCCGAGCCGAAATCGCAATGAAAACCGCCGACGGCACCGTTGATGGTCGCGGTGTTGTTATTGGTGATGAAGATGCGCTTTATCGCAATGGCGGTGGCTACATTCTTGAAGGCCCTGAGTTTCTCACCATGTTTGATGGCTTATCGGGTGAGGCATTGCAGACAATTGACTATGTACCCGCTCGAGGCAACGTGAACGACTGGGGAGACGACTACGGTAACCGAGTAGATCGTTTCCTCGCAGGCCTTGCCTACCTAGACGGTGAGTCTCCTAGCTTGATTATGGCGCGTGGCTACTACACCCGTGCGGTTGTTGCTGCTTTTGATTGGGTAGACGGTGCTTTCTCCCAGCGTTGGGTGTTCGATACCAATAATGGTGGTGGCGATGAAGTTGTTGTGGGCCAAGGCGCACACAGTTTAACGATTGGAGATGTAGACGCTGACGGCCGCGATGAAATAGTTTATGGCGCTGCCACAATTGATGACGACGGCAGTGTGCTTTATAGCACTGCATTGTGCCACGGTGATGCCGAGCACTTGGGCGACTTCGATCCTAATCGACCCGGCTTGGAAATTTTCATGGTTCACGAAGCGCCGGGTTGCTATGCCAATGCAGATGCGGGTTTCGACCACGGCGTAGAAATGCACGATGCTGCCACAGGCGAAATTCTTTGGAGTGTGCCTGGGGGTGGTGCCGATATTGGTCGTGGCGTTACTATCGATATTGATCCACGTTTCCCTGGCAATGAAAGCTGGGGCTCCCGTGGTGGTTTAACAGCGGCCGATGGTACACATGTGTCCGATGAAAAGCCGGGGGCAACCAACTTTGCCGCCTGGTGGGATGGCGATTTGCTGCGCGAAATATTGGATGGCACTACCGTTTCCAAGTGGAATTACCTTGGTTCGGAAGCGTATCCCATTTTGCGAGCTGCCGATTACAACGCCGTTTCTAATAACGGTACAAAGGCAACACCAACACTTTCTGCCGACNTGCTTGGCGATTGGCGCGAAGAGATTATTTGGGCTGACAGTACGCGTAACATGTTAATGGTGTTTTCGTCACCACACGCAACCGACAGCCGCTTTCATACCTTGATGCATGATTCTCAGTACCGTACGGCTATCGCTTGGCAAAACGTAGCTTACAACCAGCCGCCACACCCGAGTTTTTATATTGGTCCAGACGCAATGCCTAAATGGCAGGCGAATATTACTACTACAGAAGGTGAGGAGTGGGCGAAATTGGTGGCCCAGGGTAATGATGACAACGTAGAAGTACGTGTATACCTAAACGGTTTTGATGTGACGGGAATTGAAATCTTCCGTGATACTGATGCCGATCCTGACGGTCGTACCAGTGTCGGTACACTGGAAGCGAGTGAGCGATTCTTTGTTGATGAAACTGCTGTGCCCGATGTGACCTATTACTACTGGGTTGAGCTGACGGGAAGCACCGCATCCTCGGATGTTTCGCTGGATGTCAGTATGACCATGCTCACTTCAACTCTGTTGCCATCGTATGATNTTGAGGCGCTNAGTTCGCAGGGGCCGGTACGATTAATGTGGGAAACCAACAATATTGCNATCTCAGAAATTAATGTTTATCGGGTAGAAACAGCAGACCCNGAAACAACGCCTGATTTCGCTGGTCGTACTTTGGTAGGCACACCCGATGTGACCACCGATGAATGGNCAGATGCCAGCAGTGTACCCGATACCGCCTACTTCTATTGGGTAGAGTTTGTAGACGAAACCGCCGANACCACTTTTACACCAGACCCCATTTGGGCTGAAAATATACCGGTGCCGGTACTGGACCTGACGGCTGAATATGCCAATAGTGCGATTGAAATTAATTGGTTGCTAGCGGATTTCCGTCCAGCAATTTCCTCGGTGGAAGTGTATCGAAATACTGTGAATCAGCAATCTGGGCGTACGCGTATTTT
>Ga0065722_100579_pt1 | contig 36611 bp, 26 predicted proteins | sample BansetMetagenome_FD_59109 | JGI IMG/M metagenome (GOLD analysis project Ga0065722, IMG submission 59109) | Bankia setacea gill microbial communities from Puget Sound, Washington, USA - Caecum Enriched | ecosystem: Host-associated > Mollusca > Digestive system > Ceca | place: United States... | reverse complement strand
CGGGTGCGCACCGAGTTTTCGCTTCAAGATAGTATTATTCGCGTTAAAAAACTGGACGGGGCGCCTAGTCGAACAGCGTATGCCAGCTTGCGCGATTACTGACTTCCACAACTTTTTTGGCCTTCTCAAGTTCTATAAGGCGGTACAAGGGGCGGGTGTAAAGCCGATCTGTGGATGTGATTTTCGGCTGCTGGTGGACGACAGTGATCTACAGCCGCCGTTATTTACCCTGCTAGCCATGAATGAGCGCGGCTATCGCAATATTACCCAGTTGATTTCAAGATCGTATCAAGAAGGGCAAAAGCACGGCGAACCCTACCTATTGAAAAGCTGGTTGGCGGAACACGCCGAAGGGGTTATAGCGCTATCTGGTGCTAAGTTCGGAGAGTTGGGGCAGCTATTACTGGGCAACAAACAACCCGAAGCTCGGGCGTCACTCGAGGAGTGGATGAGTCTCTATCCGAATCGATTTTATGTTGAAATTCATCGTACCGGACGAGAAAACGACGAGCGTCACCTGCATGCGGCGGTCGCTATGGCGGCTGAGTTTCAGTGCCCTGTTGTGGCGACCAACGATGTGCGCTTCCTTGATAGCGACCAGTACGGCGTACACGAAGCGCGTGTCTGTATCGGCGAGGGGCGTGTGCTCGACGATCCGCGGCGTGAACGGCGTTATAGCGACGAACAGTATTTCCGCTCGGCAGCAGAGATGTGCGAGCTGTTTTCCGATATACCTGAAGCGATTGAAAATACCGTAGAGATCGCCAAGCGCTGCAATCTGAATATTCAGTTAGGCAAATACTTTTTGCCTGAATACCCCATTCCCGATGGGCTGACTGAAAACGACTTCTTTCGCAAAATCTGTAACGAAGGGTTGAATGATCGTTTAAAGCGGATCTTGGATCCTGCCGACCCTAACTACCTTGAAGCACGTAAAGAATATGATGACAGGCTGAAATTCGAGCTGGATATCATTATTCAGATGGGCTTCCCCGGCTACTTTTTGATCGTGATGGACTTTATCCAGTGGGCTAAGGATCACAAGATACCGGTTGGACCGGGACGCGGTTCGGGTGCTGGGTCGCTGGTCGCCTACGTGCTGAAGATTACCGATCTCGACCCACTGCTTTACGACCTACTGTTCGAACGTTTCCTCAACCCAGAGCGAGTTTCGATGCCGGATTTCGACGTCGACTTCTGCATGGAAGATCGCGACAAGGTCATTAGCTATGTTGCTGATAACTACGGCCGCGATGCGGTATCGCAAATTATCACCTTCGGCACTATGGCTGCTAAGGCGGTAGTGCGTGATGTAGCGCGTGTGCAGGGTAAGTCCTACGGTTTGGCCGATAAGCTTTCCAAGATGATTCCAGCCGACGTCGGCATGACCCTGTCGAAGGCCTTTGAGCAAGAAGAGGTGTTGCGGGAATTCTTGGAATTCGACAGTGATGGCCAAGAAATTTGGGATATGGCCCTACAGCTCGAAGGCATTACCCGTAACGTNGGCAAGCACGCCGGTGGTGTGGTAATTGCGCCAACCAAGCTGACCGATTTCGCGCCACTGTACTGCGATGAAACNGGCTCGGGATTGGTCACCCAATTCGATAAAGGTGACGTTGAAGACGCAGGCTTGGTTAAGTTCGACTTCCTCGGCCTGCGTACCCTTACCATTATTGATTGGGCGGTTAAGATGATCGACGCCCAGCGGATTCCGCTTGGCGATGCGCCATTGGATATCGCCGAGATCGATCTGCTCGACGCGCCGACCTTTGCGATGTTAAAGCGCGCCGAAACGACCGCTGTATTCCAGCTGGAATCGCGGGGTATGAAAGACCTTATTAAGCGTCTCTCGCCAGATAACCTTGAAGATATGATCGCCTTGGTGGCGCTGTTCCGCCCTGGGCCACTGCAATCGGGCATGGTTGACGACTTTATCAACCGGAAGCACGGCCGTGCGCAGGTGGCTTATCCTGACGCAAAATACCANCACGAGTTATTGAAACCTATTCTTGAACCTACCTACGGCGTAATCGTCTATCAGGAACAGGTGATGCAAATCGCTCAGGAACTAGCGGGCTATACCCTCGGCGGCGCCGACTTGCTACGCCGTGCAATGGGTAAGAAAAAACCGGAGGAGATGGCCAAACAGCGTTCGATTTTCGCCGAAGGGGCCGCCAGNAAAGGCGTTGACCCCGATCTCGCCACCAAGATTTTCGACCTNGTGGAAAAGTTTGCCGGCTACGGTTTTAACAAGTCACACTCTGCAGCCTATGCGTTAGTGTCTTACCAAACGGCATGGTTAAAAGCGCACTATCCCGCACACTTCTTAGCGGCAACTATGTCGGCCGATATGGATAAAACCGATAAGGTCGTAACCTTCATCGAAGAGTGCCGTAACATGGAGTTAAATCTCCTGCCGCCGGATGTAAATAGCGGTGATTTTCAGTTTACGGTCGATTCCGAAAACAACATTATTTATGGCTTGGGTGCCATTAAAGGTCTTGGTGAAGGGCCGGTTGAAAGTATTCTTGAGGCGCGCAAAGATGGCCCGTTTCAAGATTTGTTTGATTTTTGCTCTCGTATCGACCCCCGCAAGACCAATAAGCGTGCGCTGGAAGCCTTAGTGCGCAGCGGTGCTTGTGACAGTATTGGCCCTGGTGTAGACATCGACTACGATCGCGCGGTCATGTTTCATGCAATCCCCGAAGCGGTGAAAGCCGCAGAGCAAAAAAGTGCCAACGCCAGCGCTGGTATTGCTGACCTGTTTGGAGAGGTAGTGCCGTCCGCTGACGATGGCAGTTCCGTCTATCAAGAGTTCCAGCGGGTACGACGCTGGAATATGAAAGAGCGTTTAAACGGCGAGAAGGAAACCCTGGGGCTTTATTTAACCGGCCATCCAATAGATGAATACCACAAAGAGCTCAATCACCTTGTTTCGGCTCGTATTGCGGACCTGAGAGCAGAGAAAGGCAAGCAAACTGTCGCCGGTTTGGTGGTGGCCTTTCGAGTGATGAAAACTAAACGCGGCGACACTATGGCGTTTATTACCTTGGATGACCGTACTGGGCGTATAGAATGTGCCGTTTTTGCGGACACATACAACGAATTTCGCGACAAAATCGTTAAAGATGCGATGTTAGTTGTGGAAGGGCAGGTCAGCGTCGATGAATACAGCGGCGGTTTGAAGATGCGCATCGACAAGGTTACTGATCTTACCGAGGCTCGCGAGGCTAATGTTGCGGGCATAAAGTTAAATTTGAGTGCGGATTCTCTACCGCTTAACTTCGAGCGGCAGTTGCGAGAAACATTACAAGAACATCGCGACGGGAAATGTCAGGTAATGGTGAAGTACCACAAGGCTAATATCGTTGGCGAATATCGCTTTGATCAAAGCTGGTGTGTACGACCAACTGACGCGCTTATGGAAAGCCTGCGCACTCTGTACGGCCCGAAAAGTGTTGAGCTGGTTTATCGGCACTGATACTTTCGGGGATAGGCGGGTGGTGGTAAACTTGCGCACCCTAAAAAGGCTGGATTAAAAAAGTGGCGTAAAACTTAGCTAAATACTTGGCTGAGTCGCAACACCAGCGTACTAATAAGTCGATTCGTCGTCAAAGGTTAGACAAAACATGAATTTGAATTACCTAAATTTCGAGCAGCCGATCGCCATTCTCGAAGGCAAAATTGAAGAGTTGCAACTTGTCGGAACGGATAACGACCTAAATATCAGCGACGAAATTGAGCGATTGCGAGAAAAAAGCGTCAAGTTGACTGAGGGTATCTACTCCAACCTTAGCCCTTGGCAGGTGGTTCAAGTCGCCCGCCACCCGCAACGCCCCTATACCGCTGATTATATCCCCCGTCTTTTTGATGATTGGGATGAGCTCCACGGCGACCGTCACTTTGGTGATGATAAGGCGATTATTGCCGGCATTGGCCGTTTGGATGGCCGTTCAGTGATGGTCATTGGCGAAGAAAAAGGCCGCTCGGTTAAAGATAAGGTTTACCGTAACTTTGGTATGCCCAAGCCAGAAGGCTACCGCAAGGCGTTACGTCTTATGGAAATGGCCGAGCGCTTTAAGTTGCCGGTGCTAACACTTATTGATACTCCTGGGGCCTACCCAGGTATCGACAGTGAAGAGCGCGGTATCAGCGAGTCAATTGCACAGAATTTAGCCGTCATGTCGCGTTTGCGCACGCCGATTATCTGTACCGTTATTGGCGAAGGTTCGTCTGGCGGTGCTCTGGCAATTGGTGTTGGCGACCATCTTAATATGCTGCAGTACTCCACCTATTTTGTGATCTCCCCAGAAGGTTGTGCCAATATCATTTGGAAAACCGTGGATAAAGCACCACTGGCCGCCGAAGCGATGGGGGTTACCTCCACAATCTTGGAAGAGCTGGGCATTATCGACGAAACCATCGAAGAGCCTTTAGGTGGCGCCCACCGCGATATGGATGCAATGGCGGCAAAGCTAAAAGAGCGCTTGTCCGCGCAGTTGGATGAATTGACCAGTCAAGATATCGACAGCTTGTTAGCGAAGCGCTATCAGCGTTTGATGTCTTACGGTAATCCAGCTTAATCAGCGTATAAACCTACCTAGTGGATCATAAATATCATGGCGGTATTGTCNGAAATACTCGCCAGCGGTAACTCATCTTCAGTAAACGAATGGTCAGAGTTAAAACAAACGCTGGCCTATCTCGATCTTGCAAACATTACCCGTTTGCGCGACGACATTTTGCGTCGTCAGAACAACAATCAGCCCTACGACAAAAAACTTATCAAGCTCGAACAGGTTGTTGAGCAGGCGCGTCAGCGGGTTGCCTCGCGCAGCGTAATGCCGACTATTAAATACGATAACAATCTTCCAATAAGTGCCAAGCGCGACGAAATTGAAAAGCTGATAAGTCAGTATCAGGTACTCATTCTCGCCGGAGAAACGGGCTCGGGCAAAACGACTCAAATCCCTAAAATATGTTTACAGCTAGGACGCGGCGTGCGCGGTTTGATCGGCCACACCCAGCCGCGTCGTATCGCCGCTAGTACAGTCGCCAGCCGCATTGCTGAAGAATTAAATGTAGAGCTTGGCACCACCGTTGGTTATCAAGTGCGATTTTCGGATAACACCGACGAAAGCACGCGCATAAAATTAATGACCGACGGTATTTTATTGGCCGAGATTCAGCAGGATCCAATGCTGCTGAAATACGACACGCTAATAATCGATGAGGCCCACGAGCGCAGTCTCAATATCGACTTTTTATTGGGCTATTTAAAAGGTCTGTTAAAAAAGCGGCCGGAATTAAAGTTAATTGTCACCTCCGCTACCATTGATTTAGAAAAGTTCTCGCAGCACTTTGATAAAGCCCCAGTGCTAGAAGTTTCTGGACGTACCTTTCCCGTGGAAGTGCATTATCGCCCTTGGGACAATGAGTTCGAGGACGCGAGCGATGCGATTGTTGATGCGCTGCAAGAGCTGCTGCAAATTGCGCCGCAACAGGGTGGTGACATCTTGGTATTNTTAAGCGGCGAGCGCGAAATTCGTGAAACCTCCCACGCGATAAAAAAAGCCGGTATTGCCAACCTCGATATTTTGCCCTTGTATGCGCGGTTAAGTTTGGCGGAGCAAACAAAAGTCTTTAAACCCCACCGAGGGCGGCGTGTAGTTTTGGCCACTAACGTTGCCGAAACATCGCTTACGGTTCCGGGAATTCGCTATGTGATCGATCCCGGTACTGCCCGTATTAGTCGTTACAGCGTACGCACCAAGGTACAGCGTTTGCCGATTGAAGCGATTTCACAGGCTAGTGCAAATCAGCGTATGGGGCGCTGTGGTCGAGTCAGCGAAGGTATTTGTATTCGCCTCTATAGCGAAGAGGATTTCAATAGTCGACCAGCGTTCACTGATGCAGAAATATTGCGCACTAATCTCGCGGCGGTTATTTTACAGATGCTGCATTTAAAAATCGGTGATGTCCGTAAATTCCCGTTTGTTGATCGCCCCGATAATCGCATGATTAATGACGGCTTTAAGCTGCTGGAAGAATTGCGCGCGGTAAACAAAACCGGGCGAGTGACCGATATTGGCTANCAGCTACAAAAATTGCCGGTCGATCCGCGCTTTGGTCGAGTCGTGCTGGATAGTGTTCGCCACGGTTGTGTGAAAGAGATGCTTATCATAATCTCAGCTTTGAGTTTGCAAGACCCGCGCGAACGTCCTGCTGATAAGCGTCAGGCTTCTGACGAAAAACATCGGCGATTTTGGGATGAACGATCCGACTTTATCGCTTATATCAATCTGTGGAACTACTGTGAAGAACAGCGTCAAGAGCTCACCCAAAATCAGCTGAGAAAATTGTGCAGCAAAGAATTTATCAACTTTATGCGTTTGCGAGAATGGCGCGACCTGCACCACCAGCTGCGCTTGGCAGTGAAAGGTTTGGGCTTTAAAGAGAATTCACAGGCGGCGGATTACGACGGAATTCATCGGGCTCTATTGGGCGGCTTGTTGTCCAATATTGGTTTGAAGAACGAGGATGGCAAGTCTGCTGATGATAACGATACGCGTAAAAAGCCAAGTACAGTAGCCCGAGGTCAGCAGGATTATAGCGGCACGCGCAATCGAAAATTTCAGATATTTCCCGGCTCTTCGCAAACTAAGAAGAAGCCTAAGTGGTTAGTTGCGGCCGAGTTTCTTGAAACCTCGCAACTCTTCTCTCACTGTGTGGCGGCGATCGAACCGAATTGGGTGCTCGACAGCGCTGAACATTTATTGAAACACCACTATTACGAGCCCTATTACGATAGCCGCAGCGGGCAGGTTATGGCCTACGATCGAATAACCTTGTTCGGTTTAGTGTTGCAAGAAAAGAAACGTGTCGGCTACAGTAAAGTCGATCATAAACAGGCGCGCGAAATTTTTATTAGAGCGGCGCTTGTAGAAGGCGGTTACAGTAAACATAAAACTGTGCAAAAACTTCTGCTCGAACCGACAAACAGTGCAACGGCGTCGAACCCTGAAGCTAATAGCCAAGCCGCGATTTTAGAATCACCGAGCTCACATTTTTGGCTTTACAATCGCGCGCTTATCGAAACCTTACAAGACTTGGAAAATAAATCTCGACGCCGCGATATTTTGGTCGACGAGGAAGTTGTTTTTCAATTCTATTGTGAAGTTATTCCCGGCGAAATTGTCAATCTCGCGGGCTTCGAACATTGGCGCAAGCAGGCTGAACAAACCGATCCCGCTATTTTAAAACTGCAACAGCAGAATTTAATGCTGAATGATGCTGAGCATGTTAGCGAAGCTCAGTTCCCCGACCAAATAGAGTTGGATGGAGTAACGCTACCGCTTAGTTATCATTTTGAGCCGGGCCATAGCGATGATGGTGTAAGCGTACGAGTGCCGGTCGACTATTTACATATGATCGCTGAAGGGCGCTTAGAGTGGCTTGTCCCTGGGCTTTTGCGAGACAAGTGCATTGCCCTGTTAAAAGGCTTGCCGAAACATCTACGTAAACAGTTGGTGCCAGTGCCGCAAACGGTCGATCGTTTGCTTGCGCGTATTAGCCCGTCAAAGTTAGCGCTTACGGAAGCGTTGGCGACTGAGTTACAGCGGTTGTACAACATCGAAGTAACGGCAGACGATTGGTTGCAAATTGAGTTGCCCGATTTTTACCTCATGAATATTCAGGTGGTCGATGCCGACGAGCAGGTAATTGACCGCCATCGAAATTTGTCTCATCTACGTGAACGTTACCGCGAACACGTTCGGCAAAGTTTACAGGACGCACACAACAGTTTTGATCGCGACGACATTACGGCGTGGGATTTTGACGCGCTACCTGAGCAAGTCGAAATGAAACGTCAGGGTGTAAAAGTGAAGGGCTATCCGGCGTTGATCGATAAGCAGGGTTCGGTTAGCTTAACTGTGCTGGATAATCCGCAAGAAGCGCAGTTGTTGAGCTATGCCGGTACGGTCAGGTTAGCGCTATTAAATCTCGGACAAACACGAAAGTATTTGGCTAAACAATTGTTAAAAGGTAAAGATTTGGGGCTAGCGCTACTGGACCTTGGGAAGCGCGAACAGGTTATTGACGACATTTTACTGGCGGCTATTGCGGATGAGTGTTTCCCCGACAGGCAGCTACGGATATCGTCGGAACAACATTTTCAGCAGTGCATTGATGCGGGACGCGCCGAAATTGTCGCCACGGCGCACCGTTATGAAGATCTGCTGCAAAATGTGTTAGCTTTAGTGGTCGAAATTAAGAAAACTATGAAAACCAATAAAAATGCGTTGATGCTGGCGTTTACCTTTGCGGACATTCAGCAACAGATGAACGACTTGTTTACGCCGGGCTTTATGTTTGTAACACCGTGGGAATATTTACAGCACTACCCGCGTTACCTGAATGCAATTCTATTGCGCTTAGAAAAGGCGCCGCAAAACCCTCAGCGCGATCGAGCCCAGATTAGTAGTTTGAGCGATCATCGCCAGCGCCACAGTGACAAGCTACAAAAAGACGGTTTCCTAGCCTACCAAAATAGTGCTGCATGGCAGGAATACCGCTGGATGATTGAAGAATTGCGTGTGTCAGTATTTGCGCAAACTTTGAAAACATTAAAGCCCGTTTCCGACAAACGTCTAAATAAGCTGTGGTCCAGCTTGTAAAGTGCATAATTGCCGCCGCAAATAGCGGTTAATATGTAAGACTTTGCAATTTTTACTGTTTAGACTACCCAGCTACCGCTAAAATAATCGCCAAATTACTGACCGAGTTAAGCCTTGTGATCTCATCGTTAGCTGTACCGCTATTTTCCCGTCGCTGTCGTGGCTCCCTCTTTGGGCGTCTGCGTAGAATAGCGTTGTTTTCCTCACTAGTTTTATCGCTGTTTTTCGTTACCGGGTGTGCGAGTAATCCGCAAGTATCAGATTCCGCCCCAGATCAAGGCTACGATTCGAGCCTCGATAGCGACAACTATGATCGCTTCGAGTCGTTTAATCGAGTCATCTTTAGCTTTAACAAAACCTTAGATCGCTATCTATTAAGACCACTTGCGGTTGGCTATACCTGGATTACTCCCGACCCTATCGAGTCGGGGATTGGTAATTTCTTCGGTAATTTGGGTGAAGTGAACAATGTTGTAAACGATCTGCTGCAGTGGAAGTGGAAGCAAGCCGGTAATGATACGGGGAGGTTTTTACTGAACTCTACCATCGGTCTCGCTGGCTTTTTTGATATTGCCGGTAAAGTGGGCTTGAATCGCTCTGATGGTGAAGACTTTGGTCAAACCCTCGCGGTTTGGGGCGTGCCTCAGGGGCCGTATTTAGTTCTGCCCTTTTTGGGGCCAAATACTATTACTTCGAGCCTTGCCACACCGGTCGACTGGGTCGTCGATCCGTTAGCCAATCCTGTTAGTTTTGTAGATGATCGCCAGATAATCTATGGTTTGACGGCGCTAAAGTTCGTTAATCTTCGTGCGAACTTATTGGATGCTGAGAAGTTGATTTCTGGCGATGAATATAGCTTTATGCGTAATGCCTATCGTCAGCGTCGAGAGTATTTAATCAAAGACGGTGTTGTCGAAGATGATTTTGGCGGCGATTTTGAGGGGAGCGAGGACGAGGCGTTCGATTTTTAGCAAACACCTCGCCGTTGTCGACGTTTGGTTACAACGCGGTTGCGACTAGAGCACTTCGGTAATTTCCATGCCTAACAGGCAGGGCTGGGCGCTAGCGTCGGGATGAGATTCGACTCGGCTAACTACGGCTTTTGCCTTTAGCATTGGGTTATGGCCGTGGCTGGAAGCTATGGTCACTTCTACTTCTGTTCCCATTGGCAGCGCGGTGTCTAGTTCCACCAGCAGGCCGCCGCCGCTTAAGTCACGACAAATACCCTCATAGCTATCACTACCGCTTTGAACCTGCATCGATACAGGGGTATCGACCTTCATACGGATGAAATTACGCTTTTCCTGATAATCTCGACTGGCTAGGCTCATATGTAGTTCCTTCCTAATTTTTATCAAGGCTGTTTTTATAGTACGGTTGCTTCTTCTTCGGTGTTTTTTGGTGCTTTTAAGCCGTTTTCACTGCGTTTTCTATTGGTGTTGTGAGCTTGACAGGTTACCGTAAGAGCTCGGTGTGAAATCTGGCCGACCTGTACGTTTAGTGTGCAAATCTACCCTAAAATTGCCCTTTTGGGTAGCTTGCACGGGGTCATTTATGAGAGTAGTGTAGACAATCCTTTCGACCGTATCCCAATAAAAAAATCTAAAGTAAGCAAGGATCTCAAATGGTTGAAGTCCGTCGCCAGTTGTTGGTAATTGATGACGATACCATCGTACGTAAAAGTATCGCTGCCTATCTAGAGGACAGCGGCTTTGATGTTACCCAGTTTGGCGTAGCAAAAGAGGGTTTGGCGTGGCTGCAATCAAATCACGTAGACCTTGTTGTTACCGACCTCTGCATGCCCGAGCTCGACGGCCTCAGTTTACTCAAACTTATTAAGCAACAAATGCCTGATATACCCGTGATTGTTATCTCGGGGATGGGGGTTGTGCGCGATGTTGTTGAGGCGTTGCGCCACGGTGCAGCTGATTATCTGGTCAAACCCCTTGTCGATATGGAGGTTTTGGTTCACGCCATTGGCAGAGGCTTGGAGCGGAATATTTTGCGCGCCGAGAATCAGCTTTATCGAGATCAGTTAGAGCGTGCCAACAAAGAACTCGAGGAGTATGTTCAGCTGCTAGAGCGCGACCAGCANGCTGGGCGTCGAGTTCAGTCAAAACTGTTACCTCGTGCGCCAAAGGTCTGCGGACCTTTACATATTGATTACCAAATCATCCCTTCTCTTTACCTCAGCGGCGACTTTATTGACTACGCTTTACAGGTCGACCGGTATTTCGCCTTTTACCTTACCGATGTGTCTGGCCACGGCGCCGCGCCAGCGTTTGTTACTGTATGGTTAAAACAGTTGGTGCAACGCTGTTTTCGCGAGCAGAGTATTTTTCGTTCGGAGGAGTCTTTCCGGCGCGACGCGGGAACCCTACTCAAATTAATTAACCGAGAAATTATTCACGCGGGTATTGGTTGTCACATGACTTGTTTTGTCGGCGTTATCGATATACACACATTGGAGATGCGCTATGTGGTTGCCGGCCACCTACCGCTGCCGGTGTTGGTGTCGGGCAGCCGTGTTGAATACTTACAGGGTAAAGGTAAGCCATTGGGCATTTTTGAAGATGGTGATTGGCCGGTAAGTGTTGTGCAGCTGCCGCAAAACTTCAGCCTCACGATTTTTTCTGATGGTGTATTAGAAGTTTTACCACCGCCAGGGTTAATCGAAAAAGAGCAGTACTTGCTCGACTCATTTGTGGCAGAATCCGCGCCACAAATACACACTGGCACTGCGGAAGATCGTCCTAATTCACTACAAAAGGTGAACGCGCGATTAAAATTGTTAAATCTTGATACCGCTCCTGATGATATTGCTATATTGAGTATATCGTCTGCGAGTTTTCGTGCCGCAGCGTCAACAAAGTTAGACCTAGAGTCAACGGGAGAAGTATGAGCTCTGGACAAATAAAAGTGGCTGATCACAAAGGTGTATTTGTCATAAAAATGGAAGGGGATGTGCGTCTCACGCTCTGCTTGTCGTTCGATGAATTTATTGAACACATGTTTGCCGCGCCAGATTTCTGCGCTGTAATTTTTGATTTGTGCGATGCGGTGGCTATCGACAGCACTACCTTGGGGTTGATGGCCAAGATTTCCATTCGCGGCCGTGCTATGGAGTTTGACGCTCCCTATGTAGTATCGAGTAACCCTAATATCACCCGCTTGCTGGCTTCTATGGGTTTTGAAGATATTTTTTATATTGTCGAGAGTGCCGATGCGCTAGAGATGCCTATTGTCGATACCGACAGTGCTACCGCTTTGGATGAAAATATCGTCGACGAGAGTCAGGTGCATAACAGTGTGCTCGACGCTCATCGCACCTTAATGGAGCTTAATTCCACCAATCACAACACCTTTAAAGAACTGGTAGAAGTCACTCGAAGGTGAGCCAGAAGCCTTGCCGTTAACCCCGCTAACTTTACCTCCTTTGTCGTGTGAATCATGACGCGTTTCTCAGTTAGTACCAATACCAATTCGACTTTACTGCTGGTAGCCTAGCACGCTGTTTGGAATCAATGGGACGGCAGCGACATGCCTTATTTGCGTCAGAGCTTGAATGGCACCACCATCAACGTATACGAACTACAAGAATCCTGCTTAATTGGCCGCAGTGCGGGCGATTGCGCGATTCTTGTCGATGATCCTACCGTTAGCGCGCAGCATGCGCGTGTTAGCAATACCGCCGAGGGATGGATTCTCGAAGATCTAAATAGCACCAATGGTGTATTTGTGCGCGGCAAGCGAGTGGGTGTTGTTAACTTAGTCGAGGGCGAGCGCGTCTCGATAGGGACTCACGATCTAGAGTTTACTAAGGCGCTTCCCAGTGATTTGGATAAAACCTTAAAAATTAAAAAGAGCTGGATTCCGGGCGTCTATTACACCGAATAGTCCCTGCTGTGGTTTACCTTTAATCGTCGCTGGAATTCCAAGCCAGTAAATCAATCTATGCGAGAGCTCATGCCTGTAGCGAAACTAGCCGATATCCTCGCCCGCGTAAGCCTGCGTTACTGGGTATTNNTGGTGGGTGTGGCGATAGCGCTTAGTGGCGCCGCACCGCAATGGTTGAGCGGTGTCGACCGCGGTTTGTTCGTCGCTAGTAGCTATTTGGTGGGCAAGCCCCGTGGGACTTCTGATATTGGCTTGATTCAAGTTCCACAGAGCGATTACGACCTTTGGCAGTCTGACCTCTATCAAGCCGGCACTCTGGGTGCCTTGTTGTCGAATATTTTGTTGAGTTCGCAGTCGACCATAGGTTTGGTTTTGTATAAGCCGTTGCCGCTAGAGTATGGTCCCGCCGATGTTCTGCTCGAATCTATGGCGGTAGCGGCCGAGTCGAATGGTTCCGTATCGCCACAAGACCAGCAGGCCCGCGAGCTGGTTAGCCGGAAAAACCTCATCCAAGAGATTTTGCGCAATGACCGTGTTGTTTTGGGGGTTAAGGGCAATCTTCAGCAGGCATTAACGCCGTTACAAAGCCAAGGGGGTGAGCTTGGTGATATCCCCGTTTGGGTGCGGCGCGTGATAGCTCCACCTGCGGCCCCGCAATCAGCGATGTTGAGCGGTATTGAATCTCCCCGTCCTGTACTAGATCACTACACCATAGCGAATCCTCATAATTTCCAGCACAGACTAGTGGTGTCTGACGGCGATTCGGTGTTTAGCGGGTTTTTACTGAGGCTGTTATATCAGGCAAAAGGTCAGCCGGCATTAAGTTGGCTAGCCGATGGTGGGGTGCAGCTCGGTGCGAATCGTTTGCGTGCATCCACCACTGGAGACTATCTGGTCTACAATCTCGCCAGCGCTCGGATGGCGCCGCGTATCAACCGCATGTCGTTAGATGAAGCGCTTGCCAGTGGTGCTTTCAGTGACCTTGTCTTAATCGCTCGCGAGAATGATGAGGATGCCGAGGCGTTAGCCGCAACACTATTCAGTTTGCTGATGGAGCGCACCGCAGCAAAGCCTTGGTGGCAGCCCTTTTCACAAGCGCTGGTGATATTGCTGATAACACTACTGCTGGTCTTTGTCGTACCGCGCTTCAGCTTTGTGGTGGCAGGACTAATCTGCTTACTGGTAAGTTTTGTCTTGCTAGTTGGCGAAGTCGTGTCTGCTGCTACTCATGGCATCTGGTTGCCCATGTCACTTGCCTTGTTTTGGCTTTGGCTTGGGTTTGTGCTCATCTGTATATTTCAACTTAAGCAGCGTGTTTGGCGCGAAGTGGTGACTCGAGCCGATAGCTCTGCCATCGACCAAGCGGCGATGTTTATTGATAAGGGCGACTTAGATGCAGCCTACCAGTGCTTGTTGCCCTGCAGCGCCACTGACGAGGTGCTCGCGCAAATCTACCGTGTAGCAGGNAAGTTAGCCGAGCAACAAGACTACCCGCGCGCAATAGCGACCTTCCAATCCATATTGCTGCGGCGCAAAAGTTTTCGTGACTGCAAAGAAAAGATTGAAGCCTTGGCGGCTATGCGTATCGCCGCTGGGCGTGATACTGATCCCGAGGTTGATGCTACTCAGGTTATTGATCGCGCCGCGCTGGTGCGGCCCGCACTTGGCCGCTACGAGCTTAAAGACGAGCTAGGGCGTGGCTCCACTGGAATTGTTTACCTTGGTTTTGATCCGAGGATTGCGCGTCAGGTAGCGATCAAAACGCTTAACTACCGGCAGTTTCAGCAGGGCGATATCGCGGATATAAAAGCGCGATTTTTTCGTGAGGCGGAAGCGGCGGGGCGGCTTAATCATCCGAATATTGTATCGGTGTTTGATGTCGGTGATGACGCGGATTTGGCCTATATCGCGATGGACTACGTCGAAGGTAAAGCACTCAATGCTTTTGTAGACGAAAAAAATCTACTGCCGGTATTTGAGGTGTATCGGATTATTGCCGATGTTGCCTCCGCGTTAGAATATGCACATAGCAACCACATAGTGCATCGTGATATTAAACCCGGCAACATCATCTACAACCCATCGCCTTATCAACTCAAAGTCACCGATTTCGGCATCGCTAGATTGGTGGACAATTCGCGCACAAGCACGGGTGAGATTTTGGGAAGCCCTTTGTATATGGCGCCCGAGCAATTGTTAGGCCGCAGAGTTCAGGCGGCTGCCGATGTGTTTAGTCTTGGCGTTACCTTTTATCAATTGCTGACGGGTCGGTTGCCATTCAATGGCGATAGTTTGGCAAGTTTGAGCTACGACATTATTCACGGCAAACACAAGGGCGTGCGCAGCCTGCGGAAGGAGCTACCGAGTAGTGCTTCGCGGATTACCAATCAATGTTTACAAAAAGATCCGGACGATCGATATGAAACCGCTGCTGATTTAGCTGCGGCAATTAAGAAAGCGATAAAACGTGATTTTGTGCAGGAAGCTCGGCGCTTGGGTTATGTATAGTGGTGTGGTTTTTGTGGCGGGGCTTTAGTAAAGCGCACCGGCACTCAGGCTCACACCAACAAAAAAATTAAAGGTTAGTAACCTTAACCGATAAGAGGTTTATCCCGTGGCTATTCTCGCTCAGCTGGTTGATGATGTTGTTGTCCATAAAATTTGATATTAAGGCCGCCTCGACAACGCTGGGCCGACGCCCTAGTAATGATATTGTTATTGATGACAGCGCAATTAGCTCCCTTCATGCCTATATTATTCAGCAACCCAACCCCGACTTCCCGGAGTACTTTGAATTTTTTCTGGAAGATAACCAGAGTACCAACGGTTCTTTTATCAACGATCTACCGGTGACAAGTCGTAAACTTCTCCACCACAATGACATTATTCGTTTCGGCTGGAACAAATTTAAGTTTATCAACGACAGTGAAGCCGACTTGGAAGCAACGGTCCACATGTTGAATAAAACCCTTTAGTCGCCGCGTAATACTAGTGTTATTTTTCTTTACCTAAAACTAAAAGCAATGATAAAAAGCGAAAACAAATATCCGTAGAGCGATATTTGTTTTCNCTTAACGCCTTTAGCTAACGACGGCTTCTTGTCTATCTTCGCTATTAACGGCTGTTATCGGCTTGCCATCCATATCGACAATCGTCGCAGGCTCAATCGTTGTTTCAGTTTCGTCAGGATCTGGATCACCGCCTTCATACTCCTCCAAAAAGGTTAATAACTGTTCGCGGTAACGGTAATAGTCGGGGTGTTCGAGTAGCTGTTTGCGCGTGCGCGGGCGCGGTAAGTTTACTTCCATAATCTTGCCAACTTTTGCGTTGGGCCCGTTTGACATCATTACCACACGGTCAGCGAGTAGAATCGCTTCGTCAACGTCGTGGGTTACACAGATTGCGGTAACTTGCGTTCGCTTCCATACCTCCATTAACACTTCTTGTAGTTCCCAGCGGGTAAGCGAATCGAGCATGCCGAAGGGCTCGTCGAGTAAAAGTAGTTTTGGTGATAATGCAAAGGCGCGGGCAATACCAACGCGTTGCTTCATGCCGTTGGAAAGTTCACAGGCTTTTTTATCCATTGCATCGGAAAGCCCCACGCGAGAAAGATAATACTCAACAATTTCTTTACGTTCTTTACGGCTGCCATGAGGGTAAACCTTGTCAACGCCGAGCAGCACATTTTCGCGCGCTGTTAACCATGGGAATAAACTCGGTGCCTGGAATACCACACCGCGATCCGGCCCCGCTCCGGTTACTTCACGGCCGTCGAGAATAACGCCGCCACCACTAATTTCATTCAGCCCAGCGACCATCGAAAGCACCGTGGACTTGCCACAACCAGAGTGCCCGATTAGGGAAATAAATTCGCCTTTTCGAAGTTTAAGGTCAAAGCCGTCAACCACCGTTAGCGGCCCCTTGGGGGTGGGATAAATTTTTGTAACCTGTGAAAATTCTACGTAACGATCGAGATGTGCCGTGTGTACCTTGGCGGCAGCGCGGGCTGCGTCGTTTGGCAGTTCTGCTGCTGGTTCTTGTGGAACTGTCGCATTCGTCGCTTTTGGTGCTGCGGTATTTGGTGTTAAATCGGGTAGATCGAGCGAGTCGTCGGCGTTACTTGCCGCCATGCCAACTTTCATTAGATATTCGGTGATTTCTTTGCGCAAACGTATAAATTCGGCATCGTGATTCATGGCGGTACGTTCACGTGGTCGTGAAAATGTTGATCTTGAATTCTGGGCCTAAACTAGCGCGTGGCCCAGGGTTTAGTGGAATAACGCGATCGGCAAGCAAAATGGCTTCATCCACATCGTTGGTAATCAGCACGATGGTTTTCTTTTCGATTTGCGAAATCTCTTCAATCTCGTCTTGTAGTTTTGCGCGGGTAAGCGCATCTAACGCCGACAGCGGCTCGTCCAGTAGAATTACTTCGGGTTGCATGGCTAAGGCGCGAGCCACGGCAACACGTTGACGCATACCGCCGGAGAGTTCTGCTGGGCGTCTGTCGGCCGCGTGCGATAAACCCACCATGTCGATGTAGTGACGAATATGCTCGTCTCGTTTACTTCTTGACCAGCTGCCAAATACTTGGTTTACCGCTAGCGCAATATTGCCGTAGACCGTGAGCCAGGGCATTAACGAGTAGCTTTGAAAAACAATGCCGCGTTCTGGACTCGGCCCTGACACCGGTTTTCCTTTGAAAAGAACTTCGCCGGAGTCTGGGCTGATTAACCCCGCTATCGACGAAATAAGCGTGGTTTTTCCACTGCCGGAAAAACCTACAATGGCGACAAATTCACCGTCTTCAATATTTAAATTTAAATCTTTTAACACTTCAGTAACATCGGCGCCGTTACCGTAGCTCTTGCTCATATTTTTCAATTCTAGAAATGCCATGCTACTTCCTCGATTAATACTTCTTCCTCGATTAATGTTTGTCGCCGAATGTAAATAGATTTTGCAAAGTAAACATAATGCGATCGAGCAAGAATCCAATAATGCCAATAGTTAACACTGCAACCATAATGCGGCCGAGTGAGTTGGAGCTGCCATTCTGGAATTCATCCCAGACGAATTTCCCCAGGCCTGGGTTTTGTGCGAGCATTTCGGCGGCGATTAGTACCATCCAGCCAACACCCAGCGATAGTCTTAATCCGGTAAAAATCAGTGGCAGAGACGAGGGTAAAACCAGCTTGGTAATTTTGGTGAACCAGCCTAGTTGCAATACTTTGCCCACGTTCATTAAATCTTTGTCGATCGAAGCAACGCCAAGNGCTGTATTGATTAGTGTNGGCCAAAGCGAGCACAAGGTGACGGTAATGGCGGAGTTTAAGAAAGATTTACTAAACCACGAATCGTCAGACGTTACATAGGTCGCACTTACCACCATGGTTACAATGGGTAGCCATGCCAGCGGAGAGACNGGTTTGAATAATTGAATGATTGGNTTCATTGCGGCGCTAAACGTCGTGCTAAGACCGCAGAATATACCTATAGGAACGGCGAATATCGTCGCGATAAAAAAACCCATGAAGACGGTTTTAATACTGGTCCATATTTGATCGATATAGGTGGGTGATCCGGTATAGTCACGCCATTTTATTTTGTCTGTCTTACCTTGTTGTTCATATTTTTCATTGCGTTTCTCTTGGCGCTCATAAAATGCATTTTGTTTTTCGCGCTGAGCCTTGTGGTCGCCCCAAAGGCCGGTGGCCTGATGGTAGACTTCTACTGGGCCGGGAATGGTTCCAAGGCTGGTCACAACTTTACTGGAGAGCTGTCCCCACAGCGCTAGAAATACAACAAAAGCAACAATAGGAATACCGACCACCATCCATAACTGCTTTAACTGCTCTTTTGGGTCTTCACCGGCCGCTAGGCGCACTAGCGGCACGAACCATGTCAGCCCAGATACCTGCAGAAAATGAATAAATTTATTTATCATGACTAAAGCCTGTTTATGCTCGTTAATGTAAAAATGGATTTTCATTTGCTGCGAGCTACGATTGCTTTTGCTCGCAGCAAATGAAATTGGTGATTATTTCTTTTTAGTGATGCCTGTACCGGTAACGACATCGCCAGACTTTAAGCCGATGGGGAACTTGGCAATATAGTCATTTGGCTTTTTACCGTTGTATACAATGTTGTCGATAAAGTGAGTTTGTGGGTCGCGGTAGCCATCTGAACCAAACGGGAAGTCAGCTTTCGCTACCTTGCCTTCTTTGATAAGAAGCTCAGCTGCNTGCATATAGATCTCTGGCTTATACACTTGCTTGGCAACGTCCTGATACCAACTGTCGGGTTTGTCGTCGGCGATCTGTCCCCAGCGACGCATTTGTGTCAAGTACCAAATAGCATCTGAATAGTAGGGGTAGGTCGCGAAGTAACGATAGAATACGTTGAAGTCTGGTACTTCACGCTTGTCACCTTTTTCGTATTCAAATGTGCCTGTCATAGAGTTGGCGATAACGTCATAATCTGCGCCGACGTAGTTGGGTTTAGACAGAATTTTTACTGCTGCGGGGCGATTGGCATTGTCGTTTTCATCTAACCATTTAGCCGCACGAATAAGTGCTTTTAAGACGGCTAAGTGAGTGTTGGGATATTTTTCTGCCCAGTCATTGGAAACGCCGAATACTTTTTCTGGGTTGTTTTTCCAAATTTCGTAGTCAGTTACAACCGGTACGCCAATACCTTTAAATACCGCCTGCTGGTTCCATGGTTCGCCTACGCAGTAACCGTAGATAGTGCCAGCCTCCATAGTTGCGGGCATTTGTGGTGGTGGCGTTACCGAGAGCAAGGTGTCGGCGCCAATTTGACCTACAGTGCCGGAAGCGCCTGGGCCATAAAACCCTGGTTGCAGTCCGCCAGCTGCCAGCCAGTAGCGCAATTCATAGTTGTGTGTCGATACCGGAAAAACCATTCCCATATTGAATGCCTTGCCTTCGGATTTATATTTTTCAACAACAGGTTTCAGTGCGCTCGCGCTAATTGGGTGTACGGGTTTGCCATCCTTATGCGGAATATTTTTCTTCATTTGGCTCCAGATATCGTTGGAAACTGTAATGCCGTTGCCGTTTAAATCCATGCTGAAGGCGGTAATAATATGCGCTTTAGTCCCATAGCCAATGGTTGCGCCCAGTGGTTGTCCTGCGAGCATATGTGCTCCGTCAAGCTTCCCGTCGATTACGCCATCGAGTAAAACTTTCCAGTTTGCTTGTGCCTCTAAGGTTACGAATAAACCTTCGTCTTCAAAAAAGCCCTGCTCGTAGGCGATTGCGAGTGGTGCCATATCGGTAAGCTTAATAAAACCAAAAGTGAGTTCGTCTTTTTCCAGTTCTAATTCGGCGGCGATACTATTACTTGATGTGCTAAATAAAAACGCAGCAGTGAATATACTTGCTGATAGCCGCGATAATTTTTTATAGACAGATTTTTGTTCAAACATATGTGGCCCCAAAACGTTGTTGGTTGGTCCCGAAAGGCTGCAGTGCAGCAAGTTAGTTAAGCGTTGTTAGAGTAAGCATCGCTATATTACATAGCCGACACGCTCCGTTTTTCTTATCGCAAAACCCTTGCCACATTTGTTTTTTTATTAAAAAGTTATTTTATTTCAATTAATTAGCCGATAAATCTCTGAGTAAACCTATTCTTAGATGATGGAATTTAAAAAATAGGCGCACAGTTATGGGGACAAGGTGCGCCATTACTGACTCATTTTTACCCGTAAAAATCTATTTTTGTCGATGTGTAGCGATGCTTTTTTGCGTCATTGCGGTGCGGGGTCGCTGCAGGAACGGGCGCTGAGGGAATATCTAACGGTTAAGATGGCGCTTTATATTTTCGTTGCGCGCCTTTTTGGAACCTACAGTTTTGTTTTTATTTCGAAGTGGGAGAAATTAAAAGCGAGGTTGCTGATAATAGCAGGAAGGCATGAAGCGGATACTGAAACAGGGTGAGTTAAATGCCCAAGGTTCTGTTGTGGGAAAGAACCTTGGGCAAAAAGCGAGAAGCTTTTTGGTCGGTGCGGGCTGTGTAATCCAGTGTGTGGGTTTACACCAAGCTAAATGCTACGCGTCGCTTGTTGAGGTCTGCGCTGGATACTTTTACTTCCACTTCGTCGTCAAGATGATAAGTGGTCTCGCCAACCGTGATGGTCATGCGTTTCGCGTCGAAGGATTTCTCCTGCTTTTTCGGGAATAGCACAAACCCGTCTAAACCTAAATCGAGCAGGCGGCAGCCGAAGCCTTGCTGGGTAACGATTCGAATTTTCGCCAAACCTTGTGTGCCAATTTGAGTTTGTGCGTACTGGCTAATTAACCACTGGGTAAGTTCGCGGTCGGCTTTACGTGTTTCGTCAATACTGGCGCGTAGACGTTCAAGACTTGCGTCATTTAATGGCGTAAACGTGGACTTCGTTAAACAACTGCGTAACGCCCAGTGGTTGTATAAATCGGCAAAGCGGCGAATTGGTGATGTTACTGTGGCGTAGGCGCTTAGACCCATACCCATATGTGCATCGCCTCGCAGGCTTAATTCACTGGTGGGCATCATGCGTCGTAGCGGTAGTTCCAGGTGTGCTTTATCTGGGTTGTTGCTGAGCGACTTAAAAAAGGCGAGGTAGCCATCTAGGGTGGAGATGTCGGTCTCAGGCGTTATTTCTTCCTCTTTAAGCAAGGCGTTAACTTCGCCGATACGGTCGCTGCGGAAACCACTGTGAACGCTGTGTAGTCCTTTACCTTTGCTGGCGAGTAATTGTCCGGCGCAGAAATTGGTTGCGACCATGGCTTCTTCGACAATTTGATGGGCAAGACTTTTAGTGCGCGGAGACATTCCGACAATTTTACCCTTATCGTCCAACTGAATATCGTAATCGAGCTGATCGCGGCTCACCATATTGTGTGTTTTACGGTAGTTGATACGCGCTTTGGCAATTGCCGCTAGCTGTTCNAGCATGGCGATATGCTGTTCTGGAACTAATGCNGGGTCGTTATTTTCCAAGGCATCAGCTACACCTTGGTAGCTAAGTTTGGCGTGGTTCTTAATCGTCGCAAAGCTAAATGCGTTCGCGATGATCTCTCCGTCGCTATTGATTTCGAGCTTACAAATCAATGCGGCGCGAGGCTCGTCTTGAACCAGAGAAAAACAGTCGTGAGAAAGTGGCTTGGGCAACATTGGACAGGGCGCCACCAGATAGGTAGGTGCTTTGGCCTGCATATTGGGCGCTGGTGGCGAGAGCCGAGCCCTGCTCGATAAATGCGGTTGGATCGGCAATAGCAACTAAGAGGCGGTAGTGTTGCTGGCCATCTTTTTCAAATACTTCTACTGCGAGCGCGTCGTCCATATCTTGTGTGGTGGCGGCATCGATGGTCACGAACGGAATATTGGTTAAATCTTCACGTTCGGCTTGCCATTCAGATAGCTTCAGCGAGCCGATAATCGTATTCATTTGCTTGTCGATGGCGTCGTTAGTGCGGTTGCTTAGCTGGTATTTTGCCGCGATGTAATTGCGTTCGAAGTAGGGGGAATCGGGCTGGCCAATGCTTTCGAGTACTTTTACGAGGGCTTTGCCATCTTTATAAGGGTGCTGGGTAAGACGTGCGACAACGCGATCGCCATCTTGGTTGCGACCACGCGCTTTTGGTGGAACGAATAGCCAGCGACTGTGCTGAGCGGTTTTGCCCTTGCTGCGATCTTCCAGCGGTTCAACAAAATGCGTTTTGCCGCGAACGTGGTAAACCCCCACAAAAGTGTCGACGGCGGGCTCTAGCAATTCTTCTAAGTTGGCTTCCAGCTGGTCTTTATCATTCTTGGTTAGGCATACCTTTACACGGTCTCCGGGAATGAGTCGTTCCATTTTGTCGGGTGCAAGGAAAGCATCTCTACTGTCGTCTAAACGGACAAATCCAAATTTCCGGCCGGTTCCGGCGACGGTACCTTCGGCAAATTCCTTGGAGGCGTGAATGTCGGATTTAAGTTGAGAAAGTTGGGAGAGAATAGACTTATCAAGCATTGCGCGAGGTTCCGATTAAGGCAAAGCGAGGGATTCTAACAGAAATGCAGTATAACTAAATGAAGTTCGCCGCTTGTATCGCAAAACCGGCGTCAAGCCTCCAAAAAGGGCGGTTGGATCATGATTTCGGCCGGCTAAATCGTAGTTAGCTATAACAGGCATAGGTATTCAGGCTAATATCTATGCTATATAAGGTGACAGCTGATACCCAGCTGGGAGACGAATCCATGGTCGTGGTAGTACTACTAAAAGAATCGCTCAGGTCGTTGGCGCTGTTATTGGGGGCTTTTATGCTGCTGATGCCCGCTCTGGTGGTTGGCGAGGGGCAAACTGCTACCGATGTACAGAAACTGGAGCCAAGCCCCGCGCCTAGTGTGTTGTTGTTAGCCGAAATTCAACAAGCGGAAAATGTAGATTTAAAGCAGGTTGTTTCCGAGCCCCTGCCAACGCCAGATGCCGACGTTGGTAGTGCACAAACTCCGAACGAAGACGGAGCTCCGGCCGCCGATGGAGAAGCCATTTCAAAAGATGCGGTTAGCGATCAAATGCAATCTGCACGTGAGGCCGNCGCTAGTGGAACCGCCTCNGACTCATCCGCTACGACACCTACGCCCGAGTATTCCGGCCCCGCTTATTTGCCCAACGAGGAAGAAGAGGCTCGCCTTGCTGCCGAGGGCAAGTATCGCCCGCCATTAGTCATTTTGGGCACGGAGGTTCTGCCAGGGACTTCGACCCGACTTGGTTGGTCGCCCAATGTCTCGTTTTTGGGTATTGCTGCGCCCACGCCGGTATTAGTAGTCAACGGCGTCAATCCTGGGCCGACGCTGTGTTTGACCAGTGCTATTCATGGTGACGAGCTTAATGGCATCGAGATCGTTCGCCATGTGCTGTATAGCATTGATGCCAAGGAGCTTTCCGGCACCGTGATTGGCGTGCCGATTGTAAACTTGCAGGGATTTCGTCGCTCTTCGCGCTATTTACCAGATCGACGCGACTTGAATCGCTATTTTCCGGGTAACAATAATGGCAGTTCGGCATCGCGGATTGCCTATTCATTTTTTAACGAGGTGATCTCCCATTGCGATCTGTTGGTCGACCTGCACACAGGCTCATTCCATCGTACGAACTTGCCGCAGCTACGTGCGAATCTGGCCGTAGAAGAAGTCGCCGATCTCACCAAAATGATGGGCTCTATCGTGGTAGTACACAGCAGTGGCGCCAAGGGCTGTTTGCGTCGAGCGGCGGTAGAGGCGGGAATTCCAGCGGTTACCTTAGAAGCAGGACAGCCACACCAATTGCAAAAAACGGCGGTAAACCACGGTATTAAGAGCGTCGAAACCTTGCTTGATACATTGAAAATGCTCAAGCGGCGCGCGTTTTGGGAGCTGAAAAGTGAGCCCGTCTACTACCAGTCACACTGGGTTCGAGCCCGCGAGGGTGGTGTATTGCTGAGTGAGGTTGAGTTAGGTGACAAGGTGCGTTTGGGGGATTTACTGGGGGTGGTTAGCGACCCGATTACCAATATGCGCAGTGAGATTCGTGCACCTTATAACGGCAGAATCATCGGTATGGCGTTAAACCAGGTTATCTTCCCTGGGTTTGCCGCTTATCACATTGGCTTACAGTCGTCGGCAGAAGCCGCTGCGGAAACGCCACCGGATGAAGGCGACGATAGTATCCTCACGCCGAGTAATGGTCTCGAATCGATTCCGGACCCAGACCCAAGCGATGAACGTCTTTACGAGGACTCGTAGTTTTACTGCGTAACTTTTTTTCTAAGGGATGGGTTTCTAAGGAATGGGTTTGCAAGAGATCGGGTTATAAGAGGCGGGGCGGGAAGGGAAGTGGCTCAAGCTGTGCGTAAAGCCGCCAGCTTGAGCCAAAGTAATAACGTCTATTATTGACTTATTTCAATACGGGGAGATGGATCCGAACCGGCTCTTTTTTCTTCACCCAAGGCAGTTCATGCCAAGAGGTGGAGCGATCGTACTTGAACAGGCTACGCATGCTGTCGCCATCAGCCCAGAAGAAGTTGTCTGGGTCGCGCCAACTCATAAACCAAACCCACTCGGGTTGCTCGTCTAACATTTCGGTCGTCGGGAAGCCACCCACTTCGCCAAGCGCAATTGGCTTGCCGTCGGCAAGTTCAACCAGCTGCTGATAGTTTTCTTTATCGTAGCGCTTTGAATAGACATCGGTAGCGAGAACATCCACTACATCGGCACCAGGGTAAAATAGCTTGTAGTCAGGCACTCGGTCTTTTACTTCGTTGGCGTTAAACACCCAAATCAAATTGTCTAGCTTGTGAAAGTTAACCAAGCGATCAAACATCATTCTCCAAAGTTTTGCGTAGCCTTCTGGACCCTGACGGTATCCCCACCAAAACCAAAAACCATTCATTTCATGGTATGGCCGCCAAAGTACTGGAACGTGGGCGTACTGCAGTTGCTTAAGGTGCCAGGCAATAACGTCGACTTGCGACTTCCAGCGCTCGTTAAGCTCTGTGCCTGGGGTGGTCATCTCTTGCCACTGGGCATCGGTAAGTTTTGATTGAATGGCGTTTTCAAAGGTGTTGGGTTCATCCATTGTTGGCGGTACGGCATGCCACATAATCGTGTTGATAAAACCCTGTTCGTGGCGACGAATAGCCTCGTCCACAATATTCTGGCGAAAGTTGATGCCATCCCAAGAGCCAGGCTCGCTAAAGCCAAAATCCTGTCCAAAAATAGCGGGGTATTCTCCGGTTTGCTTGTGCATACCCATCATACGGTTGGAGCCGTTTAGGGGCGCGTTGTGTTGTCCGGTAAGAATCTTTTTGCCCTGTATCTTATAGAGGTACGCGAGCAACTCTTTTACTTCCTTCGAAGCGTTAGGTGTAACCGGTTTAGAATTCGCTGCTAAAACTTGGCTGTTTAAGCAAATTACGGCGACAACAAACAGCGCGAGGCTGGATCGCCATTTAAGGTTTTTCATGTTTCTCTCCTAGATTTTTCTTGTTGGGTGCTTTTTTTGGATAAATTTTGGGGTCAATAAAGTTCCGATGTAATTCTAGCAGGCTCAGGAGAATCTAGAGTCAACAATTACGCCAACTCGAATTTTAGGTGTTGAGCCCCCCAACGCGACGAACTGCAGTTTGCTTAAGACGAGTGGGTGTGACGCTAAAATCAACTACGGCTATACTTCTAACGTATGAGTAAATAATGATCACTTTAGAAATTACTGGGTCCCAGTTCACAATTTGATAGCAAAAAAACGTGAATAAGCTCTCAACTAGATTGATTTGAACTAAGACTATAGTTTTAGTTTGCGAGTGGTTTATCTGCGTATATAGTACCAGTANGCCTGAGCTGTATCTGGCGAAAGAACTCGAAAAAACACAGTAGTACGGGCGAGTTTAGATCCGAATGTGTAAGGGGGCGGAGAGCCTAACCTGTCCAACTGAAGAGAGATTACAGTGATTATGTACCAACGTGAATTCAACAAAACANTACCGAGGGCAAGCCGCAGTNCAGAAAATGCTGGCTTTACTCTGGTGGAATTATTAATAGCAACGGTGATTGTAGGCATTATCGCGGCTTTTGCAGTGCCGTCATATTCTGGCTATGTGGATCGCAGCAAGATGCGCAGCGCGCAAGCCGATCTGATCGCGCTTAGCGTCAATATAGAAAACGCATATCAGCGTCTTTTGGCCTACCCCGTGATTACCGCAAGTGAAGACCTAGCAGCAAAGTATTCCGGCTGGCGGCCAACGTCAGAAAACTTCACCTACAGTGCTGTTTCGACGGCAACGGCTTATACCCTTACCGCGACTGGGGTTGGTAATTTTAGCGGCTGTACCATCAGCATTAATCAAAACAATGTACGTTCAACCTCGAGCTGTAAGTTCGGTAGTGGAGATTGGATATGAAATTAGGTCGTTCGGTAAAGCGTCAACTGGGTGTAACCCTAATTGAGCTAATGATTACTACGGCAATTATGGCGGCTATGTCATTGGTGAGTATGGCTTTCGGCACNGGCTGGGTTACCGAAAACCGTCTTATCGAAGCCGAGAATCAATTGGTTGTTGCCTTTGATAAAGCTAAATCAACGGCTCTACGCAATCGTTACGGCAAGGTAGGTGGCTCGGCGGCTTCTACTGTNTGCCTGAGCAACCAAATTATAAGTGTACATGAGGCGACCAGCGCTGCGGCGGCNAGCTGTGCCACCACCGCAATTTGGCAAGCCGATTTGCACGAACGTATTTCAGTATCGGCGGGAGGCACTTCGCTTTCATGCTTATGTGTTACTAGCAAGGCGGAGCTTACCGCTACAGGCTGTGGCAGTTGTGCCACGACGACTTCTTTAAATTTAACAATGGGTAATGACAATGTCTCTATTTCGCTGCTCTAGCCAACATCAACGTCGACGCGGATCTTCGGCGGGTATGGATACGCTTAGCCGAGTTCGTGGCGATATTTTAATCGAGTCGTTAATTGGCATGTTGCTTTTTGGTATAGCCGGGATGGGAGCTTCCTATATTTCGTCCAGTGTTTCGGTTAGCCAAAAAGATATGAAAGTACAGGATTTAGTGGTAACTGAAATGCGCAGTCGAGTTATGAATCGCACCAGTGCTAGCGAGTACTGCGATGGTTCGGCAATAGCTCCAGTAACGGTCGCCGGGACAGAAATTGCGGTTACAGCAACTTGTAATACGGTCTCGGCTACAGTCAATAGTGTATCTATCGCTAACATCTCTGCGCCGATCACCTTAAATGCAACCATAGAGTCGCTGGGCGATGTTCGCGTCGGTCAGGCTGCACAGCAAAATTAATCTGGCCTAAATTAGGGACTATAGTTATTGGGCGCTAGTTTGTGAGTGTGCAATAAAGAGCGTAATAACGGCCATTGTTGGTTTAGATAAATGTCCTTGGTGATGAGGCTGGATCCATAGATGGAAAAAATGTTTCAAAAGCAGCGTGGCGCTTCCCTAATCAGTTTGATGATTGGCGTGTTGGTGTCGATGTTGTGCATTCTTGGCACTATGGTCATGCATAAAAGTTTGATTCAGGTGTCAGTGGAAGCGAAAACCGATGCGGAACACGATTCCAGAGTTGCGAGCGCGATGTTGCGTTTACAGCTTGGCTTGCAGAATGCTGGCTATGGGATCGACAACGCGGGCGCTGATGATGTTGTAGTGGCATACAGTGGTACTACGCGTGATTTACTTTGGCGTTACCTCGACGCAGATAGCGGCAATATGACTTGTCGCGGCGTACGCGAAGTCACCTACACCGATGCAGACTCGGGCATTGCCGGTCGAAATTTAGTGAAATTAGGCGCATCGTCTGGTTGTACCGAAACAGCAACGCTGACGGATTTAAGCTGGACGAGTGGCGATTCGATAGCGAAGTTTCGCAACCAAGCCAACCCGATATTTAATTTTTCGGTGGGTATTGCCGCTTGCGCCCCCTATGGATTAGGTGTGTCGGAAAACCATCTGATTGTCACGGTAATGGCACCAAGTAGTGCTGTGCTGGCAAACACAGAAGAGGGACTTAATAACATCGACCAGACGAGTTTTGCTTTTTGTCTGACCAACACTCGGCTGTAAATGCGAGTGGTTTCTTACTGAGATTAAATCATGTTAGCCAATATGAAACGTCGCCAACTAACGTCGTCATCAATAATAGCCTCCAGCAAGGTTTCGTCTCGTCGAAGCCTAGGAGGTAAGCGTACAAGGCTGCCCGGTCAGGCCGGTATTGCAACTATTTTGATGGTGCTTCTGATCAGCCTCGCGATGACGGTAGCGGCCCTTGGGGTTGTCTATACACTGCGCGGTACGCAGGAAATGCAAGTAGCGGCACACGCGACAACACACTCGCAGGCCAGTGCTTGGGCTGGGGTAGAAGCCTTCCGCCGCTATCTATATGAAATTCATGATGAGCCAGCCACCTTAGCCGCTATTTCTGGTGCTTTAGATATGTCGATAAACTCCGTTTCGGCAAACCTTTCGGCACAGGTTGTCAGTGTCACCTCGCCAACGGATGAATTCGTAGATTCCTATTACGATGTAAAAGTGAATATCCGCAGTGAAGACGAGGCCGCCCGTTCGACCTCGGTGCTGCAAGTGGTTTATCGGGTTTCGCCATTTTTATGTAGTGGTGGCATAAGTTTGGACTCCGAGTTGGATTTCCAGCGCGACCTTAATTTAGGCGGCAGTATCACCGTTCTCGAATTCGCTGGCACCTCGGCAAGTTTCCAAGTGGATGGCTCGGTCAATATGGAAAATATTTCGGTGTCGGGTATTGATTCCATGTATGCCACTGGCGACATCGTGATCGGCAGTAACTCTAGCCTGCAGGAGCTATGGTCAAACGGCGATATTATCTTGAAGGGCGGCTCCAGTGTTGGTAAGGCGACAGCTGCGGGCGGCATCTCAATGCTCGACGGCGGTACTTCAATGGGAATCGGTTATGCCAATGACGACATTGTGCTAGATGGCTCAAGTTACGGTACCGTTAGCTCACGATCAAATATCCNAGCCTTGCGTGGCACGGCTAGTGGAGCGCTTACCGCTGGCGGTACTATTGAGCTTTCTGGGGTTAACCTTGCGGATGTAAGTGCTGTCGGCAATGTTATTGCGAAAAGTGGATTTAATCCTAGTGTAGACAATATCTATACGGAATCCGATTTGGTTTGTGAAAATAGCTCTTGGGCGGGATACACATCAGTCACTGCCGCTGGTAATGCGAGCGGCTGTGCCGCAGATCCAGATTTGTCGACTGGCCAAACCGTAAGTGTGCCGGTGATGAGCGAGATTAGCGAATTTAGCCTTTCGCAAACGCGAATCGATGCTTGGGCTTTTTTGGCTAAGGCCAACTATGTTTTTGAGCCGGATGGCAGCGCGATTAAAGTTACCGTGGCAGACGTAAGCGGCGTTACCGACGGAGTTTATTACATTGGCTCATACAATGGTGGTGCGGGTACTACCTACAACTTCCTGTGTGAAACAGTAAATGGCAGTAATGAGTGTACTTCGCCAACACCACCGAGCCAGCGCATTTGTATGGGTTACAGCGACTACAATCGCTGCCTTACATACGACAGTGGTACCGATACTTGGAATTTGGGTGCGCAAAATATGGCGCCTGGGTTAGTTTGGTTTAAGGGCAATGCACACTTAGGTAACGGGCACTTTTACAATACCTTTGCCGCTAGCGGTAATATCACAACCGACAGCNAGCACGTTACCGAAGCGATCAACTATGCCGGTTATGCGGCTATATGTGAGAGTACCTTCAGCGTTAATCCAAATAATTATTACACCAACTTAGTGCCGCTAAACTTCTGTGATACATCAAGCAACGAAATTATCTACTCACATGAAGGCAATGTTGGCTTGGTGTCCGGTGGTTATGACCCTAGCTTGGGCGGCACGGTTTTCGAGGGTGGCAGTGTTAGTCTTGGCGCATCCAGTAAAATATACGGCACCGTTTTGGCCGGTGATATGTTGACGACGGCCGGTCAAACCGAGATTCACGGTTATGTTACCGCATCGGGTCAGGGGAGTGGTGGTGCCGGTGCATCCAATTCTCTAGGAGGGTCGACCACGATTAATTTGGAGACGCTGCCGTCGGGTTATGCTCCAACCATCGTGCCGAATATGAACTCTGCCGTTTGCAACCCGCCAGATAGTGAGGTGGTTCGCTCCTATTGGACGCGTTACTTATAAGCTAGGATGTTCAGTAGTTAATTAGTTTCGCCGTAAATTCGGTTTGAATTAAGCCCCGCTATTCGATTGTGAATAGCGGGGCTTTTTAGTTTCCATTGGTTAGCTTTTGAATCTAATTCAGGCGTTAGATTCGAGTGCGGCTAGGTATCGTATCAGTCTAAATATCGGCGCCACCATAGCCTAGTTGGCGCCATGCCTCGTAAACCATTACCGCGGCCGCATTAGATAAATTCATGCTGCGGCTTTCCACCACCATGGGAATACGCAGGACTTGCCCTGGCGGCAGGGACTCTCGTATTGCCGGTGGTAAACCGCGTGTCTCTGGCCCGAAGACAAGATAATCCCCCTCGCGAAAACGTACCTCGGAATGCATTTGGCTACCCTTGGTTGAAATTGCCCAAAGCGTTCCCGCACCTTTAGCTGCCATAAACGCATCCCAGCTTTGGTGGGATATGACGTTTTCCCATTCCGCGTAGTCTAGCCCCGCGCGGCGCAGGCGTTTGTCATCCAGCTCAAAACCAAGCGGCTCGATAAGATGTAACTGACAGCCGGTGTTGGCACATAGCCGAATGATATTGCCAGTATTGGGCGGTATTTCTGGCTGATAAAGCACGATGTTAAGCATTCTAAGGTTCCGTTTACATGGATCGGTTAAAGCATAGATCAAACCGTCATCTTCCCCCAGCGCTGTAACCTGCAAAAAGTGCATAAAAAATTACAGCTTCCAAGCGCATTTGCAGCAAGTGTCTATACTAATTGTTATCGAAGGTAAGTTGATTATAAGCGAGAGTTATGGATTGCCCCATATGTGCGTTCTCGCAAGGGGTGTTTGCAGTCAAATTTTTGAGCGGCAGATACTGCGTTCAGTACACCAAATAGCTGGGAAAGATCACACACAATGATTACGAACTGGTTTAAGCGCGGTAAGTCTTCCCGAGTGCACTTGGGGCTAGAGCTATTGCCGGGTGGGGCCGCCGTGGCGGTTTGTGAATCTAACTCCTATATCAGCGCGCTTAAAAGTGGCGCTCGTCAACCAATTAGTGGCGTTACCTCAGGTGAAGCTCGCGCCAATATCCTCGACATTAAAATATTTGATCAAGCGGCCGACGACGATCTGAGTGCGCTCATTTCCGATTGGGTAACCGAAAAGGGCTATAGCGGAGCCAGTTGCACAGTGAGCTTGCCTTCTGATGCCTACCAACTACTTTTGGTCGAAGCGCCGGATGTGCCAGAGGCCGATTTACGTCAAGCGGTGCGCTGGAGAATTAAAGATCTTATTTCAATCCCTGTCGAAAAAGCCGCGATAGATGTGTTTTTGTTGGCATCTGACGGCAGTAAAAGCGGCAAAAAAATGGCTTATGTTGTGGTCTCGGAAATGGCCAGTGTCACCAGCGCCATTGAGATGATAAACACTACGGGATTAGAACTTGAATCCATTGATATTGGTGAAATGTCGTTGCGCAATTTGCTTTATATAAAAGAGGCGAGACTAGAGGATAGTCGCGGTTTGGCAGTCGTGCGATTAACCGAAAAAACCGGAGCTGTATCGCTNTATCGCAAAGGCAATTTATACCTGTCGAGAAAATTCAGTATTAATTATGGCGCGGGGTTACTTGATGACATTCCCGTCGATAGCTTTTTGCTAGAGGTGCAGCGGTCGTTGGACTACTTTGAGCGGCAGATGGGGCAGGCGTCGCCGACAGCGGTATACCTCTGTGGCGAAAATGTTAGCGAAGACAAGGTTACGACCGAGCTTTCCCGCGGCTTAAGTGTACCGGTACGTTATCTAGATCTTGCAAATATGTTGGACTTTCCAGAGCTAACCGATCCCGGCTTGCCGCAAACCTGTGTTGCGGCGTTGGGCGCAGCCTTACGCAAAGAGGTTTTAGCGGCATCGCGGGCGAATATTGANGCTGCAACAAGAGGTGCGAACAATGCCGTTGCAGCAGGTTAATTTATACCTACCGGAATTACGCCCCACCCGAGAATGGATAACGGCGAATACTCTGGCCTTTGCCAGCTGCGGCGTAGTTGTAATGTTCGCGATGATCTACTTAATGTTACAGATGAATTTAAACAGCTTACAAGAGCAGGTGATCGAGCTGGAAACCCGTGGCGTTTTAGCTCAGGAAAGCGTCGAGAAGATTAAAAATAAAGCTAAGCCAGTTCGCGCCGAAAAGCTGGATCAAGAACTCATACTATTAAAACAAGCTATCCGNAGTCGCAAGCGCGTCGAACGTTTTATTGAAGGCGAAAACTTTGGTAACGAAGTTGGTTTCGCCAAGGCGATGGAGGCTATGGCCCGTGAGTCCATGCCAAGCCTATCCCTGCAACATATCTATATCGCCGAAGGCGGTGGCGTTTTGAAATTACGCGGTGAAACGTTAAAGCTAGAAGATGTGGCGATCTACATTCAGCGTTTGCAACAAAACTATGAATTTAACAAAACGAATTTTGGGGCGTTAAATATTGAAGAACAGGAAAATCGCGGGCGACATGCCTTTTCCTTGGGTTTTAAAGGTGACCCTGAACGCCTAGCGCGTGGGGGTAAGCCATGAGCTTGTTCGATAGCGTATCAAAGAAATGGTTAACCCTTAGCGAACGCTTTAATAACCTTGTTAAACGCGAGCGCGTATTGATCTCACTGTGTGTCCTGGCCGCCATTTACATGGGCTGGGAGTTTGGCGTTGCCGCGTCATTAGATAAAAAACGCACGGTGTTAACGAAGCGTTTTGAGGCCGCTAATCGAGATCTAACCAAGATAACAGCGGAAGAAAAAGTTCTTGTAAAAATAATGGCCAACGATCCCTCTACGGTCAAGCGACGTGAAATTTTACGTTTGAAAAAAACCTTGGAGAAAACTGAGTTAGACCTGCAAAAACTATCTGTTGGTTTACTTCCTGCCGAGAAACTTTCCCAGCTTTTACAGGACGTTTTACGTGAAAGTTCCGCATTGCAACTGAGAGCTTTGCATACACACCTTCCCGAAAAAGTAACACTCAATACCGGTGTGGAAAATACTAGCGAAGACGATGGCAGCGTAGCCAATGATTCGCCGGAGGGCGACCAACCTGTAGTGGAAGATGCCGGAGTTTACAAACACGCGGTTACTGTAAGTTTAACCGGGTCTTACTTTGATATTGTAACTTATTTGAAATCCTTAGAGGATTTGAACTGGACGCTTTACTGGCAATATATAGATTACAAGGTTGATGGCTATCCAAATGCTACTGTGACATTGCAGGTCTATACGCTCTCCACCGAGAAGGGGGCTTTCAGTGCATAGAGTTGTTAAATATTTTAAGCCTTATTGTTTTTTGTTAGTCGCCGTTGCCGTGATGTTTAGCCATTCTCTATTCGCGCAGGCTGCGGATGTTAATGATGAACATGGCACTATTAATAGTGCCAACCTTGGTAGTGAAAGTACTAGCAATAAACTGCTAGTCACGGAAACACTGCGAGACCCTACTCAGCCATTACATTTTCGGCAGGGGAAAAAATCCGCGTTGCCATCGCTTACCTTGCAAGCCGTTATTCAGCGCAACGGAAAATCTCAGGCCGTTATTAATGGCGTTGTGGTCGGTGTTGGCAGCCGTTTAGGCACAGCGACGATTTTAGCAATTGAAGCAAAATCTGTTACCTATGAAAGAGGCGGGAAAGTGGCTAGTTTGCGACTACGCCCATCCGTCGTTACTAAACGTTAGGACTATTATGAAAACCAAACGCACCTATCGCGGTATTTTTAATCGAGTTGTCGAGCAGCGTGACATGCGATCAGAGGGTAACACTGAGAATCAGTGGTTGGCTCGTGTTGGAAAGTCAATTTTAGTATGTTGCGCGCTTGTCATTTCCTCGTGCGCGAGTGTCCCACAGGAAAAGACCTTGGTTGAAACCACCATGGAGTCATTGTTTGCAGAGAGTAAAAACGCGAATCATACCGGTGCGGCGGCGTCCGCCAGCGNTGCGTCGGNGGTTCCAGCTGAAGTTTCGGCGGCATTAATGAACAATGCACAAACCACCAATAATCGATATACGCAATCGTCAAACGAACCTTTGCGGTTTGATATTTCTGTAAACCAGATACCTGCGCGTACTTTTTTCTTAAGTCTTGTTGCCGATTCGGGGGTGAACGTTGTCGCTCACCCAGAAGTCGACGGGGTTATATCGCTAGAGCTTAACAATGTAACTGTGCGGGAAACATTAGACGTAACCCGAGATGTTTACGGCTATGAATATAAATTCCAAAGCGGCATCTATACGATATACCCGCGAAAAATCCGCACAGAAATATTTCCGATAAATTATCTGGATGTAAAGCGTGTGGGCGTTACCGACACGGGGGTCTCCATCGGTAAAATTAGTTCTAGTTCACGCGATTCTGGCAGTGGATCAAATTCCGGTGGCGGCCAGCAATCCGATAGTAGCGGTTCTAATCTACTCGGTTATATGGATAACAAGGGCTCTAACTCCAATTCCGGCAACCAGTCCGGAGGCCAATCGGGCAGTAAGATTACCGCAGGAGCTCGCGTGCAAACCCTTAGTCGTACAGATTTTTGGGGTTCTCTGCAGGAAACACTAATGGCGATTGTTGGCGGTGATGGCGACGGCCGAATGGTTATGACTAATCCTCAGGCCGGTATGGTCGTAGTCAAAGCTCTACCCAATGAGATAAGTGCCGTACGTGATTTTCTGACGCGTTCAGAACTCAGTATTAAACGTCAGGTAATTTTGGAAACTAAAATTTTAGAAGTTACCCTTAGTGATGGCTATCAGGCTGGAATTGATTGGGGCGCAATTGGCGGCAGTTTAGGCGCTACTCAAACAACTACTGGCTTCGGCGACTTTGCCGATGTGATTGGTCAAGGGCAGGGTGTGAGTGAAGTTCTATTTCAGTCGGTGTTTAATGTTGCCGATATTACTCAGCTGCTAAACCTACTCGAAACTCAGGGCCATGTGCAGGTACTTTCCAGCCCGCGTATTTCTACTGTGAACAATCAAAAGGCGATTATTCGCGTGGGCTCAGATGAGTTTTTTGTAACGGGTCTTTCCAATAGCACTACCACCAGCGCTTCTTCGATTCAAAGTCAGCCAGAAATTGAATTTGCTTCGTTTTTTAGCGGCATCGCCTTAGATGTTACTCCTCAAATTGCAGAAGATGGTGAAGTGATTATTCACGTGCACCCGATTGTGAGTAAAGTCGAAGACCAGCTTAAAGAAATTAATGTCGGTGATGACTTGTTTTCACTGCCCTTGGCATTGCGTGACATTCGTGAATCCGACAGCGTGGTGCGGGCTAAAAATGGTCAGGTGGTTGTGCTTGGCGGTTTAATGCAAGAGCGTACAGTCGACAACGCGGGAAAGCGCCCGTTTCTCGCCAGTGTTCCCGGTTTAAATGTTTTGTTTAAAACGCGGGAGAAGCGACGCTTAAAAACCGAATTGGTGATTCTGATGCGACCAATCGTTGTCGACGATAATACTTGGACGGAGGAGCTGGAGCGCGGGTCGTTTAACTTCAATAGCATTTCTGACGATTATCGACGCCGTGCCGATTAGAGGGCCTATGTATCAACAGCATTTTGGGCTGNTAGAATCGCCGTTCTCCCTAACGCCTGATACCCAGTTTTTTCTGAACCAGCAGAGCCATCGCGATGCTTTAAATACCATGCTGGTTGCACTGCAACACTGCGAAGGGTTTATCAAAGTGGTGGGCGAAGTCGGCACCGGAAAAACACTACTCTGCCGCATTCTACTTTCACGTCTAAAACATAATTTTGTCACCGTCTATATTCCCAACCCTTACCTAACGCCAGAAGAATTAAAAGCCGTAGTCGCACAAGAGATAGGTGCAAGTTATCAACGCGATATGCCAGCTCACGATTTGATGTCGTCGATTTATCGTGCGCTGGTTAAGCTGGCACGCAAAGGTAAGCAAGTGGTGTTGTTAGTGGACGAGGCACAAGCGATGCCGCGCGATACTATTGAATGTCTACGCCTATTAACAAATTTAGAAACCGAAAAACGAAAATTACTGCAGGTGGTCATTCTTGGGCAGCCGGAGCTGGATACATTATTGGCGCGCCCAGATTTACGCCAACTAAAGCAGCGCATTATTTTTTCCGAAACCCTTAAGCCTTTTACTGTGGTAGGAGCTAGTGAGTATGTTGTGCACCGTATTGTTTCCGCGGGCGGACAAAAAAATCTATTTAGTCGCCGTGCCTTGTGGTTAATTGCGCGGGGTTCCGGCGGCATTCCACGCCTAATCAATATTATTGCCCATAAAGCGTTAATCTCGGCGTACGGGCGAGGTGAT
>Ga0065722_100120_pt1 | contig 36647 bp, 33 predicted proteins | sample BansetMetagenome_FD_59109 | JGI IMG/M metagenome (GOLD analysis project Ga0065722, IMG submission 59109) | Bankia setacea gill microbial communities from Puget Sound, Washington, USA - Caecum Enriched | ecosystem: Host-associated > Mollusca > Digestive system > Ceca | place: United States... | reverse complement strand
AAATACCCCGAGATGCTCGACAAAATTACACGGCATTTCTTGAAGAAACCAACTACAGGCGTACACCGCTTGCTGGAAATAGATTGAAGAAGGCTCGCTTAAGGTTCCTGCAATCAATGTAAACGACGCCGTAACCAAGTCTAAAAATGATAACAAGTACGGCTGCAGACACAGTCTAAACGACGCCATTAAACGCGGTACCGACCACCTTTTATCCGGCAAGAAAGCTTTGGTTATCGGTTACGGCGATGTGGGCAAAGGCTCTGCCGCATCACTGCGCCAAGAAGGTATGATCGTAAAGGTAACCGAAATTGATCCTATCTGCGCCATGCAAGCTTGTATGGATGGTTTCGAAGTTGTATCGCCCTATAACGACGGCATCAATACCGGCAAGCCAGAAGATATTAACATTGAAGTATTAGGCAAAACCGATTTGATCGTAACCACCACTGGTAATACCAACGTGTGTGACTCGGCCATGCTGCAAACCCTTAAAAACGGCGCCGTCGTCTGTAACATCGGTCACTTCGACAACGAGATCGACACCGCATTTATGCGTAAAAATTGGCAGTGGGATGAGATTAAACCTCAGGTTCACAAAATCTACCGCGACAAAGCCACCAACAACCATTTAATCTTATTGTCGGAAGGTCGCTTGGTGAACCTAGGCAACGCAACCGGTCACCCATCGCGCATTATGGATGGTTCTTTCGCCAACCAAGTATTGGCGCAAATGTATTTGTTTGAAAAGAAATTTGCCGACCTACCAGCTGCTGAAAAGCCCGCCAACCTTTACGTTAAGATCTTACCGAAAAAGTTGGATGAAGAAGTGGCTAAGGCAATGGTTGAAGGTTTTGGTGGCGTAATTACTCGCCTTACCGACGGCCAGGCAAAATACATCAAAGTGCCCGTAGATGGACCATACAAGCCTGAGTCTTACAAATACTAGGTTAACCAAACGACTGAAGCGCGGCGCCCAACAATTGGCTCCGCCGCTTCAGCTTAATACCCTGCAAAATATTTGATTGGTAAAAACCGCGACTACAAAAATATTCAAACCGGTAATTCGACATGAGCGAAGAACAAGATTTTAGATTGAGTTTTGAGTTTTTCCCCCCAAAAACCGATGTCGGGCGAGAAAAGCTTAAAGATGTACGCGCCGAGTTAGTAAAGCTTAATCCCGACTTTTTCTCGGTAACTTATGGTGCAGGCGGTTCAACCCGCGACAACACCAAGGGCATTATCAAAGCCATGTGTAGCGAAGGTATCGACGTCGCCCCGCACCTCTCCTTTGGTGGCGATGACGAAGCCACCATCGAAGCCATGCTGGCCGAGTACAAAAGCCAGGGCGTAAAGCGTTTAGTCGCTCTGCGCGGTGACATGCCGTCGGGTATTGGTAGCGCAATGCAGATGGTTTACGCCAACGAACTGGTTGCTTTTATTCGCCGTAAATTCGGTGACGACTTCGAAATTGAAGTTGCAGCTTACCCAGAAATTCATCCCGAAGCCAAAAGCTATCTCGACGATGTTCGCTATCTAAAAGGTAAATTTGAAGCAGGTGCCAATAGCGCGATCACCCAATACTTTTTTAATCCAGACGCCTATTTCTATTTCTTAGAAGAGTGTAAAAAGGAAGGTATTGAAAATCGTATCTACCCCGGCATTATGCCCATCACCAACTTCCGTAACCTAGCGCGGTTTAGCGATGCCTGTGGCGCTGAGATTCCTCGCTGGATGCGCAAGCGCCTGGAAAGCTATCAAGACAACTCAGAAAGCCTAACCGCTTTCGGTATCGACTTGATCACTGAGCTGTGCGAAACCTTACTCGAAAATGGCGCGCCCGGCCTGCACTTTTACACCATGAACCAGATCGAACCTACGCGTTCGATTATCGAAAACCTCGGCCTTAACGATTAATGCGTATCCCTCGTATTTATACCGAGCAAACCCTTTCTGCTGGCAGTGAAGTAGAGCTGGAGGAATCCAGCTCGCACCATTTATTGAAAGTGTTGCGCATGAGCGAAGGCCGCGAGCTTATACTGTTTAACGGCAGCGGCGGCGAATACGCGGCGACCATTTCGATGGCGGGAAAAAAAGTTGCGCGCGTGCGGCTGGGCGACTTCAGTCAGGATGATCGCGAGTCGCCACTGATTACCGAGCTAGCGATTGGTATTTCTAAGGGGGATCGTTTCGATTGGGTTTTACAGAAAGCGACCGAGCTGGGCGTTACTAAAATCACGCCGCTGTTTAGTGAGCGCACTGAAGTTAAGTTGCAAGGTGAGCGTTTGCAAAAGCGTATTGGTCAATGGCAAAAAATTATCGTCGGCGCCTGCGAACAGTGCCAGCGCAACCGTTTGCCTGTATTAGAAACACCACAAGCACTCGAAGCTTTTTTGGTGAACTGTACTAGCGAGCAAAAATTCGTTTTGCATCACCGTGCCGATGCGCAATTGCGCGATATCAGCAAACCCAGNTCCGTCGNATTGCTGATTGGCCCTGAAGGCGGGTTGTCCGACGCCGAAATTAGTGCCGCCGAAAATTCTGGTTTTATTTCACTAACCTTGGGGCCGCGGGTATTGCGTACCGAAACTGCGCCAATTACCGCTCTCACCTTGGTTCANTCTCTCTGGGGCGACTTGTTATAAATTTCGGTTTATTTAATTAAGCCACTTACCTTGTCGGCCAAAGCCTGCGCCAACACGAAATGGCCGGGTGCATCGAGATGCACGCCATCGACGGCGCTTGCGCTTACCACAGTGTTCGAATCATAGAAGTGAGTCTTAAACTGGCTTGCCACCGCNTTCAAATGACCCGCTAGTTCGCCACCAAAACGTTCTGCGCCAGCAAACTTATTCGCCATCGGGCCCTTAGCACCAGTAATCGCCGGCGGCGCGACGATCAGAATTTCTGGCACCGGCATGCTCTCTTCAATTGGCGCTTGGCGCACAGCGGTTACCAAACTCGCCACGCCCTGTGCCGCGTGCCAAGCGTTGTTATTATGCATGTTTTGTAAATCGTTGGTGCCAAGCATCAGCACTAGTAATGACAGCGGTGAGTTAATCTCAATTCTTTGCGCAATGTCCGTCATTGCGCGCCGCCCCGGTTTAAACGGGTCTTCCCACAGGGTTCGACGGCCATTCAAGCAATCTTCCACCACCCGCACATCCATACCGGCCGCGCGCAGAATATGTTCCATGGCGCCGGGCCAGCGCTCGTCGAAACTCAGACGCGCACGACTACCCGGCACAATGCCCCACGTGAGCGAATCTGAGTAAACTAAGATTGTTTGCATAACAACTCCCTTTCACGAATTTTCAATAAAATTTACCACTTAGGTGCGATGCCTCGCCGAGCGAAAGCAGATATGATACAAAATCTTTAATAGGAGAAGCAGGTTATGACTGGAGTGTTAAATATCGGCCTTGGGCTGAATCTATACAAGCAAGTTGTTGAGCTAAAGCGGACAGCCTTGATACTAAGTTTTTTAGTGGTTGGCGCAAGTCTTAGCGGTTGTGGTGGTTCAAGTAGTAATGAATCTGCTCTATTCCCCACTCCCCCCCCCACAGCAACACCCACCCAAGAGCCACACGACCCCTTCGCAACCATCAACTTCGCCGATATCGAACCGGTCAACACCAATTCCTCCTACGTAAGTGTGCTTAAGCCCTGCGTACTGGCCGAATCTAGTAACGATTTTTGCAGCTTAGCCAAACTACCTATTATGGGCTTGGAGAGCGACACCCTAAGCGTAGATGACGTTATGGCGCGCGTGCTGGTCTCTCATCAATGGCAGGCCGACAACTTCCGCCTGCTGCTAGAGTCCTATCCGGTAGAATTGCTCGCGCTGTTTAAAGGCTTAACCGCGGTGGTAATCGACGCCGATATTCGCCCCTCTCACTACCGTACAGAAACCGGCGCTATCTATTTGGACCCAGGCTACCTTTGGACAACGGTCGCGCACAAAGAAACCATTAGCAAGGCTGAAGATTATCGCGCGGGCTTTGCCGACCCGCTCGCGTTTCGAACCCTGTCGCGCTACACCAAAGATGACAACTATGTGTATAACTACGGCTCGCTAAACGACAATAGCACCCGCACGCTAGGTGATATCAGCTTGCTACTNGCGCGGTTACTTTTGCACGAGCTAGCTCATGTAAACGACTTTATGCCTCTGGACCGCTATAGCGACCTCGATACCAGCTTAAATGTGGATGGCGCTATATTGAGCTTGGGCCTCGGCGCTACAATTTCAGACCAGCTATACGACTTTGTACCCTTAACATCCAGCCTGCTGATGGATCTCGCCGAGGTGATGTTTTTCGGCCGCACTCCAACCACTGCTGAAAAAGCAATTAGTGCCAGCAATGTTTCCACAGCATTTTCNAACGATTCCGCCAGCGACGATTACGCCTACTCCAATCAGTACGAAGATTTGGCGATGCTGTTCGAAGCCGCCATGATGAAATACTTCTGGGATGTCGACTACGACCTAGCGATTACAGGAAAGCCATCAAACGACGGGTACTACTGCAACGACTACGTGATTCGCTGGGGCGTTCGCAACCGCTTAGGTGATGCGGCGGTCGGGGCTCGAGCGAAATTCGTTACCGATGCCCTTATGCCCAACCTCGACATGGATGACTTCTACAATAACCTAGAGGAACCTCGCTATATGCTCGCGGGTTCTGACTGGTGCCTACCTACAATCTTCAGCGAAACCGGTGCAGGCCTGCAAAAAGTACAGCGCAGTGATACATCGTCACTCTCAACCATTGAAAAAGTTGAGCGGCCAATTCCAATCGACGACTTAGGTAAACCTCACTAAAACCTTGCTAGCACTCGTTAGTTGCAAGGTAATTTAAGTATATCGCTCGGGAGGAGGTGCGACTCGCATCACCTCCGCGAGCGTTGTCTTACCCTGTGCAATTTTTTGTGCACCGGATAAACGCAACGTCCGCATACCTTCACGCATNGCCTGTTGGCGCATGGCATTCAAATCGGTGTTATCGGTAATGAGTTCCTGCACACTATTACTTAACGACAGAATTTCGTAAATTCCCTGGCGACCCAAGTATCCGGTGTTGCGACACTCCAAACATCCCACAGGCTCAAACACAACCGCAGGCTTATTTACCTTCCAAGGTTTAACTAAATTGTCCCAGTGTTCGTCCGAAATCTCGCTCTCTTTTTTACAATGCGGGCAGAGGGTTCGAACCAATCGCTGTGCCATAACGCCCAACAGTGTTGAACGCAACAAATAGCTGGCAATATTTAAATCCAACAAACGGGTAATGGCCGATGGTGCGTCGTTAGTGTGTAAAGTAGATAGAACTAAGTGGCCGGTGAGTGCCGCCTGTACTGCCATCTGCGCGGTTTCTTCATCGCGAATTTCGCCAACCATTATGATATCTGGGTCTTGGCGCATTAAGGTGCGAATACCGGCGGCGAAATCTAAACCAATACTGTGCTGAACTTGGGTTTGGTTAAACGCCTCTTCTACCATCTCGATCGGGTCTTCAATGGTCGANACATTAACTTCATCAGTCGCTAACTGGCGCAGCGACGAATACAGCGTTGTGGTTTTACCCGACCCCGTTGGCCCTGTTACCAGCATTATGCCGTGCGGTCGTGTGCCCATTGCTTGCCAGCGACGATAGTCTTCCCCGGCCAAGCCCAAATCTTCAAAGGTTCGAAATAACACGTCAGGGTCAAAAATTCGCATCACCAATTTTTCACCGAACGCCGTGGGTAAGGTAGACAAACGCAATTCTGCTTCAAGGCCATTGGGCCGCTTGGTTTTTATCCGGCCGTCTTGCGGTTTACGCTTTTCGGCCACGTTCATCCGGCCCAATATTTTTAAGCGGCTGACAATAGCGGTGGTAACGCTGGCGGGAAACTCGTAAATATTGTGTAACATGCCGTCGATACGAAAACGCATCCGCCCCATTTCACGCCGTGGCTCGATATGAATATCACTAGCGCGCTGATCAAACGCATACTGTAAAAGCCAGTCCACAATGTTAACGATGTGTGCATCATTTGCTTCAGGGTCTTTTAATTTACCCAACTCCAAAAGCTGCTCAAAATTAGTCATGCCCGACGCGCGCTGCCCGCCGCCATCTTTAGCGCCAGAGACAGACCGCGCTAAGGAATAAAACTCAACGCGAAAGCGCTCGACATCGCCCGGAGCGGCAATAACTTTTTTAATCTGTTGACGCACGGTTTGTTGGAGCTGCTGTTCCCAATCGGTCAGATAGGGCTCGGTAACGGCAATGGTGACCGTCTCGTGATTGATACCGACACACAACAGNCCGTGACGCTTTGCAAACTGATAGGACATCACTTCAGCCACTTCCGCCACGGGGATTTTCATNGGGTCGATATGAAACACCGTAAGCTCCGCCTTTTCAGCCAACCAGACCGTGAGGTGGGCTTCGTCCAACACCTTGCCGGGAGTGCGCTGATCTTCTAGGGCCTGCTGCGCGATATAGGTAATCGGATGCAATGCCGCCTGTTCGCGAGAGCGATGTGCGCCCATCAGCAGGTTGGCATCTTCGCGAAGCACAATACCTTCGTCCGAAAGTTCCTGTATGAGTGTACGTAAATCGAGATTTGTTGGAGCTAAAAAGTTGGATTTCATAATTTACTCAAACGCTTATGACGTTTTATTGATGCGCAGTCTGAAATGATTGTAGCCTGTTCCCTTAAAGACCTAAACTTAACCGAGTCGCATTCAGGGCAATTGAAAATAAGAAAGGACAAACACCAATGGAATTAAGCCTATATCAAGTCGATGCTTTTACCAATAAAGCCTTTAGCGGTAACCCCGCAGCCGTTTACCTATTAGAGCAACCGCTAGCGGCTGCGCTGATGCAAAATATTGCACTGGAGATGAACCTGTCCGAGACGGTTTTTCTGGTTCCAAACGGAGAGGCCTTTGATATTCGTTGGTTTACGCCGCAACTCGAAATTGATCTGTGTGGCCATGCCACCTTGGCCAGCGCCCATGTACTGTTTAATCACTATGGGTTTAAGGGTGATTGCATTCAATTTAATTCGAAAAGTGGCCGCTTAACCGCTAGCCGCAATGGCGACCTTATTACGCTCGACTTCCCTGCTCGCCCGCTCGAGCCTGTGACGCTGCCCAGCTCGGTTAGTACTGCTATGGGCGTAACACCGCAATGTGCCTATGGTGCGGAAGGCAGTAACAAGCTACTTTTGGTGTTCGCGTCGGCAGACGAGCTAAAGAGCCTCACCCCAGATATGAATGCACTTAAACAATTACCCTATCAGGGATTTAACTGTACGGCGCTTGGCGGCGGTGAAGCAGGTGCCGATGTCGATTTCGTCTGTCGCTATTTCGCCCCAGCGGCAGGTATAGACGAAGACCCAGTAACCGGCTCGGCCTACACCAACCTTGCTCCCTACTGGGTTAATCAGCTAGGTAATACACAATTTAAAGCGCGCCAACTATCCGCGCGCGGCGGCGAGCTACAAATAGAGCTGGCCGGCGACCGAGTGTTAATATCAGGCCAATCAGTGACAACCCTAGTGGGTACGCTTATGCTTTCAAGCGAATAATAAACTTAAAACCTCGGTTTTTACCCACGCCCTTCGAGATTATTAGGGGCTTTCACCTAGCACTCTCTATCGGCAGTTTTTAACAGGCACGTTAATTCATGACTAATAGTAAGCGTTTTATCCAACGGCTTTCTCAGCTCGTCGCCCTCCCTTCAATTAGCTGCACATCGGCGGAGTGGGATATGAGCAACCGCGCTGTGATCGATCAGCTCGCTAGCTGGCTTGAACCCTTGGGCTTTAGTTGCGAAATTCAGGAACTGCCAGACAACAAAGCCAACCTTATCGCCACGCTCGGCAGTGGTTCTGGCGGCTTGGTGCTGTCCGGCCACACCGATACTGTACCCTGTAACCCCGAACGCTGGGATCAAGACCCGTTTACCCTGCGCGACAGCAATAATCGCTTTTATGGGTTAGGCGCTACCGATATGAAGGGGTTTTTCCCTGTGGCCCTGGCCGCTATCGAAAACCTCGGTGAGCAATTGCAAAAGCTGAAGCAGCCGCTGATTATTCTTGCCACCGCCGATGAAGAATCCTCTATGAGTGGCGCGCGGGCACTGGCTGAAGCCGGTAAACCTAAGGCTCGTTACGCGGTTATTGGCGAACCCACAGGTATGCGACCAATTCGCATGCACAAGGGAATTACCATGGCGAGTGTTCGTATTCAGGGCTTGGCTGGTCACTCATCCAACCCCGCACTTGGTCACAATGCATTGGAAACCATGCACGAAGTGCTTGGTGAACTTCTGGCGTTTCGAGGTGAGCTGCAAAAGCAACACCAACACACGGGGTTTGAGGTTCAGGTCCCAACCCTTAACCCAGGCTATATCCACGGTGGCGACAACCCCAACCGCATCTGCGGTCATTGCGAAATGCATTTTGACTTGCGACCGCTGCCNGGTATGCATATCGACGAACTACATAAGCAGCTCGCCGACAGGCTGTTACCTATCGGGCATCGCTGTAACACACCGATTACGCTAACGCGCTTGATTGGCGATATCGAACCCTTTGAAGAGCCGGCAACCAGCGCGCTGGTACAAATTGCAGAAAAGCTTACGGGCAATCCATCTGAAAGCGCGGCCTTTGCGACCGAAGCGCCATTTTTACAGGCGCTGGGCATGCAGACCATCGTCATGGGTCCAGGGTCGATTAACCAAGCTCATCAGCCCAACGAATATATTGAGCACAGCGAAATCCAACCGGCTATTGATGCAATACAAGCACTTATACTGCGTTGTTGTAACGAATAAATGGCAAACAAAACGATAAACTAAGAACAAATGCGCCGATTGTCCGCAAACTCCCTTATAATTTCGGGTAACTTACTACGTTTGGGCCTAGCTCAACATCGCCACAGGAACTCTAGTGTCTTTAGAATCTGATCAATACATTAACTGGTTTCGCCACACCTCCCCCTATATCAATAACCACCGCGGTAAAACGTTTGTGGTGATGCTCCCCGGCGACTGTGTCGACCAACCCAGTTTTACCAACATTATCAATGACCTAACGCTACTAGAGAGCCTTGGCGTTAAGCTTGTGGTGGTTCACGGCGCACGCTCTCAGATCGAACGCCAGCTGGCTAACAGCGGTTTCGAATCCGCCTTTCATAACGGCGTTCGTATCACCGCGCGCGAGCACCTTGCGGACGTATTGAAAGCCGTTGGCGAGACTCGCTTCATTATGGAAGCTGCATTTTCCTATGGCCTACCTGACTCCCCCATGTATGGCGCAAAAATTCGCGTGCGCAGTGGTAACTTCGTCACCGCCATGCCTCGTGGCGTTATCGATGGCGTCGACTATCAACTTACCGGCAAGGTCCGCAGTGTCGACGCCGAAGCCGTAAATGAAATTCTCGCCGACAATAGCTTGGCGCTCGTCTCGCCTTTGGGTTATTCCTTCACCGGTGAGGTTTTTAACCTGAGCTTTGCCGATGTGGCGATTCACATTGCNACCGCGATCAAGGCCGACAAATTGATTGCCTATAATGATGACGGCCCGATAATCGACAAGAATGGCAAACAATTCCGTGAACTTACATTACTCCAGTGCGAGAAATTTTTAGTCGCTCAACAAGAGCACAATCGCTCCAACACCTATTTTTCGCTGCGCGCGTGCCACAAAGCCTGCGATGGNGGTGTCGCTCGTGCGCACGTGGTCTCCTCCACAGAAGACGGCTCTTTGTTAAAAGAGCTTTATACCCGCGACGGCTCCGGCACCATGGTTTATCGCGATAACTACGAAACCATACGACGCGCTCGCATCGAAGATGTAGTTGGTATTCTTAACTTAATCGAGCCCCTCGAAAACAACGGCATCCTAGTGAAGCGATCGCGTGAGCTACTCGAGACTGAGATCAGCTGTTTTACGGTGATGGAAAAAGATAACTTGATCATCGCCTGTGCGGCGCTTTACCCAATAGCTGGCTCGCAAGCGGCGGAGCTCGCTTGCGTTGCGGTACACGACGATTATCAACGAGACGGACGTGCCGCAAAGCTGCTAACGCATCTCGAACGCCAAGCCCACAAACTCAAGCTGGACACCCTATTCGCACTTACCACGCAAACCGCTCACTGGTTTATCGCCCACGGCTTTCGCGAGTCTGACGTATCGGCATTGCCTGGCGAGCGCCAGAGCCTATATAACTTTCAGCGACGCTCCAAAGTCTTTACCAAAACGGTCGAACCAAGGGAATAGCCCTTAGCGGCGTCTATAAATATATGCGTTTGGCGAGTCACTTTCGCTAGCGATCATCAGCCACGTTCACACGCGATATATCTCGCAGCAAAACTGTGGATTTGCGCCTAAACTTAGTGTTCAGGCGCAAAAGGCACAAGCTATGAATCACCCCCTTCAAACCAGCGGCGAAGGCGATCTCAAACAGATTGATATCATTAAGATCTACAGCAATAAACGCTGTTTAGTGATTGACGACTTCCCTGAGATTCGCGGCTCGTTAACGCGCATGCTGAAAACCTTCGGCGCCAGTACTGTCGATACGGCAGCCAACGGTGAAGAAGCCATTAAGCTGTGCTCGAAGAAGCGCTACGACATCGTGCTTTGCGATTACAACCTCGGCGCAGGAAAAGACGGTCAACAGATTCTTGAGGAAGTGCGCTTTTTACGCGTCCTCCTAATGACCAGCCTGTTCGTGATGATTACCGGTGAATCCTCAAGAGAAATGGTGCTCGGCGCGCTCGAATGTCAACCCGACGACTACATCACCAAACCCTATACCCAGCAGTCATTACAGATGCGGCTTAATCGCGCCATTATCCGCCACGAAGCGCTGCTTCATATCAAGAAAGCAATCTCGGCGGGCGACTACCAAACAGCGCTCGACTACTGCAACAAGATGATTACTGAAGGCTCTCGATTCGCGTCCGACTGCCTAAAAATGAAAGGCCACTTACATTTTTTATTGAAGCAATTGACCGAAGCCACCCACGTATACGAAAGTGTTTTAGGTAAAAAGCCGCTCATATGGGCGAAGCTTGGTATGGCTAAAACTCAAATTTCGTTAAACAATCTCGACGCCGCTGAAGAAGTTTTGGAATCTGTCCTAGCCGAAGACTCTCGTTATATCGAAGCGCACGACCTACTCGCCGACATCTACGAAAAACGTAACGATTTTATGGGCTCCCAACACTCTACAGAAAACGCTACACGCATATCTCCAAAAGCCGTATTGCGACATCGCCGTCTCGCGGCCTTAGCCGACAGGAACAACGACGACGAGGTAACTCTTCGCTCCCATCAGCAGGCAATCAAGTGGGGGCTAAACTCCTGCCATGAGTCTGAACAGGATTACTTTAATTACTCGCGAAAAGTCAGTGACATCGTTAAGGGTAGTGATACCTCGGAAGCCAAAGCACTCGCAGCCAACGCCACAAAAGTGCTCGATAGGGCACGTAAACGGTATACCGATCGCCCCGAGGTTGCGGTGCAAGCGCAGTTTGTTGACGCGCAACTTTTACAAAGTCGCGGCGAAGAGAATAAGGCCCGCGAATCGATCGATAAGGCGCGCGCAATGTACAACAACCTAGCGACGCCACCGCTTGAGTCGAGCTTAGAGTACGCTCGCACCTTACACGCACTTAACGACGAAGACGACGCGCGCGAGCTGTTAACTCAACTCGCCGCCCGTTACGAAAATGATACCGAGGTCATGTCGGTAATTGATGGTATTACCGGCGAGCCCATAAGCGAGGCTGGCAAGAAGGTGGCCGCCAAGCTAACCCGCGAAGGTATCAACTCTTATGAAGAGAAATCCTTTGATACCGCTATCCAAGTGTTTATCGAGGCCTTGGTTACCTACCCGAAACATATCGGACTAAACCTCAACTTAGTACAAGCGCTCATCGCACAATCAGAAGCGAACGGGTACGAGCCACAGTTTGAGAAGCTCTGTCGCCGCTGCCTCCGTTCAATAGGTTCGATCCCGCCCAATCATAAGCAATTTAAGCGTTATGACTTTCTGTTAAAGCAGCTTAAAACCCACTATCCAAACGCACTTAGTTAAGTTCACCTGATTAACCGCTCTTATTGCCTCTCGCGGCTGTAACGGACGAAAAAATATTGGCAATCTGCTATCCTTGCTGCCCAAGATTTTTAATCCGACTGGCTAATTTTTTAGCCTTGTCGTAACGAAAAGCATAGGCCGCAGGAGTTTCTAATGCCCGTATACCGTTCTCGCACCACCACCGCCGGTCGTAACATGGCCGGTGCCCGTGCCTTATGGCGCGCCACTGGCATGAAAGACGACGATTTTCAGAAGCCGATTATCGCCGTCGTAAACTCCTTCACACAATTTGTTCCCGGCCACGTGCACTTAAAAGATCTCGGGCAATTAGTCGCCCGAGAAATCGAAAAAGCTGGTGGCGTGGCAAAAGAATTTAACACCATCGCCGTCGACGACGGTATTGCTATGGGGCACGACGGCATGCTTTACAGCCTGCCAAGCCGCGATATTATCGCCGATTCGGTCGAGTACATGGTTAACGCCCACTGTGCTGACGCGATGGTCTGTATTTCCAATTGCGACAAGATCACCCCCGGAATGCTCATGGCCGCTATGCGCGTCAACATTCCCGTAGTATTCGTCTCCGGCGGCCCTATGGAGGCTGGCAAGACTAAGCTTGCTGACCACGGCTTAGACCTCGTCGACGCCATGGTGATAGCCGCCGATGACTCCGCTTCAGATGAGACCGTTGCGGAATACGAGCGCAGCGCTTGTCCTACCTGCGGTTCGTGCTCCGGCATGTTTACGGCCAACTCAATGAACTGCCTTACCGAGGCACTCGGCTTAAGCTTGCCAGGCAATGGTACAACGCTGGCCACACACGCCGACCGTAAGCGGCTGTTCGAACGTGCCGGGGAATTGATTGTAGGCATTACTCGTGAATTCTATGAGCAGGACAACTACAACCTTTTACCGCGAAGTATCGCCAACAAAGCGGCTTTCGAGAACGCCATTTCGCTCGATATTGCGATGGGTGGCTCTACCAATACAATTTTGCACCTACTCGCCATCGCTCAGGAAGGCGAGATCGACTTCGACTTAGACGATATCGACCGCATGAGTAAGATCGTGCCGCAATTGTGTAAGGTTGCTCCGAATACACAGAAATATCACATTGAAGATGTTCACCGCGCTGGCGGAATCATGGCCATTCTTGGCGAACTAGATCGTGCAGGTTTGCTTAATTCAGAGTGCCCCACGGTACACAGCAAAACCTTGTCAGAAGCCATTAATAAGTGGGATATCACACTTACTAGCGATCCCGATGTAGCGCACTTTTACCGCGCCGGCCCTGCTGGTATTCCGACTCAAGTAGCCTTCAGTCAAGATACTCGCTGGAACACGCTCGACGGCGACCGTGCGACTGGCTGCATTCGCAATCTCGAACACGCCTATAGCAAAGAGGGCGGCCTCGCCGTTCTTAGAGGCAATATAGCGCTCGATGGCTGTGTCGTTAAAACCGCCGGTGTAGATGAATCAATATTAGTATTCGAGGGTATTGCTCATGTCACAGAAAGCCAAGACCAAGCCGTCGCGGACGTATTAGATGGCAAGGTAAAAGAGGGGTCTGTGGTAATTGTTCGATACGAAGGCCCCAAAGGCGGACCTGGAATGCAGGAAATGCTTTACCCAACCTCTTACCTCAAATCGAAAGGCCTAGGCAAATCCTGTGCACTGCTGACCGACGGTCGTTTCTCCGGTGGTACATCAGGACTTTCGATTGGCCACGCGTCACCCGAAGCTGCGGCTGGTGGTGCAATTGGCTTGGTACGTAACGGTGATACTATCCGTATCGATATCCCCAACCGCACCATCAACGTATTGCTTAGCGACGTAGAGTTAAACACACGCCGTAAAGAGCAGGATATTAAAGGCTGGAAACCCGTTGAAGCGCGTCCTCGACGTGTATCTGCAGCGCTTAAGGCCTACGCGATGCTTGCCACAAGTGCCGATAAAGGCGCCGTACGTGACCTAAGTAAGCTCGAGGATTAATAGCCTCCGATCCGCTTATTAAAGAGACGGGGCTTGGTAGCAAGACCACCTCAACCAATCTGCTAAGGCCTTAGTTATTCAGTAACCTAAGGCCTTTTTTACGCCCCCGCAGCACGTCATCCCCACTAATCGCCCTCTTTGTATAGCCATCACGTATTTAAAAACTACACGCATAAAAAAAGCCCCTTATTAGGGGCTTTTCACTTTCAACTAAACGGAATTCTATGATGCTTATTTGGCTAACTGCTGCTGCCGAAAAAGCTCATTCTTCGCATATTTCAACCAGCTCTCAGCAAACTTCTTGGTAGCCTTATCTTTCATAGCCCTTATCAAAAAGATTTAATCGCATCCTCATACTCTTCCATATTCAAATAGGCGATACCAACATTAAGATTAACGCTACCTTCCTGCTTTAAATCACCGAGCTTTAAGGCTTTATTACCTGCGGCAACAGCTGATTTGTTATCGTCGACCGTTAGGTATAGATCCATCAACTGAGCATAAAGATTGCCATCATCTTTCGCCTTATCGGCGGCTTCTTTCATCGCAACAATTGCTTTCTTATATTCCTGAGATAAACGCCAAGCTGCGGACAAGGTTTCCAAGTTCTTTTCTGAGCGAGGCACTATCTTAGCCTTCATACCCTCTTCAAGAACTTTTGCAGCCTTGTAAGGGTAGTCATTTGCCATCGAAAGATAAGCCAAGTTCAAATAGTGTGAATCTTTTTCGAAAGCACCAGCGACATAGCTCGCATCCAAAAAGTAATACTGCTCTTTATCACGCTCAAGCACACCGTAGACACTTGGTAGCTGCTGCCAGTAGGACTTCTTCGGATAATGACGAACAAGTTTGTGCAACACTACCAACGAGCTCTTATAGTCTTCTTTTTCCAGCATCAAAGCCTTCTGAATGCTATACCAGCTTTCTTTGGCGATTTTACCCGAATCTTCAACCATTTTTACTGCAGTGTTAATACTGCCAGAAGCGCACTTTTTATCATCCATTTGATAACAAATTTGCGCACGCAAGTAAAAAGCATCGGCAGAGGGCGGATCGGCGTATTCCATCCAACGATTTAAATACTTAACAGCAGCACTATAATCTTCGTTTGAGAAAGCCAATTGAGACAGCGTATACACGGTCTGTAATTCCAAGCCCCAAGGAATTAAGGGCGCCTGCTGAACAACTAAATCGTAATACTTAACGGCATTCTTCATATCGTCCATGGAGTAGTACACAAATCCAAAATAGTTATAGATTTGCGCCAACTCGTAGCCGTTACACTTCTCGCAGCCTTTTTCAATTTTGCGAAGCTCTTCTAAGCCAGCCGGATAATTTGGCGGCACTTCCGAACCGTCTTTGTTCGGCGCCGGCGACACTAAATCCGCCACCCTACCCAATTTTTTGAAAAAGCTTTCGCTAATACCTGGCAGAGGGCGCTTGTCTTTGACTTTCGCTGCTGCCGCAACAGATACAAAAGAAGACGATAAACCCAGTTCAGTACTTGCTTTGTCGGCTACTGGAGCCAAAACAAAGCAAGCGGCAACTGCTATAACGCTGCTTCTGCTAAAGCGGCAGAATGATGTCACTAAATTCAATTTCATAGGAGTCACCGCCGATTAGTCGTTCTCGCCCATTTGGAAAGTGAAGCGGTTGCGAACGCCAGGAACTTCAATTGGCTCACCGTCTACAACTTTGGGCTTATATTTAAATTTCTGTGCAGCCTTAACCGACGCACTTGCGAACACGGTATCAGGGCAATCTACAACAGTTATATCGCGGGTTTCACCGGAGCTAGTCACAGTGTATTCAACCGTACAGTAACCTTCTAAACCACGGTTTAGGGCACGAGATGGATACTTTGGTGAAACTTTCACGATTGGGAGGTAATCACCATCTGAATTAAAGCCGCCAATACCTGCAATCTGAACCCCTGTATCAATTTGCGGCGCAAACGATATTTCGGTATTCACATCGGGATTGTCGAACTCTGGCTCAGGTAAATCGGGTGGTGGCTCTTCCGGCTCGTCGGGTTTATCTGGCTTGCGCGTGTCGTACTCTGTGGTGATTTCACGCTCGGGCATTGTAATGTCGGGAATCTTAAATTCCTCGGCTTCTTGAGGCTCGGTCATGTTGCGCAAAATCAAAAAGTGCATCAACAGTAGTAATCCAAGGGTTACAACTGCCGCAGGAGCCAGTGATGTTACAAATCTCGCTATGCTCATAAGTAACCTATTTTTTCTCAGCGGAGACAGATACATCGGCAACACCGGCCTCTCGGGCGGCTTGGGCAACTTCTGTCAGCGTTTTGATATTGGATTTGTTATCAGCTTGAATAACTACCGCACCCTTAGGATTTTCAGCCAACAAAAGTTGGATCTGATTTTTAATCTGACGGGGGTCGATTTCATTCTTGTTAATCCAGACTTTATTATCTGCATTGACTGCTACCAGAATATTGGCGTTTTTCTTCAACGCCGCCGTTGTGGCGTCAGGACGATTTACCTGAATACCCGGCTCTTTGATGAAAGATGCAGTCACAATGAAGAAGATCAACATAATGAACACCACATCAAGCATAGGTGTCAGGTCGATAGCACCTGTTTCTTCTTCTGCGTTCGCTTTTCTGCTCATGGCTTCTCTCTTAATTCAGCCTGCTGTTTCAGCCTGCAATCTAGATGTGACCTAGTGGTCCATCGTCAGCTGGTCTTCGACCAAATGGTTTTCACGCTCTGCAATTCGGGTGACTAAGGTAGTACCGAATACACCGGAAATTGCTGCAACCATTCCAGCCATTGTAGGGATAGTAGCGCGAGATACACCCGCCGCCATCGACTTGGCATCGCCACCGCCGGTAACCGCAAGAATGTTAAACACTTCGATCATCCCCGTAACCGTTCCCAACAAGCCCAACAGCGGACACAAGGTCACCATTACACCGATAAGGTCACGTATTTTGGTTAATTTTCTGTGTAGCTCGATTAATAAGTGCATAACGAATTTGACGTGAATTCCACGAATTGCGTTCGGCACGGTCTTCCCAAATATCTAAGGTCGCTTTTTTAACCTTTGAAAGAGAACCCTTGTAAAACCAGACGCGCTCGAAGATTAGTGTCCACATGAAAAACGTCAGTGCTGCGATCCAATAGAGTATCGGTCCGCCCGACGCTACAAAGGATTGAATGGCTGCTAATGCTTCCATCAATGCCAGCATGTTGAATTCCTCTAGTAAATCACTCTGACGGAGCTAATAAGAACTCCGCCAGAGAATGAAGGTTTACTTACGTTCTGATTTTTCTGCGATAAGGCCAGCGCTCTCTTCTTCAAGAAGGTGCACAATGCCTTTCGCCTTGCCATTCAGGAAGGTATGTAGCAATACCGTTGGGATAGCAACAATAAGACCCAATACGGTTGTCACCAAGGCTCCAGAGATACCGCTAGCCATTGCTTTCGGGTCACCGGCACCGTATACGGTAATAGCCTGGAAGGTAACGATCATACCGGTCACTGTACCCAATAGACCCAACAACGGAGCAACCATCGAGATGATCTTCAGCAAGTTCAACCAACTTTCGATTGGTGGAACCTCTTTCAAGATTGCTTCTTCTAGCTTCAACTCCATAGTTTCTGTATCGGCGTTTGCAGCATCTTCGCCAGCTTTCATCACACGACCCAGTGGGTTGTTGGTGTTAGCTGAGGTATTGCGCAACTGAGCTTTAACTTTGCTGCCAATAGTTATTAACGACAAGAACTTAATCAGCGCGATAATCAAAGCAAATGCACCTACACCAGTAATGATGTAGCCAACTTCGTTACCTTGATGCCAGCGTTCAACTAGAGATGGGCTGTTGATAAGTGCAGCCATCATAGAACCACCGGAAGGACCAGTCGGGTCAATACCAACCTTAGTAAAGCCGGAACTTGCGCTTTCCAGAGCTGAAGCACCTTTAAGGAAGCTAGAGCTAGGCTGGCGAGGCAATTCATTCAAACTACCGCTCTTCACGTCGTAACGAAGGTACTTACCGTCAGATACTAAGTTGTAGTTGCCAATACGTATAACTTCACGCTGTGCTTTGTTACCCGATGGATCGGCAACTTCAGCGGTAAATTTAACAACTTTTCCGCCTTCAACAGTTTCACGCTGTAGTTCGTACCAAAGACGCTCAATCTCGTCGATAGAAGGCAGCTTGGTTTCACTGTTCATCTTTTCGATCAAATTGGTAATAAACTCGGTACGACCAGCGATCTGAGCGCTAACCATCGACGTTTCAAGGTTAGAACGCAAGTCGCCGGAAGTCGACGTCAAGTGACCGAACAGCTCTTTCAAAGAACCTAAACGCTCATCTAGCTGCGCGCGTTTAGCTTGAACCTGAATCTCCTGCTCTTTATAGGTTTTTTCAAGTTCAACAGAGCGTACTTCTTCAGCCTTTTTAGTGGCTTCAGCATTGGCCAGCAACTTTGCTTGGTTNGCCTTTTGCGTACGGAATTCCGCTTCGCGTTTCTTGTGGTCAGACGACTCAGAAATCTGGCTGTTCTTAACCATTTTCAGCAGTTCGTCTAAAGACGCTGCTTTGTCGTCTGCGGCGGATACACTACCCGACAGGGCAAGAGCACCGGCTGCAAAAAGTGCAATCAGATTTTGCTTGAATGTCAGTTTCATTGTGCGGCCTCCGGAGCAAGAATCGGCAATTCCATAACATCGATCGACGCTTGTTTCTTAGCAATACGGATACCTTTCAAGATGGCAGCACGATATTCGCCAGCATCGAGTTCAACCCAAGCACGCTGCGATTGATCCCAGGCACCTGAAAGTTTGGTATCGATAGTTTGATACATGAGGGCTATACGGCCCACCAACAGAATGTTCACTTGGCGCTCTTGGCCACCCACATTAAGAGTATCTACGTAGGTGTCGAGTTTACGACCGTATTCCGCTTCAATATTGTAGGCTTCAAGCACCTGACGGAACTTTTCAGCTACCGAAATATCGGCGCGATCTTGGTTGCTGCGGAGTGTGTCAACACGCTTTTGGCGTTCTTCAGTGTGGAAAGGTAAATCCAGAGAAACGAACTGCTCTAGACCTTCCAACATACGAAGAATCAAAGGCTGGATCTGACGCTCGATTACAGTAACCTGATCGATTGACTCGTTCAGTTCACCGATAACCTTACGCTGGTTAGCAAGTTGCTTTTCGAGCTGAGCGTTATAAACACGCAAGCCTTCAATTTCCTTGTTAACGATTTTGAATTTCTGCAACAGACTTTGCGTGTCTGCTTGCATTTTATCTATGCGTTTTTTGCGATTGTTGGCCAGCAGATGTCTTTGCCTGGCTGACTTGCATAATGGCATCCAAAGTTTTATCTGCATGGGCTGCGCCAGCAAAAAGCGCTCCTGCAGAAAGAACTGTGGACAATGCCACAGCTGTGATTCGCTGCTTCTTCATAATTCCCCCAACTCGGGTGCGTAAATTGAAAAGGTTGCGACCGGGCTAAACAATATTGGTCAACCCAGAATGTGTAAACAATTTAAAGATTTGAGACTCGATAATCGTCAGAGCTGCGCATTTTAATAAGAGCACTCGCCAACATTCAAACACTAAAGCAAACACATATATAAGAACGAACAAACCATAACGAAAAGTAACACCTGAGACTGTAACTTTGTGAAACAGGTAACGTTTTGGTAACACTCGTACATAAAACAAGCGTTTGTTTGCTTAGCCTGTGACTACCTTCCTCAAAACCTTGGTGACTGTGGTGTAGAGTCTAGCACTTATTTTCTACGGTCTAGTACAACAAACGAATATGCATAGGGGTTGCTTGCATCCGCTGCATTATGCTCTCTCGAAACTTCCTGCCATTGAGCACGATCAAATTCCGGAAAATATGCGTCACCATNAACGTCAGCATGCACCTCGGTCAAGTATAAACGATCACTTGCAGGTAAAATCTGAGTGTAGAACTCAGCCCCACCAATAACCATCACTCGCTGAACGCCCGCCGCCTCAGCAGCGCTAGCCGCCCGAACAATAGCGGCCTCCAGGCTATGTACAACCTCTACACCAGGAGCCGTCCAATCAGTTTGACGCGTTACGACGATATTGGTTCGGCCCGGTAGAGGCCGTCCGATCGAATCGAAGGTTTTCCGCCCCATAACAATCGGATGACCAAGGGTAACCGATTTGAAATATTGCAAATCACGCGGCAATCGCCACGGCAATTGGTTATCGCTTCCGATTACCCCATTTTCAGAAACCGCGACCACAATCGCAATCTCCACGCCATAACCAGCTTTAACATCGTTCGTCATCAGTACCTCTCTGAGCTCGTTATTTGATCTTTTTAGACAGAGATCGGCGCGGCGATATGCGGGTGTGCTTGATAATCAACCAACTCAAAGTCGGCAAACTCAAACGCAAACAGATCTTTAACGTCGGGATTTATCCGCATACTTGGCAGTGGGTAAGGCTCGCGCTGCAGCTGGATCTCAACCTGCTCGAGGTGGTTCAAATACAAATGGGCATCGCCAAAGGTGTGAACAAAATCTCCAGGCTTGAGACCTGAAACCTGCGCGATCATCATGGTAAGTAGCGCGTAAGAGGCAATATTAAACGGCACCCCCAAAAACACATCGGCGCTACGCTGATATAACTGGCAGGACAAACGGCCATCCAACACGTAAAACTGAAACATGGTGTGACAGGGCGGTAAAGCCATTTTGCCGCGCTTTGCATTTTCGTCGGGTGCCACACCCTCGTCGGGCAACAGCGCGGGATTCCATGCCGACACAATTAAGCGTCGAGAATCTGGCTTGGCCTTTATCTGCTTTAACAGCTCAGCAATTTGATCGATTACGGTGCCATCTGCAGCGGTCCAAGACCGCCACTGAGCTCCGTACACAGGCCCAAGTTCACCCTCTTCCGTAGCCCATGCATCCCAAATCTTTACGCCATTTTTCTTGAGGTAAGCAATATTAGTCTCACCTTTTAAAAACCAGAGTAATTCGTGAATTATGGATTTTAAATGGCACTTTTTGGTGGTTACTAACGGAAACCCCTGCTCGAGGTCAAAGCGCATTTGATAGCCAAAAACGCTAATAGTACCGGTGCCCGTGCGATCTTCTTTACGCACACCGGTATCGCGCACGTGGCGCATCAAATCTAGATATTGCTTCACAGAAACTGACCTTAAAAATTTAAATGAGGGCTATCGACTAACGGGATACGCCCGAAGCTTGGCGTCGATAGGTCCATATCAACACAGCTGCACCTACCACAAACATAGGAATAGATAGCTCCTGACCGCGGGTCATCCAGCCGAACATATCGTAGCCAATATGCGCGTCGGGCTCGCGGAAGAATTCTACGCCGAAGCGGAAGACACTGTAAAACACCAGAAATAGCGCCGCAACAGCCGCGCGCGGACGGGGCTTACGAGAAAACCAGTAGAGGATACAGAAAAGCACTAAGCCCTCAAAAAAGGCCTGATAAAGCTGCGATGGATGGCGCGCAACATTGGGATCGTTAGGAAATACCATGCCCCAGGTTGGATTGGTAGTAACCCGCCCCCAGACGTTCTTGACCAATAAAGTTGCCGATCCGACCAAAGCCCAAACCCAACGGGACTAGGGGTGCGACAAAGTCCATCAAGTCTAAAAACTTCACGCCTATTTTACGCGCGAACAGCAGCATCGCAACAACTACACCAAGGAGGCCACCATGAAAGCTCATGCCCCCTTCCCAAACCCGCAACAACCAGAGCGGATCCTCTAGAAAAGCTTCGAAGTTATAGAAGATAACGTAACCAAAGCGGCCACCTAACACCACCCCCATAGCGCCATAGAACACCATATCCTCAACCTGCGCTCGCGTCAGCGGTGAATGCGGCAAGCGCGCTCGGTACATTCCGATCAACCAAGCGCTGGCAAAGGCGAGAAGGTACATCAAGCCGTACCAGTGCACATCTGGCAAGGTGATGTTTTTACCCAATATCGTGTAGGAACCAAGAGAGAGAGCGACGGGATCAAGATCGGGATATTTAAACATTCGAAGCGACTTTTGCAGATAGTTTGAGTTTCAGAGCTGGCGAGGATCATACCAGAGCTCTATGAAGAATTGACAACAAACACGTAACGCGGCGAGACAGTGACAATGAAAGCGTCACCAAGTTCGGCGAAACCAGCTTCACTCCTACGCTCGGTTTAATGATCGAGTTTGATTTCGCTATGCGGGCGAGCAATCCGAGATAAGCCAGTTTGACGGAAGGCAACATCAATACAGCGATTGATCGATTCGGCATCGGGCAAGCTCATAACCTCGGCCAGCAACTCCTCGGCTTGACGCATGGTTACGCTGCGAATCACCGATTTAACCTTAAGCAGGTTAGACGCGCTCATCGAAAGCACATCAAACCCCATCGCCATCAACAACAAAGCCGCGGCCGGATCGCCAGCAAGCTCCCCACAAATACTCACGGGTACGCCCTGTCGATGCGACTCCTGTACAACATACACCAGAGCTCTCAGCACCGCCGGATGGAGTGAGTGATAGAGATCGGCCACGCGAGGATTGTTGCGATCCACAGCCAATAAGTATTGGGTTAAGTCGTTGCTGCCGACCGAGAGAAAATCCACCCGCGAGGCAAATTCCTGCGTTTGAAAAACCGCAGCTGGGACTTCAATCATCACCCCCAGAGGTGGCATTTCTATATCGTGCCCTTCTTCGCGCAACTCATCGTAAGCTCGATATAGCAGCATTTGAGCAATTTCCAGCTCGGAAATATTGCTAACCATTGGCAGCATGATACGAAGATTATTGAGCCCTTCACTGGCCTTTAGCATCGCCCTTACTTGTGACAGAAAGATTTCGGGGTGATCCAAGGTAACCCGTATCCCTCTCCAACCAAGGAAAGGGTTGTCTTCCTCAATCGGAAAATAAGGGAGCGACTTGTCACCGCCAATATCGAGTGTGCGCATGGTGACCGGGTGAGGAGCAAAAGCTTTTAACTGTTCGCGATAGGTTTGACGCTGCTCCTCTTCACTTGGAAAGCGGTCGCGCAGCATAAAAGGGATTTCAGTTCGATAAAGACCGACGCCTTCAGCACCACGACCGATGGAGATCATTGCGTCGGCAACTAAACCCGTATTGACCCAGAGCGCAACGCGGTGGTGATCCTGCGTCTCGCTCGGTAAATCTTTTAAGGATTCCAATTCCTCATTGAGTTTTACATCGTCATCAAGAATCTCTTGATAGCGCGCCTTAAGCGAATCGCTTGGGTCGATGTAAACCGTTCCGCGATAACCATCGACAATCAACTCGCGACCATCGAGGCGGGTAAACGGTAGGTCGACCGCCCCCATAACCGTTGGGATACCCATCGAACGCGCTAAAATGGCAATGTGACTGTTACTGGAACCGCGCGTCGAAACTATCGCTTTCAAGCGGCCTTGCGGAACATCCGCCAATACCGATGCACTTAAATCCTCACCCACCAAAATAGTATTATCGGGATAAACGCGATCGTGATGGGTCGCCTCCTGTAGGTAAGCCAACACGCGGCTACCTAAATCGCGTACGTCCGACGCACGCTCACGCAAATAGGGGTCGCTCATACTGGAGAAGGTTTTCACGTGCTCAAGAATCACCTCGCTCCACGCATAGGCAGCACCAAAACCACTGGAGATTCGCTCGGTAACCTCTTTACCTAAGGACGTGTCATCTAGCATGCCGATATAGGCATCGAACAATATTCGCTCTTCTTTATTTAAACGATTTTCCAACTCTGAGGCCAAGCGCCGCACATCTTTTCGAACTTCAGACAGGCAGTCCTGGAAAAAAGCGAGCTCCTCTTCAACCGCCATACACATGGTATGGGGCACAGAATTTAGATCGGCGAGCGGCGACGACACCACACAGCGCCCGATAGAAACGCCAGAAGCACCCGGCACTCCCAAAAAACGCGCCTCCGCCTTCTGACCAATACCGCGCAGTGCACCGGTTGCCTCAGCATGGGCTATTACCGCCGCCAGCTGCGCCGACATGGTGATCAGAAATGCCTCTTCACCTTCATCGAACTTGCGCTTTTCGCGCTGCTGCACAACCAATACGCCGAGCACTTGGCGCTGGTGAATAATAGGAACACCAAGGAATGAGCGATAGCGCTCCTCCCCCGTTTCTGGGAAATATTGGAATTTGGGATGAGATTCAGCATCCTCAAGATTAAGAGGCTCTTCGCGCGCCGCGACCGAACCAACCAAACCCTCGTTTAATGCGAGTACTACCTGACCGACCGCCGACTGATTCAAACCGTCGGTGGCCATAAGAACGAATTCACGCATTGAATTGCGTAGATAGACGGAGCACACCTCCGTAGTCATTGCCGTTTTGACCCGAGCGACAATGATATGCAGCACCGAATTCAGGTCGGGCGCTACATTCACCTCCTGAACAATACTGCGTAGGGCACCTAACATACAGCGCCCTTAGTAAGCTGCTGCGATGTAACCTGCGATATCAGCAAACGATTATGTACTGGCGCCAACTCTTTCAGAGCGCGGCGATACACCTCGCGCTTAAACGACACCACCCGTGCCAGCGGGTGCCAATAGCTCACCCAACGCCAATCGTCAAACTCTGGNGGACCGCCGGCATTGAGCTTTACAGCATCATCTCCAGAAGTAATTTCAAGCAAAAACCACTTCTGTTTTTGACCGACACACAGCGGCTGCTTCTGACGAACTAAACGCTGAGGCAAGCGATAGCGCAACCAACCATCGGTAACACCTAGCACCCGAACATCGTCCGCAGTCAGGCCCACTTCTTCTTCCAGCTCGCGATACAACGCTTGCTCTGGGGTTTCATCTTGTTTGATACCGCCTTGTGGGAACTGCCACGCATCCTGCCCGCCAATCCGACGCGCCCACAGAACACCACCTTGACCATCAGCCAGTATTATCCCTACATTTGGTCGAAAGCCATCGGTATCAATCACGCAAAACCTCTCTTGTAGTTGTTATAATCCGCGGGCTATTGTTTCACAAACCAGCAATTAGCAGCAATTCAACAATCCAAGCTTCTCACATCCACCCCAATTCCACGCCAACAAAAAGCAGGACAGACCTTGAGCTTAGCAATATTCGATCTCGACAACACTCTAATCGCCGGTGATAGTGATCACGCTTGGGGCGAATTTCTAGTAGAAGAAGGCATAATCGAGGGAGAAGCCCACCAACGCGCAAACGATCAATTTTATCTCGATTACCAGGCCGGCAGTCTCGATATCATGGCCTATCTAGAGTTCGCCCTGGCGCCTCTTAGTCGTTTTACAATGCTTGAACTAGAAGAACTGCACGCCAAGTTTTTTCAGCGTAAAATCGCCCCCATTATGCTGCCAAAAGCAGCAGCCTTAATTGCCAAGCACCGTGCAAACGGCGACCGNCTGCTAATCATTACCGCTACCAACCGTTTTATTACCGCACCTATCGCTAAAGCCGTGGGTATCGAAGAGTTGCTGGCGTCGGATGCTGAGATAATTGATAACCACTATACCGGCAAACCCAGCGGTACACCCTGCTTTCAAGAAGGCAAAGTAAAACGCTTAAACACTTGGCTAGAGCAAAACAACGAAAACCTAGCGGGCAGTTATTTTTATAGTGACTCAGCAAACGATTTGCCACTTTTGAACGTTGTTGACCACCCGGTAGCCGTTGACCCTGACGCGAAACTGGCAACGGTAGCCAAGGCACACGACTGGTCTATTATTAGCTTACGTTGAGGTACGCAGTCACCTCGTTTAACTTCAACGCCTTTGAACTTCGACCTTTGGAAAACGACAAGATGGACGCAACCGTAAACGACGCTTTTGACTCGCGATCAAACCGCTCCACATGCCGCCCAAGCGGCTGGATTGGCAGTTCAACGGCATTGCTCTGTCTCAGTTTGTTACTATTACTACTAACCGCTGGCTGCGAAAAAAACACGCCAACCACGGCTCCAGAGACAGCCGAACAGCTCAATAATAGTGATATGGATCTCGATCAGGCGCAGTCCGGCGTTGCTACCGAACAACTTTGGCGGGTAGCGAGCGAGTCGTTAAACGCTATTGAGTCTGAGGCACGAAACCTTAGCCAAGCGATATCGACCTTCCTAGATCAACCGACCCCCGCCAACCTCACATCAGCCCAACAGAAATGGCGTAGTGCCTACTTCAGCTACCAAGGCTTCTATTTTTACAGTCAACTGGCTGTGACTGAAGCAGAAGTCTTCGCGCCCCTCGTTCAGGCCGATTTCTATATTGGTGCCGAACCGATCCAACCGGGCTACCTCGACTATTTTGGCGACTATCCCTACGCCGGATTAGTCCACGATATCAGCGTGCCCCTAAATCCTGAGTCGCTCATAAAGCAGCATGGCATGACCGACGCCGAGGAAATCGTTCTCGGCCTACACGCAATTGAATTTATGTTGTTCGGTGAGAATGGCAGTCGTCCGCCAATCGACTACCTAGAACTAGACGAGCTCACCACATCAAATAACGAACAAGGCTACAACACTGTAAACGAGCTACCCAACAATCGGCGCCGCGCACTTTTACAAACCCAAGCAAACCAATTAACAACCGATATAGAAGGCTTACATAACGCATGGGAGAACCGTGGGATTGGCTCAGTTCACAGCAACTGGCAGGCCCTTACGCCGAGCGAGCAGGTTCTTACCATTCGCAAAGCATTTGAGCGCACCGTCACCCAGCTGTTATTAAAAACGGTGGCGAGTAGCACGACTGCCAGTGCCGCGACTGAAGCAAACGAAACTGAAACGAATACCATCAGCGCTACTGACAGCAACGGCGCTAACCCGCAAACCAACCGAAAATACGGCGCTACCATTCCAATTGCTGTCAAACTCACAATTAGCACAGGCTCTCGCAAATGCCGTAGCGTCACTAAAAGGTTGCTACCTATATTTGCCAGAGACGACCGGCGCAACCATTACCGCCGAACTTGAACGCGCCCACCAACAACTAGAACAAAGCAGCGCTAGTGGCACGCCGATTGATTGGAGTCAGGTTTACCAAGCAATTAAGGACTCGTCCGAAGCCTACCAAACACGATAACCGCAACTGCAAGCCAACCCATCAAAACGGCGTAAAATTACGCCGTGAGTGCAAATTTAGCGTCTACACTTAAGTTGTTTTCACAACATGAATGTAGCGTCCATGCACGAAGATCTCACAACCAACCAGATACAAAAAATACTTCAGGGCGTTTCCATACCTCCCCAGCCGCAAATAATGGTAGACCTGCAGATGGAGCAGCTCTCGCCGACTTGCAGTATTAACGAAATAGCCCGGCTCATCAGTCAGGATGTCGGACTCTCTGGCAGCATACTCAAAACCGTCAACTCGCCCTACTACAAACACAGCAACACCATCACCTCTATTACTCAGGCGGTAAGCCTGATGGGGGTAAACTCCGTGGTCAATATGGTGAACGCCCTATCTATTCGAGGTGCGCTATCGGACGACGACATTATCGCCCTCGGAAGCTTTTGGGATACAGCGATGGACATTGCTACCGCCGCGGCCATCATCGCCAAACGATTGGGCATACCCAATCCAGAAGAAGCCTATACGCTCGGGCTCTTCCACAACTGTGGCATCCCACTAATGATGCAACGCTTCCCAAACTATTGGGAGATTATGCGCGAGTCCTACGCTCAACAATCAAAAGCGATCACCGAAGTAGAAAACATCCACTTACACACCAACCACGCCGTGGTCGGCTATTACGTTAGCAAGTCGTGGAACTTACCTAGCTACCTCTGCCAAGCAATACACGACCATCATCGCGTCGACGCCGCTTTTGCCGACGATAGAAGCGACACACGAAAGAAAACATTACTCGCAGTTCTAAAAATCGCCGAACATATTGGCGGCATATATCGATCACTTGGTAAAGAAGATGTCGACTACGAATGGGAACGCATATCGGAAACGGTATTAATCTATACCGGCTTAAGCCGGTACGAATTTGCGAACCTCAACGATGAAATTACCGAAATGGGATTAGGTGTAAACAATTAACTCCGCAACCCTTACTTTTTTTCATGTTCTAAATCAAAAAAAGCCGTTCAACTACACACCTCAAATTTGCATATCTGAATCCTTGACTATACTCCAACCGATTAGGCTGCAAACCCGCCAATACTTTAGANGAATTACTAAAATTAATTGCCACGGCGCGCAACCTCCTACNAGGTCAAATTTAAAATTAGATTCGGAGATGCTAGATGAGCATAAAGAAATATCTTACAGCTACGACACTCGGTGCCGTACTGATTTCCAGTCCGGCTTTCGCAGCCGACATAAAACTTAGCGGTTTTCTTTCTGCTGGTGTAGGCAAAACGCTGGACGACGATACCACTTTCAGCGTCGACCCGATCACGGGTGCAACCTATAACAACGACGATATTCTGTTTGCGCCAGAGTCGATGGTAGCGCTACAGGCACAGTCCACCATAACAGATCAAATGCGCGCCACAGTACAGGTTGTCGCGAAAGGCGCCAACGATTACAACGCCAATGTCGAGCTTGCCTTCTTAAGCTATGAGCTCACCGATAATCTCACCGTAAATGCCGGTCGATTCCGCTTACCGTTATATTTCTATTCCGACTACCTAGACGTAGGTTATGCCTACCATTGGATTCGTCCACCCGGCGATGTTTACAGCATTCCTCAGTCGGCTATTGACGGTGTAAACCTGCGCCACTCAAGCTACCTCGGGAATAGCGACGTCGAAATTGAAACGATTGCTTGGTACGGCGCAAGTGATATTCCTTTCGGCGAAGACACCACCCTAGAAGTACGAGATGACTGGGGTATAGCACCGACACTGACATGGGACTGGCTAAAGGTAAGACTGCTACACAATAGTTTGCAGGTTGGTGATTTTGGTTCAGCAACATACCAAGCGCTAGCTTTTATGGCCGATTACAACGACTTTATTTGGCGCAGCGAAATATCCGTACTCGATAGCGGCGGCAGCGAAACACTCTCGTGGTATGGGTCACTCGGTTATCAAGTTGGTAATTTCACGCCACATATCACTCTTAGTAATAGCAACCCAGACGAAAGCGATGATTTTAATACTTTTGATCCCGCCACCTTCCAAGCNACTGGCCTACTCGATACCGAAGCAAATTCCACCACCGTTGGCGTACGCTGGGACTTCCATCCTTCGTCCGCACTAAAACTGGAATATACAACGCGTACCGATGAAAGCATTTCAACCGTCAAGGCGACTAACGTAGCCACCACGGTCGAAAATGACGTGTCTGTAATATCCGTTTCTTTAGACATTATCTTTTAAGGAGGACGACCAATGAAAANATTTCTATTACAGTCACTCACCCTCTGTTTTTTTCTCGGCAGCAGCATCGCCAGCTACGCCGAGCAGGTCGTTATTGTTCACCCAAGCAACACCTCAGGCATTAGCGCAACGGACATTCAACGCCTTTACCTAGCGAAGCTTAAAAAGTTCTCAAACGGAAGCGCCGCCGATGCAGTTAATCAAGAAGAAGGTAGCGCTATTCGAATTAACTTCGACTCCACGGTAGTGGGTAAAAACGAAGCGCAGATGAAATCCTACTGGGCGAAGTTAGTTTTTACGGGTAAAGAAGTACCCTTAAAACAAGCTGGTAGCGATCAAGAAGTTATCGACCTTGTATCAAGCAACCCAAGTAATATTGGTTACATCGACGCAAGTAACGTTACCGACGCTGTAAAAGTCGTTCACACCTTCTAGCCTTATCTTGCCAGTTCATACAGCGCTTCGGTTTTTGTATTAACTACTCTTCACCTCTCCCTTGGGCTAATCAAAGTCCAAGGGGGTTCATTCCCAAGACTCTAATATCGTTAAACTTTTTGTCCTGTTCAATGCTACTACCGTGCGGTTCAAATCCATTAGTTAGCTAGTAACGTCTATCAACAAGCCTTCCTCGCGCTATATGTTTGACATAGATCTATAAACGGCACCAATCGATATTTGCCGTTGGATTGCAAAACACCAATTACGCTCTAAACTTGATTAAGAAANACTCATTACAGTCGATAGATATCGTTACCCATATAATTTTCTGCCCTTGGGGCCACNGAAAATTTTCTACGCCCTGCCTTAGGAGTTCAATTTGAACCTTTTACGAAATATTTCGATAAGAAAGAAAATTCTACTAATACCTATTTTCGGTGCTTTTGGATTCTTTTCCTATCTGGCTATAAGCGTCCACTTCCTTAATAACACAACNGAATTACTAGTAGANGCTCGAACCAAACAGGTTCCCCTGCTTCGGCTGGCGGATCATAACTTGATAAGAGTAGAAAAAATTCAGGAAACNCTCGCTTATGCCGTTACNTCGGCCGAACAAGAGGTGCTTTCTAGCGCGAACAAACTGGCTCAAGAATTTCGCAAAGACATATCCAAAGCAAAGGAAATCGACCCTGCATTAGATAGTGAATTGAACAATATTTTAAGTGAGTTCGAAACCTATTATTCACAGTCCTATAACTTATCGTCGGGTATGGTTAACGATACCATCGATTTCTCGACCGTTGGCGCAAGCAGTACCAGAATGAAGCAAGCGCTAGAAATACTTCAGGAGAGCCTAAATAGTTTTCAATCCACCCGCAGTCAACGCTTCGACTCCGCTTTCGATCAAACCACCGACAATGCAGAAAAACTAACCTCTCTGGGAATTGCCGTAGGGACGGCAACCGTAGCATTACTATTTTTTGTCGCCATTCCCATTAGCAGCATGATTAAAAATAGCATTGACGAAGTGATAGCAACGCTTAAGAACATAGCAGAAGACAACGGCGACCTTACGCTTCGGCTTAAGAGCAACAACAAAGACGAAATCGGCGAATTGGTTTTGTGGTTCAATACCTTCACCGAAAAATTGCAGCAAGTCATTTTACAAATTGTTGAAACGGCTCCACCGTTGGCGTCTCTAGCAACCGACGTTAACTCACTTTCCAGCGCTATCACACAAACACTTGGCGACCAAAANAGAAGNGTCGCCGAATCTAAAAATAACGTCGAAATGATGAGCACCAGCGTTAGCTCGATTGCCATGAACGCATCTGAAGCCGCAAATGCGGCACGCATCGCCGATGAAGAAGCCGGTAAAGGCCAAATTATCGTCGTCAATACAGTTAAAGGTATCCAAGCACTTTCAACCAGTATTGCTCAAGCCTCCGATGCTATTGCCAAGCTCGAACACGATACCGCTAGCGTTAACCTTGTACTCGATGTTATCAAAGGCATCGCAGAACAAACCAACTTACTCGCCCTTAACGCGGCGATCGAAGCCGCTCGTGCTGGCGAGCAAGGTAGGGGCTTTGCGGTAGTTGCAGACGAGGTTCGCGGGCTTGCATCAAGAACCCAGGAATCCACCGCAGAAATAAACACCATACTTGCGCAGCTGCAGTCCGCAGCCCAAGCCGCCGTGCACACCATGGGCGAAAGTACCAACGCCGTCGAACAGTCAGTACAAGAAGCGAATCAAGCGGGGCAAAGTCTACAAACCATTACCGATACAGTGAACACTATTAGCGCTATGAACGAGCAAATCGCCAGCGCTACAGAAGAGCAACAAAGTATTTCCAACGAAATGGTGCAAGAAGCCGAGCGAATTCACGAACAAACCGTTAGCACATCTAAATCTGCATCGCAGCTCAGCGGTGTGAGTGAGCGGTTAAATTCCCTCGCCACAAACCTAGAACATATCACTCGACAATTTAAGGTTTAATCGAAAGCCATTATTTATACAAAAGCTATCTAACTAAGTAGTGGCATTTTCAAGGAATCAGAACCATGAACAAGACTAGAGGAAATTCCGCCGTTTATAGTGCAGTAACCATCGCAATGTTATTGCATGCACCACATGCTTTAGCTGATATTAATCTCAGCGGCTTCGCATCCATGACTGGCGGGAAACTCATATCAAGCGATAGTACTTTGGATGGTTACGATGACGACTTTCTGTTTGAAGAAAATTCCTTTCTCGGTATACAAGCCAATGCAGATTTAGGTAATGGCCTTAGTGCCGTTGCACAGATGGTTACACGCGGTAAAGACAACTGGAATACAAAATTGGAATGGGCCTACCTCGGCTACGAGGTAAATGACAATATTAAAATAATTGCCGGCCGCCAGCGCATGCCCTTTTACAGCTATTCCGATTACGTTGATGTAAGTTACGCGTTTCACTGGATCACGCCACCGGAAGCAACCTATAGTGTCCCATTTAATTCCGGCACTGGTTTAGGCGTATTGATTAATAACAACTTCGGCGCAACCGACTCTAACTTGCACATCGTTGTTGGTCGCAATACCGAGCCGCTGGAAATTCAAGGCAGCTCTTACAACACCAACATCAGCAATATGGTTAGCGCAGCCTGGACACTTAATTACGATTGGCTAACTTTTCGAGCTGGCTACTCGCAAGCCGACATTGAAATTGATCTATATGATTTACAGCCCTTGGCGGATGGCTGGGCCTTAGCCGGAGCTGGCTTTAGCCAAGCGACCAACAACCCCAGTTTTGCAACGGAGTGGGCAGGCTTTTCCCAATATATTTTAGCGAACGACGGAGATGAAAAAGGCACCTTTGGTGGCCTAGGCTTAACCATTGACTACAATGATTATCTTTTCGTTACCGAGCACACCAGCCTTACTACCGAGGGTTCAATTACCCAGGACGAAGCGACCGGCTACTACCTAAGCTTCGGCAAACGCCTTGGCAGCTTCACACCGCACTTCACTTACGGCGCCCAGGAAGTAACACCTTCCTCGTCAAGCTTTCTCGATACAGTTCCGCGCGGCGTCTCGGATCAAATAGATGGTTTAATTNCCACCACCCAAGCGATTTTCGGCGAGCCAGCTCGCGACAACACCTATTATATTCTGGGGCTCCGCTGGGATTTCCACAATGCTGCGGCGCTTAAGCTCGAGTATAAATCTCAAAACGAAAAATTGCCGGTTGATAACACCAATAATCTTCTACGCTTTGCCATCGTAACGGTGTTTTAAAAAGAGATTTGAAAAAGGTTACAAAAGGAGTTTTTACATTCTATCTAACCAACAATTTAAAAAATTCATAACCACAAAAAAGCCCAGCTAAATGCTGGGCTTTTTTGTGGTTGCACAGAAGAATTTACTCTTCTTCAATTGCAGCTTTATAGTCTTCAGCCGACAGCGCCGCTTCTAACTCAGACAAATCGGAAGGCTTAACCTTAAAAAACCAGCCGTCATCAAACGGGGAGGAATTCACCGTTTCCGGCTCGTCTTCCAATAACTGATTTACCGCGATAACTTCACCGGTCACCGGCGAGAAGATATCCGATGCTGCCTTAACCGATTCGACTACACCGGTTTCTTCGCCGACGTTCACAGTAGAGCCTACTTCTGGGGTCTCAACAAAGACCACATCGCCCAAAGCTTCCTGAGCGTGATCGGTAATACCAATAGTAACCGTGCCATCTGTTTCTAAGCGCGCCCACTCGTGGCTAGTAAGGTATTTAAGTTCAGGTCGGATTTCGCTCATCTTGGCTTCCTTCAGGATTCAGTTAATCTGTTACCCAGCACTACCCGCTGGAAAGTTTAAATTCAATTGGTGGCTATTTTAAAACACTTTTTGACCATTGCGCACGAAACACGGCTTAACTAAGGCAACCGGCAGCAATTTANTTCGCACCTGNACACACACTTCNCCACTAAAACTAACCGGAACTCGCGCCAAAGCAATCGAATAGCCCAGTGTTGGCGAAAAGGTACCGCTGGTTATCACCCCAGTTTCCAATGCGTCAGTGTCATTCGCACTAGCCTTCCCATTAGCTAAGGTTACCTGTTGGCCCTCGCGCAACACACCGCGCTCGGTAAGTACCAGCCCGACAAGCTTATGGCTTACACCAACGGCCTTTTTCGGCCTCTAAAACAGCACGACCAATAAAGTCACGATCTTCCGGNTNCCAGGCTACCGTCCAACCCATATTCGCCACTAGCGGCGATGTTTGCTCATCCATCTCATGGCCGTACAGGTTCATTCCCGCTTCCAAACGCAACGTATCACGAGCACCCAAACCGCAGGGCGCAACACCCGCCGCTCGCAGCTCACGCCAAAAACCTTCGGCCTGCGCTTGGGGCAACATAATTTCGTAACCGTCCTCGCCGGTATAGCCTGTGCGCGCCACAAACCAATCGCTGCGCTCGGCTTTGTTTAGAAAAGCCCCCTGAAAAATGGCTAGCGATTCAATAGCCTCGGCATTCAGCAATTGATGAACCTTAGCTCTAGCGTTTGGCCCCTGCACCGCGATCATCGCCATCTCTGGGCGCTCACTTACCGTTACGGCATAGGCCTGAGCCTGCTTGTTGATCCACGCTAGGTCTTTTTCGCGAGTCGCGCAATTCACCACCAAACGATAGCCAAAAGCCATCTTGTAGACGATTAAATCATCAATCACACCGCCTTCAGTATTTAGCATTCCGCTATACAGCGCCTTGCCGTCGAGCTTTAACTTGTCCACGTCGTTGGCCAACAAATAACGCAAAAACACACGCGCACCGTTATTAGCCTCTCCATTAACTTCCCCCGCATCCGCGATATCGACAACCGTCATGTGAGACACATCGAACATGCCCGCGTCAGACCGCACCCAGTTGTGCTCCTCTATTTGCGAACCGTAATGAAGCGGCATATTCCAACCACCAAAATCGACCAGCTTGCCGCCCATTTCGCGGTGAACATTAACTAAAGCCGTTTCTTCTAACATGAGCAATTCCAACAAAATCAAAATGGATGATAATTTGCCGCGCATTGTACAAGGAATAAACCAGCGCGGCATTAGCTTAAGGGGTGGTGATAGAATGCCAGCCAATATTGAGGTTTACTCGGCCAGCCCACAAGCTAAGCGCTAGCCGAACCCCGAACTTATTCGCTAAACCTATTCGCAACACAAGACCAAACCCTATGCCCACCATTGCCAAACGACTCCTCAACTGGTTCGACCAACACGGCCGTAAAAACCTGCCCTGGCAGCAGCCGATCGAGCCCTACCGTGTATGGCTCTCGGAGATAATGTTGCAACAAACCCAAGTCGACACCGTAATCCCCTACTTCAATCGGTTTTTAGAACAGCTACCAACACTGGCAAGCTTAGCCAAAGCCCCGCAAGACCAAGTGCTACACCTATGGACAGGCCTCGGCTACTACGCCCGCGCCCGCAACCTGCACAAATGCGCGCAAATTGTTATGGAACAACACAATGGCCAGATGCCCAGCGACCCTGAACAGCTTGAAGCACTACCCGGCATTGGCCGCTCCACCGCCGCCGCCATAGCCAGTATCGCCTTCGGCAAAGACAGCGCCATTCTCGACGGCAATGTAAAGCGCGTGCTAGCTCGCCATCACGCCGTAGAAGGCTGGCCCGGCAAACCAGCGGTACTAAGCCAATTGTGGCTACACGCCGAACACCATATGCCCAGCAAGCGCTGCGGCGACTACAGCCAAGCCATAATGGACCTAGGCGCCACACTCTGCAGTCGCAGCAAGCCTAAATGCGATATTTGCCCGCTGCAGTCCAGTTGCCTAGCCCATAAACAAGGCAACCCCCAAGACTACCCAGGCAAAAAACCCCGCAAAGTGCTGCCGGTAAAAACCGTACAAATGCTGCTAATTCAAAACCTAGACGGCCACATACTGTTACAACAGCGACCGCCAAGCGGTATTTGGGGCGGCCTCTGGAGCCTGCCGGAATTCCCGCCCGAAGACGACGCCTGCCAGCAAACAGAAGCCCTTACCGGCGTAGTAAGCACTCACACCGAACTGCCACCCGTGCGACATACCTTTAGCCACTACCACCTAGACATTCAACCGCAGCTACTACAGCTGAGCGCAAATATCACAAAAGCCCAGCAAGTGATGGAGACCGCCCCGCAGCTTTGGTATAACCTGCAGCAACCACAAGAGCTGGGCCTAGCAGCCCCCGTAAAAAAATTGCTCAACCAGCTCGCCAGCGCCAAGCCCTAGCGCGCCGCCAGCAAAACCACAGGAACCCACATGACCCGCACCGTAATTTGCCGCAAATACAAACAAGAACTCGAAGGCCTAGTAACGCCACCACTACCCGGCCCCAAAGGTCTAGCCCTATATGAAGACGTATCCCAAAAAGCGTGGAAGGCATGGCTAGAACACCAAACCATGCTGATAAACGAAAAACAGCTAAGCCTGATGGACATGACCGCCCGCGCCTACCTTAACGAACAGATGGACAAATTCCTCTCTGGCGACGACTACGACCAAGCCGACGGCTACGTAGCCCCAGCAGACAAGAGTTAGCCAAACAATTTGCGCTAGGCTATTGACTAAAACCGCGCGTGAAGGTTTAATACGCGCCTCTTTCGCTTAGAGCCTTAAAGCTCTGCAAAAGATGTTTGCCCGGATAGCTCAGTCGGTAGAGCAGGGGATTGAAAATCCCCGTGTCGGTGGTTCGATTCCGCCTC
>Ga0065722_104317_pt1 | contig 36818 bp, 24 predicted proteins | sample BansetMetagenome_FD_59109 | JGI IMG/M metagenome (GOLD analysis project Ga0065722, IMG submission 59109) | Bankia setacea gill microbial communities from Puget Sound, Washington, USA - Caecum Enriched | ecosystem: Host-associated > Mollusca > Digestive system > Ceca | place: United States... | reverse complement strand
TATTATTATGTTTACTGTCCCCCTAGCGATGGCGGGTGGTTTATTGGGGTTGTGGGTGACGGAGGGCAGTTTTAACTTATACAGCCAGATAGGCTTGATTATGCTTGTTGGTCTCGCCACCAAGAACGGTATTTTAATCGTGGAATTCGCAAATCAATTACGAGATGAAAAAATGTCGGTGACTGCGGCCATTATTGAGGCAAGCAGTATTCGTTTACGACCCATTATTATGACCAGCCTCACCACCATTGCCGGCTCTTTGCCGCTTATTTTTTCTTTTGGGCCAGGGTCTGAAACTCGTGAGGTGCTAGGTATAACCTTATTTTTTGGTGTGACGGTTGCTACGATATTTAGCTTATTTCTGATTCCGGTAATGTATCAGTTGCTAGCGCCTTTTGCCGGATCGCCTAAAGCTGTTAGCCTTGCCCTAGAGGAAGAGCTACGGAAATAGATCGTTAGAGAGAGTTTTTATGCGCATTCGCCCGTGTAATGCTGCAGATTGTTCTGCCATTTGTGATATCTATAATCACTATGTGAAACACACCATCATTACGTTTGAAGAAACGCCGGTAGACCGGGATCAAATGGAAAAACGCGTTTTGGCCTGTACGCAGCGCTATCCGTGGTTGGTAGCCGAGCACGGTGAGCGTATTGTTGGTTACGCCTATGGCGCACAGTGGAATGCACGAGAAGCCTATCGGCATAGTGCTGAAGTGAGTGTATATCTAGACCACGCACAGTTGGGAAAAGGGTACGGCAAGGCGCTTTATCAGGAACTCTTATACCAGTTGACGCAAAGAGAGGTGCACACCGCCTTGGCTGCAATTGCACTCCCCAATGCGAGTAGCGTGGCTTTGCAAGAGAGCTTGGGCTTTGATGTGGTGGGGGAGTTTAAGCAAGTTGGCAAGAAGTTAGGGCAGTGGGTGGATGTTGGCTATTGGCAGAAAATGCTAGTGGGCCATGGCTAGTGGGTTTATTGTTTCTTGGGTGGAACATCGCGAGGGGCAGGAGTGCCTAGCGCTAAGAAAGCTCAGTTTAGACCGCTGAGTTTTATGCAAGCGGCAGGGTTTCGGTGGGTAAACCCCAAGGCCATCGTTATTGTTGTAGGGGCGGTGGGTACTTTTACTTCGCCGGGTGAGAACACTTTACGGCAAGGTTTAATACTGGTTGGCATTTCTTTTGTCACCAGCTTGTTTACCATGGGGGCTTGGCTTGGGTGCTGGAAGGCAAGGTTTTGTGCGCTCAGTGCGTATTTTCAATGTTGCAATGGCGCTCTTTCTGGTGAGTTCTACTGTGCCTATTCTGGTAGTCGATCCTGTATGATCTTGGATTTAACACACCCGTCCGGTTAGTTGTATCAACCGGACTAGGTGAAAAATTGATTGACTTAAGCGTTTAGCTGCTTGTGTATGTCTGCGAGGGCCTTTTGCATGTCGGCATCAAGCTCTTCGGGGGTGAGTTTGTTGATAATGTTGGTTAGTACCCGTCGCTCATTGGCATCTACGATGCCGTCCTTTTGTGCTATCGCAAATAAATTTCGCAACTCTTTGGCATCGAGTTTGCCATCGTTTGCAAAGCAGTTGATAGAGCGAAACGTGAGTTCTAAATAGTCTCTGCTTTCTGTCATGATAAGTCCTTTCTAATCAAATTTTGTATTGAGGTAATGACTAATATCGCTACGCTTGTTGTGTTGGTCTAGCCATTGTTTAAATGTTTGAATTTTTGAAAAGTCGTCAACGCCTAGCAATTGTTCATAGTGCTTGCGAATGTTGTCGGCTTCCTTTTGTTTACGAATATTTCGCTGCCAAGCCTGAGTGAATACTGAAGAGAGTTTGTTGTGCAGGTCAAGCTTTTTAACTAAGGTCCATTCTCCTGCATCGAGCCAAACTTCATCGCAGTGGTCACATAATTCCAATCGGTTTTGAGTGCTAGGGCCTATACGGTATTTAGTCATCATGCCTCTGCATTTCGGGCACTGTTTTGCTGCTGCAGGCTCTTGGGCTATTTCTAAGTTGGTCTCAGTATTACTAACTTCGTGGGTATGTTCGGACCAGTAGCGGTAGTTCATTAACGGTAGCAGGGCACCGTGGCAGTGCGGGCAGCACGCGGCCAGTAGGCCACGTTCAAGTTCTTTTGGCTCCAATTCACTGTGTTTACAGTTGCAACATTTCATAGTGCTCTCCTATGTACAGGTTCCGTGGACGGGTATTGAGCTTGGCAAAGTGTCAGAATTGCGACCATAACTGCTCAAACCGAGCTTGGTATTCGGCTATGGCTTTGGGGTGATGGCTAATCATAATATTCTCTTGGTTTCGCTCGCTGGCACTGCGCGTCCAATTGAAACTACCATTCAGTAATTGACGCTTATCGATGATTGCGAATTTATGGTGCATGTGGTTAGGGCTGTTGTCGGTTTTTACTGCGATGCCCTGAGTGCTGAGATAATGGATATCGGAACCATCATCATGGCTTTTATCATCATCACTGATAATCCGTACGGTGATGCCACGTTTATGACAGGCGATTATTGTTTCGCTTAAACGGTTGTCTGAGATGGTAAATACGCAGATATCAAGGCTACGTCGGGCACTGTGGCAGGCATCGAGAATGGCTCTCCGACAGTCGTCTCCGGGGCTAAAATAACAGCTCGGCGCTAGTTGTGCACTATTGCCAATTAAGGCTTTTTGAGTGCGCTCTAGCCACTTAAAGGCCCTGCGCACATCATCTAATTCGTGAGCGTGCTTGGTGTCGTTCATCACCTGACGAAAAATGTCGAAGCTACGATTACTTAGAAAGCGAAGCTGCTCGTCTTCTAGGGTGTCAGCGAGGGTCTTCAAGTGTTGCTTTTCATCGCCAGATAAACGTTCGTCTGCAAATGTAGCGGTCAGTAGGCTTTCCAGTTCGCTATTGCTCATGCTCATAGTGGGGTTCCTAGGTAAAGCGCTTTTTATTCCTGCTATAAAGGTAAGCGCAGGCGATTCCTGCTATTGCGCCAAATAAATGTGATTCAAACGAAATTTCGGCGTTGCTTGGTAGTACTCCCCATACCATGCCACCATAAAAAAATACAACAAATAGGGCGATGACTATATTAACAAATCGACGCTCAAACCATGCCATGGAGATAATTAAACTCCATAGGCCAAAAATCCAGCCACTTGCGCCAATATGTACGGCTTGTCTTCCGAATAACCAAACCAATACACCGGTAAGGATAATAATAAACACGCTGCAGCGCAGATAAAAGCGTGTGCTGCGAAGTAGGCAAAGTGCGCTAAAAATACTGAGCCCAAACAGGTTGTTTATTAAGTGTCCCCAGCTGCCATGAATAAAGGGGGCGGTAAAAATGTAAGGCAAGGTGGTAGCTTTACCGGGAAATATACCAAAACTGGCTAGGGCTCCCTGCAGGCTGGTATTCACCACATGAATAATCACAAGCGCTAGGCACAGCCAGCTTAACAATTTTATCTTGGCGTCTAGAGTGTTTTTCATTCCGATTTAGGCGTACTCGATTTCCGACTCGGCTGTACTTTTCCCTGCAGTTCGTTGCGAGCGGCGAGACCTTCGAGTTCGCGAAGCTGAAGTGAGACTTCGCTCATCTTGTCGTGGGTGCGCAAGTCGATTTCCAGTTTTTTATCCATACTGCGAACTAATGGGAAAATGCTGTTTTCGATAGTGTTGGCGAGTACGCGCAAGAGTTTGTCGATGCCTGGTACGGGTTGATTCACGACTTCGACCCTTGGGGGTTCGGTTTGTTTGTTGGCATCTACCATTATTTTGATTGCTTGGCTAAACTTGCCTAAGGCGATGCGCAAGGCTTTACTGTCTTGACCGGATGTGGCTGGTTTCTGCGTTTGAGCGTGTTCTGCCTGAGCGGCAATTTCTCGCACGCCGGACACAAGGTCAACCAGTTGGGCGATAACTTTTGTTCCGGTGTCCGAGTCGTCTCCGCCCATTGCCTTATTGCGAAGGAAATCGGCTTGGATTTGTTGCCAGCGAGCACTTTGTTGTTCGCTGATGTTGCCGCGAAGTTCTGCAAGCTTAAGCAAGTTTTCTTCGGCGCCAGCTGTGAGTAATTGAGCCTCGCCCATGTAGTGGTCTTGAATGAGCTGCATAAGTTCTTGTTGATTCATTACCGACGAAATTTTTTCGCCCATTTTATTCATATTGCGATAGCTACCTTGTAGCTTAAAAGGCGGTTCTGTGCGGTACTTGTCTGCTTGTGCGGCAGAGTGAATATATTGTTGGTTTATCTTGAGTACAACGTCGCGAATGGCGAAAAGCTTTTTAAGAACATCGACAATTTCGTTTATTTCCGCGCCACTGTATTGGTGGCTAAGATCGGTAGTGGCAACATCCTTGCCTTCTGCGAGCTTAATAAGCAAGTACACATCTTGTATGTCACGAGTGGCCAGCGGTGCTAAAACTTGGTTGGAGGTGAGGCTATTTTCGATATAGCTCAGTGCGAATTGTTCATCCATGCCGCCAAGTATATCGCCCAAGTTATAGATATCAGCTCGGTTGGCGAGCATGTCAGGAATCTTAAAGACCTCTCCCGATTCTGTGTAGGGATTTCCGGCCATGACAACACAGAATTTTTTGCCGCGCATATCATAGGTTTTTGTATTGCCCTTCCAAATACCTTCAATGCGACGAGTGCCATCACATAGCGAAATGAATTTTTGTAAAAATTCTGGGTGTGTATGTTGAATGTCATCTAAATAAAGCATGACATTATTTCCCATTTCTAAGCCGAGGTTGAGTTTCTGCAATTCTTGTCGGGCTGTTGCGTTGGGTGCCTGTTCTGGGTCTAGTGATAGTACTTCATGCCCCAGAGAGGGGCAGTTTATTTTCATAAAAATCAAGCCCAAGCGATTGGCCACGTATTCCATCAGGGTGGTCTTACCGTAGCCTGGTGGAGATATCATCATCAGCAGACCCATTAAATCTGTTCGTTTGGTCTCGCCGACAGTACCCATTTGTTTTGCTAGGTTGTCGCCAATAATCGGCAGGTAGGCTTCGTTAATGAGGCGGTTGCGTACAAAGGAGCTAAGTGGACGAGGTTTGAACTCATGTAGCCGCAAGGTTTTACGTTCACGAGAGATAATGGCTTGCCGAGTTTCGAGATATTGATGATAACCACGAACAAAGATGCTTTTGTGATGGTCTAGGCGCAGGAAAAAGTCATCAACGGCGATGTTAAGTTGACGTTGCTGAATACGACTGTGCTCGCCCATTAAACCCTCAATAGACAGCTCGAGGTCGGTTTCTGTGTAACGTCGATCGATACGTTCGTCGGCGTTAATAAGAGCTGCAGCTTCGGGAATGTAGCGCTGTAAGTGTGCAAGATTTTTTTCATCCACCATGGCTTGCAACCATGCGCACGACAAATTCCAGCGTTCGGCTGGCCAGCCCATCATTTTCTCTAGCGCGATCTGAAAGCGCCGCCAACTGTCATCATCCAGAGAACGTTTGAGTTCATCTGCCAGCTGTCGAGCGTATTTGCTGCCAATAAAGGCGCAGCGTTCGCGGCCCAGCTCGCTAACTAAATAGTCTGAAGCGCGACGCACTTCTAGCTCGCTAGCCTCAATGGGATGCTGGTCGAGGAATTGTTTCATTGCCAAGAGAACTTCACTAGCGAGCAGTTGGTGGGCTTGCCGGCTGGTAAAGTTCGCCTGCATGTGTGCGGCAGATTGGGCGCGCTCTAACCAAGTTTCATAGCTTAAACGCTTGGTTTTCAGTTGTGCGGAGATGCGCTGAATATTTGCCCAGAAAACTTGCGCAAGGCCACGACTTTTCGGGTCGAAAATGAGTAAATCAGCCGCGTCCATCGCGGGCAGTAGTTGCTGAAGAATTTTTACTGCATCATGGTCGTGAATGCCTTTTTCGTAGCCTTCTTTATACCGCGGTGTGGCAAACTCTCGAACAAGTTTGAGAAGTTCTTGCTCGTCCAATAGTGCAGAGTGAAGCTTTTCTATACTGAGATCTTGCAGTTGTTTTTGGGCTGTTTGAACAATGCTCGCTGCAAGAAATTCCGCGCGATAGACATTGCTACTTTCGGATTCCAGCGTGACTTGCCAGTAGGGTTGTAGCTCTTTGAGCGCGGGATCGTCAATGGCTTCGAAATAGTCGGTGCCGGTGAGATGTATGTTCAGCTGGTCGCCACGCGGTAATATTGTGAGGTCGAGCTCTTGGGTATTGACACTGAACTTGTGTCTCGGACCCAGTTTAATAATTGATCCGCCATCTTCGTAAATATCAGTTTTATCGCGAAGCACTCGCAGTGCCTGTTCCTTTGCGGCTTTAAATTTGGCCTCAATGTCATCGGCCTTTACGGCTGCAGATAGCTCGCGTAGCTGTGCAATAAACTCGCGGATTTTATGGACTAAAGGATCTGCAGCAAAATAACTGTTGAGTTTGTCGGCTTCTGTGAACTTTGTTGAGCGTTTTTCTATGCTGCTTAATATACGATTAGCTGCGTCAGCGATAGATTGAGAGCGGCGTTCACGAGCATCGAGTAGTTGTTGTTTGTGTGCTTCGAAAGTTTCGTATATTTCTTCACGCTTTGACATGATGTCAGCCAGAAACTGGTCATACTCACTAAACTGGCTTTCAAGTTCTTCGAGTTGTACCAGCAAGCGTGACATTTGTTCTTCACAGGCTTCTGGAGTATTGGCCATACCGAGGGCGTTGGTGATGCTCTGGGTAAACAATTTAAATTGTGCTGCAAACTCGGCAATGGCTTCTGCCGAACCTAAATTTTTCTGCTTATGGCGGGCATCGGCTTTACTTTGGTTGAGCTTGGCGTAAACCTCTGAGATGGCATCGATAATGCGAGTGCGAAGTGTTGTGTCGTCCACTTTTAATGTCGATAACAGTTCCGATAATAGGTCTAAACCTCGAGCGGTACTTTCAATAGTTTCGATGAGAGGCTTGAGTTCGGCTATGGTTTCAGTTGCGTGTAACTGTTGGTTAATATTGTCAATTTTGCTGTAATAAGGTTTCAGGGCGTTGTCATCGGCTAAAAAGCCAACGGTGCGCTGGCTTAGCTGTTCTTGAACGGTGCTTAACTGCGCTTCCATTTGTTCGATAGCCGCAGTGTCGATATAGCGGTAGGATTTGATAGTTGCTAACTGGCCGGCCTGTTGGCGCAACTCGTCGAGAGCTTGCACATGTTCCTCGGCGGTCTCCCAGGAAGAGGTTTTAATGGTGCTGACCAGTTGCTTGTACTTGGCCTCGGTGGTTTTTAATGCGGTGCTGCTTTGGTTGCGAATGCTTTCGACTTTGGCGAATTCGTCTATGGCGAGTTCGGCGGTAGCAGAAACATCCCGCAGAGTGGCGGCGACAGTATCAAGGCCGTTTACCCCAGAGTCTTTTTCTGATAGCCAGAAGTGGTTATCAAAGATCTTTAGTGCGCCGTTACTCAGCTCTTCGTAAAGGCGAACCGAAACCAATTGGTTATCGATGGTTCGGCATACACTGAGTAGGTCGGAGATGCCGCGTACCAATGGCGCATTGCCGATACGGCCGAGAAAGCTTTGACTAGCGGGAGCATTACTCGCAAACTCGTCGCTCACGTAGGGTGTTTGCCAAATTTGCATGGGATGAATGCGGGTGGCCTCGCTCTCGGCAGAGAAAATAATCAAGTTTCCCTTATCATCCAGAGCATAGCCGTGACCAACAATGGGGTTGGCGAGTTTTTTGTCGATCATGTTATAGGCCATTAGGCCAACAATACCCTGCTCGGGCTCGTAAAAAACATAGAGCACATCCTCACCATTCGGAGAGCGAATAACACGTTTAAAACGAAGCCCTTTGGTGGCGTCTTCGAAAGTTTTGTACTCGCCATTTTGTAGGTAGTAACCGCCGGGAAAAACAATGCCATGATCTTCTGGAAGCTGAACACAAGAGGTTCCAATAGCATCAATACGGTTAATGGATGCGGTTAGGGTGTTAAAGACAAAATGCCGCCAAGTATTTTCTTTGTAGGGTAAAATTTTAATCAGTATTAAGTCGCCCAATTGTGCATAGGCGTATTCGGCGTCGTCAATGGATTGGGTTAAGTCGTCGACATCTTCGCGGTAAATACCTAAACCGTCCTCGGTATTATTTTCAATTTTTACCGTAAGGTCACCGCCCACAGTTTCCACAAAAACGGTGTCCAGAATGTTGACATGGGGATGCTTGCCATGGACGGTATCTTCGCGTGAACATTCAACCCATTCGAAATCGTAGGCGGGGGGAAGCTGAATATCGCGTTCGCCACGGTTGTCAATGTAGTCGATGGTATTGCCGTCTGAGGAAATGGCCCAGCGAAAAACACGAATGTCTTCAAGTCGTTCGCCAATTTGAAAGCCCATTAATAGCTTGCTGTTTTTTACTGTGAGTTCGACTAGTTTGGTGTGTTTGTAATAGCGATACAATTCGGAAAAATCTTGGCTAAAACGGGTGTTTTCAAGGAAGGTTTGGCTTGGCGATTGTTCGCTTAAATCGATATGCCCTTCTTTTTCTTCTAGGCTGAAAAGTGCAAATACATCTTCTACATGGGTTTCCTTTTTTAAACCAATAAAGACGTTGTAGCCAAATAGCAGATACTGACCTACCTGAACAATATCTCGGGCAATACAGTTATTTTCTGTGCGCACGCGAACACGCGCGGCAACGGCCATTTCGGAGCTGCCAAACTCTTCTAAGCGGGCGCGGTTAATATTTCTGGCGTTTAGTTCTAGGGTGGCGCCTTGCTCAAGAAGACGCTTTTTGAGTACCTCATAGGCACCGCCTTCGGCTACGGCTTTGTCCACGAGAGCGGTAGCGGTATCTTGAGTAGGTGAATCTGAAGCCATTGCAAATATTCCCTATAGTAAAATCTTGCACTGCGGGTACTAACACTGTACTGAATGCATTTACTCGTTGTTTGTCGAGCTGGAAGTAGTGTTAAGAGTGGTGTTAGGGGTGGAGACAGGTGGCTCGCTTTTGCCCTCTGTGTGAAAGACTGACGTGAGCAGGCTCTCTCCAAGTATTCCTACCGCTGCTCCTAAACCCGCCCCCCACAAGGTGGTAGCGAGTAGCTTGTTGTTTTGGTTGCCCTGCAAGGCGCCTAGGCCTGCGCCAATGGCGGTGGCAATAGCCGTTTCTTTGCTGAGTAGGCGCTCGCTGAAAGCTTTGCCGTTTAAGGGGTCTTTGACTTGATCCATAATACTATGCCTGCCATTGAGGTGGGCGATTCTGCCCACCTCGGTTTGATGCAAATACCCACTAAAAAAGCGTTGTTGGTATTTATGGCCCTATTAGGGTGTCTTAGTTTTGGGGCGCTAGGTTTGCGGTGTCAGGTCTTTGGTATTTGTTGCTTGCGCGCCTGCAGACATCGCCATCACTTTTTCGAGTAGGGTGGCAATAGTGGCACTCTTGCCGGCGAGCCCGTCTACCGCTTTACCAATGGAGAGTGATTTAGCGAAGTTGTCGAAGAAGTGTGCTTCACCGCCTACGATATCGATATGGGCTTTCTGCAGCGCAGTGGCCAGTACCTCAGCATTTTCCTTGGCGATTTCCTTGCCAGCTTCAATAGAGGCTATAGCTTCATTGAAGGCTGTTTCCAGAGTCATACGGAATTCTTCGTGATCGCGGGCCTTGTCACTCATGCTGCCCATGGCTTCGAATTTATCCACTAGGCCATCGGCTTCCGCTTTAAACTGCTCGCGGGTAACTTCTGCTTTGGCTACACCGGTTTCACGTACGGCTTTGGCTTCCGATTCACCTTTTAACGCAATGACAGAGGCTTCGGCTTCACCTTTTGAGCCAATCACTTTCGCTTCAGCTAGGCCTTCTTTTTGTAGAGCATCGGCTTTGGCTTCTTGGACCTTAGCTTCAGCAAGACCCGAGGCGGCTTCTTCGGCTTGCGTACCTTCTGCCAGTTTCTTTTTGGCGTCGGCTGTTTTTGCTGCCGCTTCTAAGTCTGCTTGGGCCAGAGTGGTGATTTCCATGGCCTTGTGTTTTGCTGCTATTTCTTCTGCTTCGGCATCTTTGACGGTTTTGACTTTTTCTTCTTCCGCTTTGGCTTCTGCCGCCAGAACGGTTACTTGCTTAACTCGGTCGGCTTCTGAAACCTCACGTACTTCTTTAATTTTTTCTTCTTCCATGGCAACTGTTTTATCGACGGCGATACGTTCCCGAATAACGTTAGCAATTTCTTTTTTCTCTATTTCGATGGATTTTTCTGCATCTATTCGTTGAAGTTCAACTTCACGTTCGCGGCTGACTATTTCGAGATCTTTTGCGCGTGTGACTTTTTCAACTTCAATCACTACGGCACGCTGACGGTTCTGTTCGGCGACTTCAATTTCACGCTGTTGATTTTCGGATTGAACTTTTAAATCTTGATCAACCAGTAGTGTGGCCATTTCAGCTTTTTTGCGCTCTTCTTCTTGAACACGCTTGGTTTCTGCGTCTTCGCGAGCTTGTATGGTAAGTACTTCTCGCTGTTGGCGGGCCTCTGCATCGGCCTGCTGGCGTTCCAGCTCTAACATCGCCTCAATTGTTTCTACATTCTTCTTTTTGATCGCGAGCTCTTCGTCGCGTTCAAAGACGTTGGTTTTAACATTCTGAGTGGCGGTCAATTCGGTGATTTTACGAATGCCCTCAGCATCGAGAATGTTGGCGGGGTCTAGGGAGGTTTTGGGTGTTTGTTCAAGGTAGTCGATGGCAACATCTTCCAGTGCGTAGCCATTGAGGTCGTTGCCAATCACTTCGATAATCTTGTCGCGAAATTGTTGGCGGTCTTCAAACAGCTTTACAAACTCAATTTGTTTGCCCACGGTTTTGAGTGCTTCAGAAAACTTGGCATTAAATAATTCATGCACGGCGTTTTTGTCCGAAGCGCGGTTGGCCCCCAGTGATTTGGCAACCTTGAGTACGTCTTCGGGGGTTTCATTTACACGCAAATAGAAGGCGACGGTGATATCGGCGCGCATATTGTCAGCGCAAATAAGACCTTCCTTCCCTCTGCGATCCACCTCTAGGGTGATAAGGGAAATACGCATTAACTCTTTTTTGTGAATGACGGGAATAATCCAAGCGCCAGTAAAAAACACTTTTGGTCTCGCGCCTAGGTCATTTTTGATAAGGGCTACGCCTTGCTCCACTTTTACATAGAAGGCTTTGAATAGAGCTGTAATTCCTAATATAAATAGGAAAAATATACCTACACCCATGACAATCATAGTGAATAAAGGTAGGTGGGATGGCATGGTAAATCTCCTTGTGAAAAGTCTTGTAAGGTTTAACCTGAAAAATCGTGTTCGGATACAACTTTATAAATATTTTCTGCGGCAACATGTTCTAGCAGTATAATTTTATCGCCGCGCTTAAATTCTTCATCTTTGTACGAACGCACTTTTACGATAAGACCGGCGCCGCCGTCTTCAACCGTTGCTTCGCCAAAGCTTTTGTCCACTCGTCCGGTGCGGACTACCGCAATCTTGCCAATAATGGTTTTTTCGACTTGCTGATTTGCGGCCTGAAACAGGGGTCGCAAGGGGCGAATAATGGCTGCAACAATCATGGTGGTGATATACAGTGTGGCAATAAAAATGGGTATGCCTACTAAAAACTCCAAAAGTGCGCCAGGTATCCATGGGGAGGTAAAGTAGACAATGGTGAAGCTGAACATCCAGCCAAGCAAAGCAATAGCGGTGACAACGATGGTAATGGGAACACCGTTGAGCCCAAACCTCAGTAGCAGGCCAGACATGACGTTTAGGTTGCTAAGCTCATCGCCAAAGTCATTGATGTCGATGTCGTCGGGCAGGTCAAAATCGAGTATGTCTATTTCTACCAAACCTAATACTGCCAGTGCCCAATAGAGAACACAGAAAATTAACAACGCCGTAAATATTACCGTTGGAAAGGACGAGCAAATCTCGTAAAAGGGGTCCATTGCTTCGGTAAACAATATGGCGAACATTGATTTCTCCTAGGGTGGCCGTTATTGATGCTTACTAGCCGCCGTGTTCGGCGTTTTGCATGCGTAGGGCATCGAGTATTAACAGGCCAGTGATAATGCCAAATATAGCGCTGGCGGGATACAGCTTTGAGAAGGCTATGAGCGCGCTAGTAAACCAGATAATACAGCTTACGGGTATGATGGCGCTCAATATCAGTAGTTTTTCGCCCCAAATTTCTGCTAGGCAGCCCATGACAAAAAAAGCCATACCGAGCAGAATAAGCCAAGGCTCTGCAAACAGCGCCCCGAGGGTAATGGCGGCCACTAGCCCGAGTGAGCGGTGCTCTATAAAGCGTGCACCATAGCCATCCAGTGCGGGTAGTTTGAATCCATATCGTTTCATTACGCTTTCCTTGTCGTGTGCGAAAGAGTTTAATGGCTTCGGGTTTAACGCCGTGCTCTTGTTGTTTATTCTTTTGGGTTTGTCTTCACGTTCTATTCGCGAAAGCATCGTGCTTGAGCGCGAACAAATGATAAGGGGCCATCCGTGGCGATTGCTGCTCCTTGCGTCGTTATCCTTAACGTCCGCTGGCTTCCTGCCTAAGCATCCGTGCTTGCTTACTCCTATAACAGTGTAAAATGTTACTTTTTCTTCTTAAGTCGTTCCAATACATCAGCGGCACCGGTAGATGAGGATGCAATACCGGCTTTCTCTAGTTTTTGCTGCAGAGAATCTTGCTGTGTGTCTTCGGCCATTTCGGCGGCAGCCTTCATTTGCGCTGATTTTAGGGACTGCTTTTCTTTTATGCGCTCAAGTGAATCCATGGCGGTACGCAACTTCGAGTTTGAGCCATTGTGCCTTTCTGCGACCGCTGCTTGGGCTCGCTGAACGTTCTCCGTGGCTTTCACTGTGTCGATTTGCTGCTTAAGCCGCTTGATGTTTTGTTCTGCGGTGTTGATGGCACGGCGCAATTCGCTGGCGCTTTGACCAAAGCCTTGCGCAGCCTGTTTTTCGGAGCGCAATTGATTTTCGAGCCCGGCGATTTTCTCCGCCACCTCCATGGCAAGTGCTTGATCTTCTTTGTTGAGGGCTTTTACGGCGTAGCCTTCATATTCTTCAATACTGCCGTGCAATTGCGTGGTTTTTTCTTCTGCCAGTTTCTGGCGGGCAATAATGGCCGCTAGCCCGTCCCTTGACTGTTTAAGTTCTTCGGTTGCGTCTCGAACTTCTTGGTCCAGTATGCGCAAGGCTTGGCTATCGACGACTGCTTCGCCCGCTTCGTGGACCCCTCCGCGTAATGCTGTAATCATTTTCGCCCAGATATTCATGATGCTCTCCTGTTATCCTCGAGCTTCGAGGGGGGGTGTTAGAAGGTTGCTATAGGCCTCGGTAGCGTGAATAACATTGGCTGCGAGAGTTTCAATTTCGAACACAATGTTTGGCAGTATAGAAGTTGCGCTAAGCGCGCCAAACATGTGGTAATAGTCTTTGCCGTCGCTCAAGGTATCTAAGCTTATGGTTGAAAGTGGGAAGTACTTGTGAGTACGCAATATGGTTTCATTGAACTTGCCCAAGTCTTCCACGTCATCGGTGGGCCACAAAATCGCTTCAACAATAATTTGCTCGCCAGCCACGGTGAGAAAGAGCGGTAAATCGCCGTAGTCGTACATCACTATATGCAGGGCGGGCTCAATGCCGTCAATGAGCTCTACACTGGCGCTATCACTGGTAAAAAGCTCTAGCTCGGTAAGGGCCGAGTAAAGGCTTTCGGTGGACCAGCTTTTTAGGTTGCTTGTCATGGATTCGTCTCCTATTTCCGTAAACACTGCGGGATTCTTATGCCTGAGTAGCTTTTCAATGGATGTTAGCTGCTTGGCGTTTTCCGGGAGTATCCAGACTTCCTTTTTAACTAGCCCCATTTCCCGAAGGCGCTGGCGATACTCTCGCTGGTAATATGCGGATGACTTTGCTTTCATGTGGCCTACTATATTTCATTACATGTGAGATGTAAACAAAATTACATGTAATATTTTTTTCCGTTACATGTAAGGTGATATTTTAGTTGATAATGTTGCCAACGCTTTGAAAATACTAGATGCATTTTCCGCTGTTTTGTTATTGCCCGAACTCTATGGTTTTTCGATTAGGGTCGCGTTTTCAGCGTCGTAAAAAGGTATGTGTCTGCACCTCGGTATTCTGATTGGGCTGGCTGCCGCCAACGGATAGCACGAACTCGCCTTCATATAATTGCTTATTACCGTGCTGGTCAATATACGAAAAAGCCTCTGCGTCGACGACCAGCTTCACGGTGCGTGTTTCATTCGCCGGTATGTGAAGGCGCTTATAAGCGACCAGTGCATGCTTTGGGACGCGTGCAGGGGCATTTTTGTGGCTGAGGTAAGCCTGTACAACTTCATCTCCATCGCGTGTGGACGTGTTGGTGACCTGCACGCTCAGAAGCAAGTTTTGATGCAGATCTTGGCTGTTTACCAATCTCATATCACTGTAGTGAAATTTACTATAGCTCAGGCCGTGACCAAAGGAATACAGCGCTTCGCCATTAAAGTAGCGATAGGTTTGGGTGCTGATTGCGTAGTCTTCGAAGTCGGGAAGGTCGGAGACTGAGGTGTAAAATGTAATCGGGAGTCGGCCCGCCGGGTTGTAATCACCGAATAATACGTCGGCGATGGCTTGGCCAGCGGCTTGGCCGGGGTACCAAGCTTCTAAAATGGCGGGAATATTGTCGTTCTCCCAGTTTAACGCTAGGGCGCTACCGTTAAGGACGACCAGAACAACGGGTTTGCCAAGCGCGTGGATGTCTTTTATCAGTTGCTGTTGCACTTGCGGTAGGCCAAGCTTGGTTCTGTCGCCCCCTCGGAAGCCGTCAACATGAATATCCATTTCTTCCCCTTCCATACGTGCGGTGAGCCCCATCACCATAATGACGGCGTCGGCTTTTGCAGCGGTGGCCATGGCTTGTTGGCGTAAGTCGGGTTTCGGCTCTGCCCACACCAATTGAATTTGGGCGTCGGCGTAGGTCTCGCCAGCGGTTACTTCGAGCGAGTAGGTGTTATCTGCGCGTAAAGTTAACCACTCGGACTTTTTAGTGCGAGGGTCCCCGTATTCATCTCGAAAATGATAGGGTGTGCTGGCAACAAGTTCGCCGTTTAAGTAGACCTTGGTGTTGCAAGTGCTAATCACACCAAGCTGGTATTGGCCATCGTGCTGTGGTGTGATGCTCCCGCTCCAGCGCACGCCAAAATTATCATCATCCATATCGTCGCGCGGGGCCTTGTCATTCCAGTTAATATCCAGGTTGGGGTGATACTCGCTGAACAGTACTTCTCCTTTTAGCTCGGCATTGTTAAAAAAGTCAGCTCGCAAACCCGGCTCGCCGCTAGGAGTGCTTAGTACCTGAGATGGGATAGGGTAAAGCATGGGCAGCCCGGCCGCCAACTCTGAACCTTGGGCAAAGCTGACTTTGGTATGTGGTGAGACTTTGTCTTGAATACCCCTTAGAGGGGTGATGGGGTTGGAGGGAACACCGTTATAGTTGCCCAGTAGCATCAGCCATTGGTCGGCATTGGGGCCGATAACGGCGATGTTTTTTAGGTCTTTACTGAGAGGCAGTGTCTGGTGTTGATTTTTTAGCAGCACAATGGATTTTTGTGCGGCACTTAAGGCCAACTGTTGGTGCTTTTTACTGTCGACTACCGAGTAGGGAATTTGGCTATAGGCAACGGTTTCCGAGGGGTCAAACATGCCTAATTTCATTCTGGCAGTAAACAGGCGTTTTACGGCGGTATCGATTTCTGCTTCGGTTATAAGCCCCTCTGCGAGAGCCTCGTTGAGGCTGTTATAGACTTTGCCGCAGTTTAAATCGGTGCCGGCTTTAACAGAGAGCGCAGCACTTTGGGAGGGGGTTTGGGTAAGCTTGTGATGTGTGTGAATATCGTCAATGGCGCCGCAGTCGGATACTACGAAGCCCTTAAATTGCCAGTTGTCACGCAAGATTTGATTGAGAAGATAGGTGCTGCCACAGGCAGCTTCTCCGTTGTAGCGATTGTAGGCACACATTAAGGAATAGGCGCGGCCCTCACGAATCGTTTTTTCAAATTGAGGGAGGTAAAATTCGTAGAGATCTTTTTTATTAATAACGGCGTCAAAAGCATGCCTCCCGAGCTCTGGACCACTGTGAACAGCGAAGTGTTTTACTGTGGCAATGGTTTTTAAGTAGTTGGGGTCATCCCCTTGTAGACCTTTAATAAATTGTACTGCGAGTGAGCCACTCAAGAAGGGGTCTTCACCGTAAGTTTCTTGGCCTCGTCCCCAGCGAGGGTCACGGAATACGTTAATGTTGGGTGACCAAAGAGTGAGGCCTTGATAGATAAAGCGCTTGTCCTTTGCGGCGAAAGCGTGATGCTTTGCTCGTGCTTCATCAGAAATGGCCGTAGCCACCTCAAAAACTTCTTGTTCATCCCAAGTGGCCGCTAGGCCTATTGCTTGGGGAAAAACGGTGGCCAGACCTGCCCGTGCAACACCGTGTAGCCCTTCAGACCACCAATTGTAGGCTGGAACACCTAAGTGCGGGATTTCGGGCGCATCGTTCAACATTTGTGCTATCTTTTCTTCGACAGTCATACGCGCTACTAGGTCGTTTACGCGAACTTCGGTGCTTAGCTTGGTGTTTAGGTAGGGAGGAGTGGCTGCAGCGGTTTCCTTTTGCTCCGTGGGCGCACAGCTAAGTAACAGTATGTTCAAGCAGAGTATTAAAGCGCAATGCAGTGCCCATGCTGGAGTTTTAACGTTTCTTATTGCTTTACCTGTGTATTTGGCCGTGTACATAGTATTACCCTGTTGGAGAAATAGTATTTTTATAGATGCCGATTTACCTACCTACCAATAACTCGTGGCCATTGATGCTACTGCTTTGGCTTACAAATAAAAAGGACCGGACATGAAACTTTCTTCATCGCTTATTAGCGTATTGTTACTTTCTTTATGCCTAACGGAAAGTGCTGTTGCAGAAAAACCGGCGGATGCTCAATTACGTTTGGGAGATGCAGGTTATTTTGAGGACCGTGGGCTCAACGTGTTGGTCTTTAGTAATTGGTACAACGGTTTGTTTAGTGATTCTAAAATAAGCGGCGTGGAGTTTATTCATCATGGTGAGAGAACGGTAACCAATGGCGATGTTCGTCTGCAGGCTACGCCAGAGCAGTGGGATGCTATTCCCGAATTTGTTGAGCGTAAAATCGATAAGGAGCGTCAGCGAATAGAGGCTGTTTTAAAATATGCCGAATATGATTTCGAATATACGGTGCGCGTACAGCCCGATAAAGACGGCTTGATTTTAACTGTCAATCTTCCTCGCGCGCTACCGTCTTCCTTGGTGGGAAAGGCGGGCTTCAACTTGGAGTTCTTGCCTGCTGCGTATTTTGAAAAAACATTTCTGATTGATGGCCGGCCCGGCGTCCTGCCGCTCTACCCTGCTGGGCCCAAAGAGGTAAATGGTATCCAGCAGCCGGAAGCGCTCGCCTCAGGGCGCAGGCTGGTTATGGCCGCTTCGGATCAACTGCGGCGGGTTAGCATTGAGTCTCTTGATGGTGAGGTTTCCTTATTTGATGGCAGGAGTAAGGCGCAAAATGGTTGGTATGTGGTGCGAGGCATGTTACCCGCGAACCAGCGTGGCGATGTTTTGCGCTGGCGCCTTACTGCGGGTGTCATTAAAGATTGGTTGCGAGCGCCGGTAATAGGACATTCGCAACTAGGCTATCATCCCAAGCAGCAAAAGGTGGCCGTGGTTGAGAGAGACAGTAACGATACTCACCTTGAGGTGGCGACCTTGCATAAGGTTAATAGTGAGGGGCAGTGGCACCTTGTGCATAAAGCTAAACTTAAGTCTTGGGGGCGCTATACCCGCTATCAATACGGACATTTTGATTTTTCCCACGTGACCGACCCTGGCGTTTATGTATTGCAATATGGCAGGGTTAAAACGGCTCCGTTTCTGATAGACAAAAATGTGTATAAAAACGCTTGGCACCCTACCCTAGATGTTTATTTTCCAGTGCAAATGGATCATATGTTAGTCAATGAAGCTTATCGTGTATGGCACGGCGCTTCGCACTTAGACGATGCCTTGCAAGCACCCGTAGATCACACCCATTTTGATTTATACGCTCAGGGCCCTACAACGGCAACCGATTATGCGCCTGGGGAGCATATTCCGGGTCTCAATATTGGTGGTTGGTATGATGCGGGTGACTACGATATTCGCACGCAGACGCAGTATCGAACAGTGCTGGGCTTGGTCGATGTGTGGGAGCGATTTCAGCCACGGAGAGATACCACTCGAGTCGACTATGACAATAAGTTTGTCGATATTCATGTGCCTGATGGGAAGGTGGATATTTTGCAACAGATTGAACATGGAACCCTTGCTTTGCTAGCCCAGCACCGAGCTTTAGGGAGGGCAATTCCGGGTATTATCGTGCCATCTTTGGCGCAATACACCCACTTAGGTGATGGGCTTACCATGACGGATAACCTAATTTACAGTAAGGAGATGAGTGCTCAGCAAAGCGATGGTTTTCGAAGTGGAAAGTTTGATGATCGTTGGGCATTTACCTCGCCAAGCTCTGCATTAAATTACGGCTCTATTGCTGCCTTAGCGGCGGCAAGCCGGGCATTGTCGAAATACGACAGCGAGTTGTCGGCAGAGTGCTTAAGCGTGGCAAAAAAAGCTTGGGCGGAGGAGCAAACTCATGCTCCCTATGTGTTCAGGCACGGTAATACCACCGGCGGCCCCCTCGAGGCTGAGCAATTGCGTGCCGCTTTGGAGCTGCTGATTACCACAGGAGATAAACAGTATGTTAAAGCAATTTTAGCGCTTTCCAGTGAAATGGAAAGTCATTTTGCTATGCATGCGTCTGCCTTGGTTAGAGCAACGCCTCATATGGACGAAGCATTCGAGGCAAGGCTGCGAGTACTTGCGCAGTCTTATGTCGAACAGTGGAGCGCGAATACTAGGAAAAACCCCTATGGTGTAGAAATTACCGAAGGTGGCTGGGCGGGAAATGGCACAATAATACGTACGGCTATTCAGCATTTCTATTTACACCAGCAGTTTCCTGATTTGGTTTCTGCCGAGCAGGTTATGAGTGCTTTGAATTATCTTTACGGCACGCATCCTGATTCGGACATTTCGTTCGTATCGAATGTTGGCACCCAAAGCAAACGCGTAGCCTATGGTATGAACCGAGCAGATTTTTCTTTTATTTCTGGGGGAATTGTACCGGGTGTACTTATTTTGAAGCCTGATTTCCCTGAAAACAAAGAGAACTGGCCGTTTCTTTGGGGGGAAAACGAATACGTTATCAATTTGGGCGCCGATTACATTTTTTTAGTGCACGCAGTGGATGAGTTGCTACAGTAGTCTGCGCAAGCGTTTTTACTTGGTTTTTTGCCTTAACTTTTGGCATTTTGGAGCAGGCAGCTACTGGCTTAATGCGGTCGCTAGGCTATATTTGTGTAATAGTCTTTAACCGCGGAGCCGGTGAATGAACCTCAACGATATGCCTTTTGCGTGGAAACTGCGCCTTCCTCTCACTGTCATTGGCGTGCTTACGCTATTGATCGTATTGCTGGCCTTGCTGAATGTTAATGACATTAGTAAGCAAACGGAAACAGTGGTTAATAATCACTTACCTGCTACAGGTTATTTGTTGGAGGCCGACCGGGATCTGTATCAGGCATTACTCGCTGAGAGAATGCTGGTTTTAGCCAGCCCTGGGCAGGTTGATCAGCGCGTTTTACGGGAGACTATCGACGACAATTTAGGGCAGGCAAAGGCGCGTGTCGAAAAATACGCAGAGTTAATGCCTGAGCCCGAGTTTCGAGTGCTTACAGACCAGTTCTTTAGTCTTTTTCGGGAGCACGACAGCAGTATTCAGCGCCTTTTGGCGTTGTTTGAGTCGGACAAGCAAGCCGCGGTCACTCAGAGCTTGGGTGATTTGGGTGAGCAGTTTGATGTGATGCGAGATGTTATTGACCAGCTTACGGAAAAAACCCACGACAAGTCACAAAACTTAAGCCTAGAGGTGGCAAAAGAAGCGGAGGCTAGCTTTTTTCAGCTGAGCGTGCTGCTGTTATTGGCCTTGATTATCACGGTCTTCTTGTGGATTGCGTTACCGCGCTTTGCCGTAAAGCGTTTAAATTTGTTGAAAGTGCGCATCGAAGATATTGCCGAAGGTGAAGGGGATTTGTCGCAGCGTATAGCCGTAATGGGTGACGATGAATTTGGTAAAATTTCTGTGGCCTTTAATACTTTTTTTGGAAGTTTACATGAGAGTGTCAGAGAGATTTGCGAGATATCGGCTCAGCTAACCGAGCGTTCTCGTTCGATTGAAGAGGGTAGTACTCAAACCAGTAATACCGTGGAGCGCCAACGCCAAGAAATTAACATGGCGGCGACTGCCATTAATGAAATGGGGGCGACAGTTTTGGAGGTGGCTAGAAATACCACCGATGCAGCGGATGTTGCTAAGCAGGCAGAGTCCTGTGCGAATGAGGGCCAAAATGTGGTGGGCGATATGGTTCACCGTATTGAAGGCTTGGCTAGTGATATTGAATCTTCGGCGATGGCGATTCAAAGCCTCAAAGATGATACCGTTAATGTTGGTGCGGTATTGGATGTTATTCGCGGTATTGCGGAGCAAACCAATTTGTTAGCCTTAAATGCCGCTATTGAGGCGGCTCGAGCTGGAGAGCAGGGGCGCGGCTTTGCGGTTGTTGCCGATGAGGTGCGAACACTGGCTCAGCGCACTCAAGAGTCTACCCAAGAAATTCGCGATGTGATTGAGCAGTTACAAGCCGGTGCGGATCAAGCCGTTGCTCAAATGGAATCGAGCCAAGAAAAGGCGGGGGGAAGCGTGGAAAAAGCGCAAATGGCAGGCCAAGCCCTAGACGAAATTACGGAAGCAGTACGACGGATTGTGGGTTTAAATGTGCAAATAGCCACAGCGGCAGAGGAGCAAACCACCGCCACAGAAGAAATCAATCGCAATATGACAAATATCTCCCGTCAAACAGATGAAACGGCTGAAAGTGCCAGAAGGTCTGCGGATTCTGCTGTGGATATTCATCGTTTCTCCAGCTCTCTTACGGAAACGCTCAGTCGTTTTAAAATATAAAGGCTGGCCCAGCCTTCGGCACCTAAGGTTTCATTGCAGTGCTGCTTGAGGCTCTCTAAAAGGCTTAGGGAACTCCTGATTAAGTCTAAGTGGTCTCTTCGCAACCCGCATCGCGCATCAGCAAGGCTAAGGTTCCACCCTAATGGCCTTAGCCCTTAATAACATGCTCAAGGAAGATTTGTGCTGCTTCGACAGGCAACCAACCCGCCTACCCGCAAGGTAATAATGCCTGAAGACCAGAGACCACTTACGCTTAATCAGGGGTTCCTTAGGCATTTTCACTTTCCCGATCCTATAAAGCCGACGGTGCTTGGGCGCTGACAATCCGTTTACATTAACCCTTAATGCATTCATTGCAGCGACACTAAGGGCCGCCGCGCGCATTGCGCTCTTAATTTAAATTTGACGCTCACGATTTAGGGCGTACTCCTTTCCTCTTGGTCGCGACTGGTGGCGTAAAAGCCACCGTTTGTCATTTTCTTTGTTCCGAAATCCTAGATCGTTTTGTCGTTAGATGTCGCTCTATATCGCTATAACCGTTATGGGCTGTGGCTTAGCGGCTAGCACGGATTGCTATCCTAAATAACTAAAGGGTATGAGCCGTTCCCCTTTGAGCAGAAAGCAATTGTAACCGGTTAGATGGCGCGTTATTATTTGTAAAATTGACTAAAGTATGAGCTGTTATGCTTTTTTGTGCCACATGCTGGTGCTTAAAGCTGGTAAGTAGTTCACTGAAAATCATATAAAAATATGAGTCAAATTTTTGGCGTTGTACTGTTCAGGACTGAATATTGTCGAGTTAGGGGCAGTGAAGTTGCAGCAATAGGGGTTGATACGTTGCTTTCTTTACGACCGAGTATGCAAATTTGTAGTTCCGATTCAAGTGAGACCTTTAATGCTTTTGTCAGCATTGGTGCGCGTGTTTGCGGAAAGTATTTAACGACCTATTGATGAATAGTGAGGAAAGATAAATGGTGTTTAGCAAGGGTATTCATTCCAAGCGAAAAGCCTTGGCAGTAGCCGTGAGTTGTGTGTTGGCAGCTTCTTTAGCGCAGGCCCAAGAGATTGAAGAGTTCGAAGATTATGAGCTAGAAGAGGACAGTGGAGCGCTAATTGAGGAAGTTGTTGTTTGGGGGGTAAGGGCTTCTCAAGCAAAGGCGATTGATTTGAAGCGCAATTCTTCCAACGTGGTAGATTCTATTGTTGCTGAAGATATTGGCCGTATGCCTGATACCACTATCACTGACTCCTTGCAGCGGGTGCCTGGTGTACAGATAAACCGTGAGGCTAACCAAGGAACTTCGCTAAACGTTCGGGGTATGCCACAGGTGCTCACCACTTTAAATGGAGAGCAGTTTTTGAGCCCATGGACTATCACAGGGGTGGGGGCAAACTATTCCGATATTCCAGCCGGTATGATCGGTGGGGTAGATGTATTTAAATCGACTTCAGCGGAGCAACTGGCCGGTGGTATTTCAGGTCTTATTGATTTAAAAACCATTGACCCTGCTGACCTCGAAGAAGGTTGGACCGGGAAATTGAAACTGGAGGCTTCTAAAGGCAGTATGACCTCTGATGAGTTGAGTTCCGATTCTCCTGATCACGATGTGAGTTTTCACGTGGGGCACAACAACGATTTATTCAGCTTTATTGCCGGTGGCTTCCACTCGTCTACTAATGCCGCTAACTATCAAATGTATGAAGACCAGCGTTTAGGGTTTTTGGATGTTAAAGGCGGAACGCCAGGTGACCCCCTCGATCTCGATGGCGATGGTGATTTAGTCAATGACTGGTATTTGGTGCCAGGCGAATACGGCGCACGAGCCAATTTTATGGAACGTGAGCGTACGGGTGGCTCCTTGGGGCTAAATGCGGATATCGGCGATAATTTTGTTGTTCGGGCTGATGTATTCTATACGGCCATGGAGCAATATGATCGAGGTGTGAAAGCCGCTTTTGTGGGCCAGAGCAGTATTAATTCTTACGATGCGAATGGCATTTTGGCAACGGACGAAACAGATTTATATAATGTGCTGCAGCCGGGAACACGGGTTGGAGCCGGGGCGGATATTTCGTATGTTGATGTTAACGGCGAAACCCAAACACGTTCGCTACACACCTTGCAGGTGGCAGAACTTCTTTCTCCTGAATTTAAAACTATTTCCACTAACAATATTAATCGTACGGCGGCATTAAATACCAACTTGCAGCTCGATTATACCAACCATGATAATTTTACTGCTGGTGTAAGAGTGGTTCACTCTGTTGCATCGAAAGAAACCCGGTCTGCCCAATTAGACCAAGGTACGCCTGCGTGGTTGTGGGTTGATGCCGATGGGATTCCAGGAAAAGACCCGCTCAATGTTTATGACGTTACGGTTGATTATCGCTCGAGTATCCCTTCGTTCAGCTTTGATGCCGACCTCTCGGATGCTGAGCTGCTTCAAAAGTATCAGGGCTATGCTAATGGGGAAGACACGGAGGCGTCGTTAAATGTTATCCGTGCCGACGCGAGTTACGCCTTTGCCGATGATAGCTTTATTCAATCTGTAGACGTTGGCCTGCGCTACGGGGTGCGTGATGCAGAGCAATCACTGTTTTACTACGTAGCGCCGACAGCTCGCTATAGCACTTGGGATGACCCACGTGTTCCAGCCGACAAACGCTACTTATTGAGAGAGGGTAATGATGTTTGGGAGAAGTATCCCGAGTGGCGGGACTTCGATTTTTCCAAAGAAGACTCCAATGTTGTCGATATAGGCGGTATGACGGACAACGGATTCTCCCTCGCAGACACGGTTGCCTTCTCTGATTTTGGTCCGATCTCTGGTTTTGAGGGCGGTGTTTCGGCGTTGGACCCCTCGGACTGGGATAACCCTCTCACTTTTATGAACCGGCTCTACCCCGGAACTAAAACGGTTCAAGACCCGGGAGAAAGTTATACGGTAGAAGAAGCCTCTACCTCGGCATATACACAGTTGAATTTTGAAACAGAATTAGGCTTTCCTATTAGCGGTAACTTTGGTTTACGAGTAATAAATACCAAACGCACTGTTGATAAAACAATCGTGCCCGACGTATTGGACCGGTTTAATTCGGTTGGCTATGAAGACTGGAACAAAATTGCTTTTGTCTCGGGTACCGAAACTCTTGAGCATAGCTACACTGATGTACTGCCAAGTTTTAACGTAAACCTATATCCACACGACGATGTTGTTGTGCGTGTGGCAGCGGCTAAAACCACGGCCCGAAATGACTTGGAAAATGTAGGCTCTGGGTTAGTGTTATGGTATCAACAGTGTGCGAAAACCGATGAGGATGGCAACCGAGTGATGGTGCTTGATACCAACGGAAACCCTGTAGGCGCCAATGTTAGCTGTGTGGGCGGTGGTAGCGATCAGGGTAATCCAGAAATTAAGCCATGGAGAGCGACTGTCTACAATACTACGGCAGAATGGTACTTTGGTGAGAACGCAATATTGGGTGGTGGTCTGTTCCTCATTGACGTATCAAATTCGGTGGAAGGCTATCAAGATCAGCGGAATTATTTAGACGGAGACGGTATTAATCGCGGCAACCTCGCCAATGTCTGGACTACTGCAAATGCCGGTGCTTCCGATCTTTATGGGCTGGAAATGGGCTATCGTCAACCATTCAGCTTTTTACCCGGTGAGTTCTTCAGCTCTACAGGTCTTGAGTTTAACTATACGTATTCTAATAGTGAGTCTGCCGATGTGGATGTGGATGGCAAGGCTTTCCCGTTACCATCAAACTCAAAACATCAGACCAACTTTATTCTTTGGTACGAAAAAGATGCCTTGAGCTTTCGAGTGGCCTATAACTGGCGAAGCGAAGAGTATATTGGCCGCGTAGGACTCAATACGAATGAGGCCCCGCTGAGTTTGGGTAACTGGCAAGAGCCAACAGGTTATCTCGATTTATCGGTTGGCTATTGGCTTAATGATACTGTGAGTTTCTACCTTAACGGAACTAACGTAACCGAACAAGACAAGGTCACTTACTCGCAGTATAGCGATCAATTTCATTCTCTCTGGGTGCAAGATCGCCGCATTGCAATGGGCGTAACGATTTCACTTTAAGTCGCTATGCGTGCGCTGGCGTATAGCACGTAACAGCGCCCCCGTAGGGCAATAGATTAAGAATATAAGCTGGAGTTTAAATTATGAAATTACGGTTAAATTATTTAACAATGATAATGGCAGCCCTGCTGTTGTCTGGTTGTGGTGGCGATAGCCTACTTGGGGATTCCAGTGCTGATGTTGATCCGCTGGTTCCCGAAATAGAGGTGGACGATGGTGGCGATCAGGTGCGGCCCCCCGAAAATGCCGCAGTGATAACGACTGACGGGAAGCAAATTTTTGATATAAGTGGAAAGCCCATTTTAATGCGTGGCGTCAACTTGCAGTTTGGCGATTCTCCAACAGTTCGTATTGCTGGAATAGAGCCGATTGCCGATATTGGTTCCAATGTGGTTCGTCTACAGTTGCGTGAAAATACCACGGCCGATGCATTAGAGGCGGCACTGAACGCCATTGTAGAAAACAATATGATTGCCATGGTGATGCTGTGGGAAGAAGAAGGCAAAATCACCTGCACTGAAGATGAAAGTTTTTTGTTTGAAGCTGTAGAAACCCTATGGTTAGACCGCTGGTTACCGGTGTTGGCACAGGAGCGCTTTCAGTCGCACTTAATGATTAACGTTGCCAACGAGTGGGGTCCACTCAATATTTGGAATGCGAATAGTGTTGGTTATGCCGACTATATCGATACCTATAAAATTATTATTCGCGACTTTCGTGATGCGGGTTTTAAAGTACCCTTGGTGATAGATGCGCCACATTGCGGGCAGGACTATAACGCCTTCCTTGGTGGCCGTGGGCGTGAATTGTTGGCAGCTGATGTAGCGTCGAATGTGGTGCTGTCGGCGCATGCTTACGGCAGCCACTGGAACTCCAGCGACAAAATTGTTACCGCTACTGACCTACTGAGTGGTGAAAATGTGCCGTTTATTGTTGGGGAGTTTGGTGGTTCGCAAGTGAATGGTGATGTGTCTATTGACCATCTCGATTTAATGGCCAAAGGGCAGGGTGATATGTCTTTGGTATTCCGCTTTCCGTGGCAGAGTGTTAATGATAAGGCTGCCTATGCCTATACTCTCGATGGCGAGAACAATTTCAACGGTGCCATTATCAGTTTCGATGTTTACGTGGACAATGCCTATAAGGTGGATGGAAATCTGGGCTTCCAAGTGTTTATAAAAGATGCTGATTATCGTTACGCCAGTCTTGGCTTTCAATCTATGAGTGAGCTTCGCTCTAATGCTTGGAACCGGGTAAATCTAACTGTCGCTAACATGGACGATTTAGATTATGTCAGTGATGGCTTTGAGCTCAATCGCGTAACACAGTTAGGATTTGAGGTTGCCGCCAATGGTAAAGGTGCAGATATCAGTGCCGACATCCTTTTTGATAATGTTGATGTGAAAGTGGGCGCGCCACCCGAGCCAATTTATGCTGCAAGCTTCGACGACGATCTTGAAGACTGGGCTTACGCTTGGGGTACCGGTGACAGTACCGCATTAAGTCAGGCAAATGGAGCCTTGAATTTGTTGGCGCCTTGGGGCGGTAGTGACACCGCCACATCAATTGGATACGGTTCTGCTGCTTGGTTAGCGCAAACCATTGATTTACAGAAACCGTTATCCGTCAGTGTGGATATCTTTATTCCCGAAGAATACGCCAGTGAGACGGGGTTATCTGTACAGCTATTCATGAATGACAATAGTTGGAATTATTTTGCTAGGCTCGTAGAAGTGGGGGCTGATGGTTTAACCGCTGGGCAGTGGAATACGGTTTCGGTATCACTGAGTGACTTTATGGCAGATGTAAGTTACGCAGATCCAGACTTCGATGTAACATTGCCGCCGCAGCGTTTTGGACTAGAAATTGGCGGCGTTAGCACTGCTAAAACGGAAGCTGTTTTAGTTGATAATTTTGAGATATTCTCAGAGCAAGTTTCTGGAAGCGGCATTTCAACGCTTTACGAAGCCACCTTTGAGAACGAGGAGTATTGGAGTTTTGGTTGGGGTGCCGGCGACGAAACCTCCATGAGTCAGGCCAATGGTGAGCTGTTGCTCTTGGCCCCTTGGGGTGCCACTGCTCAGGACTCCGCTTTCGGTTATGGATCTGCCGCAAGTTTATCGCCCAGTATCGACCTCGCCCAGCCCTTTAGCGTCTCTATGGATGTTTTTGTTCCAATGGAGTATGCCGATGAGGCCGATTTTGCAATACAGGTATACATTAACGACAATACATGGAATGGCTTTGCCAGCTTAAATTATGCCACACTCAGTACGCTGGTAGCCGGCGAGTGGAACAACGTTAGTGTGGATATTGAAAACCTAGTGACCGATGCCAATTCTATTACAGATGGCTATGTGCTTGACCTGCCGCCTCAGCGTTTCGGTTTTGAAATTAAAGGCGTGAGCTCTGCGAAAACTGAAGCTATAAGAGTGGATAATTTCAGAATAACCGCCGCGTCAGTTTCTGACGCGCCACTTGAAACGGTTCTTGAGCTTGATTTTACTGATAGCGCTGAAATCGACGCTTTTGAGTTAAGTTTCTTCGAGGGTGACTCTTGGGTTGAATCATCTTTGGAGAACGCCAAAGTACAAGATTTTGGTGTCGACCCTTTTGGTTGGATTGCGTGGTCTTGGAAAGGTAATGGCCCCGGTTACGAAGGTTTGGATATGTCATTGTCTGAAGGCATGGTAGACCTGAGCCAGAGGGGGGAGGAGATTGCCAACGGTGACAACGGCATTGCTGCTACAGCCGAAGATGTCATCTTTGAATAATTCTTAGCAAGTAAGCATCATTTAAAAACCCGCTTTAGCGGGTTTTTTTGTGGAGCTAAGGTTTTCTAATGAACAAGGCACACAGACCCCTTAGGTTTAATCAGAGCCTCCAGAATGAAAATAGTCGTGTGGGTTTAAGTAAAAGGCTTTCTTGTAGCCCTGTGTACTACTGTCTATACGCCAAGGGAGGGGGACGAGGCTGACAATGGAGTAGTGGAGGTGGGGTGGTTTGCCTTTGGCATTGCCGGTGTCACCCAAGCCTCCCAATGGTTCACCCGCAACAACCCACGGCGAAACAAGGTCGTTAATGCTATCGAGATGGGCGTAATAGTGTATGCGCCATTTGGCACCTAAAACAATAACAACTTTGCCGCCCTTTTTAATTTCTCCTCGATACAAAACGAGGCCCGGGCTGCTGCTCACGATGCTGTCGCCTCGTTGACCAAAAATATCGATGCCTTTATGAACGCCTGACGAACCCCATGGCTCGTACCAAAAGGATTCGGGGTGCCAGTCGGCACTAGTAGCGTTAGCCACTGGCAGGGTGTTTGATTGCGGCAGTAAAAAGCCTGTCCCCACAATGGCGACAACAACCCAAGCAATTTTTGTTCGCGTGTTCATTGAATTCGAGTCCTCCTTCAGCTTGGGCTTTGCTATGATACCGCCCCATTATTCTTTACTGCACACTTGGTGCTAGCCCTTTATGAATCAAGATACCTTTAAAAAACCGGCATTGTGGCTGGGTTTGGTTATTGCCTGTATTTTTGCTGTCGTATTGCAGCGTGCGGGAGTTAATACGCAAGCGGCGTTGGTGGCGGGTATTACCTGTTTGTGCGCGCTGTGGTGGGTATTTGAGCCCATCCCCATCCCGGTTACATCATTATTACCGCTGGCGTTGTTTCCGCTTCTTGGAATTCTCACACCTGTGGAAGTTGCCGGTGCTTATGGTAGCCCATTAATTTTATTGTTACTGGGTGGTTTTATTCTGTCAACGGCGATGGAAAAGAGTGGAGCTCATAAGCATATAGCGTTGATGATGATTAACCTGTTTGGGGGCAATAGCAGTAAGCGGGTGGTTTTTGGTTTTATGGCCGCGAGCGCAACTCTCAGTATGTGGGTCTCTAACACCGCGACCACGCTTATGCTATTACCCGTGGCATTGGCTATTTTAAGCAGTGGCAATCATAAAACAATGGCGGTGCCTTTATTGTTGGGCATTTGCTACAGCGCCAGTATTGGCGGCATGGGTACTCCTATTGGTACGCCGCCGAATTTAATTTTCATGCGCGTTTACGAAGAAACACAAGGTAGTGCTGTTAGCTTTTTTCAGTGGATGAGCTGGGCAGTACCCATCGTCATTATCTTTGTTCCCCTTGTTGGGTGGTGGCTTACACGAAAACTTGAGGTGACAAGTGGTATTGAGTTGCCGGAACAGCAGCCTTGGACATCTCATCAGAAGCGTGTGCTGGGTGTGTTTGGTCTCACGGCCATTATTTGGATAACGCGTACCGAGCCCTATGGCGGTTGGCGGGATCTTCTAGGTTTGCCCCAAGCCAATGATGCTAGCGTGGCCTTATTAGCTGTCGTACTTATGTTTTTGGTGCCCAATGGTCATGGCGGGAAATTACTCGATTGGAAAACCGCTAGCCGTATTCCATGGGGTATGCTGTTGTTGTTTGCCGGTGGTATTGCATTGGCCAAAGCGTTCACGGCTTCGGGCTTGGCCGATATTTTGGCAGAAAAATTTGCAGGCCTGGCTTTATTACCACTCCTATTGATGGTGCTATTTGTTTGTTTGGCGGTAACGTTTCTCACCGAAATTACCAGTAACACGGCTACTACTAGTTTGCTTATGCCAATACTGGCTGCAGCGTCAGCCGCTGCAAACGTAGACCCGCTATTGCTTATGGTGCCGGCAGCCATGAGTGCGAGTTGCGCGTTTATGCTACCGGTGGCTACTGCCCCCAATGCGATTATATTTGGTAGCGGTCAGATTCCCATCGCAACCATGGTGCAGCGAGGTTTAATGCTGAATTTTCTAGGCGCTATTGTCATTACGGTACTGACATTAAGAATAGCGGCCTAGCGGCAATACTTGTTCATCGTTGGCAGGGGCACGACACCCTAGTACTAAGGTGCTGGGCTCGCTATTCATAATGCGTTTGCTGCAGGGCGGTCGGGGTGGTGGGTGCTTGTCGTGGTCAATATTGCGTCTTTTCTGATAAAAATTTCCTAGCCATTCATGGGCTTTATGAGTGCTTGATTTAGATCAAGCCTCTTGCGGCGCAGCATCCGGTAGTTTGGAGAGTCTCGAGCAAAGATTAGCAAAACCATAATAACGTCTGATTTTGTGCTCTCCTGCAACGAAAACGCCTCCCCATGCTGGGAGGTGAATACAAAAGGCCTTTCAGTATGAAAACATTACTCGTCTACGGGCACCTAATAGCCGCGTGCATTGCCATCGGCGCCATTTTTTTACAAGACTTGGAGATTTGGAGTAATCGTCACAAACCATTGAGCAAGGCGGGTTTTGAGGGCTTGCAGCAGGCGCAGACCATCATAACGTGGACGCTCATCTTGCTCTGGATTACCGGTATTGCTCTTGTGATACAAGGTTACATGCTGAAGCCGGATGTGTACCTCAGCAATGAAAAATTGTGGGTAAAGGTTGTGGTTGTGGTAACGCTTACGATAAACGGGTTTCTCCTACATTTTTATACCTTGCCGAAATTACAGCGTAATACCGTGCTTATCGACCTTGCAGGCAAGGACTCGGTACCGTTAACCCTAACAGGCTGTGTTTCGGCAGTCTCGTGGCTGTATGCCTGTTTTTTGGGTATCGCCCGGCCGTGGAATTACACGCTTGAATTTAGTGTGATTTTAGGGGTTTACGTGCTGGCCCTAGTCGTTGCGAGTATTGTCGGGCTGTCAATGATGCGAATGGCTCGCAATGCGGTACGGCCGGTTTTGCCGCCGTTGGGCTCTTAGTTTAGTTTCTGAGTCTTGCGCCTATTACCAGCGGTTGGGCAGCCATTGACAACCGCTATTTGAGTCACTTGCCAGCCGAAACCAGCAAAAGTGTGACTAATAGCTGAATAGGATAGAGACGCGATTGTTTTTGGCCGCCATAGCATTCCATGAGCCAGCGGACATGCCGGGAGTAATTTGCGGGTATTCGTAGCGCGGTTTAGACAGCCCGCTGGTGCCGACATTGAGATCGACGCTGCCATTCTTTATGGGAACCGCATTCTGCTCGAAATTGAGGTAAGGAATGCTGAGGTAGTCATTGGTAGGGAATTCGGGGTTTAAATCAGACAGGAGCATGCAGTCTTCCGCTGGCATAGCGGCGTCTGCTAAGCCCCAATTACCCGCATCATTAGCTTGTAAACAGTAATTGCCAAAATGAATATCCAGTTCTACGCTACCGTTAAATCCAGCACTGGCTAAGCGGTACACCAAATTGCTAACTTTTAACATCTGTTGTTCATCTAGAGGTTGGGCGCCGTAATCGAATTGCATATCAATATCGAGTGCCCAGCTTAAGGCTTCCATTAGGCCGGTGTTGCGCTCGTCATTAGCCACCACTTTTTGTTGGCCGCTTAAGCTCTTCGTGAGGTCGCCGATAAGTTGTTGGTTCTGCTGGTTCATATTCAGCAGTTCGCCGTATTCTTCACCCAGTTTGGAGAGGGCTTGTCTGTTCTCAAATAGTTCATAGGTCATTAAGCCTAAACCCATGAGAATCAATAACAATAGTGAGCTGGAGACAAAGCCTGCTTTGCGACTATCGGCATTCATTTCTGCATTGACCACAGAGAGGGGGATGTCACCAACTGTTGCTTCTTTGTGGCTGTTTTTTTCGATTTCGCTAGTAAGGCGCCGCACAATGAGGCGGGAATTATCGGCGATTTGCTGGCGAACATCGGCAATATGCATTTCAAAGAGGCGGGCGACTTGAGAGCGGATTTGCTCTAGAGCCGGCTCTTCGTTGGCGCTTTCTGAGGGAGTTTGAATGGTTTTTGTCGGGTTTTGTAGCGTCGCTTTGGACGGCTGCTTGGTTCGTGGAGAGATTGTTCCTTTTGTGGCAACACCGTTTTGAGTTGCAACTCCTGCTTGAGCTTGGTTTAGGGTGGCAACTGCGGGTACTGGTTTTGCCTGACTGTCAGCTTCGATAGCGGCATTGTCGGTGGGGGTGATTCTCAAGCTGGAAAGTACACGCTCGATACTTGCGGGTTTGATGACTTCTTTTGATAGAATGTCCAGTGCGCCGAGAGCTCGGGCCTGGCCAACATAAACATCGCCTTTTTGTGCGGTGTACATAATGACTGGAATCATTGCGGTATTAGGGTTGGCTTTGATAATTTTCAGAGCCTCAAAACCGTCCATGCCTTCCATGTGGTGATCCATGAAAATCACAGCAGGCATTCGGTAAGACAGGTAACCAAGAGCTTCTTCTGCACTAAACGCGATGTCTACGATGAGCTCATAACGAGCGAGCATTTTTTTTAGCCGAATTTGCGCCGTTTTGGAATCATCGACAATGAGCACTCTCTGCATTACGAAGGCCGCCTCTACATTATTGTTGTTTGCTCTCCAGAGTGCAGACAATTTAATCAATCTTAGCGCCATTTTGCCAGTGCCAATAGGTTGATATGTGAGATTGTAAGTGCTTTTTGGTACCTTCTGTCGAATTGCTTTACAGTATGGTGGTGGTTAATAATGGAATGTGCAGCGAATAGCCCAAAAAAACAACGTCTAAAGCATGAGGAGGGTGGCGCATGTATCGAGCGGAACCGCAGCAAAGTAGTAATCGCAGTAAGATTCTTTCTCGTATTTTGGCTTTGCGAGCCGTCGCGTTATTGGTGGCGTTCGCGGTTTTACTGGCCTTCCAGTTTTATCTGGAGCGTTCACTAAGCTACAGCGTACTTTACGGTATTAGCTTTGCCGCATTGTGTTATTCGTTGGCCACCTTGTGGAGGCTAAAGCTTGATACCCCAGTTACGGACCTTGAGTTATTTGTACACTTGCTTATGGATGCTGCGATCCTGCTTGTTTTAGTGGCATTTTCCGGTCGAGGTACTAACCCTTTTATTTATTACTTACTGGTGTTGGTTGCTATAAGCGCGACATTGTTTAGCCGTACCGTTAGCTGGATTTTCGCGGCGTTGGCTGTGCTGGCTTACAGTCTGTTATTGTATTTTGATCTCGAAGCACATATTCACCATATGTTTAGTGACTTTCAACTGCACCTTGTGGGAATGTGGGTGAATTTCGTTGGTAGCACTTTGCTGCTGAATTTTTTTGTGTCTACTCTAGCAACAGCTTTGCGTGACCGCGAACGCCTATTGGCTTCAGCACGCGAGGAAAACCTCAAAAATGAGCAGCTGATTGCTATTGGCACATTAGCCGCGTCTACTGTACACGCGTTGGGAACGCCGCTCTCAACAATGGCGGTTATGTTGGGCGAAATGAGAAAAGACGATCAGGGCGAGGCTGAAACGTTAGATACCTTACTGGCGCAGATACAGCGGTGTAAATCGACTATGAGCAAGCTGTCGCTGATCGCCGACAGTAAGTGGGAAGAGGGTAATGTTAACACTGTAGCTGAGTTTGCGAACAAGCTAGAGGAGCATTACTTGCTATTAAACCCGGCCACTATGCCTTCCATTCACTGTGAGGCGGAGGCGGGGAGGCGCTCGTTAAACGATAGTTTATTGTTGTTACACGCGATTATAAATCTAATCGACAATGCTATACGAGCGGCAGTTTCGGAAGTAAGCGTGGTGTTGAAGGTGGAGCTCAAGCGCTTACAGATTACTATTAGCGATGATGGTTCCGGAGTACCCTTGGCTTTGGCTGAAAATTTTGGCAAACCCCATTTTTCTCGCCAAGACGGCGGCTTGGGGATTGGTATTTTTCTCGCAAATACCACTGTGGAGAAGATGCAAGGTAGGATTATTTTATTTAACCCTAGAGAGAGCCGTAGCGGTAAAACGACGGTAGTGGTTGAGCTACCTTTGCCCGTGACGTAGCTAAAAAAGAGATTATGCTATGAGTGGCGATAAGCTATTTTATATTGAAGATGATGAAGTTCTGGCTCTTGTCACGGTAAGAGCACTGCAAAAACGTGGTTATGAAGTCGATCATTTTATTTCCCTTGAGCAGGCGCTAACGTGTACTGACCTTGCCAAGTTTGGCTATGCCCTATTGGATTTAAAGTTAGGCGATGGAATTTCATTACCGCTTATTAAAGAGCTTATAGACGCGAATACGGCAATGAAAATTGTAGTGCTCACCGGTTATGCGAGTATCGCCACAGCGGTTCAAGCGGTGAAAATGGGGGCCAGTAATTACTTGGCAAAACCCGCGACGATAGATGATATTCTTAGAGCATTTGAGGAGCATGCCAAAGAGTCGTTATGCATGGCTGACAGCGAGCCCGACGAGATGTCATTGCGTCGTCGCGAATGGGAAACCATACAGGCGGCCTTGGCCGCGAATAATGGTAATGTCTCTGCCACTGCTAGGCAACTGAAGATGCACCGACGTACCTTACAGCGAAAGTTGCAAAAAAAACCGGTGAGTGACTAAAAACTACTTGCCTGCACAAATACTGAATCTCGATGCGCTACCGCCATCACTCTTCTGTTTAACCACCTAGGCCGGCGTTGGGGAAAGAGCCGGGGGTATTTATATTACTTTGTCCTGCGTAGTGTAAGATTGCGTCCACAAAACATAGTGAGTGACAGTATGCAGGCAAAATTTACTCAAGGGTCAGTTTTTCGTCACATTAGTGTGATGACTTTTGCGTCCACCGCTGGCTTGTTATCACTGTTTTTTGTTGATCTTGTCGACATGTATTGGTTGAGCCTGCTTGGAGTTGTCGAGCTGGCAGCGGCCATAGGTTATGCGGGTTCGATTCTATTTTTCACGCTGTCACTGTCTATTGGTCTTTCCATTGCGTGTGGTGCGCTGGTCTCTCAGTCTGTTGGTCGCGGTGATAAAGTCGCTACTCGCTCCTTGGTTGCGAACCTATTTACCATTATTTTTGCCATTGTGTTACCGGTGTCTATTGGGGTGCTGTTAGCGGCACCTTGGTTGTTGGGCTTGCTTGGGGCTGAAGGTGCCGCAGCAGATTTTGCCTATGCATATTTACGGATAATTCTGCCCAGCTTGCCCTTATTAGCGCTGGCCATGGCAAGCAGTGGGGTTATGAGAGCCTTGGGTCATGCCAAAGAAGGGATGTATTTAACCTTATTGGGTGGATTGGTGAATGCGGTGCTAGACCCCATCTTCATTTTCGGGTTTGGCTGGGGAATTGAAGGTGCAGCGCTCGCCTCTGTGATGGCTAGAATTGCCATGTTGCTGTTTGGCTTACAGCGAATTATTTATGGATATCAGTTGTTAAGCTGGCCCCAATTTCAAAGTTTCAAGCTGCACGCGGTTGATTATTTTGGTACTGCGCTACCGGCAGTCTTGACGAATTTGGCTACCCCTATAGGTGTGGCGTATGTGACGGCGATTATGGCTCAATTTGGCGATAGTGCGGTTGCCGGCAATGCCATACTGAGTAAGTTGCAGCCACTAGCATTTGCGGGGCTATTTGCGCTATCGGGTTCTATTGGGCCTATCGCCGGGCAAAATTTGGGTGCGCTGCAATATAGTAGAGTCATGGAAACCCTACTGGGCAGTGTGAAATTCATTTTTGCCTATAGCGTGATAGCGTGTTTAATACTGTTTGCACTGGCAGACAGTTTAGTGTGGGCGTTTAAGGCGCAAGGTATTGCTCAGCAGTTGATGCTGTGGTTTTGTTATGGCTTGAGTAGCATGTTCTTTTTTAACGGTATCAGCTTTGCCACCAACGCCCTTTTTAACAATCTGCGCCTTGCACACTGGGCGACCATTCTGAATTTTTCCAGAGCCACGGTTTTCACTATTCCTTTTGTCCTTGGTGGTGCACATTGGGGTGGCCCCGTCGGCATTATGGTGGGGCTGTATTTAGGTTCAGTGCTGGTAGCTTTGTTGGGTTTGGCTATTGCGTATTTCAAAATTTCTAGGCTTGAGGTGAAGGCCTAAGCGGCGAATTTGAGTTGTGAAATACGTACTCGAAGCTCTCAACTGTGCGTTTAGCGACATTGTTTCTATTTTCAAAGTATTACAATGCTGCCCATTAAAGTGAGTGTGGCCAATTTTTACCTTTCGAATATTTGCATCAGCGTTGAGGCTATGAAAATAGTTTGCAGTTTTTATTATAGGAGAGAAACATGAACAACAAAGTTTTAGGGTTCGCAGTGGCAATGAGCTTGTCTTCATCCGCATTGGCCGGCAGCTATCAAGCCCAGCTGTCCGGTGGTCTTGGTCTTGTTAATGTTGACGGTGCGGACAACGCAACAATTTTGGGCGTCGCCGGTGAGGCGTATTTTGCGCCGGTCGACACCAGCGGCAAACCCTTGGGTGAAGCGGCTTTTTTAACTAGAGCTTCCAATGTCGATGCTAGCTTGGCTTTTATAAATAGTGATGATTACGATGTTTCAAGGAGCAATATTGGGGTTGAAGTCTATATTCCCAATTCTATTGTTTATTTGGGTGCTGACTATACTCGAGTAGATTCTGACGCGGCTGATTACTCTAGCTGGTCTATCACCGGCGGTGTAACGCCGATAAAGGGGTTATTAGTGACCACAACCTATGTAGAAGATAGTGGCTATGATCTCAATGTGGCGGCAAAATACGTTGTCCCTCTGAGCGGTGATCAAGCCGTTAGCTTCTTTGGTTCGTTTGTCGATGATGATAGCAATACCATTACTGCTGGTT
>Ga0065722_101803_pt1 | contig 37190 bp, 37 predicted proteins | sample BansetMetagenome_FD_59109 | JGI IMG/M metagenome (GOLD analysis project Ga0065722, IMG submission 59109) | Bankia setacea gill microbial communities from Puget Sound, Washington, USA - Caecum Enriched | ecosystem: Host-associated > Mollusca > Digestive system > Ceca | place: United States... | reverse complement strand
AACGCTGACAACGCTTATATCAGCATATTCACATTGCCTTTAGTACGATGGTTCTAGGCCTTCATACCCATCTCCCGCTATAGTCGTGTCATCATTGCCTCCAACAGGCAATCTTTTAATTGAATGCCTTTTATGGACAGAGAGCCGATTACGCTTTAGTTTTCTGGCTAGGCTTTGATTGGCTCTGGCTATGCAACGGTCGATGGCCTGACGAAAATTGGGCTGCCGCTCCGACACTACGATTTCAGCCATTCCGGCGGGTTTGATAACCACGAGGCATTCTTTATCGATGCCACCTTTGGGGCCATTAATATCGCTGACAGTGACCGCAGTACTGTGTATTGCATGCTCAGTTCGCGAAAATGCAAACGAGATTCGGCGATTAATGTAGTTAGTGAGCGTGCCATTTCCAACCACTTTTCTGAATTTAATACTTAATTTCATCGTAAACCTCATACGCTAATTGTTTTACTCTAAGCAGCTTGCCCTCGCTTGAGCATACTGCTGAAAGCGTTGATAATCGCCGCTAGCTTTTCACCCTAATATCCAAGACCACCAACCTCATCATTAACATTGCCCGACTTATTTTCTCTTCGACAGAACAAGCCATCATTACCCTATGGCTGACCATTTTCATTACGTCGCCAGAGGTCATCATAGTGTTTGTCTTACTTTGCCCTCCAGCCGCTTTAGTTCAATGTGTCTCAAAATATAGAGCCTGACCCCTATCAACAAAAGTCGTACAAAATTGCTATAATCATCGAAAAAACCGCTTTAGAATGTGGCCGCCAACATTACACTTAAGCCTCATGAACGTTTGTAAATGAAAGCAATACCATAAAGGTCTAAAGAGATGGCTCAGCAACTCAACTACAACCATTTACGCTATTTTTATACCATTGCCAAAGAAGGCAGCATAGTGAATGCCGCCAAATTATTGCACCTGTCACCCCAAACTATTAGCGGCCAGCTAACGGTATTTGAAGAGTATTTAGGTCTTAAATTATTTGACCGACGGGGCAAGAGGCTAATCATGAACGATGCAGGTAAGCTTGTTTATAGCTATGCAGAAGATATATTTACACTAGGACTGGAACTTCAACAGTCTCTAGACATGAACAACCCTGAGCAAAATGTGGTGTTTACCGTTGGCATCGTGGATGTGATCCCCAAAATATTGGCGTTCAACATTTTAGAGAAGTGTTTTGAACTGGAAGAATCAATTAAATTAATCAGTCGTGAGGGGGATTATGATGGCTTACTTGCGGATCTAGCGCTGAACAAAATAGATTTAATTATCTCCGATAGGCCTCTGACTCCAGGCGTGGCGGTGAAAGCATATAACCATTATTTAGGCGAATGCGGCGTTAGCTTTTACGCTACTGAGGCTATTGCTCCGTCACTAAAGAAAAATTTTCCGAAATCATTAGATCAATGTAATTTTTTGATTTGTGGAGATAAATCCAATCAAAAAATAAACCTCCAGTCATGGTTTGATACTGAAAACATTAACCCAATCATCGTTGCTGAATTTGATGATAGTGCTCTTATGAAATTCTTCGGGCAGTCAGGCTACGGAGTTTTTGCTACACCAACCACTATTGAACCACATGTGATTGGGCAATACGACGTTATAGTCATTGGTAGAACCAACTCCATTAGTGAGCGATTCTATGCTATTTCTCCAGAGCGAAAAATTAAACACCCTGCGGTTAAGGCCTTAGTCGACGCAGCGAAATCTATACTTTTGTAAGGCGTCTATTGATTAAGAAGGGTTTTTTTAATCTGTATCTCTATTTTCTTCATAAGCAATATTTCTTGATATTTACTGAGTATAACCATCAAAAAATGCTAATCGATCAATGACAGTGTTTTTCCCGAAAATAAAAGCATACCCATTAGACATTACTGGGAAAGGTTGTATTCTCAATTTTTTTCAAGCCATCCTTTTTAGAATTAGACAATACATAAGCAGAAAAAATAGCTTTTCCCATATTCTCGGGAAAAAAAGCTTAATAGCCCCAGAGCGACTGCTCTTAAACAAGTTCAACATTCCTGTTGTTCAATAGTCATTCAGGGAAGGAATAGAATATGCAGCAAGAAAACCAGGCTTTCCATTAGTGCTTTAATCTATTAACAAAGGCTATGACGGGAAAAAACAGCGGCAAATTCGATCGGCAAATCAATTGCAATCGTTACTAGCGGCATAGAATTCAGACGAAAGCACAACCTTCTGTGAGCAATGAGTTTATTTTGATAAAGAGTTCTCATTGATTGCTGTTCGCAACCGCAATAGCGAAATAAGCTTTTTGGACCCCACTAGAGACCGAATGCGGCTGAATATGCAGCAATTTTACTCCGCATATTCGAGCAACATAGCATTGTAAACTGGGAGGCAGCACATCTTGGTATAGACACTGGCCCGCGAAAGATAGAGATGAAATGGGGGGGGTAGAAAAAGCTGGCTTTCAAGTGGGGGAGATGCGTAAAACGCCGCGACGCACACGTCGCGGCGAACTCACAGGATTTACCTAAATTCCCTTAGGTCTTCGTGGCGTAGTTCCGTCCTGATCCTTGCCGCGGTTCCATCCGCATGCGTCCTTGACCCTGTTTATTTTACGAATTTTCGCGTGCAGTACTAGAGGCTAAGTTCGCTTTTACGTGTGAGATATATCCTACAAGAGTGGCGCGAAAACAGCACTTTTGTCACGTCTTGTTTTTTAGCTGGCTGCCTTGTGTTTTTACGATATGCTGTATTAGATCTTCTTGATCTTTTTTGCTCATGCCAAAAAAATCAATTCGCCAGTAATAACTTTCACCGTCCCCATTTGAAGAACAACTCACAACACGGCCATTCGTTTCTATGGCTAAATTCCCCGGTGAAAATAAAAGCTGTAGCCGCAGGCTTGCGCCCTCTTCAACGAACTCATTATTGACGAAACCAATACCGCAAGCGGAAATATTCGCCTCTTTTACCTTATGCGCAATGCGTGAAAGCGTATGGCTATCCATCAACAAATGGTTGATAACACGCTCTAGTTTTTGATTAAAGAGGCCTATCACCTCTGCAACTACAGGGTTTTGATCGGCTAAGGTCGCCATTAAGTGGTCAATTTTCGCATCTTGCTCTTCAATAATATCCAGAATATTTTCCATGCGAGCCCCAAAGGCCTGTGTATCCTTATGCGCCAGCTGGCCGGATTTGTGCCGCTCGATAAATTCATAACCTATACCGACATTTTCATCTATACGAAAATACCGACGCTTTTCATCCGACATTAAAATATCTCTTCTGGTTCTAAATCAAACAAATATTCTGGTGAAAGCTCCAGTTCACGCAGAATATCCTGGCCTTCTTCGTCGTCTTTCAATGTTTCTAAATCTTCTTCTGACAATTCATCTTCTAGGCCTTGCTTTACCAAAATCTCAACACGACGATTTCTGGCACGATTTTCAGGGGAATCATTCGGCCCAAGGGGTACGGTATCGGCAAAGCCGGCAATTTCGAAACGACGTTCTTTAACATCACCATTAAGCATTAATTCATGAGCAACTGACACCGCCCGGGACGAAGACAGCTCCCAGTTCGACCGGAAACGGCTCGTTCGAATGGGGATGTCGTCTGTATGGCCCTGCACTTCAATCTTGCCTTTCTTTAAGGCGAGAACCGCGCGCACTTCACGCATAACATCTTTGTAAGAAGGTGCCATTTCAGCTGAGCCCGATATGAACGAGCCCTTCTCTCGAATGCGTATAATAATTAGCCTGCCTCGGGTTTCTATTTCAACTTGACCCGCTTCTATTTGCTCGTGCAGTGCGCTTGCCAATTCATAGGCATCCGCTTCTGTTTTTTTGATTAGTTCCTCTAACTGCTGCTTTACCCTCATTTTTGCACCTGCATCATAACCTTCGTCGCCTTGCTCCAAATCGAACTCTTCGGCGCAATATTGTTCCAGCGACATTTCAGTAACATCCTGCGTTTTTTGCCAGATCTCATTAATCGGTGTCGGGTCAGGCCTTCCAGGGCTGAACTCCTGCGCAATGATGCTAGTACCTTTGGGGATGTCGGTCACATTTAAGGTGTTCTGCACGCCAAACGCTTGCGCCATTGAGCCGGCTAGACGTTTAAACTTCATCGCATCCATTTCTGAAAAAGACAATAACAGCACGAAAAAACACATGAGCAAAGACATAAGGTCCGCAAAGGTACCCATCCATGCCGGCAATCCCGGCACGCAATTGCAGTCATGCTCTTCCTCGTCACTCACACGCGACTCTCCAAACCGTCATACCCCAGGTACACACGTTACTCGGCTCCCTCAACGACCCTTTTGCCCTCAGGAAGGTAGTTACGCAACATAGAGTCAATCACGCGCGGGTTTTGCCCTCCTTGTATGGCCAACAACGCATCGATGACTAAACTCTTAACCATGGCCTCCTCTCCCGCCCGCAACTTCAGTTTGTCTGAAATAGGGCCACACATGGCATTGGCTATAATCGCACCGTACAGTGTCGTAAGTAGTGCAACAGCCATAGCCGGCCCAATGGATTTCGGATCATCCATATTGGCCAGCATTGCCACCAAACCGATAAGCGTTCCGATCATCCCCATCGCGGGCGCCATTTCCGCCATGGCTGCAAATATGGACGACCCTACTTCGTGGCGTTCAGAGGCTTTATTTTTATCAATAGAAAGAAGCGTTTTTACAACATCCGGATCGTGGCCATCTACCAATAACTGAATCCCTCTCTGTAAAAAATCACTGCTCACCTCCTTTCCCTCTAACGATAACAAACCGCCTTTTCGCGCCTCATCAGCCAATGCTACTATTTCTTCAATGAGCTCATTAGGATCTGGTAGTTTTGTTGAAAAACTTTTACCCGCAACTTTTATCGCACCTAAAAACTGGCTCAATCCATACTTGGCCATCACAGCAAAAATGGTTCCACCCACGACGATCACCATAGAGGGCCCGTTCACGAACATGCCCAATTCGCCACTCATCAGCATGGAGATAACAATCAGCGCTAAAGCACCCACCAAGCCTACAATCGTCGCTAAATCCACAGAGACTTCCTCATATCGAACCTATCAGGGCAAGTAAGCACTCACACCTATTAAATTTTACTACCATAACACTACAAGACTTATCTCAAGTCTAGACACAAAACGCCTAAGGAACAGGCTAATTATTAATACTTTGTTATGAGTGACAATCATTAACGGTACAAGCCATTGGGGAGTAATATCGGCCAAGAGAGCAGGTTTCTGAACGTCCCGAGAGAATAACAACACCTAAATCAACATTGACCCCATCTACCCGCTCAGGTATGTTTGCGCCAAACACAGGAGGCCCTCGCGGCAACGATTATTGTGGCAACGAAAAAAACACCTAATTTTGAAAAGTCCCTTGAAGAACTCGAGTCGATGGTTACCAAGCTTGAGAGCGGCGACCTCACCTTAGAGCAATCACTCAAAACCTTTGAGCAAGGCATAAAACTGACGCGCAGCTGCCAAACAGCTCTGCAAGACGCCGAGCAAAAAGTTGAAGTGTTACTGAAACAAGAGGGCGGCGACCTAATAACCAAACCTTTCGAGCTGGACGGCAACGCCGCAGAGTAAAAATGAAGGATCTGCAGGCTTTTATTACGCAACAACAGTCGCGTATTTCCGAGTTATTGTTGAATGCTCTTTCGGGCAAACAACTCTCAAAACATGCTCACGCCTCCAACAATCGGCTAATCGAGGCCATGCACTACAGCCTATTGAATGGTGGTAAACGTATCCGCCCCATATTGGCTTTTGCTGCAGCGAATGCCATTACTACACCCAATAACGCAACCGACACCTACGCTGCGGCCATTGAGTGTATTCATGCCTATAGTCTTATTCATGATGATTTGCCTGCGATGGATGACGACGACCTGCGCAGAGGCAAACCTACTTGCCATGTCGCTTTCGACGAAGCCACTGCAATATTGGCCGGTGACGCCCTCCAATGTTTCGCTTTCGAGCTTATTACTAACAATCGCGATATTGCCCCTGTACAAGCATTAGACGCTCTGCGAGTGCTGGCTAAAGCCTCGGGCGCGCAGGGTATGGTACTAGGACAAGCCATAGATCTAGCCTCCGTCGATAAACGCTTACCGATCGACCAATTGCAGAATATGCATGCCCATAAAACGGGGGCGCTTATCGAAGCAGCGGTTTTGCTGGGCGGAATATCGGTAAATGCCTGCAAGTCAGAGCTGCGCCACCTCAAACAGTATGCCGATGCGATTGGTCTAGCCTTTCAGGTTCAAGACGACATTATTGATGTCACATCAGATACCGCTACTCTAGGCAAACAACAGGGCGCCGATGCAGAGCGAAACAAACCCACCTACGTATCACTACTAGGCCTAGAGGGTGCAAACGACAAAGCTCAAGAACTAGTGGATACTGCGATTAATGCATTAAGCCCTTTTGGTGACGGTGCAGACTACTTACGCCAAGTTGCTCACTATATAATCGCTCGCAACCACTAGCTTTACGAAGAAACTCTTGATCTCCCCACCAGAAAGATACGTTATGCTACCAATTTCCGGTATCCTAGCGGCCAACACTAATAGCGTATAATGCGAACGAGAATGACAGACACCGATACATTTCTAGACGAGATTACGTGGAACGAAGACGGCCTCGTGCCCGCCATTGCACAAGATGCAAGCTCCGGTGATATTTTAATGATGGCGTGGATGAACCGAGAGTCTTTGAGCCTTACGGCTAAAGAAGGCGTTGCGGTATACTGGTCACGTTCTCGACAGCAACTATGGCGTAAAGGCGAAACCTCTGGGCATACGCAAAAAATTAGTGCCATTAAGCTCGACTGCGATGCCGATGCCCTCATTTTATCCATCGAGCAAATAGGTGGTATCGCTTGCCACACAGGCCGAAGGTCGTGCTTTTATCGCACGCTTACTGATGGACGCTGGCAAGAAAACTCAACTGTGTTAAAAGACCCGAAAGAGATGTATTCATGAGCGATGTATTAGCCTCACTCGACAAAGTATTAGCGGACCGTAAAAATCAGGCCGATCCAAAATCGTCTTACGTTGCGCAATTACACCACAAAGGCCTGAATAAAATTTTAGAAAAAGTTGGCGAAGAATGTACAGAAACATTGCTTGCCGCTAAAGATGTGACGAACGACGGCAATACCGACCACCTAGTATACGAAACAGCAGATTTATGGTTTCACTCTATGGTCATGCTTTCGCACTTGGGCATTGATTCGTCCGTAGTACTGAAGGAACTTGCTCGCCGCTTCGATCTCTCCGGTTTAGATGAAAAAGCCAATCGCACTAGCGATTAACTCCTTACTAACAACAACTACAAACAGGTAATCTACAATGGGCTTAGGTGGTATAAGTATTTGGCAGCTTCTTATTATTCTCGTAATCGTTCTTTTATTATTTGGCACAAAACGATTGCGTGGTTTAGGTGGCGATTTAGGCGGTGCGATTAAAGGCTTTAAGAAAGCCATGACCGACGAAGAAAAAAAAGCTGAAGAAGAAGCCAAAAAAGTAGAGGCCGAAGATTCCAGTATCGCTGAAACCACACAAACAGAATCGCCAGAAAAAACTGAAAACAAATAACTCAACCCGCAGCCCAACTGGGCAGGCATCACCACGGTGTTAGTGCTTTATGTTTGATATGGGCTTTCTGGAAATAATGGTTATCGTTGTCGTTGGGCTGGTCGTCATTGGCCCTGAACGGCTGCCCGGCGCCATTAAAACCTGTGCCATTTGGATTAATAGTATTCGACGCAACTTAACCGCTGCGCGCGCTGAATTTGAAAAACAAATTGGTGCTGACGACATTCGTCGAGAAATTCATAACGACGAAGTTATGGCCTCCTTGCGCGCCGTAAAAGACAAGCAAGCTGAAATGCGCAGGCAAATTAACAGCGGAAACTATACCGGTGTTTATAAAGACGAAAACACTGATTCTACAGAAGAATCCATTGCGCCTCCCTCAACGGGAGAAGCCGGTGCCGTTGCTAGCAACGAAACGCCACCGTCTGATACTCCGCCTCCGGCAGTAACCGCATCAACGCCAGCGCCTGCTAGCGATACAACCGCCCCCAAAACCAGCCCATCTGACTCATGACAAAAACCGAAAAAGAAGCCTTACAAGAACAGCCCTTAGTTCAACACTTAATTGAATTGCGGTCTCGCTTATTAAGAAGTTTCTTAGCCATTTTTATAGTATTTCTCGGCCTATTTAGTTTCGCCAATAATATTTATGAGTTTGTAGCCCAACCCCTTCAAGTATTCTTACCTGAAGACAGTCATATGATTGCCACCGATGTGGCTTCGCCTTTTCTTACGCCGTTCAAACTTACCTTATTTGCTGCTGTATTTATTTGTATTCCCTTTATTTTTTATCAGATATGGGGGTTTATTGCTCCCGCACTGTATAGCAAAGAAAAAAAACTGGCTCTACCGCTACTAGCTTCAAGTATCATTCTTTTTTATAGCGGAATGGCTTTTGCTTACTACATTGTTTTTCCGTTAATTTTTAGCTTTTTCACTTCGGTTGGGCCAGAAACGGTTGCAGTAATGACCGACATTAGCAAATACCAAGCGTTTGTCATTAAACTATTTTTCGCTTTTGGCGCCGCGTTTGAAATCCCCGTTGCGACCCTGTTATTAATCTCAGCCGGTATAGTAACTCCGGCACAGCTCGCACAAAAACGCCCATACGTAGTGGTTGCCTGTTTCGTAATTGGGATGTTGCTCACCCCACCAGATATTATCTCTCAGGCATTATTAGCCCTTCCAATGTGGTTTTTATTTGAAATAGGAATATTTTTTGGTCGTTTTTTTACGCCCGTAAAAGACGACAAGCAACCAGAAGAGCTGTAACGTATTATTGAGCGGCTAAAGCCGCGCACGGCTTGTGGCAGGGGCAGTTAACAAGATGGTCATTAACCATTCCTACAGCCTGCATAAAAGCATATACAATCGTTGGCCCCACAAAATTAAAGCCCGCCTTTTTTAGCGCCTTACTCATAGCCTCTGACTCTGGCGTAGACGTAGGTATTTCTGCCATAGTCCTCCAGCGGTTTTGTTTCGGTTGCCCGCCCACAAACGACCATAAAAAGGCTGAAAAAGTCTCTTCCCCCTCCATAATCGCCAAATACGCCTGTGCATTCTGACGGGCACTTTTAATCTTTAGTCGGTTCCTAACAATGCTTTTATCGGTCATTAACCTTTCTAATTTTTTATCAGTATATCGTGCCATCTTCTCTGGGTCGAAGCGATCAAATGCTTTTTGGTACCCCTCGCGTTTTCGCAAAATCGTTATCCATGAAAGCCCCGCTTGTGCACCGTCCAATATCAATTTTTCAAATAGCGCTCGGCTATCCCATATAGGCACACCCCATTCAGTGTCATGATAATCAACATACAAAGGGTCATCGCCACACCAATTACAACGCTGTGATTTTGACACGTACTCTCTCCTTACGAACGAACAATAATGCCTAATACTGGCACTACAAATTAGACTAGAATGAATAGGATACTCTATGCATTAATTAGAGTCATGGCGCGCGTTTTCTCGCCATAGCACTGTTTAACGAGTCACTATAAACAACAACATAAAAACAACAGGGGCTGACATGCAAATACTGTTTCCGGAGATAAAACCTTACGCTCGCCACGACCTTGTGGTCGACGATATTCACACGCTCTATATCGAAGAGTGCGGTGTGCGTGATGGCATTCCGGTGCTCTTCGTTCATGGTGGCCCCGGCGCCGGCTGCGGCAAGAACGATCGACGTTTCTTTGACCCCGAAAAATACCGCATTATTTTATTTGATCAACGGGGGGCTGGCCGAAGCACCCCTCACGCCGAACTTGAGAACAACTCAACCCAACACCTTATCGAGGATATCGAAACGATACGGCGACACCTCGATATCGATCGCTGGGTGCTTTTTGGCGGCTCGTGGGGGTCCACCCTCAGCTTACTTTACGCGCAAGCGTACCCTGAAAACATATTGGGACTGATATTACGAGGCATATTTTTATGCCGAGACCGTGATTTAGAGTGGTTCTATCAACAAGGGGCCGACAGAATATTCCCAGACTACTGGCAAGAATTTATACACCCTATTGCAGAAGCCGAGCGAGGATCTTTGATAGCAGCGTACTACGAGAAACTCACAAGCAGTAACGAAATAGCCAAAATGTCGGCCGCAAAAGCATGGTCGACCTGGGAGGGACGCTGCGCCACACTAAGACCAAATCCCGATGTGGTGAACAGTTTCGCTGAACCTCATCTTGCGCTTGCGCTCGCAAGAATTGAATCGCATTATTTTATCAACAACGCCTTCCTAACACCGCACCAGATTACCGATAACATGCCCGCGATTAACAGTATTCCAGGAATAATTATTCACGGCCGTTACGATATGGTATGCCCTCTAGATAATGCCGTTACCCTATACCAACAATGGGAAGAAGCCGAACTACACATTGTGCGGGATGCAGGCCACTCCTCACGAGAACCCAGCATTGTAGACGCGCTAATAAAAGCGACCGAAGAAATGGCTATGCGCCTCTCTGGTGAGGGCGACCAGTCGGGCTAAAAAGCCTAACCGCTATAAAACATAAGGTTGCGGCCAGCGCAACTCAAAGCACGCACCGCCCCACTGCGACTCTCTCACGTGTGCTCTGCCGTTGTGCCACTCCATTATTCGGCTGACAATGGATAAACCTAAACCGAAACCACTTTTATCGAAATTAGTATTTTGGCGTAACCGGACGAAGGAGTTAAAGACTCGGGATCGATCTTCTAGAGGAATGCCCGGGCCATCATCTTCGACGAGCACAATATAATCTTTCTCGTCGATCGCGAGCGTAATGGTAATTTTACTCTGTGCATATCGCTGAGCATTGGTGATAACATTATGTAATGCACGCTCCACTAAATACCATTCACACATGACATCCTGCCCGTTCAATTCATCATTAATATCATATTCAATGGCAATATCATCAACTCTACACCCAGCCACAACTTCCGCAATAAGTGCACCCAAATCTCCGGGCTTTAAGTTTAACTTTGTCACACCCTGCTCAAATCCCGCATAGGTTAACAAGCCGTTAATCAAACTCTCCATTTCACTTACATCCTGCCGAATGCTTGTCAATTTTCGCGCCTGCACTTTACGATCTTCTATTGTGGCGGCGATCTCCAACGCAAATTTCATTCTTGCTAGAGGCGTACGAAGTTCATGAGAAACAGCATAAGTCATTTCTTTGTGTGTGGAAATGAGCGCACGAATACGTTCAGACATTCCATTAAGCGATTGGGCCAATGCAAAAACAGTAGAATGCGGTGCAATATCAACGGCCGAAGGCACTCCGTCACTACCCAGTTTTTGGGTGTTTTTTTGCAAGATTCTTAGATCGCGGGAAAGCGGGTACACCCAAAAAAATATGACCAAGGAAATTAAAAAATAAAAAACAGCCGACAATATCTGATAGAAATATTGTTCGTGGCCGACTTCAATTTCTTGGCGGATACTGACAACGCTATCGCTGCCAGGCAAACGTTTATAACTTACAATCAGGGTAGAACTTTCAGTCACGGTTACCAAATCGCCCAGCAATATTTGCTGCCCCAAGCTCGAACCGGAAATCTCATCCGCTCTCAATATTTCCACATCTAACTGGGCGGTATTAGCAAACTTTCGAACATGCTGGCCGTAGGCCGCCGGTACAACCTGTTCCAATTCACGTTCAAGTAAATTCACTAAACTATTAACATAGCTATTCACTTCAGGTTCGGAGTTATAGCTTTGCCATAGTTTATCTACACCCCACCCCACACCGATAATGGAGAAAATAATGAGCAGATAAAGTGACGCAAACGCTCTATTCATTAGTGTTGGCTACCAAGCGTCCGCTACAAATAAATAACCTCGGCCCCAAACGGTTTTTAATCGCGTTGGATCATCGGAACAGTCGCCAAGTTTTTTTCTCAATTGAGACACACGAACATCAATCGTTCTATCCATTCCATCGTAAGGCCTACCGTAAATAATATTAAATAAATATTCCCGGCTTAACACTTTCCCTGGTTGCTTCGCAAACGTCAACAACATGTCAAATTCGTGGCTAGACAGTGCAACCACGTTTTCACCTAATCGGACTTCTCGTGACGCAACGACAATATTTAAAGAGCCAAAACACAATTCAGCCTGCTCTTTTTCTTCTGGCTGCTGGTATCGACGCAATAACGCGCGAATGCGAGCAAGCAACACCCTAGGTTCGGCAGGTTTAATGACGTAGTCATCGGCCCCGTACTCAAGCCCTGACACTTGATCGGCGTCCGAATCACGTGCGGTGAGCATTAGTATCGGGCCGTCATAACGCGGCCGAATTTCTTTGCAAATTGTAAGGCCATCTTTGCCTGGTAGCATTACATCAAGAATGACAATATCCGGCTCTAGAGACTGCACCGCACGAGGAACGGTATGGCCAACGTCTTCCACAACCACCTGAAAACCGTGACTTTCAAGATAATCCTTTACTAACTCTGCAAGGCGTTTGTCGTCTTCTGCTAGTAAAACGAGACTCATTAGAAAAAACTCCATGGATTCCGGCGACTTCGGCGGTATTGTTTTTGGTCGCGCATGACTTTAAATTCAGTTTTTGCGATAACAATAAGGTTATCTTGCGCATCTCGTAATTCAAAACTAACCGTCTCATCGACGGTGATAAGCATATCTATTTCGCCCTGCTGCACCTGTTCCCAACACTTTAAAATTGACTGATCGGCGGCATTGTATAAACATACATTTTGCTGATGCGGCGTAGACCACGACAAGTGAATAAACTGCTCACATTTTTCTGCGGTTTCCGACAAAACACAAATACGCGGAACCACCGTAAGATTTGCGTTTAAAGGTTCGTTAACGGCCGCCTCGGCTGCTTTACACGTTACAGCACAGAAAGTGCCGCATACACAAAAGGTCGCCAACCAACAAACGAAAGCGTTCAGGTTTATTTGACAAAATAACCCTTTAAAAATGGTACACCCCCCCTACGTAGAGGGTAAGCACACTATCTTCATCCAAAAGCGGGCTATTTTTTATGGACGGCGATAGCCATCGATTATGGAGTGTCGCTTGCCACGACCAATTGCCTTTAATCTTCCGCCGCCAATCCAGCCGCACAAAAGGCGAAATACCATCGCTAGCATAATATTCTAGCGCTTCATCCTCGACTTCATCTTTTTCCACACCGTAGTAGTATTGTAGTAATTCCGCACTCTGCCAAGAAAAGCCAAGCGACAATTCTATGAACTCGTTTACGATACGACCCGTTCGCGACAACGCTGCGCGAATTTCCTGCCCTTTATGAACCGCCGTTACATCGTGCAACAACTGTAAACTGCCGTCCCAATTTTCGGCGTAGTACGCCCATTCAAGACCGGAGAAAACAGCAGTATTGCGATTGTGAAGTTGGTCAATATCAATAGGGGCACGCCAATCCGGTGATTCTAGCGGAGCATTTGATTCATTTGACTCGGGTACAAGGTTATCACTACTTTCGCGACCACCGGCAGTGATCCCACCAATATCCAGCTGATACTCGTCTTCCTCTAACGTGTTATTGCTTGACCCTAAAATGGGGCCCGCATCCACCACCAAACTGCCTACATTACGCGTATTAAAATAGAGTTGGTCAAACCCAATCGTAGCCACAGCGCTTAGTTGATGCATACCCGAGTCGTAAAACGTGTAGCCGCCGGTATACGTATCGATAAAGAAGTGTTCCCCGTAATAACGAACGGCAGGGAGAACAAATAACGGCAGGTCATCACCATCTATTAACGGATTACTGCGTAAACCAATGCCGAAACCAATACTGATATCCCATTCACCGACCTCGACACAACCCGCCGCGCCTGACGAGCAGGCAGGCTCCGTCTCAGCATACGCAGGCATCACCAGCACGCCACAGGCAAGTATGCCGATGTTGAACATCAAGCAAAACACTCTGTAGTGAAAGTTTAAAGGTTTAATCCAGTACACGTTAACTCTCCGCCGGTGGGTAATGTAGGCCTAACATGCTCTATTTCCATCCTTCATATAAGCTCATACTGGCACCAGTATAATTTTTTTCTCTAAGGTTGAATGCAACGAATTGTAACCTAGGTACGCTCTAATCAAAACGGTGTATAGGTGAGCGTAATTTGTTACTCTGCCGACCATATACTGTGATTTAGAGCTATTAATGAAAGTCTTAATTCAACGCGTAAGCCATGCATCCGTTCACGTAGACAATGCGTTAGTCGGCGAAATCGATCAAGGTGTCCTCGCACTCATTGGAATTGAAAAGCATGATACCGACGCCATCCTTCAACGAATGGCCGACCGCCTACTCGCCTACCGCATATTTCCCGACGCCGACGGCAAGATGAACTTAAGCCTTAAGGACATTGGCGGTGGTCTCTTAGCTATTTCTCAATTTACGCTCGCGGCCGATACCCGCAAAGGTTTACGGCCCGGTTTCTCCAGTGCCTCGCCGCCAAAAGAAGCCGAAATATTATTCTCTACATTTTTGGGTTATTTAAATGAACGGCACGCAACCGTCGCAACTGGCCAGTTTGGCGCGGACATGAAAGTCTCGCTCCTTAACGACGGGCCAGTAACCTTTCTATTGGAAATGTAATTTATAAACAGCATCTGCTAGACTCATGCAGCTCAACGCCCCACTATTACAGTGGCATAAAAACGCCCTACTTTTATTGTGTATGAACAGGAGACTTCGATATGGATTCTATATCCGCAACGTTTATGATGTTTGGCTTAACATTACTACTCGCCAGCTGGATCTACCTTTTGTTCGTTTCTTTCGAAGACGACTACGCGTGGGGTTTAACGACACTTTTCTTACCACCACTGGCCTACTTATACGGATGCTTCTCATGGCAGAAAGCGCAAGGCGCCCTATTAATGGCCGCAGCAGGCTGGATACTGATACTCGTGAGCCTATAAAGCAGCCAGCAGTAAAAGGTTTTGACCTCTATGAAGTTAAACTGTGATCTCGGTGAAGGGCTTGACCAAGTCGACGCCCTTGTTATGCCTCACATACATATGGCAAACATTGCATGTGGAGGACATGCTGGGGATGAAACGTCAATGAAGCGCTGTGTATCATTAGCGCTCAATTATGGCGTTAAATTGGGCGCTCACCCGGGCTACGCCGATCGACAAAATATGGGCCGTATATCCGTAGCCATGAGCAGGGCGTCACTTCAAGAAAGCTTCCTCGAACAAATTAATGATTTTGAAACAATCTGTTCTGAGCTAGGCACACACATGAGTTACATCAAACCACATGGCGCCCTCTATAACGATATGATGCGCAACCAAGATGTACTCCATGCACTTGTGGAGTCATGCTCAATTCATTATCCATCGCTACCCCTCATGATACAGGCCACGCTTGATAACGAACAAAATACTGAAGTGGCCCAACAATTTTCTCATTATTTTATGTTTGAAGGTTACGCCGATAGAGCCTATACCGACGGAGGATTGCTCGTTCCCAGAAGCCAAAAAAACGCGCTGTTAACCAACACCGATGCCATAATTGCTCAAGCGGAAAACCTCGCTCACAAAAAGGGTGTCTACTCAGAGAGTGGCTTATGGTTGCCACTTCACATCGACACGCTCTGTGTACACAGTGACACGCCTAGCGCAGTTGATTCACTATTGGCCATTAGCCAACGTCTTTACCAAAACTAGAGTCATGGCCATCTCGCCATGACTCTATATCACGGTCAACACGACACCTCTCTTACTCCAAGTATCGAGCGCCTCAACGACAACAGTTTACGCTTGTCCTTCGATGGTGCGACGGCCAACGTTCAAACCCTTGAGCGAATAAAAGCTTACTGTGACAGTATCGCGGAGCAATTGGGCTCTCATATAAAAGAGCTTATACCGGCAAACAATTCGATTATGCTGGAATTTGACGATGACGAGATTGGCTACAACGCCTTTGTTCGCAAGCTCATCCACACATTGACCAATCGCTCGCACCACCGAAATAACGCCAATCCGATCGTAGCCCCTAAACATCATAGAATTCCCGTATTCTATCACCCCGATATTGCACCGGATTTAGTGCCGTTGGCGGCTCTGCACAAGATGACGACTCGCGAACTTATCGAACGGCATACCGCTATTACCTACACTATTTTTGCCGTGGGGTTCACGCCGGGGTTTGCCTATCTTGGCACGCTAGATCCTCGGATAGCGACACCTCGCCATGCAACGCCGCGCGGTGCAGTGCCTGCAGGCAGTGTCGGTATAGCCGAAACTCAAACAGGTATTTACCCGCGAACATCACCCGGCGGCTGGCAGATAATCGGAAAAACACCCGATATTATTCTGCCGCCTCTAGCTGACGAGTTAAAACATCGTAGCTCCACGTTCCGGTTTTCCACGGGAGACTCTGTTTCGTTCTATTCCATTACGCCTATCAAATTTCGATCCCTTACAAAGCAAGCAGCCGATAATGAACGCTATACAAAAAGATAACGCCGCCGAAGCTGTTGTCAACAAAACTAGCGCGCATAGTTTTTTAACCGATAAAGGCAGGCGCGGAGGGCAGGTGATGGGGCTTTGTAGCGGAGGTGCGGCCGATGCGTACGCCTATTATTGGGCCAATAGGCTTCTGGATAACCACGCTACTGCCGCGGCAATTGAAATCACTTTTGGGCCATTTTCACTTACATTTAAGGCTGCCACACGTATCGCTGTTTGCGGCGCAATCAGTACGATAAAACTTGGTAACAAGCTCATCCCTCCTTGGAGTAGCACACACGTCGCCGCTGGCGATACCCTTTATATCGCCATACCAACATCCGGGTTGCGGCAATACCTCGCCATCGATGGCGGTTTTAAGTCAGCGCTTTTTTTTGAGAGCTGCGAATCACTCCAATACGATTTTACGACACGAACATTAGCCGTTGGTGATTCCCTTTGGTATACGCCAGATCGCAATCATAACAAGCCCAATCACGGCCTAAACCGCACCGTTAGCTGGCGAGCTACCCCTAACTACTCAAAAGAGTTAGTGCTGCGCATAAACCCCTGCTATCAATTCCATCAATTCACCACTCATGCAGTAGAACAACTGCTCAAGTCTTGCTATACCGTCCACCCCAACAGCAACCGAATGGGCTACCGCTTGGCAGGGAAAACAATCGAATGGGGGCACAAAGGTATTTTATCGGAAGGGATTGCGTTTGGTAGCGTTCAAATTCCGCCCAATGGCCAACCTATCGTATTGCTAAACGACCGGCAGACCATTGGAGGTTACCCAAAAGTAGGGTGTGTACACACTGCGGATTGCTATCAATTAGCCCAGCGGCGCCCGGGCCAGGCCGTACGTTTTACGCTCGAACCCTATCCATAAGGCTCGACACGTCAATTAATGATTTCGCTCTTTCAACCATGCATGTAACTTTGTCGCTGGCATGGGGCGGGCATATAAAAAGCCCTGTACCTCATCACAACCGAGCGACTTCAAAAACGCGGCCTGTTCTTCAGTTTCTACGCCTTCGGCAATAACTTTTTTATTCAAGGTTCGCCCTAAGTGCACAATAAGTTCCACTATTTCACCGCTATTACCCTTATCAAAAGACTGAACAAACGACTGGTCTATCTTCAAGCGGTCTATGGGCATTTTTTGCAAATAACTCAACGATGAAAATCCGGTACCAAAATCATCTAGAGAAAGTTGAAAACCCATTGCCTTAATATCTTCTAGCAATTGACTATTATTACTTACGTCGTTCATCGCGACCGACTCAGTGACTTCTAAATCGACCATACCGGGCTCTACATCTGTTTCTATTAACACGCGTTTTAGTGTTTTCATCATTGCCGGATGCTGTAATTGAGCGACAGACAGATTCACGCTCATATGAATATCGTCCCAGCCATTTCGTTTTAATTCTTGTAGCTCCATCAGCGCTGTATGCAAAATCCATTCGCCTAGCCTAACAATTAAACCGGACTGTTCCGCCAGCGGAATAAAGTGGCCCGGCGGAACAAATTCGCCGTCATCAACCGGCCAGCGCAACAATGCTTCAACGCCCAACGTACGCCCCGTTTCCAAACATAATTTCGGCTGATAATTAAGCACTAGCCGTTCCATATCGAAGGCCGTGCGTAAATTTTTCAGTAACTCTAAGCGATCTTTTGCATTTTCAATCATGGCACTGTTAAAACGAATGACTTCTCCACGGCTATGTGTTTTGGCCATTTTCAACACTATGCTTGCGTCTTTAATCGCTTCCGAAGCAGCACCGTCAACTTCGTCTAACGGCACAATACCCGCTGTAACAGAGATCATTTGTTCTTCACCCGAAATATCGAATTCCGTTAAAAAAGGAACTAATACATTTTCGGGTTTCAGATGTGTGTCGGGGCCGAATATAGCAAAAGTATCGCCGCCAACTCTCGCCACAACACAAGGATCAGGAAAACGTTTTAACAAGCGTTTAGCCACAGCTTGTAAGAGCCTGTCACCATATTTTTGCCCAAGTGAAGCATTAATTTCGGCAAAATTATCGATATCCCCCATTGCCAACAAGTAACCCGCACGAGAACCGTTCTCTAGCGTCGTTTGAATTTTTTCAATTAATGCGTTTCGATTAGGCAAACCAACAAGTTCATCTATATACGCATAATTGCTCAGTTGTTCTAGCAGTGTTAAATTATCCGCACATATGGAAATGTTCGTACAAAACAACTCCAATAAACTCTGGTCAATTTCATCTAGCTGCGTTGCACTTGAAACGTAACAGCTCATATCGCCACGCGCACTACTTCCCAAATAAAGTGCAAGACCAAATTTGTCGTATACGTTTGAGCGAGAATCTAAACTTGATTCCAGCAAGTGGCGAGCATGCTCCTCGTTTAAATCCGATAACGGCTTGTCTATNAAGACACAGTAGTGTCCCGCTGCAGCAATTATTTCGGGCTGCCCCTCACGCCGTTTATCGTTACGACGCACACAAATCAGACCTTCTGGTGGCACACTTAGCAAACCTGACAAGTGAATAATCACACCTTGGGCGAACGCATTTAATCCATTTTTGCTGAGCAGCTCGGCACTCGAGCGCACGATCATATCGAGGCCTTTTTTGCCCGCTTCGATCATACGTATTTGTTTGTAAGAGCGCACGGCGGTAGTTAATGCGGCATATAACTTACTTTGTGTTAATTCGGATTTAAGTTTGTAATCATTAATATCATAATCACGAATCACTTCAATTTCGGGCGCCTGATTGGGCTGACCCGTTCGAAGAATAATACGAGAATCCGTTACNTTTAATTCCTCTCTTATTATCGCCACCAAATCTAAACCCGCATTCGGCGTTTCCATTACGACATCTAGCATGATAACCGCAATGTCCTGATACTTATTTAAAATGTCGATAGTTTCGCGCGCAGAACTCGCGTGTAAAAACTCAATCTGTCGGCCAAGAATACGAGTATTACGCAATGCAAACGTTGTAGCGGTATGTACGTCTTGCTCATCATCCGTGATCAAGATACGCCACACACTGGGTTTTGATATGAGGCCTTCCTGTTCCGTCGACGGTTTATCGTCGAGAAATTCCATCATATCGTTTTTTTCACTTGGTTCATTAGCCATGAAATGCATCACCTTGTTCTATATCACTTTTTGCCATGCTCGATTGCGGCGCTTGAAGAGGGATAGAGATCGTAAAGCAAGTGCCTTTGCCTAACTGCGATTCGACGTCAATATTGCCGCCCAGCACACCAGTAACAATATTGTGCACAATATGCATCCCCAACCCATTTCCCCCTTCTCCGAGTTTCGTTGTAAAAAAAGGATCAAATATTTTACTTAAATTTTCCTCTGGAATACCGTGCCCATCATCGGAAATAGTAAGGCGAACCCCAGCTTCCCCTCCAATCGGGCTCGGTTGAGCCACTATATCTATTTCACCATGATCACGATCATCAAATGCGTGAATCAAAGCATTGTTCATAAGATTGGTGATGATTTGCCCCAACGGGCCAGGATAACTATTCATTAGAATCATCTCGGGAACGTCAATACGTATTTTATAAGGCGTGTGCTTAAAAAGCGGCGACATTGTCATTTTCGTTTCGGCTAGCATTTCCGCCAATTTAAACTCTCTGCGCTGCGCGCTAGTACGATCGACCGCCACTTGCTTAAAGCCACTGACCAACTCAGAAGCTCTCTCTAAGCTGGCCACCACGAGGTGTGACCCTTCATCCATATCACTCAAGTAATTCTCAAGTTCGGTGCGTGTAATACCTTCGCTAAACTGACGGTGAATCTGCCGGGTGGAATCATACAAGGACGACGCCACCGTTAGGCCATTCCCGAGAGGAGTATTAAGTTCATGCGCTACACCCGCGACTAAAGCCCCTAACGCCGCAAGTTTTTCAGATTGAACGAGATTGCCTTGCGCTTGCTGCAGTTTATCCAGAGTGCCTTTCAGCTCCTTGTTCAAATCGACTAATTCTGCTGTACGCTCTTTTACTCGTTCTTCCAAGGTGGTGAACGCTTGCTCCAACGAGCCCCGCATGATTTCAAGCTGTCTAGAAAGCCGACCAAATTCATCGTTTTGCAATACCGGTATAGCGGTGCGTAGATCGCCGCCGGCAATACCACCTGCAGCCTTTTCCAAGGCCGTCAACGGCCGCACAACACGCTGACGAAGGAAATAACTTAATACGCCAAGCGAGAATATTAACTGAAAAATAATGATGGTAAGCAATAGCTGTGAATCGGCAGCCGATCGCTGCCTAGCCGCCTTTAAACTGTACATGAGTGAAACAGAACCCAGTCTCTCGCCCTCAAACGCAATATTGCGCACAATTTCTAAGCTTTCTTCTAGAGCACTGGTTTCGTCTTTTTCATATTGGAGAAACGTTTCGCCGTCGACCCCCTGAACAACAATTCTTAGCACCGAAGGATCAATTTTTACCGTATCAAGTAAAGGTTCACCTAGCGACGGTGCCACATTCCAAAGCGGCATGGTCATGCCCGCCTGCAGCAAGTCAGCATAACTTCCAGCCGCGGCCTGACTTTCTTGCTCAATAGTGCGCTGGTAGTTTTCATAGATCAAAAAACCACCCGTTATCACTGCCGGAGCCGCAATCGATAAAAACACAACAATAACTAAAAAGGCTTGAAGGCTTGCTCGGCTCTTTGTTGGAAATTGCGTAATCGTGGCGTCTTCAGCGTTCACTGAAAGTTGTTGCTGCGTTACCACGAGCGTATCCTTTTTGCGTTGTTCATATTAGTGCCGCAGACCAGTCACAATAAAACTAAAACTCTAGAAACAAGTGCATCTAGTAACTATAGCTCATCAATCTCTTGGAGTATTATTCCGGTATGATGCGCTCAGCGTTTACAGAGGTTATTATTCACAAAATGAGTCAACAAACGCTAATTACTATCGTGATTAACTATAGTTTATAACTAATATCACAAAAAATGACGTCTACACCCAGCTTATAACGATTAACGACCTAACTCGAGGCTACTTATGTACTTTACTGATCGCGCGAATCAACTGATGGCGCTCGGACCCCTCTACATCTTGATCATTGCCCTTTTTTCAGGCTGCGCACACCAACCCGTGTCAAGTACTGCAGCCGTGTCAAGTACTGCAGCCGCGCCAAGAACGGTCGAGTTCGAATGGATGTCCATTTCAACCTGGCATCAAAAACATGACGTCAATGTCACTCAAGCAGAGAAAGGGGATGCCGACATACTCTTTATAGGCGACTCAATAACAGAAGGGTGGACTTGGGGAGAGAATCAACAAATCTTCGACGCGACTTTTGGACAATATAAGACCGCTAACTTTGGGATTGGCGGCGACCAAACACAACACGTTTTATGGCGTTTGCGCAATGGAGAATCAGGTAACCTCAACCCCAAACTCACGGTATTACTGATAGGTACCAATAATTTCGGGCACAGTCACCATACACCTTCGCAGGTAGCCGAAGGGGTAACCGGTATTGTTAACGAGCTTAAAACCGCCTTCCCTAGCACTAAAATATTACTCATTGGGGTGTATCCATTTGACCATCTCGCAACAAGCGAGAGCCGAGTTAAAGTGGCGAAGACCAATCAACTTATTGCGCAGCTAAACGATAACCAAACTATTTTTTACTATGACTTTGGATCGCTGTTTATTAATGAACGGGGTAACATTCCACAATCTTTGATGTCCGATTACCTCCATCCCAGCAATGACGGTTATGCGCTTCTCGCGACCAAACTGGGCCCTATCGTAGATTCATTCATGCAGCCTACAACTCGCAACCCCTAACGGCCGAAGGTTAGAAATCGACTATGAACACATCTAATTGGACAACAGTGGTGGCAACAACTTGGATAATAGCCCTGTGTATGCTCACCAGTTTAAACTGCAATGCGGACAATCACATTAGTATGAAAACAACCGTAATTCCTGCAAATGACGACCGGCTTCAACCGATCGGTCGAATGCAATTCAATAAAGATGGAAGTGCGTCTTTTGGCTATCCCGGCGTTGGATTCCGCCTTACAACCAATGCAAAGCACCTTGGTGTTAATATCAAGAGCACAGGCAGCGATAGCTATATAGCCGTGCGTATTGATGGCGGCGAGATAAAGAAACTAAAATTACTTAAAAATGCTTCTACTTTATCTCTGTTCGCACAAGATACGAATGAATCTAGAGTTGTAGAGTTACTTCACCATTCGGAAACATGGCATGGCACCATCACACTAAATCAATTCATTTTATCTGAAGGTGATATTCTTCCAGCCCCTGCGCTTCCCGAACGAAAGATACTGGTTATTGGCGACTCGGTAACCTGTGGNGAAGGCGCCAATAGAGACGGCGCCCAAGCTTGTGAGAAAGACACTAGCTGGTGGAATGCACATCGATCTTATGGATGGCTGACAGGCGAAGCTCTGAACGCTCAGGTGCAATTAGTATGCTATGGCGGTCGCGGGCTCATTCGCAGCTGGAATGGCAATACCAATGAAATTAATGGGCCCGATTTTTACGAACTAACCATCGCACAAGATAACGGGACACAGTGGAAACACGCCGCATATCCTGCAGACTTAATTGTGGTATCGCTCGGCACAAATGACTTCAGTTTGGGCATTGGGCCTTTACCTACCGCAGACGCATTCGTTCCAGCATATGTCACCTTCGTTAAAAAGCTGCTCGCTGACCACCCGAAAGCCGAGATTGTTTTAACCGATGGCGCTATTGTAAGTGACGGAGAAGAAGCCCGACCACAACGCACCGTGTTACGCCGTTATCTTCACCAAACGAAACAGCTCGCTGACAACGAGAGAGTACATGTTTTCGACGCTAGCCACTTTCCTGGTGACGAATGTGATGCTCACCCAACGGGGCCACAACACGCCAAAATGAGCCAAGAATTAGTAGCTTACATCCAAAAGACGTTAAAATGGTAACCGCTGCTAACACGCGTTAACCGCTAGCATGCAACGCAAAGTAGTAAAGATTGAAGATCACAATCTTTACTACTTTTCCCAACTTTCAGCTCCGCCTCGCCAGAACATACCGTCTGCTTCATATCCTTATCCCATACGATAAAATCGCCCTGAGCGATACTGAACGTCACTATCCTTGTTGTACCCGCGGCTATCGATACCCGCTTAAAACTCAAAAGCTTTTTGATTGGGCTCGTAACACCAGGAATACACAAACTGCAATATAACTGAACAATTTCAACCGCATCGCGCTCGCTAGAATTCCTCAACTCTAACGTTAAGGTTGCAGGTGCTTTCGCCGTGACGTGCGCGCAAGATAAAGACGCCTCACCGTATTGAATAACGCTGTAATTTAGCCCTTCTCCAAATGCCAGCAATGGTGATTCAGGTAAATCAATATACCGAGAAATACCATCGTAATGGGGAGAGATAGCAGCATGCCAACCGGGAGCCTGATTGTAATAAACCGGTAATTGCCCAACGTGGCGAGGAAAACTGATCGGTAATCGACCAGACGGATTTAATTCCCCAAACAGGCATTGCGTAAGCGCTGTACCGCCTTTAGCCCCAGGATTAAAAGCAATAATAACCGCACTCGATTTTTCGACGACGGCATTAATGCAATGAGGCTTACTCATGACCATAACGCTGACAATGGGCGTTTTGGTTTGATACAACGCGTCAAAAATTGTATTTTGATTGCCCGGTAATTCTAGATCTGCTCTATCGTGAAACTCACCATATTGTTTAAGTGCATCACCGGCACAAAAAATAATTAAATCTGCCGATGCGGCTTGCTGAATAAATGATTGCGCTACGGGGTTCTCGCAAAAAGGCCCGCAATAATCGTCACCAAAAAACTGTATTTCACACTCATGCTCGGCACTCGCTGCCTCTAGAGCGGCTTTTAACGTTACAGTATCTGCCCGATGAGTTTTCGTATCGGTATACGCCGCCATGCCCGGGATGAACGACCAATCACCTAATTGATTTAATACGTTATCCGCATTATCACCCACCAACATTATTTTTCTAGGCGTTTGCGAGAGAGGTAATACACCGGAATTTTTAACTAGGGTAAGTGATTGTTGCGCCGCCTCGAGAGACGTTTCCCAACGAGCCATATCGGAGAGTAACTGCTGTCGATTCGGGTTTTTAGCTTGATCAAACAACCCCAAATCAAATTTCAACCTTAAAATACGCTCAACACTTTCGTCGATTCGCGCTTCGGAAACTCGTCCTTCTCGTACCAATGCCAGCGTAATATCATAAACCTCTGGCGTGGACATAAATATATCGTTGCTCGCATCTAAGCATAGTGCAACTGCCTCTTCCATTGATCGCGCGGCTTTTTGAAGCGTTAACATTTGCCCGCAATTATTCCAGTCTGTTACCACAACCCCCTCGTATTGCCATTCCTCCCTAAGTACGGTATTCATCAACCACGTATTCGCTGAGCAGGGAATACCATTAAGGGACTGATAACCCGCCATAAACGTTTTACAGCCGTTTTTTGCAACACGCTCAAAGGGCGGCAAAAACACGTTTCGCATTTCACGCTCGGAAATATGAGCATCGGATGAATCACGCCCTCCCGAGGTTTCCCCGTAGGCGGCGTAATGTTTCGCACAAGCCGCTAACGGGTACTCCGCCGTCTGATAGCCAGTAGCCAGTGCATCAGCCAAGAGCGCAATTAACGTTGGGTCTTCCCCAAAGGTTTCACTGGTTCTTCCCCAACGTGGGTCACGCCCGATGCACAGCACTGGCGAGAAGGTCCAATGAAGGTTGCTCGCCCTCGCCTCATTTGCCGTTATTTTACCCACCTCGGTGAGTAAATCCTTGTTCCACGTACAGGCCAACGCTAACTGCACCGGAAAAACCGTGGTGTCATCCTCTAAACAGTGACCATGAATCGCGTCGATACCAAAAATGAGTGGAATATTGAGCCTAGAGCGTTTTTCATTTAACGCCTGTAATCGAGTAACATCATCGCCTACGGCATGTAGATAGGAACCAATATGGTAACGCTGGAGAAAATTTTCGTGGTCCTCCTCTAGTGCCGCCAATTGGATCATTTGACCGACTTTTTCTTCTAGCGTCATACGCGGCAAAAGATCACGTACTCTTTCATCCGTAGAAAGCGCACTATCTCGATATCGAAAGCTCATAAATTATTCTTATCAAACGTTTAGGAAGCTTCGCAGTGTAACGGATTTACATCTAAGGATATAATGCATTAAGCGCCACTTTATCGGAGAATTTTATGACAGCCAGCAATCAACCGTTCGACCATCTCACACTTTATCACAGCCCAACATGTGGCTACTGCATGCGGGTTTACCGTGCGTTGGATACCATGCAAATAAAAATTGGTGGAGCTAACGTTGCTAGCGACTATGACGCGCGCCAGTTACTTCGCTCGCAAGGTGGTAAAACACAAGTGCCAGCTTTACGTATAGAGCATGGCAATGGGAAGGTACAGTGGATGTATGAATCTTTGGATATTATTAACTATTTAAAAACATTCAAGAAAAGTATTGCTCAGTAATCGTTAAAAGGCTCACGCGAGCATACGGCAATGAGCGTCGAGCTTAATCTTTAACGTTACGCTGCAGCGATATAATTTGTTGCTGTAGCTCTTCGACCGTCAGCTCTAACATTTCTATCCGATCCAATAGAGTGTCTGCTGCAACATCTTCTACTGCCGTCGCCGGCACATCTACAACCGCCGCGCCAGACGTTCTCGCTGCACCCTTGAGAGGGGTATCGTCGATGGTATCTGATTCCAAAAACAAGTGACGATACCGGCTATCGCGACGCCCTGCCTCTCTTGGCAACTGCTTAACGTAGGGAAGCCCATCACGGTTAATAAGGCCAGACAAAATCTGCTCAACCTCAGTTACATCACTAAAGGTACACAGTCTATTTGTTCTTGTTCGAAGCTCTCCCGGCGTTTGTGCGCCTCGCAAAAACAACACACAAATCACGCCAAGCTCTTGGGCATTAAAATGATATTCACCAAATTCAGTATTGCAAAATCGATGCTGATATTTCGGAACTCGTCCACCCAAGCGCATTTCACTTACGAGACTTTTCTTTATCAGCTCGTCAATAATCGATTGCGTTTGGGTATCGGAATATTCAACCACAGGCTCTCGATTTGTTTTTTGATTACAGCCCGTTGTTAAAGCATTGAGCGACAACGGGTATTGATCGGGTGTTGTAACCGCTTTTTCTATTAATACACCTAGCACACGAACTTCTGACTCACTGAATTTCATCACAACACCTTAGTCGCTTGACCAAAAGAACCAACCTACTGCTAACGTTGTTGAAAAATAATGCGGTGTTACGGCTAACGGACTATCGTCGAACACAGCTGCACTGAGATTATCATAGCGAAGGTTCCAGCCATACCACAATTGGCCCCTACGTTTCTTTAAACTAAATTTGAAATAGCTACCACTGTAACCGGCTGCCGCATCATAGGCCGTGCGCTCTGCCGTAACCATGGCGGGTGCAACACTATAATAATAGTCGTGGTAGTCGTCCGAGCCCCAGAGAAGACCCAGATCTACCTTACTGTTCCAGCCACGCCATAGTGCGGGCTTACGGTAGGTTATTTTGGGGTTTGCATTGAAACCTATAGGCTCAATATTCTTATCCGTGAGATCAACCGCAAATACGGCCCTTAAGGGTAGTCGCAGCGACCACCCGTGATCGAAATCCTCACCGGTGAGATTAAAATTTAACGACGGGCCAAACTCAACGGCCGAATCAAGTGATTCCATGCCCGCACGCACAGTATTTTCGTCACTTCCACCATTTAGCGCCGCTTCAGCACTAAAATTCAATTCCCAACCCTCACCTTCTAAAAAGAGACCTCGAATACCGTCTTTATCAGCCTGAAAGCGATCACCACGATAAATAAGAATAGGGAAGGGAAGGGCCTGAGTCTGGCTCTCATCCGCGCCCCTATAATCGCGCAAGTGCTGTGCCGCAAAACCAATACCCAATTCAACCTTCGGCAAATCCTCTGCTTGCACCGCAGGCAGCAGGAGACATAAAAAAAACGCACAAAACAATCGAGACACTACGCTGTAAACCTTTTTAAATGAACAGAAAAAAGCCCGCAGTTGCGGGCTTGTTTTAGCAGATGAAGCTTAACGTATTAAGCGTCGTCAGATCCAGTTTCTACTTCAGGCTTAGGCAACAACTCTTTGATAGAAAGCTTAATACGACCGCGCTGATCAATATCCAAACATTTAACATCTACGTCTTGACCTTCACTCAGATAATCTGTCACATTCTGCACTCGCTCATGAGCGATTTGAGAAATGTGGACCAAACCATCTTTGCCTGGCAAGAAGTTCACGAACGCGCCGAAATCAACAATACGTACAACTTTACCTTGATAAGTAGCACCGATTTCTGCTTCTGCTGTAATCTCTTCGATGCGAGTGATCGCGCCCGCAAGACTATCGCCGTCATCACCGTAAATCTTCACCGTGCCATCATCATCAATATCGATAGTTGCGCCGGTCTCTTCGGTAATTGAGCGTATGGTAGCGCCACCTTTACCGATGATATCGCGAATTTTATCGGGATCAATTTTCATCGTGTGGTATTGAGGTGCGTTGTCCGACAACTTCGAACGTGGCGTTGCAATCACAGCATTCATTTCAGCAAGAATATGTAAACGCGCGTGCATAGCTTGCTCTAACGCTGTCTCCATAATTTCTTCGGTAATGCCTTCAATTTTGATATCCATCTGTAACGCAGTAATACCATCGGTAGTACCAGCTACTTTAAAGTCCATATCGCCAAGGTGATCTTCATCGCCCAAGATATCGGTTAATACGGCATAACCGTTTTCTTCTTTAACCAAACCCATAGCGATACCGGCAACAGGCGCCTTCAACGGTACACCCGCGTCCATCAATGCCAAACTCGTACCACACACGGAAGCCATTGAGCTTGAACCATTTGATTCTGTAATCTCACTAACCACACGCATCGTGTACGGGAAATCATCCGACGAAGGTAACATCGCAGCAACACCACGGCGAGCCAATCGGCCATGACCAACTTCCCGACGCCCGGTGCCGCCCATACGGCCACATTCACCTACTGAGTAAGGAGGGAAGTTGTAATGCAGCATAAAGTTATCTTTACGCTCACCTTCAAGGGCATCAATGATTTGTGCATCTCGCGCGGAACCTAAGGTAGCAACTACCAAAGCTTGGGTTTCACCCCGCGTAAATAATGCAGAACCGTGTACTTTAGGTAATACGCCAACTTCTACCTGAAGGCCGCGAACAGTTTTACTGTCACGACCATCAATGCGAGGCTCTCCAGCCACAACACGGCTACGTACAATCTGCTTTTCAATCTTTGCAAATAGCTTTTGTACGTCATCAGCTTTAACGTCAGAATCTGCGGTTACAAGCTCAGCAATCGCTTGTGTACGCAGTTCACTTAAACGGTTGTAACGTTTTTGTTTATCAATAATGCGGTAAGCAACGCCGATAGAATCCTCGAAGCCACGCAATACAGCAGCTTGAAGCTCTTCATTGACAGCCGGTGCTGACCATTCCCAACGTTCTTTACCGGCATCACGTACCAGCTCATCAACCGCATGAACAACCGCTTGCAACTCTTGATGGGCATACAGTACGGCACCCAACATAATATCTTCTGGCAACTCATTGGCTTCAGATTCAACCATGAGTACCGCGTCACGAGTACCCGCAACAACCATGTCCAACTCAGAATCCGCTAATGCCGCGTACTCTGGGTTAAGAATATAGCCTTCGCTCTGGGTGTATCCCACGCGAGCAGCGCCTATAGGGCCGTTAAAGGGTATACCTGATATCGCCAATGCTGCAGACGTACCGATCATAGCGGCAATATCTGGGTCAACGGCTTTCTCGGCCGCAATAACAGTACAAACAACCTGTACTTCACACATATACCCGTTCGGGAATAAAGGACGAATAGGTCGATCGATTAACCGAGAAGTCAGTGTTTCTTTCTCAGATGGACGACCTTCTCGCTTAAAGAACCCGCCAGGAATTTTGCCCGCAGAATAGGCTTTTTCTTGATAATGAACAGAGAGCGGGAAGAAGTCTTGACCTGCTTTCGCTTCTCTTGCACCAACAACTGTACACAAAACACGGGTTTCACCCATGCTCACCATAACAGCACCTGTCGCTTGACGAGCAATGCGGCCCGTTTCGAGAGTGACAGTATCTTTACCATATTGGAATTTTTTAATTACCGGATTCATTACTTATCCTTAATGTTTGAAGCGCCCCATTGCGCTTTATTTTTCAATTACCTTCAAATTCAAAACCGTTCGCTATCCGAAGGTTTCGCATTCATCCATCACCCCGTAACAACGTAGAATTCAGACCACGGGAAAATAAATAAATTCTTTTTCGTAGCAGAGTAAGACAAAGAAACCAAAGAGCAGAAAGTAAAAGTGCCCGCACAAGGCGGGCACTTAGGTACATCACCGCTTAACGGCGTAGACCCAACTTCTGGATCAAACTTGCATAACGACTAACATTCTTACCTTTCAGGTAATCCAACAACTTACGACGCTGGTTAACCATACGGATTAAACCACGACGTGAGTGGTGGTCTTGCTTGTGGTCAGCAAAGTGACCCTGCAATTTATTAATATTAGCGGTTAGCAATGCAACCTGAACTTCTGGAGAACCAGTATCGGTCTCAGAGGTTTGATGTTCTTTTACGATTGCGTCTTTTTCTAGAGCACTTAGTGCCATGAGAAACTCCTCATTCTTTTATCAATATGCCGAATCTGTATTCGCCGTTTTCACGAGTAATACAGCGTAGTTCCGGCCTGCCCCGTGCATATTTACAGGTAGGTCGGTTTGCCGTTTAAAGCAACTCTTTTGTCACCTTCCCTCTCATTGAGGAATAGGCCCCAACCCTAGGGCTGAGCCACCAAGCGGCTTGGTGCCACTCGGCTATCATCTGTAATTTCGCCAACGCCTAAAAATTCACCAGTTGACTGGAAGACGCGCACTTTATCACCTTCGTCTCCCAACTGGTAGACTTCGTTATTGATAACCGCTTGACCTCGCAAAAAATAGAAGCCACTGTGCTCATCAAGCGTCAAGGCGGGCATTTCGGCCACTGGCGCGTCTGTTGGAAGCAGGTGATGATCCAGCGTTTCGGCGCGGTCATCGCCACGCTCAGCTTCAATATCATCAAGGTTTAACACCTGAGCTTCCATAAACGGACCAGCCTGAATACGTCGTAACGATTGAACATGGGCACCGACGCCCAGATCCCGCCCGATATCTTCCGCTAAACTTCGAATATAAGTACCTTTACTGCATTCCACGCGCACATCCGCCTCGGCGTATTGGCCTGGGCGAAAATCAAGAAGCTCGAAATTATAAATAGTGACGGGGCGAGCTTCGCGCTCAACCTCTATACCTTCGCGTGCCAATTTATATAAAGGCTGGCCATTGCGCTTCAGAGCAGAATACATAGGTGGGATTTGTTTGATATCGCCACGATAGTGAGCGATTGCTTTCTCAACGGCTTTAGCTGTTAACTTGCTTGCATCAACCTCGGCTATCACTTGGCCGTCTGCATCGGCAGTATCCGTCTGTAAGCCAAATCGATACGTACTGATATAGCCTTTATCAGAGTCTAGGAGGTACTGAGAAAACTTGGTGGCTTCCCCAAAACAAAGAGGCAAAACACCCGTAGCAAGAGGGTCAAGCGCACCGGTGTGGCCCGCTTTATTGGCATAAAACAACCGCTTTGCGCGTTGAACAACATCGTTAGAGGTAACGCCAGCGGGCTTATCGACTACAAGAACCCCGCTAATAGGACGACCAAATCTACGTCTACGCCCCAAAATTTATTCCTCTTTACCACTATCATCAGAGTGATGCGCGTTATCTTCTGCAACCGCTTGATCGATAAGGCTCGATAACTGCTGACCATGTACAGCGGTAAAATCGTAAAAAAACTGTAACTTTGGCGTCATTCGAAGCATTAAATCTTTCGCAATCAAGTTACGTAAATAACCGGACGCTTTATTTAAAATGGCAACCGACGCTTCAGCTTCTTCGTCCGTTTCAGCACCAACAACGGTAACGTAAACCTTTGCGTTAGCCATGTCTCGATTCACAGAAACCGAATTAACATTGACCATTCCTACGCGTGGGTCACGTATTTCCGTACGAATAAAATTCGCGAGGCTACGCTGAAGCGCATCAGCTACTCGATCGGAGCGTTTAAATTCTCTTGGCATTTCAGTATTTCTCGAAGAGTTGAGAAAGCATTACAGCTCTCTCGCTACCTCTTTAACATCGAAGACTTCGATTTGATCGCCGACTTTCACATCGTAGTTTTTCACCCCGATACCACACTCTGTACCGTTGCGAACTTCACTAACATCGTCTTTAAAGCGACGTAACGATTCAAGCTCACCTTCAAAAATAACAACATTTTCACGCAAAACGCGGATAGGCTTATTACGCTGAACCGAACCTTCCGTAACCATACAACCGGCCACTTGACCAAACTTTGGTGAACGGAAAACGTCGCGCACATCTGCGATACCGACAATCTCTTCAACACGCTCGGGGTCAAGCATGCCTGACAAGGCTGATTTAACCTCATCGATCAATTGGTAAATAATACTGTAGTACCGAATTTCAGCTGATTCGGACTCGGCCAGCTTACGCGCAGAAGCATCCGCTCGTACGTTAAAGCCCACAATAATCGCACCTGAGGTAAGCGCTAGGTTTACGTCATTTTCAGTAATTCCGCCAACACCACCGCCAACCAAGGTAACCTGAACTTCCTCGTTACCCATATCGATCAACGCAGCCTGAATGGCTTCTAATGAACCGCGCACATCGGTCTTAAGCACAACTGGTAATATTTTTTTCTCGTCGCTGCCCATACCTGCAAACATATTTTCAAGCTTCGCAGCTTGTTGGCGTTGCAGCTTTTCGCCACGCTCTTTCTCTGCACGGAACTGAGCAACTTCGCGCGCTTTGCGCTCATCAGGAACAACTAAAAATTCATCGCCCGCTTCTGGAGGAGAATCTAATCCTAACAACTCAACCGGCGTAGAGGGGCCTGCTTCGGTGATCTTCACACCGAACTCATTCGTCATAGCACGAACACGGCCAAAGCTTTGTCCAGCCAGCAAAATATCTCCGCCGCTTAACATGCCGCCTTGGACAAGAACCGTCGCTACAACACCGCGACCTTTATCCATTCTAGATTCAATCACAACACCGCGAGCAGGAACATCTGAAGGCGCTTTAAGCTCAAGCAGCTCTGCCTGTAAGGCAACAGCCTCCAACAATGCTTCGACGCCCTCTCCTGTATGAGCAGAGACAGGGATAAACTGAGTATCACCACCCCAATCATCGGGTATAACGTCTTTCGCTGAAAGTTCGTTTTTGACTCGCTCTGGATCGGCGGCTTCTTTATCCATTTTATTAATGGCAACAACCAGCGGTACACCCGCTGCTCGAGCGTGCTGAACAGCTTCTTCTGTTTGAGGCATTACGCCATCATCTGCCGCTACAACAAGAATTACCACGTCGGTACATTGAGCTCCACGCGCTCGCATAGCCGTAAATGCTGCGTGCCCAGGGGTATCTAAAAATGCGAGCTCACCATGACTAGTTCTTACTCGATAGGCACCGATATGCTGCGTAATACCACCGGCTTCGCCAGAAGCGACTTTAGACTCCCGAATGTAATCAAGTAACGAAGTTTTACCGTGATCGACATGGCCCATCACCGTCACAACAGGTGCACGATCGACCATTACTGCACCGTCATCAGTAGCCACTTGCTCGCGAAGCTTAACTTCAACGGCATCGCCGCTTACCAGTACAACTTTGTGGCCCAGCTCTTCTACTACCAATTGCGCGGTGTCCTGATCAATCAACTGATTGATCGTGGCCATAGTGCCCAGTTTCATCAACTGCTTAACCACTTCACCGGCTTTAACATTCATGCGCTGAGCGAGGTCAGACACACTAATTTCTTCAGGAATTTCAACGTCATAGGTGATTTTACTGGTTGGCTTCTTAAAGCCATGCTGATTTTTCACCTTAATAACAGGACGCGAACCTGATGAGCCACCCATTCGACGCTTCTTCGGCGAATGAATAACCTCTTCAATTTCTTCTTTATCTTCCACATAGTCCAANGCAGAAGCAGCTTTTTTCGGAGCAGCAACTTTCTTAACGGCTTTACCCGCTTTCTTGTTGTGCTTTTTCGCTTCTTCTTCGTCAACTTCAATTTCAGCTTTAGTTTTCAGCTTCTTCGGATGACCATGCTTGCTACGCTCATCAACTGATGCGGGAGCTGCTGGTTTATTCGCTGGAGCTGCAGCCGGTTTTGCCGCAGCTACTTGCTCAGCTTTACGTTTTTCCTGCGCGAGTTTCTTAGCTTCGACGGCATCTTGCTCAGCCTTACGACGAGCTTGAGCGGCTTTTTGGCGCAACATTTCTGCATCATCGGTATACGAAGGCCGAATCACTTCAACCACAGGCGGAGCCTCCGGCTCAACCTCTGCAGCTGCCACTTCTTCAGCAGGCTCAATGTCAGCTTCAACAACAGGCTCTACAGTCTCCACTACAGGTACAGCATCAACTGTTAATTCGGCTGTACCGGTTTCAGGCACAATGCTCTCAGTTTCTGAGATGGACTGATCGCCTGTATCGGCGTCGTCCTCAGAAGCCTCTTCACGTTTCACATACGTTCGCTTTTTACGAACTTCAACGTTAACCGTTTTGCGCGAAGCGCCAGATCCAGTTTTTAACGTCGTTGTGGTTTTACGTTTTAAGGTGATTTTCTTAGGCGCATCCGCGGATTCACCGTGGCTGGACTTTAAAAAAGCCAGCAACGTTTGCTTCTCTTCGTCGGACACCATCTCGTCTGAATTCTGGTGTGATAAGCCGGCCTGCTTCATTTGGGCCAGTATGCGATCGACAGAAGCCCCTACAGACTTGGCGAGTTCACTTACAGTTACTTCAGCCATAAATTTGTCTCAGTTCCCGTTAAATTCGTTCAATATTCTTGATGCGTGTTTGGATTGCTAGACTTAGTTTTCGTCTGCAAACCAAGGTTCGCGCGCTTTCATAATTAAAGCGGCTGCACGCTTTTCATCCATGCCGTGAATTTCCATTAATTCGTCAACAGCTTGCTCTGCCAAATCTTCCATGGTGATAACGCCACGAGCAGCTAAAGTGTTCGCGAGCCCTTCATCCATGCCTTCCATTGCCAACAAATCTTCGGCCGGTTCTTGCCCTGCAGTTTCTTCCTCACTGGCAAGCGCTTGAGTTATCAAGGCATCTTTTGCTCGGCTACGCAATTCATTTGCGATATCTTCATCAAAACCATCTATCGCAAGAAACTCTTCTAGAGGTACGTATGCAACCTCTTCTAGCGTAGTAAAACCTTCATCGACAAGAACGTCGGCAACGTCTTCATCGATATCCAAAGCGTCCATAAAGACATCTTTCGAACTACCCGCTTCTTTTTCTTGTTTCTCGTTCCACTGTTCAACGCTCATGACGTTGATATCCCAGCCCGACAGTTCTGATGCGAGCCGAACATTCTGACCGCCTCGACCAATCGCCTGAGCTAAGTTATCTTCTCCAACAGCCAAATCCATGGAATTGGCTTCTTCGTCAACAACAATAGATTCGATTTCTGCAGGAGCCATAGCGTTCACGACAAATTGCGCGGGGTTATCATCCCAAAGAATAATATCGATGCGTTCATTACCCAGTTCATTTGAAACCGCCTGAACTCGAGAACCCCGCATGCCTACACAGGCACCCACAGGATCAATACGACCATCGTTCGTTGAAACAGCAATTTTCGCGCGCGAACCAGGGTCGCGTGCTGCAGCCTTTAACGAAATCACTTCTTCCGATATTTCAGGAACTTCAATTTTGAAAAGCTCTACCAGCATCTGAGAACAGGCGCGGCTCAAAAATAACTGAGGCCCTCTCACTTCGGGACGAACCTCTACAAGCAATGCGCGAATTCGATCATTCATACGAAACACTTCGCGACCAACAAGTTCTTCGCGAGGCAGCAACGCTTCAGCATTACTACCAAGATCAACAATTATGTTGTCGCGCGTTACTTTTTTAACCGAACCAGAAATTAGCTCGCCTACTCGGTCACGATATAAATCAACGATCTGAGCGCGCTCGGCTTCACGCACCTTTTGAACAATAACTTGCTTAGCTGTTTGGGCTGCAATGCGCCCAAATTCTACGTTTTCTATGACTTCTTGGTATACGTCGCCAATCTGCAAATTGGTGTCTTTCTCGAGAGCTTCTTCCGTGGTGAACTGGGTACCCAATTCCGCCAAGGTGTCGTCATCCACAACCAACCAACGACGAACCGTCTCATAATCACCTGTTTTACGATCAATCGTAACGTGAATATCAGAATCTTCGTCGTAACGTTTTTTAGTGGCCGTAGCAAGTGCTAGCTCCAAGGCTTCAAAAATAACACCTTGATCAACACCTTTCTCGTTGGAAACTGCGTCTGCGACCAACAATATTTCTTTTTTCATCGAGTTGCCTCTGAATCCTTAAATTCGGAAAACCGCTTAGTTTGCAAATAATGTCAACTGTTTTTAAAAGCGAGGAATGACGCTCGCCTTATCGACGAGTTCATACGGAAGTAAATACTCTTCGGCATCAACCTCAAGTACAATTTCGTCATTTTCGATGCCTTTTAAAAGGCCTGTGAATTTTTTGCGCCCGTCGAAGCCGGTTCTCAGTTTTACTGATAACTTCTCGCCAACGTAATCAAGATACTGTTCCAACTTGAACAATGGTCGGTCCATGCCGGGAGAAGAAACTTCTAGGGTGTACTCTCCAGTAATCGGGTCTTCCACATCCATTACACTACTGATTTGACGACTGACTCTTTCGCAGTCTTCAACCAATACCCCGTCAGGCTTGCGGTCAATAAAGACACGCAGCATCGACTTCTTACCCTGTGCGAAATACTCAAGACCCCATAGGTCGCAACCCAGCGATTCAATAACTGGTGCAAGTAATTCTTCAAGTTGCGATTGTTTACCTGCCAAGCGACTCTATTCTCCGTCAAGCATAAAAAGATGGCTGTGACTTAGAACCCTAAATCACAAACAAAAAATGGGCGCTAAGCCCATCTATACGACAACCAACGTGCAGCCAACACATCGGCAATATTTTAGCCTATCCAACTCAAGGCAACACCTAAAAACAATGCCCTGACGCCAGATACGAAAAAACCCCAAAGTGGGGCCTCTCGAATGCAGACTTTCATCTGCCAGCTTGGCACACTAAGCGACCCAAGCCTTGAATATAAGTGATCATTTAAAACGCTTGAGCTAACGGGCGCTTCCGATACACTTAAAGCAAAATGTAATTATGGGATTTAAAAAACCAACAACATCTCACTTATTAAATAATTGGTAGCGGGGGCTGGATTTGAACCAACGACCTTCGGGTTATGAGCCCGACGAGCTACCAGGCTGCTCC
>Ga0065722_104316_pt1 | contig 37359 bp, 29 predicted proteins | sample BansetMetagenome_FD_59109 | JGI IMG/M metagenome (GOLD analysis project Ga0065722, IMG submission 59109) | Bankia setacea gill microbial communities from Puget Sound, Washington, USA - Caecum Enriched | ecosystem: Host-associated > Mollusca > Digestive system > Ceca | place: United States... | reverse complement strand
TGCGCGTTCTTCAAGAGGGCGAAGTACGCCCTATTGGCTCAGTTGAGTCTCGCAAGGTAGACGTTCGTTTGGTTGCGGCGACACACCGTGATCTCGGCAAATTATCACGGGAAAGCAAATTTCGGGAAGACCTCTATTTCAGAATTAATGTTGTACAGCTCAAACTGCCCCCCTTGCGTGAACGCGGTAAAGATATCCTCGCCTTAGCTGAAACCTTCGTAAAACGCTTTTCTGCCGAAATGCTCAGGCCAGCACTTATCCTTACCCCAGAAGCCATTCAAGCCATCACAACGTATACGTGGCCGGGAAATATTCGCGAACTTGAGAATGCCATACAGCGCGCCGTCATTTTGTGTGATAACGACAAAGAAATAGACCACACGCAGCTCGCCATTGATCTTGATTTAGTCAAAATGGACGACCACCATCATGCGAACAACCGCATGGAACAAGAACACCGCAACAACATGCAACACGCCTCCTCTGAACCCAACGAAGACCTTTCACTTGAAGACTACTTCCAACGATTTGTTCTTGAGCACCAAGACACCATGAGCGAAACTGAACTCGCTCGAAAACTCGGTGTTAGTCGGAAATGCCTTTGGGAGCGACGACAGCGCCTTGGAATACCCCGCAGCAAACCCACTCAGAACGCCACAGGGAAATAACCTACCTCGTCGCGCCTCGGTACACCTGTAGAATTCGGCCCAGCCAGCGGGTGCTTTTCGGCCCGTCATACGCATGAAAAGCCTCCTTTTTTACGTGGATTTTCCACTGTAAATTCGCCACAACCGCCCACACCGAAAACATGCCCATATAACCAAATACCCGTTGACACGCAAATTGCCTTCTGCATGCTACCCAAATGCACACAAGTGTTACGTGAGCCCCAGGTGTTACCGCAATTCAGCAGTTCGTAACAACCCCGAGACAGAAAGTAACGAACTGAAATAACTGCTGATCATATAGGGAGGGGGCAAAACACTTAAGATCTTGATTTATAAGCTTATTCTAAAGTTGGCACGCAGCATGCTCTGTTTAGCGTCACAATAACAACAATAAAGAATAATAAGAAAAGAATACATAGCGAATAACAACAATAAATAATAAAAACGAAAGTAAATACACATAATAACAACAAGAAATAATAAGAAAAGAAAGCGTATAAACTGACTTGTGTACCTTTGGAGAGGTGTTGCTAAAACAGCAAAATGACGGACAAGGATGTGTCCAATTGAAAAAGAATTATAATAAAACACATCCAGATTAAGCGGGAAAGCGAAAGCTTTCCCGTTTTGGGTTATGGACTCCCCGCAGGCCGATTCAAACTCAACACTAATACGGTGGCATGCCCCCCTAACCGAGTCGCCAGCAAAATTCATCTCATTTCGTTTTAAAGCGCCAATGTCTCGCAGACACATGTGTTAGACTGCTAGCCACTCGCAATAAGCGGGCTTCCCCTGAAACCACACACTTTTCTCATCACCATGCTAAAACAGCTATCGCACTTCATTAAAACGATAAGTCAGAACCCGTTCGACTCCTGTGACGGCCCCCATGGTGCTAGGGTCATTAGCCAAAAGCATCACGGCATTCGAAACGAACACATTAGCAATAGCGCCATTAAAGTTATCAAGCAGCTGCACAAAGCCGGATTTGAAGCTTATCTTGTTGGCGGAGGCGTGCGAGACCTCCTGCTCGGCTCCAAGCCCAAAGACTTCGATGTAGCCACCAGTGCCACACCAGAAGAAACAAAAGCCGCTTTTCGAAACGCTAGAATTATTGGCAAACGATTCCGAATCGTACATGTGCGCTACGGCAGAGAAATTATTGAAGTTACCACCTTCAGGGATAGCCATGAAGACGCCGGCGAGTCTCGCGACGCAGAGCAGTCCGAACATGGTGTACTGCTTCGAGACAACGTCTACGGTGACATCCGCACAGATGCCGAGCGACGAGACTTTACCATCAATGCCCTTTACTACAACCCAGAAAATGGCGAGCTGTTGGAATTCACAACAGGCTTGGAAGACCTAAACAATCGAACTCTTCGTATCGTCGGCAACCCCGATGCCCGATACAAAGAAGACCCCGTCCGCCTCTTAAGAGCCATTCGCTTCGCCGCCAAATTAGGCTTCACTATTGAGGAGGCGACGGAGGCCCCCATTCGCGAGCACGCCGATTACCTCAGCCATATACCCCCGGCACGCCTATTCGAGGAGGTTCTAAAACTGTTGATGTCTGGCTCTGCCACCGCCACTCTAGGACTTCTCCGCGAATACCATTTACTCCAATTTTTATTTCCAAGCACCGACTACTGCATGGAAAATGGCAATGACATCGATCGTAATATGATCACCAGCGCCACGAGCAATACTGATAAACGCATTCGCCAGCATAAAAAAGTGACGCCAGCATTTATCTACGCAGCTTTTCTTTGGCCAGCGCTTCGCGCCAGTATGCGCCATCTTATGGGCGAGCAAAAACTGTCTGCTCATGAGGCTATGCAAAGTGCGGCTCAGGGCATCGTCAGCCAACAGCTTTCCTATACCGCCGTTCCAAAGCGTTTTCTCATTCCAATGAGGGAGATTTGGGCGCTACAATTACGCCTGCCTCGACGCCATGGTAATCGCGCCGCCACACTATTGGAGCACCCGCGCTTTAGAGCAGCCTATGATTTTGTTCTGCTACGCGAACAAAGTGGTGAAAACGTCAATGGCCTAGGGGCTTGGTGGACCCGCTATCAATCAGCAAACGAGTCCGATCGCCAAATCATGAGCGATGAATTGAACGCGACACAAAATAACTCCCCCAGACCCAAACGCTCGCGCAATCGTAGAAAGAAAAAACCCGCCGACGATAGCTCGTCTGCAGGCAGTGCAGCAGAATAAACCCGGGCGTCGTCATGAAGGTGTTTGTTGCCCTAGGCAGTAATATCGAACAACCATTAGTACAACTTACCCAAGCCTGTGATGCCCTGCGCAACCACCCAAAACTCAGTTTTATCCGCTGCTCCCCTTGGTATGCAAGCAAAGCAATCGGCCCCGAGCAGCCCGACTATATCAACGGCGTCGTAGAAATTGACACGGAGCTTAGCGGCGAGCATCTACTCGATGTATTGCAGTCCATTGAAAACCATCAGGGACGAGAGCGCACGCTGCACTGGGGGCCCAGAACACTAGACTTGGACATTTTGCTATACGGACAACAAAACATTCATACCGCCCGACTTACAGTACCCCATCCGCAAATGCCCTACAGAAACTTTGTCCTTCGACCGCTGCTTGATATCGCCCCACAGCAGACACTTCCCAACGGCACCTCAATTGCATCATTATTAGCGAAAGTGGGCAGCCGCGACCTTAAACAATTAGCCAACACCGAAGCCAGCGCAAATACTAAAAGGAGTCCAGATTGAGCGACGATACACATTGGCACTTAGACCTACGCAACAAACCGGTTCCCTCGTACATTGCGATTGAGGGCCCTATCGGTGTAGGTAAAACCACACTCGCCAAAAATCTAGCTCAGACATTCAATGTCGACACCTTGCTAGAGCGTGCTGAAGACAACCCATTCCTTCCTCGATTTTATGCTAGAGAAAAAAACTCTGCCCTGCCAACACAGCTATTTTTTTTATTTCAGCGCATGCAACAGCTTAACGAACTTCAACAAACGGACATGTTCAAACCGGTACGCGTTGCCGATTTTTTACTTGAGAAAGACCCTCTCTTTGCGCAAGCAACCCTATCAGACGAAGAGCTTCATCTGTACCAGCAGGTATATAATCACCTCACCATAGACGCCCCTAAACCCGACTTAGTGGTTTACCTGCAAGCGCCAACGAGCATATTGTTAGAACGTATTCATCAACGTGGCGTGCGAGCCGAACAAAGTATCGACCACGAATATCTCGAACGCCTTAATGAGGCCTACACTCGCCTTTTTCATTATTACGAAGACGCGCCGCTACTTATTGTTAATTCAGCAGACATCGACTGGGTCAACAACCCGAAGGACTATCACGATCTCGTGCAGACCATGCTAACCATCACCACAGGAAGACATTACTACAACCCACAGCCCACCATACTGCGTTAAAATGCCACGTATAACTGTATAGCCTAGGCTAGCCCCTTCCATCAACCTTCCCATATCTAGAGCTGACACCATGCCCTACACCGCTGAATTACAAAGGTCTATCACCATTAACAACTTGAAAACCATGAAGCTAAGCGGTGAAAAGTTTGTATGCGTGGCGCTATACGATGCCCCCATGGCCGCAATGGCTCAACGCTGCGGCGTCCACGCGGTACTAGTAGGCGACAGTCTCGGCATGACCGTGCTGGGCTACAACAGCACCATTCCGGTCACAATGGAGCACATGATTTACCATGTTGAAGCCGTTGCCCGAGGTAACAGCAAATCCCTCATTATTGGCGACCTTCCTTTTATGACCTATGCATCACCAGAGCAAGCCATGCTCAACGCCGGTCGTATCATGCAAGCTGGCGCCAATATGGTGAAACTGGAAGGCGGGCGATGGCTTTGCGAAACCGTTAACATGCTCAGTGAACGGGGTATCCCCGTTTGCGCCCACCTAGGCTTAACGCCTCAGTCAGTGAATAAATTTGGAGGATTTCGCGTACAGGGGCGCGACAAAGATCAGGCCAAGCGCATAGAAAACGACGCTCGTATTTTAGCTGATGCTGGCGCTGACTTACTGGTACTGGAGTGCATTCCTTCAGCACTGGCTGCCACCATTAGCCGCGCCATAGCGATTCCCACCATCGGTATCGGCGCAGGCCGAGACACAGATGCACAAGTATTGGTCATTAACGATATTTTAGGGCTGACAGAGGCCCCCCCCCGTTTCGCCAAAAATTTTCTCAGTGAAACCGGCGATATCCCCTCTGCTCTGCAAAAATTTGTTGAAGATGTCGGACACGGTGTATTTCCAGAAGATAGACATGTTTTCGAATAGTAGGCCATGTAGCGTCAAGAGAAGCCATAATTCGACGAGCGAATATCACTAAGTAATTTCGGTTAAACACGCTCGCCCATAAAAAAGAACCGCGCCAAGGGACTGATCACATACACTCAATGTAGCCTTCGCCATCAATGCAGTATCGGTCAAGTGCGCACCAAAAGTGCGCCAATATCCGGAACTCCATGAGTCAACACACACATAGTGTGCCATTAAGTACCAAGAGCAGGGATGCTTTCCTCTTGCTCGCAGTCATAGGTGAGAGTATCCGTGATTCCAGCCTATAGACCAAAGACTGACTCGACATGTTGACGCTCCATAACCTAAACAGGGGGGGGGCACGCCTAGGCCCTCACCATAGAATAGCGATCAAAAGGCACTATTCTTGCTCGGCTAAACAACTAAAATGGAAACAGCTCGAGTATTTGCCTACAATGCCCACCCCATTTCGGCTGCACTCTCCACGAATTCGTGTAAAACTAAAAAGGTTTACATTCAACTATGCAACAACTACCCGCTACCCTTCGCGATAACGTCAGGCTCCTAGGCGAACTTTTAGGTGAAAACCTACTGGAGCACGAGAGCCCAAAACTATTCCGTAAAGTTGAAGAGATTCGAGCTTTATCCAAAAAACTCGCCAATACAAACCGTGACGACGCATCATTTGAGCAGCAATTTGAACCTCTGGTTGAAGCCTTAAGTCAGCTGGAAGATGCCGATATTCTGCCCATAGTCCGAGCCTTTAACCAGTTTCTAAACTTAGCCAATATCGCTGATCAACATTATTTCTATGGTAGTGAAGCTATCAATCCCAGCGCTCTTGAGGACGTGCTCGAAAACCTAGCCGAAGACAAGGGCAAAGATGAACTCTACCAGCTCGTATCCCAACTGCGTATTGAGCTCGTGCTAACAGCCCACCCCACAGAAGTAACCCGCCGAACCTTGATCCGTAAATACGAGCAGGTAGCGGGAGCCCTCAACGACCTTCAACGCAGCGACTTACTGCATTACGAATCCTCAGGTATTAAAGACCGGCTGTACCGCGTGATAGAAGAAATATGGCACACCAACGAAATTCGCACGACTCGACCAACAGCCGTTGACGAAGCGAAATGGGGCTTTGCCGTTATCGAAAACAGTTTGTGGCACGCTGTGCCTGACTTTATTCGCCACCTTGATGGCTTATGCCGCAAACGCCTTGGCAAACCACTCCAGCACAACATTACCCCCTTTCAATTTTATTCATGGATGGGTGGAGACCGCGACGGAAACCCAAACGTTACCAGTAAGGTCACAGAAGAAGTGATTCTATTAGGCCGCTGGAAAGCCGCAGATCTGTATATTCAAGATATCAACGAGCTGGCTGGCGATCTGAGCATGCATAATGCCAGTGAAGAACTCCTCAGTACTCTTGGCTTTAAAAGCAAAACCCCCTACCGCGACCTATTGCACTGCTTACGCAGCCGTCTTCTCGCCACCCTAGAATGGGCTGAAGAGCGGATCAAAAATCCCGTAATCGCCCAGCCAGAAAACATCATCCACAGCAAAGCGGAGTTACTAGAGCCTCTCATGCTCTGTTACCGCTCACTTGAGCAGCAGGGCTTACGCCATATTGCTGAAGGCCCCCTTATGGACATGGTTCGTCGCGTTCATGCCTTTGGTATAAATCTCGTGCCCCTCGACATTCGCCAAGATGGCGACCGCCATGTAGAACTGCTAGACGAACTCACCATCTACTTGGAACTCGGAAGCTACCGAGAATGGGACGAACAGAAACGACAAACGTTTCTACTGGAACAGCTAAGCAGCAAACGTCCATTACTCCCACAAACTTGGCCTGTCAGTGACGACTCTGCAGAAGTGATAGCCACCTGCCGAATCGTTGCCGCGCAACCAAGGGAAACCTTGGCCCACTACGTCATCTCCATGGCCCAACAACCGTCAGATGTGCTCGCGGTTGCCCTTATTTTGAAAGAGTGTGGCGTCAGCTGGAACATCCCTATTGACCCCTTATTTGAAACACTTGACGACCTCGACCGAGGGCCTGGTGTCATGAATACTCTCTGGCAAATGCACTGGTACCAACAATATATTCAGGGCCACCAAACTGTCATGATCGGCTATTCAGACTCCGCCAAAGATGCAGGGAAATTCGCGGCTACTTGGGCTCAATATAAAGCCCAAGAAAAGCTGGTAACCCTTGCCGAACAACATGGCGTGCAACTCAACCTTTTCCACGGTCGAGGTGGTACCGTTGGCCGTGGTGGCGGCCCTGTCGAAAAAGCCATGGCTTCGCAACCCCCAGGGTCGGTGAAGGGCCGCATACGAGTAACCGAACAAGGAGAAATGATTCGCTATAAATTTGGCATGCCACGTGTGGCATTTGCGAGCCTCAGTAATTATGTGCTGGCCACTCTCAAAGCAACGGTCACCCCGGCTGCTGCACCTACCCAGCAATGGCGTGACCTGCTCGAAGGGATGGCAGAAGCCAGCCTCAAGGCCTACCGAGGTATCGTGCGAGGCCACGATATGTTCGTGCCATATTTTCGCAGCCTCACACCGGAACAAGAGCTCAATAAGTTGGCTTTAGGTTCGCGCCCAGCCAAACGCAAAGCCTCAGGTGGCGTTGAAAGTCTCCGAGCTATTCCGTGGGTATTTGCTTGGACGCAAGTTCGTTTAAACCTACCTGGCTGGCTCGGCACTCGCCAAGCCTTAGACTATGCCTTAGAACATAACCCCGAGGCACTTCGCGATATGCATGGAAACTGGCCATTTTTTGCCAGCTTTATTGACCTTTTAGAGATGGTTCTCGGTAAAGCCGACACCACTATTTGTGCTCATTATGAAGAACAACTGGTTGATAAAGAGCTTCACAGCTTGGGGATACAACTCCGCAACGATCTAGAGGCCCTAGCCGATCAGATTAACCAGCTAAAACAACAAGGGGATCTACTGGATACCACACCGCTGCTGCAGCAATCCATTGATATTCGCAAGCCCTACCTCGATCCGCTAAACTACCTCCAAGCCGAGCTGCTAAAACGAGAGCGAAAAGCCGGGGAGATTAGCGCTGAGCTTGAGCAAGCGCTAAAAGTCACCATGACCGGTATCGCTGCAGGTATGCGCAACACCGGCTAATACAGCCAAAAAGCGAAGGCCCCACCCTCTTTCGCTGTGGGTCTCCCGGCAGTTATAAAGGTAACTGCCGCTCGCATCTTCCAAAGCCCGCTGCGAAGCAATACAATGCACTGCTAATTGGAGTTCGCTCCACAGCCAGCTCGCAGCAGGGACTTGCGCCATAAGACAATAACTCCAAAGTACGGCCCGAAACGGCTTGGCGAAACTTATAGATGTTTGATGAAATACCACTAGAAAGACCCGAAACGCCGCTTTTAGATAGCGTAAACACGCCTGCAGACTTACGCACATTGAGCGTCAAACAGCTCCCAGAACTTGCCGAAGAATTGCGCGCTTTCCTGCTATACAGTGTTGGCTCTACAGGCGGTCACTTTGGCGCCGGGCTGGGCGTTGTCGAACTCACTATCGCACTGCACTACGTTATGAATACCCCAGACGACCGCTTGGTTTGGGATGTAGGTCATCAAACTTACCCTCACAAGATACTCACCGGGCGCCGTGAACTCCTAGGCACGATTCGCCAGCTAGATGGCCTGTCTGGCTTTCCAAAGCGTGGCGAAAGTGACTACGACACCTTTGGTGTAGGACACTCCAGCACCTCCATTAGCGCCGCACTAGGCATGGCTCTCGCCAGTGAAGTCACCGACGCTCAACGAAAAACCGTTGCGGTCATTGGTGACGGTGCCATGACCGCTGGCATGGCATTCGAAGCTCTTAACCACGCAGCACACACCGGATCCGACATGCTTGTTATTCTCAACGATAACAATATGTCCATCTCTAAAAACGTTGGTGGTCTAGCCAACTATTTTTCAAAAATTTGGGCCAGTAAAACCTATACTGCTCTCCGAGAAGGAAGTAAGCGCGTACTAACAAAAATACCGCAAGCTTGGGAGCTAGCGCGTAAAACCGAGGAGCACATAAAAGGTTTAGTGTCTCCGGGAACGCTGTTTGAAGAGCTCGGATTCTATTACGTTGGCCCCATTGACGGCCATGATCTGCCCCGCTTAGTACATGACCTCCGCAATATGCTCGAAATTAAAGGCCCGAAACTGCTGCATATTATTACCTGTAAAGGCAAGGGCTTTGCTCCAGCTGAAAGTGACCCGGTTGGCTACCATGCACTTAATAAAATTGAACCTAAAAAACAAGATGTCGGGGCCCCTGTTTCGTTAAAATCAGCCCCCAAAAAGGTTAAATATCAGGACGTCTTCGGCCAATGGCTGTGCGACACAGCCGAACATGACCCAACGCTCATCGGCATTACCCCCGCAATGTGTGAAGGCTCCGGCATGGTTGAGTTTGCTGAGCGATTCGCCGAGCAATTTCACGATGTTGCTATTGCCGAGCAACACGCCGTTACCCTCGCCGCAGGCTTGGCCTGTGAAAACATGAAGCCGGTAGTTGCCATTTATTCCACCTTTTTACAACGGGCATACGACCAGCTTATTCACGATGTTGCGCTGCAAGATCTCGATGTGCTTTTTGCTATAGATCGCGCAGGTCTTGTTGGCGAAGACGGTCCAACTCACGCAGGCAGTTTCGATATTGCCTTTCTGCGGTGCTTGCCCAAGATGGTATTAGCCACCCCCAGTGATGAAAATGAGTGCCGGCAACTGCTCTTCAGCGCTTATCATCACAAAGGTCCCGCAGCCGTTCGTTACCCTCGAGGAACAGGCCCAGGGGTTGAAATTGTCTATGATAATCAAGCATTCCCAATTGGCAAAGGGCGCCTGCTGCGTAAAGGCGCTACCCTAAGCATATTGAACTTTGGGGTACTCCTTCCTGAAGCGATGGCTGTAGCAGAGCAACATAATTACAGCGTATGTGATATGCGCTGGGCAAAACCCCTAGATAAACAACTCATCATCCAGCAAGCTGCAGCACACGACTATCTAGTAACACTTGAAGAAAATTCCATCGCTGGTGGAGCAGGCTCCGGCGTAATGGAGCTTCTCGCGTGCTCAGGTATAGCCAAACCCGTGCTTCCCTTAGGCCTCCCAGACAGTTATTACGAACACGGAAAACGTGAATCCTTACTCGCGACAGCGCTACTTGATCGAGCAGGAATAACAGCCAGTATTGGTAAATGGCTAGATCAACAAAATCTAAAGCCAACGCAAGTTAGCAACCTGTAACACATCAGCTGTTACCCACGCCATTAAAACATAGCGCTGACGATTAACCGCCCACGGTAATTCACCACCCCGCAAGGGCTCATCACATCAAAGCAGTAAATACTCAACACCTATCTGACCAACTAAAACCATGCATGCCAGTAGGAGCCAACCGAGACCATCAAAAAGCTTGCCCCCTCTACTGGCGCCAAAATCCTTCTTCCTATTCTCTTGAGCGTCCACAAGCCCTCCTGCCCACTTGGTATCTCTAGCACAATCCACTGAACGGCTAGTCATCACGCTATTAAAAAGGGAAAACATGGCTTTTTTAGGGATAAAAAATTTTAACTCATGCCACAATTGTGGCGAATCATACTCGAACCCCAGTGGTAGAAAGATAGGATGCAGTTATACTGTAGCTAGTACCTGTTCACAGGACGTTATCCACTCCTGCATATAAAGTAGTGTGAACAGACACCAGTGTACATGCACAAGATTCTATGCCGTCACAGTGTAACCTAGTGGGTTTGATGGTTTATCTTTACGATCAACCCCTATGCGAATAGAAAAGGTGTCTCTATTTTCAACATTTTATCAGCAAGAGCTGAATAGGTGACGAACCACACCCCTACAGGGATGTAAAAAACAACGCCTAAGGTAATCAATACAAGAGACTGAAAAAGCCTGTTGTAACAGCGCCTCCAAACTTAACATTTGGCGCCAATTAAAGATGCTGAGAACTTGAAGGTCAGCCTATGAAAAACATCAATTCCTAACGCGATAGCGTAGAACACAAGCGTGGTGAGTATCCATGATGGTAGTGCCACGCTGGTATAAGTGCGTATGAAGAACAAGGTTTGTTCAAGTATAAGGATTAAGGCTCGTAGGCTCGCTATGAGCCTTGTTGCGACCGTCTCAATCATGGGTTTCACCGACTTCGCTGCAACGAAGCCCGACAAGACTGTTGACGAAGCCACTCTGCGAGCGGTCATTATCCTTAAAATTATTCACCTCGTTAACTGGCCCAGTAGCTTCGACAAAGAAATCCACTTTTGCTCAGCCGGAAACAGCAAAGCCATCCTTCAATTACATCGCTTTCAAGGTAAAAAAATCACGCAGGAAAATGCCCAAATACGCTTCCTAGATGACGACAGCGAAGAGATGTGCCACATTCAAATATTAGGTGCCAACGTACCACCTGAGGAATTATTGCGAAAGGTAGCACCTCTGCTGGTTATTTGTGATAGCTGTGATAATAGCGGCAATATCGCAGCGGTAGAGCTGGTTAAAGACCGGGACCACATTCGCTTTATCCTAGACCCAGAAAAAGCTCAACAGAACAATATCCAATTTAAAGTCTCTCTACTGGAACTCGCTCAATCAGTGAAGGGGCACAATGGACGCTAGCCCCCCCCCAGCCGGCCAACGCTCCACCATTAAACGTCGTTTAATGCGCAGCATTGGCTCTACACTGATTGTTGCCATTGTTTTAGTCGCCAGTATTCTTACCTGGGTCGGCAGCAAGGACGCAAAAAAAAACCTTATTGGCGACTTAAGCACCATTGGACAGATCATTGCCAACCGCTCAGCCACGGCAATGTTTTTTGCTGAGTTTTCTGACAAACAAGTTATCCAAGAAAACTTGCAATCTGCCAGTTTTCATAACGGTATAGACCTCATTTGCGTATTCGACCAGAGTGGCGCTCTTTACGACCATTACTCAAACAGACGAACACCCAATCGCTGCGAAAAGAACTTGGTTTTTACCAACACCCTAACCATTGTGGAAAGCGGCAAGATCATTCGCGTTCGCGTGCCCATCGTCTACTCCGATGAAAACTACGGCCTTATTGAAATCTACTCCAACAACAAGGGCGCCAACGACACCTTCCTTCGCTTTAGCCTAACTTTGGCATTCACTTTGGCTGTGGCACTATTCGTAGCTTACTTTGTGGGCGGTAGGCTAGTAACGAATAGCTTGGTCCCCCTCGAAAAACTCTTCCTTAGCTCACAGCAAGTTGCTGCCAGCCCTTACTCGAATATTCGGGCCGACAAACATAGCAACGACGAAATTGGAGATTTGGTCGATGTTTTCAACCAAATTCTTGATAACCTAGAAACCGATAATGCAGCCCTAATGGCCTCAGAATCCCGTTTTCGTGTTCTCGCTGAACACGCACCTATTGGAATTTTCTTAAAAAATAAAAAACTTGAGCTGGAATATACCAATGAGCGCTGGAGTGACATTACGGGTCTATCCAAAAGCCAAGCTGACGCCTTTAATCATAACATCGACTCAAAAGACAGCAGCCTTTACGACAGTGTTCAAGAGCGCGCGCGCGCGCAGCACACCCCCCAAGTCATTGAGTACAGCTACACCACCCCTTTGGGTATGCGACGAATCCTTATGGAGCATTTAGCCCCCTTAGCAGACAATCAAGGATTTCAAGGCTTCGTGGGCTCCTTGCTTGACGTTACAGAACTCAAAACCGCTCAGATGGAGCTGGAAAAACTCGCGTTTTACGATCCCCTCACCGATCTTCCAAATCGACGCTTTTTCCGAGGGCACCTCGAACTCACCATTGCCGCAGCCAAAAAATACGACAAGAAACTAGCGGTGATGATGACCGACCTTGATGATTTCAAAAAAATCAATGATACCTTCGGACACGATACCGGCGACCGCCTGCTTACCCAGATTGGGTCTCGCCTAAAAGCAGCCGCCGCCAGTATTGATGTCGTCTCCCGGATGGGCGGCGATGAATTTATGATATTAATTAAAAATGTCGAAAGCAGCTCCGAACTCGACCATAAAGCCCACGCTATTTTGGAGGCGCTCAGCGAAAAGATTGAAATAAATGAACAGCTCGTAGAAGTGGGAGGCTCCATAGGCATTGCAGTTTATCCCAACGATGCTATCGCCTATGAAGAATTGATTCGGTATGCCGATATCGCGCTTTACAACGCCAAAGCCCAAGGCGGCAATATTATTTCTTACTATTCAAGCGACCTAGATAAACGCATCAAAGATAAAATGCGCATGGAACAAAAGCTGCGCAGAGCGCTAAGCGACGGAGAGCTCGAAGTCTATATTCAACCCATTTATGATACTCATACCCGAGAGATGTATAAAGGTGAAGCTCTCGTACGCTGGTTTGATAAAGAAGATGGCTATATACGCCCCGACATTTTTGTTGCTCTTGCAGAAGAGTCTGGTCTTATTTACGACCTAGGACGTGTTGTACTCGAAAAAGTCTGTGCCTTTATTAGTGAAAACAGTGAAAAACTTTTATCACTCGGCATGAAGAGCATTGCAGTAAACCTTTCTGCACGACAATTTTTTGCTACTCAACTACTTTCATTTATTAAAAACATGCTGAGCCACTACAATATAGAACCTACAATGGTCGAATTTGAACTCACGGAATCCATGGTAATGGATGATGTTGATCAAGCCATTGGGATCATGCGAGCCATTCGCAAACTGGGCTGCAAGTTATCGATTGACGATTTTGGTACAGGCTATTCCTCACTGGCCTATTTGAAACAGTTTCCCATTAACACCTTGAAAATCGATCGTTCATTCATTAAAGATATTCCAGAAGACAAAAATGATGTTGAAATCGCCAACACAATAATTGCAATGGCCCACAATATGGGACTTGATGTGGTGGCTGAAGGTGTCGAAACCAAAGATCAATGGCTGCTACTGAAAGAGCAGGATTGCGACCATATTCAGGGCTACTATTTTGCTAAACCCATGCCCACTGCTGAGATTCTCAAGCTCGATAACGTTATAAATTTTGTCAATGATGGCAAGGCCGGGTGAGCCCAATGATACCCTAGTGAAGTCCCCGGCATAATCATACCCTCCTGTACCAAGACAGCCTATAATTTAGAAGCGGGTGCGCCAGGCTTAGGTAACGACACATTGTTTTGCGCTCTTAACGTTAGCTCTGCAGCAAAATTTAGTGCATGAAACACCACATTTTGCTCGTAACTACCCGAAAAAAGATAGGCTCCAGGGCCGCGCGCATAAACGGCCACATCTTCACCACCATGGGTCTCCGCATCCATCGGCACCAAGGCTTCCTGATGATAGCCGGCAAGTTGAGTATCCACCTCACGTAAATCTTTACGTCCGGTATAAATGTCATCCTCATAACGTTTATCAGCATTCACGGCAATAGGGTAATGCGCAAAGCCACGGCCATTCATATAACCTAGCGTGGTATAGGGCCTTCCTTCCGCATCAAGAGAGTATTTTTTCTGCGGCAATCCCGCCGCATCCGGGCTAATAACCTTCCCAAGAATCGGGTTCCCTCGCTGCGGATATCCTCCCATGGTAAAAACGTGGCTATGATCCGCCGTAACAATAATAAGCGTTTCATGCTCAGCTGTTTTTTCTAACGCTACGTCTACAGCTTGTGAAAGCGCTACAGTATCGCTCAGTGCGTTGTAGGCATTTCCGGCATGATGAGCATGATCAATACGCCCCGCCTCAACCATTAAAAAATAACCTTGCTTATTTTTTGACAACCGATCTATAGCGTGGGCTGTCATCGTCGCAAGCGAGGGCTGTGATGAGGCGGCAATGGACACTCTTCGCTGCGCCTCATAAGCCATATGGGAACCACTAAACAAACCGAGAATTTTTTTATTATCGGTTAAAACAGCTTCTTCTAACTGATCTTCTGTCGCGACAAATTGAGCAGAGCTATACTTACTTAACCATTCATCAACTAAATTTCGGTCGTCGCCGCGAGCCCCAGTCATTTTGCTATCGCCGGGGAAATACCGTTTCACTGATTTTTTAGGAAGAAAATTTTTCATCCCGCCGCCCAAAATTATGTCCGGGCCATCGATTTCAGCAACCTTGGTAAAATCAATTTTGTGGGTAAAGGCTAGAGAATGTAAATATTTTTTTAGATTGGATTCAAAAGCGAGCAACTGACTAGCGATATCTTGGCATTGAAGTTGTTTAGCCGTTTGGGGTAAGCGGCGATCGTTTTCCCAGTCTCTATCAACCGTATGAGCATAAGTCGCCGCTGGAGTAGCGTGAGTAATACGAGCGGTACTGATGATGCCCGTTGACAAACCGGCCAACTCCGCCAACTCAAGAGCAGTAAGCAACGCATTTCCCCGCCCACTTCTACAATCACCTTTCAGTACAGCATCACTCACACTCAATACACCTGCTTTTGTTTTCACCCCCGTTACTATTGCCGTCATAGTGCCGGCAGAATCTGGTGTTTGCATATTCGTATTATAGGTACGCGTCAAACCGCTATAAGGAAATTTATCAAAGGCTAACTCATAGCCCTCCCCCGACAAACCTTGTTGCTGCCCAGCAAAAATTCGCGCAGCGGTTATTGTACTGATTCCCATACCATCGCCCACAAATAGAATAACATTGCGAGCTTTACCTTTGCCCTGCAAGCCATTGGACGCTGCTTTTTGTTCAACTTTGTTAGCACCCGCCTGAAACCAGTCCGCTGCAACCTTTGGATATTCGGTTATCCATATTTCAGACGCCGACGCGTGACCGCCAAAAAAGACAATAGCCAGAAGAAACATGCGACAACAAGCAAGCAAAAACGAATAACTCGGGTAGAAATCGATCATTGAGTAGGTCCCAAAGAAGAAGAAGTAGTAGAGAGAAGTGCAACCCTGAATACAACGAAATGAACATACAGTAGAAAGGGATACTGGTGCAAATTCATCGGTATTATAGATAACAACACTGAGCGAGCCATTAATACATACAACCCGACTAACATGCGCTCTGTTTTGATTCTAGAGACACAACAAAAAACCCCTTCCCGCCATAACGGGAAAGGGTTACTTATGGCTAAATCCTGTGAGTGGACTATTTAGCTAACTCGCAGCTACTCGTAACAATGAGCCACGGAATAATGCTGATAACCTCAGCGGTTGTCGCAAACGCGTTTGGACTCTTAGAAAGTCCGAAGGTTGTGCGACCTTTCTGATTAAATTATAGACACCCCCATAAAGAAAGCATAAGAACAAATATTTATGGCTACGGCAAATATTAACCAGCTTGCGTATAAAGCCAGCAATAGTTTTAAACCTTGCTCACGGCGAGGCCTTTCTCTATAGTTCCCAAAACCACGCCACGCTAATTGAGAATGGCGACCACGAATAAGAGAGGGCTGAAAGTGCCACGTCAATTTCCTGCAACGCGCATGCGTAGAAACCGATTTAGTGAATTTTCTCGTCGCTTAGTTCGCGAAAACGAACTGCTCGTGAACGATTTGATTTATCCTGTCTTTGTCATTGAAGGAACAAATCAACGACAAGAAATTGCCTCTATGCCGGGACAATATCGCTTAAGCCCAGACGAATTGGAAAGGGACGTCGAACAGCTATTACGGCTGGGTATCCCCGCAATTGCCCTCTTCCCCAACATCGATACGGCACTAAAAACTCCGAATGGCACTGCAGCTTTTGACGAGAATGGGCTAGTTGCACGGACAGTGCAGCAAATCAAGTCCCGTTACCCTGAAATGGGGATCATCTGCGATGGCGCACTCGACCCCTACACCACTCACGGCCAAGACGGTATTATTGACCAAAATGGCTACGTCCTAAACGATGAAACGGTTTTGGCCCTGCAAAAGCAAGCGCAACTTTGTGCTCAAGCAGGAGCTGACATTATTGCACCTTCGGACATGATGGACGGCCGAGTGGGGGCCATTCGCTCAGCGCTGGATGACAAAGGCTTCATTAACACTCAGATTATGGCCTACTCTGCCAAATACGCCTCTGGTTACTACGGCCCGTTTAGAGACGCTGTGGGCTCTGCGGCAAACCTTGGTAGGAGCAATAAATTTAACTACCAAATGGATCCCGCCAACAGTAACGAAGCTATGCACGAAATAGCACTGGATATTAATGAAGGTGCCGATATGGTTATGGTAAAACCCGGTATGCCCTATTTAGATATCGTACGCCGTGTAAAAGAAGAGTTTGGCGTTCCTACTTTCGCCTATCAGGTAAGCGGTGAATACACCATGCACCAGCTCGCGGTGCAGTCTGGCGCACTTGATGAATCGATTATTTTGGAGTCGTTGGTGTGTTTTAAGCGTGCTGGAGCAGACGGCATATTAACGTATTTTGCCAAACAGGTTGCCGAACAGCTTAAAGCATAGCGCGAACTTAGCCTTCAACAACAATACCACTGAGCCCTCTGCGCCCTACTGGAGAGCAGAGATCATTAAGGCAATGTCCTTGCACTATGGTGGTCGGTTCGTTTGGTGTTGGTCGGCGACTCTTGCCCAGCTCATTCACGTTATCAGCGCTCTTCGTACCAACTGCCATCCGTTTTCCTGCGCATAAATAGCTGTGAATACCAATAGAAACGCCCACCCCCCGCTGCCGCAGTGCAGTTGTAGCGACTGCGACCAACATTCAGCGGCCGTTGTGCTCTAGCAACCAACGCACCGCCTTTTATTTCTGCCTCTATTGGCCCTTGAGCCGTAGCAAAACACTGTGCACTGAGCGGAAATCCCAGTATTGGCGACCTCAATTCCATTATTGGCCTGAACTCGCCAGCAGGCAATTCCGGGTTTGTTATGTTCCGCCCCTTAGAATCCTTAAGCTCTACTTTTAAATGAGGAAACGGCAACGTATTCACCTTTACAGAAAAGTCTTCGATAGCCCCATACTCCCCTCCGAAGGGAAATCGCGGAATTAGCTGCGGGTGGCTGCTGGCAGATACGGGGCCAGACTGCTGGCCAAAAGCCAAATAGCCATTGGAAGCAAGCACATCCAATAAGGTTGCGTCGTACTCTCCATAAGGGTACGCAAACATCTTTAAGGACCGCCCAATCTCAGCTTTAATTCGTTTTTCGGCAAATAGAATTTCTTGCATGCGCCTCTGCTGCCACTGATGTTCGCTTTCATCTTGACGCCGACGAACCAAGTGCGGATGGGAATCGCTGTGATTTGCGATACTGACACCGTTACTCGCCAATTCACGAAGTTGCTCCCAACTCATATATAAGGCTTTTTTTTCATCGTGCGGCTGACTATTAACAAATACTGTAAAGGGCCAATTGCGCTTTTTAAGCTCTGGCCAAGCATTGTTATAGATCGAGCGATAACCATCATCGAAAGTAATCATCACGGTTTTGTCTGGTAACCTTGCACCGCGCTCACCAGCTGCCTCCAATAACTTAGGCAAACGTTCTAATGGCAAAACAGTAAATCCCTGCTCGTCCAGCAATGCCATCTGCGCCTTAAACAACTCAGGTGACGTACTCGTTACTTGGGGGCTCTGATCCGAAATATGATGGTATTGTAAGACAACCAAAGCATTTGTCTCCGATGCTAAACAGAGCGATATACTGTACACACACCAAGCCCCTATGCTTCGGGTATAAGATGATATTTTCGACAAAATCATTACATGCCTTCTCTTTTTATGGGTGAAAAATTGATTCGCCTCACCACAAACGCACCCCAAGCCAAGCAAGGCCATTGGAGCATTCCTCCCGCTGGGCTAAACTACACTAATGAGGCCCACTATCTTCGCAATTCTACACGCCACCGAAACACCATGCCGTGGTGCAAAATACCCCCCTTGGCATACCGCCCTGTGGCTACAACTTTTCTGTGCTTTCTGCATCAGCAATATAGCTCAAGCTCAGCAGCGCTCGGTGCCCTCAATGTCAACCACTACCGAGATCAAACTATGGGTAGGGGGTATGAGCCCAGCTTTGCGAGACTACCAAATAGAGCTGGTAGAAACGTCACTGGAAAGAACAGCTAAGCAGTACCCACCCTACCATATCAGCTACAACCATCGGCCCATGAGCGCAGAACGCTCTAAAATTGAAACTGAACGAGGTGTCAATGTTCATGCTCACTTCGCATCCGAATGGTTGGGTCAATTTGTTGATAGCTCAAAAGTCACCCTTATCAACTACCCCTTCATGAAAGATCGACTCGGTTTACGAAAATGTATCACCTTAAAAAAGCTACTCCCACGATTTCAAGCCCTTAAAACAGGTGAGGCATTTAAAGCTCTACGCATAGGCCAGCAAAGAGGGTGGAGCGACATTAGCACCTACACTCATCACGGTATGGAAGTGGTAGAGTCTGAAGATTACCAAAGCCTCTTCGCTATGCTTCAACGAGAACGTTACGAGTGTCTACCCATGAGCGTACTCGAAATTGACCGCGCGCTAAACGACCAACTAAAACACTACCCCGATTTCACCATTGTGCCTAACGTGTATATTTTTTACCCCATCCCCGTCTACTTAAGCGTTAGCCGGTTTCAGCCTGAACTGGCCAAGAGGCTCACCAAAGGCCTAGGAGACATGTATGAGGATGGAACCGTTGACGCACTCTTCAAACGCCATTACAACAATACCGATATTAATCTATCCAATACGGCGCCCCGTGTTTTTATCCTAAACAACCCTCTTATCCCAGTCGACAAAAACACCAAAGTGATTAACAGTTTTATCACAAGCCGCCCACATATTTCTGCAGCCATCGTGAATGGCAACTAAAATATAGGTGAGCCCTCATAACCACCCAATGATTTATGCGTCCAATTAAACACTTAAACGCCAAAACACCAACTTGTTTAAGTGGCTTGCCCGCCGTCACAGTATTTCTGCTGCTATTACTATCAACCCTCCCCGTTCAAGCAGATCCGGCACCAGAGTCAACAAAAACACCCGTCGATATTAAATTTTGGCTGGGGGACATGACCCCTCAATTATTGGAATACAATTTAAAGATTGTTAGAGCTACCCTTAACCGCAAGGCCAGTGATTACCCGCCTTATGAATTGAGCTTCAATTCCAAAAAAATGTCGCCTGAACGCTGGAAGCTCGAAGCTGAAGAAGGCGTCAGTATGCATACTCACTTCTCTGGCGAATGGCAGGGCTTAAAAAAAGATTTGGTTGATGTTCGCCTAATCACTCGACCCTACTTAAAAGAACGTTTAGGTTTGCGTAAATGCATCACCACCAAGCAGCAACTCTCCAAGTTTTCTCAGCTCAGTAACTTCCAGCAATTGGCCAAATTACGCGTTGGGCAGGTCAGAGGATGGCCTGACACCCAACCGTATCGCACACAAAACATCCATGTGGTCGAAGCCGAAACCTATGATGCGCTTTACAGCATGCTGTCACGAGGTCGCTTCGAATGCTTGCCGCTCAGTGTTTTGGAAATAGAGCGGGCTTTACAGGAAAAACAAGACGCACACCCCGATCTTGTGATCGTCCCAAAGCTGTATTTTTATTACCCCTTACCGGTATACCTAGGGGTTAGTCTTCGTATACCCGGGCTCGCAGACAGATTTGAAAACGGCCTAGACGAAATGTTCAGCGATGGCACCATGGATCGCTTATTCAGCCAGCACTTCCGCTCCCAGCATATTCGTATTGAGACTACTGGCTCCGACGTATTCATTCTCGATAACCCGTTAATTGACACCGAGCTAAATGCCACACTCATTAACCGATTTATCAGCGAAATTACGACACATCCCCGCATTCGCAGCCACTACCATTAAATCCGATGCGTACTTAGCGACAATCCACTGCGATTAAGGCTTGAGCACTGCGCCATAAGTGTTTAGCCTGAGCAGTGGATTACATCCTGAATTCGCCTCAAACGCCTGCTGGATACTCAATGCCTAAACCTCTGCTACACTGCCATCTGCCAATGATGTTCGCTCATATTCAAAGATTAACATTCTCGCCCTTGGCGCTGCTCTCTTATCTATTGCTAAGTCTGGCTCTCAGCGCATGCGCCCCGCGCGAGTCCGGCACGGACAATGCCCAGAAGGCCGAAAACTTAGCCTCAGCAACTCAACCCAAAGTCTTTAAAAACTATCAAAAATTGGAGGACCTTCCTGCAATACAAAAAAGGGGAGAAATACGAATATTGGCCCCCTCATGGGAGGATACCGGCCTCCCTAGGGCCGGCCTACCCAGCCATGGCTACAGAGAGCTCGCCGAGCGTTTTGCCGAAGGCCGAAACCTAAAAATTCAATGGATATTTGTCGATACCCATGAGCAACTTATCCAGCAATTGCAAGATGGCTATGGCGACCTCATTGTTGCGCATCTAACCCAAACGCCAGAACGAAAACGCCACCTAGCCTTTAGCCTGCCCATATCCAGCGCCCACGAACAAATTATCGGCCCCGCAGGAATAGCATACGATCAACCAGAGTCGCTAAAGGGAAAACGACTAATAGTAGGAAAAGGCTCTTCCTTTGCAGAAACCCTTTATCAGTTTTCCAAGAAAAACCCGCAACTGGAACTGGATATAAGCGAAGTAAAAACTGGAGACCCCGATATTCTACTCGACAAAATAGACGCTGGAGGCACTGATGCCACAGTGATGGATAGTAATATTGCCAGCACACTGCAAGAATATCGTAACGACTTCAGTATTGGCCTAAGTCTAACCCCGAGCCGGCCTATCGCTTGGGCGGTCCGAAAACGCAATCCCATTTTATTAGCAGAACTCAACGAATTCCTCACGGAATCCCGTATCTCTCGCTCAAGGAGCTCCCGGCATACCGACGATTTTACAGCGATCACTGAACGTAAAACCCTGCGCATTATTACCCGTAATAGCCCCGCCTCCTATTTTGTGTGGCGAGGAGAGCTAATGGGATACGAATACGAATTAATGAAAAAATTTGCGGAGCGTAAAAAACTTCGCCTCGAGGTAACCGTCGCTCCCCCGGGTACCGATATGATTCAGATGCTCAAAGATGGCCACGGAGACATTATTGCCGCAAGTATGAGCATCACCGACGAACGACAACAGCAGGGAATAAAATTCTCGCGCCCCTACCATTTTATTCAAGAACAATTGGTCTCAAACCAAAGCGCCGAAGCACTAGACTCACCGACTGCACTCAACGGACGAACGCTCACCATACGCCCAGACACGGCCTACTGGGCGACCGCCAACAAGCTTCTAAACGAGGGCTATAAATTCACCCTAAAAGCCGCTGCAGCAGACCAAACAACCACCGATATTATTTCTGCCGTAGCTGCCGGGGAGCTCGACGCAACCATTGCCGACAGCCACCTAGTAGATATCGAATACAAGTTTAATGAAACACTTGTACTCGGTTATAAATTCGAAGAACAACGGGCCTTGGGTTGGGCAGTCCGCAATACCAACCCAGAACTATTAGCGGCATTAGATCACTACGTAAAACTGCATTACCGTGGTCGCTTTTTCAATGTCACCTATAACAAGTATTTCAGAAACGAAAACCGAATAGATCGCTATCAAGGCCAACGTTTAAGCGCGTCCGATGCACTCTCTCCTTATGACGAGCTGATAAAACCTCTCGCGGCCCAATATCACTTTGATTGGCGAATTTTAGTGTCACAAATGTACCAAGAAAGTAAATTCGACCCAAAAGCTAAGTCATTTGCCGGGGCTCTAGGCCTGTTTCAGGTTATGCCACGCACGGCAAAAGAGCTGGGTTACAGTCTACCGCTAACGGAGGAAACGGGTATTTACGCAGGTATTCGCTATCTTGATTGGACCCGTGACCGCTTTGAGGCCACACTGCCCCTAGAAGAGCGACTATGGTTTGCACTAGCCGCGTACAACGCCGGCTTCGGGCATGTTAATGATGCCCGTAGGCTCGCACGGCAACAAGGCTTGAACCCCAATAAGTGGTTTAACAACGTAGAGCAAGCAATGCGCTTGCTCTCGAAAAAAGAGCACTACAGCAAAGCTCGCTTCGGCTACGTACGCGGCTCCGAGCCGGTAAACTATGTTCGAAAGATCAAAGATCGATATTACGCCTATCTAGCGTTAGAAAAATCCACTTAGCTTTATGGTATACAACAAGATATCAACATTGAAGATAGTCATGCTACCCGGCATGGACGGCACTGGGATATTATTTTGATAATATACACTCTTATTTAGCCAATAGTAGCGTTCAAGTTATCGCCCTACCGGAGCAAAGAGCGCAGAGTTATACGGCATTAAGTGCTTATGTCGTATGACCGATAGCATGCACGCATTCTCACTAAGTCCGTCCAGCGAAGCAACACAACATCGATTACCTCACGACAATGACTGTTGAAAAATAGTTGCCTCTAACGAACAGGTAGGGCCAAATTATTCATCCAGCTGCGCAAGCCAACACGTATCCGAACGGGAATAAACTTAGCGATATCCTCAATATACATAAGCGCATAAATCGTTAAAAAAGGTACGTCCCCCCAAAACACCGCAATGCTATAGATTGGTATCCCAATGAACCACATCACAACAATATCTGTAACCAAGCAAAAATGGTTGTCTCCACCCGCGCGCAGAACCCCCAAAATACGGATCATGTTCAACACTTTTACCCAAATCAATAGACAGAAAATAGCCAAAGTATCGGATAATAACGAAGCGGTATGCGTATCCAGCTCACCGAATACACTAATGACCCATGGGCGAGCTAACCACAAGCCCAAACTCAGGCTCACCACTAAAGCGATAGTCAATTGATCAAAAAACCGGTGTAATCTCCAAGCTTCCTCGGGTCTATCGCCACCTAAAGCTCTGCCAATAAGCACGGTAGAGGCATTGGATAGGCCAACAAAAAGGGAGAAGAACAAGCTCTCAATGGGGACAATAACCCCCATAACCGCCAATGCGTCAGTACCCGCATAGCCGGTAAGCACGTGGTAGGTTGCATTCCCAACCCCCCAAATAATATGGTTGATCACCAAGGGCGTCGCAAATACTGCAAACTTTCGTAATTCGACGATATCAAGAGCCGCGATAAAATGTTTTTTTCGAAGTGCGAGATTGTGACTCCGGCTGTATAACCACAAACACATGGCACCAAGTTGCACCGCCCGGGCCACCAAAGTTGCCCACGCTGCACCCTCCACGCCCATGGCCGGAAACCCCCAATGACCAAAGATCAGCGCATAGTTCAAACCAATATTCATTAAGGCTGCAATAATTCCCATTACCAGTGGGGCACCGGTATTGCCGAGAGAGCGTAAGCCTGCCTCATAAACGATAATCAACTGGGTCAATATCAACACTGGTGCCGTTATCTGAAGGTATCGCGCGGTAAGAGCCGCCACTTCGGGATCGGGGTTGATCACCGCCACCCAGTAATCACTCAAAAACGCGAATGCTAGAGTAAACGGCACCATTACGCCGACTCCCACCATTAACGACAGGCCTACGGTTCGCTGACACGCAGCAACGTTATCGGCACCACTGTACTGAGCCACCAATATGCCGCAACCTGCACCTATTCCTGCCATAAGTACCAGCAACAAAAAATGTAACTTGGCCGCCAAACCCACCGCCGCAATGGATGTTGGCCCCAAACTTCCCACCATAAGCACGTCGGCCATACCTAAAAAAGATTGCAGCATCATTTGCGCCGCTACCGGTATTGCTAGCGTAGCAACACTGACCCAAAATACCCGAGATGCCATAATCCCAGCTGCCGCAGATTTGAAGGGCTGAAGAAGAGACTGAAGTTGTTGCTTAAACATAAGGCCTATTACCACTGCCACAGGAATATTCTCCAAACAAACGAAATGTTTAGAGCTATCGTTATAGGTATTTAACTTGCTCCAACACCCCCTCCCAAACATGAGCCGACTGCAAGCCTCAACCGCTGAAATACTTCAGGAGCTCTAGAGATGAGACACGAAGAATAAACCGTATGTATGGGCATTGAATGATGTATGGAACGTAACTATAGGAGCACAATACGAAAGCCGTCACTATACGGCTTGGCGGCTAAATTGACTATGTTTCATACTAGCAACGACATGTTATAAACTATCATTGCACTAGAACTTGTTCACACTAACATACTCAGCCCTGCCACCAATCATATTGATACCATCAAGGCGCAGCGAGTGATTCTGAGTTCCTTTATATGAGCGAGCGGTAACACTGAGAGCGAGAAACTGACGAATGGACCGAAGGCTTGTTCGCTAATCTTGGTTACTCAACGCACGGTTAATCGTTTAAACGAGGCTCTTCATGCTTCGGCTAAGTGCTTATAGCGAACATGAGCATATCGTTGGTGTGAACAGCCCCAAACAACAACCAAAATACTCGGCAACACAAACGAACAGGGCAGCCGTCATGAAAGCAACACTGTGGGAAGATCTATTGGAGCTTGGGCCAGAATGCTACGAACGCTTCCTGAATAATGAAAATGTGCCAGAACTCCGCTCTCTCGGAATACATGTAGCAGGTGTATCCCAGCTACAAGGTCGTTATTGGGTCGCAAGACGCAGCCCCAACTTCCACACGCTGTTATTTACGCTAGAAGGCCAAGGTAAATTATTTACCCCCGCCGGCGAGCACACGATTGAAGCCAATACCCTGACTTTACTACCGGTAGGAAAAGCCTTTCGCTTCACCCTCAACGCCCAGAACTGGTCAACTGCCTGGTTTTGTCTAGAGGACAGCCCTGCATGGGCCCACCTCAAAAAGCAGGCCAGTGAAGTACACTATTGCACCGCGAGTGCCGCCATCTACTATTTACTGTGCCAACTGTACTACGAAGCCGACGCTACCATGCGTGAATCCCCCACCCGTCAACTTCGCCAATACCTTCAACAAGCGCTAAGCGCCACGCCGCGCATCGGCAGCGATAGACACAATCCGCATCGTCGCCTACAGACTCTATTCAACGAGCTTCAACAGCAACTGCATGTTGACTGGTCTGTAGCAGACATGGCAGACAGAATTCACTACTCTGTCCCCCATTTACACCGACTATGTAAACACGTATATGGACAAAGCCCCCTTCAACGCTTAATCGCCTTGCGTATGGCGCGAGCGCAACAACTGTTAAGCGACAGTAATTGGTCTCTAGCCCAAATTGCCAGTACCCTTGGCTATCAGGATGTTTTCAATTTTTCTAATCGCTTTAAAAAAGTTGTGGGAATAGCACCATCGCAATACCGACAACAGCAAAAACAAACGAAATGAAGCCTGATACAATGATGAGCTTTATCCATTTCAATGAGTATCATTATGCAAATAGCAAAAGACTGTGTTGTTAGCTTTCACTACCATTTAAGCGAAGCCGGCGGAGAACAACTGGAATCCAATCATGACGCGCTGCCAATGGCCTACCTGCACGGACATAACAATATCCTAGCAGGCCTAGAAGACGCCTTTGTGGGCCACCAAGCTGGTGATAGCGTTAAGGTGAGTTTAACACCCGATCAAGCCTACGGCCCCCGCAAAGAAGAAGCCCAGCAAAAAGTACCCATTAAGCACCTAGCAGCTAAATATAAGCGCCTTATGCCGGGTATGGTAGTGAAACTCAATACCGAAAAAGGCGTGATAAATGCCAGCGTCATCAAACCTGGAAAGTTTATGGTTGAATTGGATATGAACCATCCCTTCGCAGGCAAAACGCTAGAGTTTAATGTGGAAATCAAGCAGGTTAGGGCAGCCAGCGAAGAGGAGATTGCGCACGGACACGCCCACGGCGAAGGTGGCCATCACCATTAACGCGTTTCAAACAAACGCTTAAGCGCTTGGCTACCTTGCTGTAATGTCGAGATCGCCAATGACAACTGCACTGAACCCTCAACTCCTGCACTGGAACTGTGCCGAGCTGAGCTACAGGTCCTAACACTGTGCAGCAGCACAGTCATTTGGGCGACCGAGCCGGGCCAAACACTGTCGTGGCTCGGCCGTGAAAGTCATTGATAGCAATAGCTCTAACCGGCACACCCAAGTCAATTAGTACCCGCTTCGCTCATCACATATAGTGAAGGCTAAACTAAAGCCAAATAAATAGGCTACACAACCACCACAGAATTATCTGCGCCACACACATTTGGCACATATTTGTCAGCTTCATAATCATTTTCCCAGCGTTCGCCATCAAGTACATAGCGATACTCATACTGCTGTCCTGTTGATAAATCTAAGGTTGTGGCATACGAACCATCTTTCTGCTTGCGCAGAGGCGTCTCACTGTAATCCCAGCCATTAAATTCGCCAGCCAAATAGATTTTTTTTGCGTTTTCAACAAGGGGTTCAGGTGCAATAAATTTTACTTTACACACAGGCTTAGACTTAAGATAACGCTTATCCAGACTCATACCAATCGACTCCGTGAATGAGTAAAAAAACAGGGCGGCCTCAAACAGTAATCCGCTACCCCAAAGAGATCATTTAAAAAATAAAAACTACAAATAGTGTAGTCGCTAAAAAAAAATCTGGAGCCATACAGGTCGCATCGTCAAAAAAAAATGCTATTGACAACATCTCAATCGAGGCTCTCATTCGTTGAGGCGCATTTAAAAATGCAATAAGCCGGCCAAGGTTTGAAGCTTCTCGGGCCGGCTTGTAGATCGCAGACTAAAAGTTATGTTACCGATGGTGAAAACGGCATTTTTTCAACTTGCCCGTGCTCTACCACCAACATTGTCGATTCGTCTACCGGCAGCCACACGCCCGGCAACTCTCCCAAAGGTTCAGAAACAACGGCACGCATATTGGGGGTTAAATCTCTGGCCTTGTGGTGGTTCGGGTAAAGCGCTTTAATCGTATCTGCGGACTCACTGTAAAAGAGTGAACGAGAATCCCCTTCAGAAGAATAACGGAAAGCATAAAGTTTTTCTCCATCGGTTATACCAAGCGTCATCTGAATGGGGAATTCCGTGCCATTTTGGCGCGCCAATTTCTCCACTAAACCAATAGCCTTCTCAACTGCCTGCTTAGGATCTTCACGCAAACCAAAAGTTAACGTCAAATAAAAGAGCACTTCAGAATCCGTGTTCCCCTCTAGATAATTAAAGTATTTAGGGGCAATGGCGGTGATCAGTTCACGACGAATTAAATGAAAATCTCTGATTAAGCCATTGTGTACAAACATCCAATTGGCATAACGGAAAGGGTGACAATTGGTATATTGCACCGGCGAGCCCGTTGAACGACGAATGTGGGCCATAAATAAATTGCTTTCAACATGATGACTCAATTCTTTTAAATTGCGATCACTCCACGCGGGTAACATCGACCGGTATACACCTGGCTCGTTATTGCGACCATACCAACCAACCCCCATGCCATCAGCGTTAGTGGGTTTTACTCCCAGTTTCGACGACATACTCTGATCTAACAACGAATTTTCTGGAGCCACTATTAGCGATTCCAATGCTATAGGGTCCCCCGAATATGAAATCCACCGACACATATATTCCTCCTCTGCTTATCTATTCAATCCAATGCAAAACGTCTTTCATTACTGACCAGCGTGGCTGATCCGCTTTGGGGTCCACCCCCAAAATCCAATATTGGTATAAACTTTCACGAAAACCATTGCCCTCTTTAAGGGTAAGCCAAGTATTCACATATTGAATAAAACCCGTTTCATTTAACGGTAGGGCCAACCCTGCTGGTACCCGGAAATTGACACCACTTGGAACCATCACCGTATAATTTGGGTAGAGCAATGTCCATGCTGAAGCAACCTCAACTGGGTAAACCATGGCATCAACATCTCCCACCTCACCACGAAAAAACTCTCTTGGCGAAAGAATTTCGACCACCCTTGGAGCGGCCAGCAAATTTTTAATGGGTTCTCGATAATAGTCTACTGCAGGCAAAGCAAGGCTTAGGTTTTGAATGTTCCGGATACTCTCTAGGCTGGCAAATTGGTCTCGATTTGCGTCTTGCACGACGATACCGAGAGTATGGCTAAAGTGGGAATCTGCAAATGACATCTGCAACGCCCGCTTCGGTAAAATTACCAGCCCTCCAACCAGCATATCCACGCTGCCATTATTTAACAACTCAGCCCCTTGCTCGCGTTGAATTTTGTGAATCTCCAATGTCACGTTCAGGTCACGCGCCAGCTCATGCATCAAATCAATATCAAAACCAATAACATGCCCCTGATCATTTCTAAACGCATAGGGTAGCTGGTCGCTAAAGTAACCAATGCGTAAACTCCCTCGCTGCAAGACCAAATCTAACCTCGATTGCGACAACTCACTGGCGCTTGCAGCTCGCAAGTCTGCCTTCGTCACCGATACGGGCAAGGTCATCAGAGTCATAGCTTCGAATGATTTATCACCAGAATAGTGGTAATCAATAACATTGCTTAACAGCAGCCCTAAACCAAATAACGCCGCAGCAGATACGCCCAAATGCACGCCTAAAGCGCTAAACAGCTTTTTCCATTGCAAACGATTCAATATCGCTGACGCCACTAACATACAAATAATAAAGCCATGTAAAGCCGCCATGGCGGTGGCAAAACGTGCAGTAATCACACTGCCTAAGAGATAAAGCTGAAATTGATCGGCCGGCAAACCGAAATAATCCAACAAAAAGGGGATCGCAACAGGCATACCACCAAAAGCAGAGAGTGTTCCCATGGCCACATAAGATGGATATTGAGCAGCACTGAGCGGCGCCCCTAAATACCAACCGGAAAAGAGAATAAACCCAAGCCCCATCAAAGTACCCACACTGGGAAAGCTGTATGCCGTAGGAGCCATGACATCCACAGCCGACATGGATTCCTCAGTATCCATGCCGTATTCCGTTAACAGCTGTTTACAGCGCTCCGCAATCATCGGTAAAACCACCAAAACAGTGCCCGTAGCAAATGCGGTAACCATGGCCTCCCCAGCGATTTTGTTGATATCGCGATAGCGAAATGGTGATGCCCAAGAGACAAACAGCGGCAGCGCCACAAACGTCATTAGCGCCCATACACCTAGATATCCCCATAGAAATATCTGCAACTTACCCAGCTCCGCTGTTTGTAGGGTACCCGCCGCCGATGCAGAAATAGCAAAAATCCCCAAGGGAGCCAGCTTTGCCACGTAGGAAGCCACATTCATCAGCGCATCACCTAAATTGCCAATGAGTTTGAGCGTTGCCTCCTTGTCTTTGACTCGAATAAATGCAGCCCCCAACAAAAGGCAAAACAGCACCACCGACGGCACCACCGCATTGGATAGAGAGAAGAAAATATTGGAGGGAATATAGAGCTGCAAAAAATCAAACTTTTGTGTCTCTTCTACCATGCTAGAACTGAAAAAACTGGCGGCTTCCCAGTTGGGGTATGCCAGAGGCAACATCAAATTGGTTAACATGGTCGCCAGCCATAAAAACAGTACCAACAGGCCCGCGCGAGTGCCAATCTTTGCTGCAGTTTCAGCCTTTAAACGCCCTAAGCCCCCAACAATCGAAACGAAAAGATACGGCAACACCGTCATTTGCAACAATCGCACGTAGGCGTTACCAATAAAACTCAGTTCTCCTGCAGGCTCACCGACAAAGATGCCAAAAGCAACTCCAAGCACCAAGCCCAAAATAACGCGTTGAAACGAACTTAAGGAGGAAAAAAATGAGAGCACGACATTATCCCTTGATGAAACTGCCCGCGAGTCAAAGCACCATTTCACGGTACGCCAAAACACAGAATCTGAAAACAGCACACTTTGGGGGAGTCAGACCGAAAAATACCTGCCTGTACTTACGTGACGCTCCCTGTGCGCGAAATGCGCCTATTCTAGTTGAGAATCACCGCCAATCCCACAAAATCTGTTCACTCACAGCCATTTGGAACTGAAAGACCACGCCCTAATACACCGCTACCGGTGAACGACTGATCACTTGTACCACATCCCCCAAGCCACAATGGTAACGACCCTCCTTAACTTCACGTTGAATTTCTTGCAGCAACTCAAAACTTAAGCCACTTAACTCCTCACGCAACTGCTGACCTGTCATCATCATGTCTGCAGAAGGTGGCCCTCCGGTACCGTTCAACAATTGTGCCGGCGTGTAAGCCTCCAGCAATAACACACCTCCAGAACGTAAAGCCCGAGCGACACGTCGATGCAAAGATGCCCTAACTGACGAGGCGAGATGACAAAATATAGAAACCACACCATCCCACTGCTGCTCCCCCAAATCAAAAGTGTCCAGATCGGCAACTTGGTAGTCAATACTCACACCATATTCGTCTGCCAGCTTGAGTGCTTTTTCCTTAGCCACCGCTGAAGTATCAATTGCACACACCTCATAACCCTGTTGCGCAAGAAATACCGCATTGCGCCCCTCACCTTCGGCAAGGCAGAGCACGCGTTTACCACTTAAACGAGCGTGATGCTCCCGTAAAAAATCATTCGGCTGCTTGCCATAGACATAATCGTCAACCGCGTACCGTTCATCCCACATCAACTACCTCCACAGGTATTTTTCAAAAACCCTATATTGAAGCTATGAGCCAACTAACTCCACCCACAACGATCATGATCGGCCATTACCACAAAGTCCCAACGGGCCTGCTACAATACCCACCATTAATGATCAACGCTAGCCCATAAGAAGCCTCGTCTGCCGGAGAAAACTATGCACTCATCCCGCACCCAAATGTCGCCAGAAGGACCCGAAGTCTCACGTTTTATCGCGGGTTTCTGGCGCCTAAATTCTTGGCAAATGCGCGCCCAAGCCTTACTCACCTTTATCGAGCAATACCGAGACCTTGGTATTACCACCATAGACCATGCCATGGTATATCGTAGCGAAAGCCCCTTTGGCGATGCTTTAGCCTTACAGCCTAGCTTGCGAGAACAGCTGGAAATCGTCAGCAAGTGCGGCATTAAACCGGCGGGTTTTGGCGAACTTGGTGCAAAGTCCGTAAACCACTACGACAGTAGCAAAGAGGCGATTATCACCTCAGTAGAGGCCTCATTGAAAAATCTACGCACCGATTACCTCGATGTATTACTTATCCATCGACCCGATTATCTAATGGATCCAGAAGCCGTTGCCAGCGCCTTCCAGGATCTCCGTGCTTCGGGCAAGGTACGCTATTTCGGGGTCTCCAACTTTAGCGTCAATCAGTTTGAACTGCTCCAGCAATATGTGAAAAGCTTTGCCCCCGAGGGCCTCGTTACCAATCAGGTAGAGCTTTCCCCGTACCACCTTCAGGCACTGGATTCCGGTCAACTTGAACAGTGTCTTCGCCATCGCGTAAGCCCCATGCTTTGGTCCTGTTTGGCGGGCGGACGGTTGCTCAACCCTGAAAGCAACAAAGGCCAGCTGATAAAAAAAGCACTGCAACTTGTTGCGGAAGAACTTGGGATCGAGGACATCGAACCGGTCATTTATGCATGGGTACTGACGCTCCCCTGCAATGCACTTCCACTGCTCGGTACCAGTAAAATTGATCGCGTAAAAACCGCCCTGCAAGCCGACGCGCTGACCTTAGATCGTGAGCAATGGTACCGAATTTGGGAAGCCTCCACTGGCCACTCGGTACCGTAAATGCCTTCTTCACCTAATGCGTCAACACCGCTCGAAATATTGCGGCACACCTTCGGATACGACAGTTTTCGCCAACCACAACAACACATTATTGACTGTTTGTGCAGGGGCCGCGATGCCTTGGTAATAATGCCTACTGGTGGAGGAAAATCGCTTTGCTATCAAATACCCGCACTCAACTTAAACGGCGTGGGTGTTGTCGTATCACCGCTCATTGCGCTAATGGAAGACCAAGTCAGCGCGCTGCGCGAACTCGGGGTAAAAGCGGGCTTTCTCAACTCAACTCTGGACCGGGAAAGCACCAAACAGATCGAAAATGCCGTGCGCTACGGTGAGTTAGACTTAGTATACATCGCACCAGAGAGATTGATTCAGGACCGCACTCTCGCGCTACTAAAAGAGTCTCCCGTTGCATTGTTCGCCATCGACGAAGCCCACTGCGTCGCACAATGGGGCCACGATTTTCGCGCTGACTACTTAAAACTCAATGTACTCCACGAAGTCTTTCCATCGGTGCCTCGTGTGGCACTTACCGCCACCGCCGACGAACGCACCCGCGAAGAAATTGTAGCGCGACTAAACCTTCAAAATGCCGAGCAATTCATCAGCGGCTTTGACCGCCCCAATATTCATTACCGGATTCAACAAAAAAATAAACCCCGTGATCAGCTTCTGCGGTTTTTACGCAATGAACAACAAGGTAACGTGGGTATTATCTATTGTCTATCGCGAAAAAAGGTCGAGCAAACCGCCGAGTGGCTGGTACAGCAAGGCTATGACGCCCTTCCATACCACGCCGGTATGAGTGCCGAAAACCGGCAGAAAAATCAAACTCGGTTTTTACGTGAAGACAATATTATTGTCGTAGCAACCATCGCCTTTGGCATGGGCATCGATAAGCCCGATGTTCGCTTTGTTGTTCACCTCGACATGCCCAAAAGTATCGAGGCCTATTATCAAGAAACCGGCAGGGCCGGACGTGACGGAGACTCTTCTACGGCCTTGCTACTTTATGGTTTAGAAGACATTGTCAAACTACGCCAAATGATGGAATCATCAGAAGGAAATGCCCAATTCAAACGGCATGAACAACAACGCTTGAACGCCATGCTCGGCCTATGTGAAATAACCAGTTGCCGCCGCCAAGTGCTACTTCGCTACTTTGGTGACGAGCTACCGAACCCTTGCGGGAACTGCGATAATTGTCAACACCCACCTGACACATGGAACGCCACTGAGGCTGTGCAAATGGCCTTAAGCTGCGTGTACCGCAGCGGTCAGCGTTTTGGAGCAGGGCAACTCATCGACATCCTTCGTGGCGCCGATACCGAAAAAATTCGCCAGTTTCAACACCAGCAATTATCCACATACGGCATTGGCAATACATTATCCGTCAATGAGTGGCGCTCTATCTTCCGTCAATTAATTGCCAGCGGCCTACTGGGTGTCGACCACGAAGGTTATGGCTCTCTGCGCTTAAGCGAAGAATGCCGGCCTATATTAAGAGGCGAGCAAGAGCTATTTTTACGCAAAGACAAGGACATTAAAAAGGCTAGCCCCGTGCGCAAGCGTGCACTGGATATCGCCGATGAAGACATGCCTCTTTGGAACGCCCTGCGTCAATGCCGAAAAGCGCTTGCAGATGAGCACGGTGTTCCGCCGTATGTAATTTTTCATGATGCCACCCTTAAAGAAATGCTAGAGAAGCAACCACTCACCGATTACGAGTTACTGGACATTTCCGGTGTAGGCGACCGAAAATTAGCCCAGTTTGGAGAAGCATTTCTAGAGGTGTTGCGTGAATTTGAATACCATAGACAGGCTTAGCCGCTGGCAACAGGTACCTCAACACTGCAACAGTAAGGTCCCACGCTCCATCGCTCAATGACCCGCGCGAGGTGGGTGTTGAAGCCTATAGAAAAACAAAGCAAGATCGTTGCCCGTCCCGCAACGGCTTAAAGACCACTACAAAGAATCAATGACCGCTCCACTTTTCAATAGTGTATCGCTCTACTCAAAGGCGTAACGGCCATTAACCACCTCCACATTTGGGGGTCGCTTATGATCTTCAAAATAGTCATAACCTTTCTTCAGGTTACCCCAAAAGCCATACCATTGATGCCCCCTCATTGACGCGAGCTTTTGATCAGTAAGTCGAAAAGGAAATACGTGAACACGAAAAAACGCTTGGCCGTTTCTCAAGGCGGCATCTGCCATTGCGTAAATTTCGTTAATGCCTGCATCGGTCATGGCGTAGCAACCAATCGACACACAGTCACCGTGAATCATTAACGCACTGCCCGTTCGCTTATGATAGCGGTCATACGCATTGGGGTAACCCAGATTAAACGACAGATGAAAGCGGCTCCAAGGGTTCATATTGGCAGCACCAACAAAATAAAAACCTTCCGGGCTCTGACCATCTCCCTGTCGCTGTTTTGGACCGAGGCGCCCAGAGAAGTAGCATATTCTATAGGTCTTATACAGTGAAAATACTTGTGCTGCCTGTTCAGGGGCTTGGCTTTCAACCCAAAGCTCTAGCTCCGCAGTCTGTTTAAAGACGCGAATATAGATCGGCGCTCCGAAAGCCAAGCCCTTTGCCGCCAACTCAGACCGAAGCGCGGGCTCTACATGAGCAATCGCATTCAGTGAGCGACGACTACTGGGAACCTCGGCCGCAACAACGGCAAAGCTTACGCTTAAAAGTCTAACCAATAATAGACACAATAGAATATGTACAAAAGACCCAAGAAGAGCCCCACGGAACACTCGGGGCCCAATGAGACGCTCTCGTGTCACAACTACGCGCACTAACTCAACTGAAAACCCGGAGTAGACTGAGAAATGGCTATCTCCTCATCATTCATATCGATACCTACATCAGCGAATAATGGCGTTGATAAATAGCGTTCTCCGGTATCCGGGAGCATGCACAATATATTGCTGCCAGCAGAAGCTGTTTTCGCTACTTCCAAGGCTGCCGCAAAAGTACCTCCAGCAGAAATACCGACAAAAATACCTTCTTGCTGAGCCAATTGCTTCGAGCAATTGATGGCCTGCTCGCCACTCACGGGAATGTTCTCATCGAAATAGCGCTCGTTAATCACATCCTCAACCAGCTTCGGAATAAAATCGGGTGTCCACCCTTGAATAGGATGAGGCGTAAAACTGGGATGAGAACCCGCAGGGGAGCCGTCCGAGTGACGTTGCTGCGGCACTCCACTGGCCACTTCAGCAGCACTGACAGGCTCCGTTAACACGATTTTAGTATTAGGGCTTTCAGCCCTCAAAACACGTGCCACACCTTTGAGCGTCCCTCCCGTACCTGTACCCGTCACCCAGTAATCTAATGAAATATCACTAAAGGCCTCAACAATTTCACGCGCTGTGGTACGTGAGTGCATATCTGGATTGGCTTCATTTTCAAACTGCCGGGTCAAAAACCAGCCATTTTTTTCAGCCAACTCTTTGGCTTTGTTGACCATACCAGTGCCTTTCTCAGCCGCCGGTGTGAGCACAACTTTGGCGCCAAGAAAACGCATTAACTGGCGTCGTTCTACGCTGAAGCTGGCCGCCATGGTAATCACCAAAGGATAGCCTTTTTGCGCACACACCATGGCCAAACCAATTCCCGTGTTACCACTGGTGGCCTCAACAACTGTTTGCCCTGGTTTTAAGTCACCTGACTTTTCAGCGGCTTCAATAATACCGAGCGCCAAGCGATCTTTTATCGAGCTCATGGGGTTAAAGCATTCCGCTTTAACAAATAAATTTACCCCCTCTGGAGCCAACTTATTGATACGTATAACCGGAGTATTACCGATAGTACTCAGAATATTGTCGTGACGTTTCACTGTTGAGGCCTCCCTTTGTTTACATTTTAAATTCAATACGCAAATTAATCGCGCTGAAATCGTAATTATCCGCAGCGATCATGTTCATATATTCAAGGTTAAAAAATAACGAGCCCTCTGGAGAAAAACCAATACCCGCGCCATAGGACGTACCAGAGCCTTCACCATCAACCAAAATATTGGTATCCTCAGCGCTGATTTCCACATCCGCCCCCGCATAACCGAGTAAACCATAAACCTGAAAACGGTCCATTTGGTACTGCGGCCTCAGGTACAAGCCATAGTAGTTTTTAAGCTTGGTGGTAAATTCAGGTTTTAACACACTAATGGGTACCGCTTTCTTATCATCTGATACACCTAAACCTAAGCGTGCATCAAAACCCAAGAATTCGTTGAACATCATACCCCCGGCAATATCCAGCGCCCCCATACCAAATTCCGTACTGCTACCCTCCACCAATTCGGCATCGATGGTCGCCATGGAATAACCGCCACCAAAAAATACCCCACTTGAACCTGCAGCACACAATGGGCTGGCCAGCGATGCCGCCGCAGCGATGGTGACGGCCATTAATCTTTGCTTATTCATGATAATCTCCTGAATGCTCACAGCCAGAACAGCCTGAGCCTAATGTCTAATAATTATTGTGCTTTCAGCCTATTCACGGCCCCAAAACTTTACACCATCCCTAGTGCTACTCGCTCTCTACTGGCGCCCATAAAGTTTGACATTGTAGCCGGATGCTAACGGGCTCCACAACAGGCCCCTACCCTAGGGGCTCAGAGACAATATCTCGAAAGCGCTATCATCGCTCACCCGCCGGCGCTATAATGCGCGCCTTTTAACCAAGCCGGCAAACCTGCCCTGCATTTTAGAGGCTCCTCCCTGTGATAGAGAACCTGCGCAATATCGCCATTATTGCCCACGTTGACCATGGTA
>Ga0065722_100679_pt1 | contig 37784 bp, 29 predicted proteins | sample BansetMetagenome_FD_59109 | JGI IMG/M metagenome (GOLD analysis project Ga0065722, IMG submission 59109) | Bankia setacea gill microbial communities from Puget Sound, Washington, USA - Caecum Enriched | ecosystem: Host-associated > Mollusca > Digestive system > Ceca | place: United States... | reverse complement strand
TGGACCCAACCAAAACTTATCAGACTGGCGGCTTGCAGGATCTTGGTTTCACGCCCTATGGTACCGCCCTCGTTATTGGTGGCGACACTGAAGGTTCGTTAGTCGATGTGCTGTCATTGAAGGGGCAACAGTCGCTGTCTTCGGTGCAGGAAATGTTTCGATGGAATGCCAAGAAAGAACGACTAGAGTTGTCCATTAGTTCAGAATTTCGAGGTAATAGTGCGGAATATCAACGCTACTCTTTTGACACCACGGCGCTTGATGATATGCAAAGTAACTACCTCAACTATTACGCCAAAATGTATCCGAATATACACTTTCTTAAACCTATAGCGATTCGAGACGATAAGCTGCAAAACCGCTTTTTCGTTGAAGAGCATTACTATATTGACGACCCTTTTAAAGTAGAGAATGGGCTTCACCAGCTTGGCTTTTATGCGGGAACAATCGCGAGTCATCTACGCAAGCCGAAACATATCCGACGGGAGTCTCCTGCTTATATTGGTGGGGTGCAGAACCTGCAGCATTCCATAGTGGTCGATTTTGGTGGCGATGTAGGTTTGGATATTGATTCCACTCCCTATCGCTATAGTTCCAGCTTGGTCGACTACCAATCACATAACGACTATTTTGATGGCCGCTATGTTTTTAACGTTTCGGCAAAAATTAAGTCGTCCACGGTTTCGGTTGCAGAGCTACCGGAATTTCTAGAATTCATGGATACCATGGGGGACGATTTAGATTTTACCTTATCGTTTATTTATCCCTATGTGGGCAGCGACGGCAAAAAGCAGCTGTTGCGAAGTATTGGGGGAATGAAAAATGATTAAAAATCGTGTTGACTGTCATAGTTAAGCACTCGCTGCTTTTCATCTCTCTTAGTTTCGCTTTTGATCCGGTCTTGGCGGCGTCTGGTTATAGCAACCTACGGCCATCGGCAAAGTTTAAAGTTGTAACCGAAAGCCCAGAATTAAAAGGCTTTGCGCGTTCGCTTGCCCATTATGTTAATGCCGGCTACGCCGATTATGTGGTGGATAAAATTGATAGCGCTCAAGTACGGGCGCGTGTTGAAGCAAAAATGGATAGCATCTATCCAACCTCGTCGCTAGATCTACATGTGCGTCAATCGCGAGCTGAAACGGTAAAAATCATTGGCGTTCAGCTGGCTTCTCAGTACGAACGGATGTTGTCATCCTATGGCGAGTGGCGTTACCTGCATACCCGCAAATATAAAGGCCGCACCTTTTTGCTTTACGGTTTAACTCTAGGTGAAAGCTCCGACTACTTGGAGGTGGAGGTTGACCTAAGCAGTGCCGATACGAAAATAGTCGATTGGTATATGTATGGAACAGAAGTTTGGTTAACCGATATTTTTGGTGAAACGGCCGGCTTGGTTTTAAAGGCTAGCGTGGAGAAAGATAGTAGCGCCCTAGCGGGCTTGGCGATGGTCGGTAAAGGTTATCAACAGGTGTTGGCAATCTATGATGCGCTACCCGAAACCTTAAGGCGCAACCCGCTGTATCGCAGTATATTTGTGAAATCCGCTATCACAACGAATGTGGATGCATTCCCCGAGGTGATGCAGCGAGTTTTACCTTATGTGCAATCCGATGAACTCATTTGGTTGCGGCTGAGTTATCACTTCATCCTTGATGACCGCGACAATAGTTTAAAGTACCTGCAGAAAATGAGCGCTATCATCGGCGGTGACTATGAGCTGGCTGCGCTAGAGGCTAGTAACTATTTGGCGCGAGGAGATTTTCGCAAGTTTCAGCGTACGTTGGTCGACGCGGTGAAACGCTACGGCGACGATGAGATGGTTTACTACGCGGCGCTTACCCTGTTGGTCGCGGCGAACAAAATGNCTGAGGCTACCGAGGTGTTGAGTGTGTTAGATCGCGANTTTAACCGCGAGTTGGCGCGAGACGCGCTTGCGGCTCAGCCTGAGCTNGCGGCCTTGGTCGATTCGCCAGCCTATCGCGAATGGCTAGNGAGCCGAAACGGCAGCTAGTGAGGCGCGCGCTCTGCGGCGTNGCTAACTTGGCGATATCTCGGCCAATAGCTCGCCGCCCATCTTTACTAAACCTCCCATTACCCCGCTCTAGCTCGGCAGCCTAAAGCAAAGGGCTGCAGGCGATATTTGTGCTAATATGCGCACGAAATCAACATCATCCCCTTTGATAGTCGTGGAACTGCTCTGATGTACTGCCCCTTCTGTAACGAAACTGATACTAAGGTTATTGATTCTCGCTTGGTCGCCGACGGCGGTCAGGTTCGTCGTCGGCGCGAGTGCTTGTCTTGTCATGAGCGTTTTACCACCTTCGAAGCCGCTGAATTATTGATGCCAAAAGTGATTAAGCAAGACGGTACACGGGAGCCGTTCGATGAGCAAAAACTGCGTAACGGATTGCAGCGCGCTTTAGAAAAACGGCCGGTAAGTGTTGAGTCGATTGAGTCGTCGCTGAATAGTGTACGTCACTATCTACAGGCGTTGGGCGAGCGCGAGGTTAAGTCGCTGGTTATCGGTGAGCGGGTAATGGAAGAGCTGCGCAATCTGGATCAGGTTGCCTATGTTCGCTTTGCTTCGGTCTATCGCAGCTTCCAGGACCTAAGCGAATTCCAGCAAGAAATCGACCGCCTACAAAAAAAACCTGAAGTAAAGTCTAAAGAGCCCTAAGCGCTAATGTCCTTGTCTGATCGTCAACATATGACGCGAGCGCTCGAATTGGCGGCCCGCGGTCTCAATACCACTTCACCTAACCCGCGTGTCGGCTGCGTTATTGTTGCCGCCGATGGTCGGCTTCTCGGCGAGGGCTGGCATCAGCGGGCTGGCGAAGCTCACGCTGAAGTGAATGCGCTAGATGCGATTGTCGGNTCGGACTCTGCAAGTGGCGCCACCGCTTACGTTACCCTCGAACCTTGCTCCCACCAGGGACGAACAGGCCCTTGCGCCGTGGCATTGGTTGCCGCCGGAGTAGCTCGAGTTGTCTACGCTATGGAAGACCCTAACCCTGCAGTTGCTGGGCGCGGTTTGGAGATTCTTCGCGACGCTGGAATTCAGGTCGACGGCCCGTTGATGGAAGAGGAAGCGCGCAACCTGAACCCGGGTTTTATTAAGCGCATGCAAACCGGTATGCCGATGGTGCGCTGTAAGTTGGCGATGAGTATGGACGGTCGCACCGCGATGGAAAGCGGCGAAAGCAAGTGGATTACCGGCCCATCGGCACGTCAGGACGTACAGCGTCTACGTGCGCGCAGTTGTGCCATTATTACCGGCGTAGATTCGGTTTTGCTGGATGACCCGCTGCTGACAGTGCGTTTGCCGGATAGTGAGCGCCAGCCGTTGCGAGTTATCGTTGATACCCACCTCAGGGTGAAGCCGAGCGCCGAGATCTTTACCCAAGAGGGACGCACAATTGTTGCTACCTGCGCTAAAGATAGAATCGCGGCTAGCGGTTTTGAGTGCTGGCTGCTACCCGAAAAAGACGGCCGCGTAGATCTGCATGAACTCTTAAAGCGCTTGGCTGCAGAGGGTTGTAACGAGATTCTTTTGGAGACCGGCGCAACGCTCGCTGGTGCCTTTGTGCGCAAGGGCTTCGTTGATGAGTTTTGGGTGTATATGGCGGCTAAATTTATGGGGAGTGCCGCGCGACCTTTATTGGGCTTCCCGATAGATACTATGGGGGCCGCGTTAGAGCTTAGTATTCAGGACGTACGCGCAGTTGGTCCCGATTGGCGAATTATTTCAATTCCCGATCCCGAGGCGTAGCAGTACTTGTTTGGCTCGAATCCGGTGAGCCCGCAGCAGCTGGATTGAGGCACAAATGCTCCGCAAAACACACACATTGTGCATTCTATTATTATCAATAATCGGTAGTTTATGTTTACAGGAATAATCGAAACCATAGGTGAGATCGTATCGCTTGAACGGCGCGGTGGCGATCTGCGCCTCGAAGTCTTGGCGCCTGCGCTGGATTGGTCCGATGTTGCCCTCGGTGATTCAATCGCCACCAATGGTGTGTGCTTAACCGCTGTGAAGCTAACCGGCCAGAGCTTTGTCGCCGATGTTTCGGTCGAAACCCTCAACTTCAGTACTATTAAGTATTGGAGCCTTGGTGCAAAGGTCAATCTTGAGAAGGCGCTTACCCCGCAGACGCGTCTGGGTGGGCATCTTGTCAGCGGTCATGTCGATGGTGTCGGCGAGGTAGTAAAACGCTATACAGATGCTCGTTCAGAGCGTTTTACCCTCAGAGCGCCAAAAGAGCTAGCTAAATATATTGCCCATAAAGGCTCCATTACGATTGATGGCACTAGCCTTACCGTTAACGCCGTAAATGGCGATCAGTTTGAATTAAATATTGTGCCGCACACATTGGTAAAAACGGTGATTGGCAGTTATGGTTCAGGTACTAAAGTTAACCTAGAGGTCGACGTGATTGCTCGTTACCTAGAGCGGTTATTGCTGGGTGACAAGGCCGCCGAGGCCAATGGCGCGGCGCTAACTGAAGCCTTTTTAGCGGATAACGGCTACCTCAAATAGCACTTGCCACACTCTAAACTCAGATACGAGTCGTAAAACAGTATGGAATTGAATACAACAGAAGAGCTCATTGACGATATTCGTCAGGGTAAAATGATTATCTTGATGGACGACGAAGATCGTGAAAATGAAGGTGATTTAATTATCGCGGCCGATCAGGTGCGCGCCGAAGATATCAACTTTATGGCTCGCAACGCCCGCGGGTTAATTTGCCTTACGCTTACCGAAGCGCGCTGTCGCCAGCTCGATTTGCCTTTAATGGTGCGCGACAACCGCGCCGCTCACGCCACTAACTTTACCGTTTCTATTGAGGCCGCCGACGGCGTGACCACAGGCATATCGGCAGCCGACCGTGCTCGTACTGTACGTGCGGCTGTAGCGCGCGAGGCCAAGCCAAAAGATATCGTCCAGCCTGGCCACATATTTCCGCTGATGTCCCAAGCGGGCGGTGTGCTTAGTCGGGCAGGGCATACCGAGGCCGGTTGCGACCTGTCTAGGCTTGCAGGGCTAGAGCCCGCAGCCGTAATAGTGGAAATTATGAATGAAGACGGTACCATGGCGCGGCGCCCCGATCTGGAGACCTTTGCCAAGGAATTCGATCTTAAAATAGGTACTATTTCCGATTTAATTCAATACCGCACGATCAACGAGAAAACCGTTAGCTGTATCAACGAGCGTACCGTCGTCACCGATTTTGGCGAATTTACCTTAAAGACCTATCGTGACTCGGCTCGAGAAGAACTGCATTTCGCCATGATAAAAGGCGATGTTGCAGGGTCGGAACCGGTATTGGTGCGAGTGCATGTGGGCAGCACTGCGCGCGATGTGCTCACCCTGCGTCGCGACGTTAGCGATGCCGACCGATCTTGGCACTTTCATGCGGCCTTAAAAAAGGTTGCCGATGAAGGCCGAGGCGTGGTGGTGTTGATTTGCCATAGCGAAACGACCGAGGAAATTGAAGAAAGTATCGATTGGTTGCTGTCAGGCAAACCTGTTCGCCCAAAGCGAGATGTTGGCTATAAGCAGGTAGGTACCGGCTCGCAGATACTTCAGGATCTCGGCGTTCAAAAGATGCGTTTAATGAGCGCGCCACTGAAATTTAAAGCACTTTCGGGGTTTAACCTCGAAGTTGTTGAGTATGTAAACGCGTAACAGATTAATTAAAAAGACGAGTAGGACGGCAAATGACTATCAAAGTAATTGAAGGTAATTTTAAAACGGTAAGCGGAAAATATGCGCTTTTGGTAAGCCGCTGGAATAGCTTTGTCGTGGAGCACCTTAAAGACGGTGCAATCGATACTTTGCGTCGCCATGGTGTTGAAGACAAAGATATCGAAATCGTTTACGCCCCAGGCGCGTTTGAGTTTCCTCTGGCGGCACAAAAAATTGCTAGTACTGGTCGCTACGACGCCATCATCGCGCTCGGAGCNGTNATTCGTGGCGGCACACCGCATTTCGATTACGTGGCTGGAGAATGTACTAAAGGTTTGGCTCAGGTATCACTGAACTCTGGTTTGCCGATTACCTTTGGTGTTTTAACCGTGGACTCCATCGAACAAGCGATTGAACGCTCCGGTACCAAAGCGGGTAACAAAGGCTCTGAAGCCGCCGCTACCGCATTGGAAATGGTGTCGTTGTTTAACAATCTTTAAGTTGAAGATTAACTGCGCACGCCGGTCTTTTGAGCTGGTGTGCGCTTTTGTTTTTTTATAGGTAATGAATCAGATGAAAGTCTCCGCCGCCACTCGCAGTCGCGCCCGTCACTTTGCTATGCAAGCCATTTATCAGTGGCAGATTAGTAGCAACCCTATTAATTTGATTGAGGCCGAGTATCACGCCGACAACGATATGTCGAAAGTGGATACCGAGTACTTTCACGAATTGTTTCACGGTGTTGCCAGCAGTAAGAGTGAATTAGATGAGCAATTCACTCGCTATTTAAAGGGCATGACTTTGGAGCAGTTAGACCCGGTTACTCTGGCGTTGCTGCGTCTTTCGACTTACGAATTTAAAAATCGTATCGATGTCCCCTACCGCGTAGTTATAAACGAATCGGTTAACCTAGCCAAAAAATTTGGCGCCGAAGATAGCCATAAGTTTGTCAATGGCGTTCTCGACCGAGTGGCTGGCGATCTGCGTAGCGCGGAAGTTTCGGCTAAGCGAAGGTCCTAGTATTTAATCCTCAGCTCGCAATATTAGTTGTGGGCTTAACATCGCGTTACTCAATGAACGAATTCGCTCTAATTAAGCGCTATTTTCAAGATGCTCAAACTGCCTCGCAGGTGGTGCTGGGTATCGGTGATGACTGTGCTTTGCTGGATATCCCAGGCCATCATCATTTGGCGGTTTCGGTGGATAGTTTAGTTGAGGGGGTACACTTTCCGAAGACTTATGCGCCGGAGAAAATTGCAACGCGTGCCTTTGCTGTTGCCCTGAGTGATTTGGCGGCAATGGGTGCTAAGCCTCTAGGGTTTACCTTGTCGCTAACCCTGCCAGAGGCTCTCGTTAGCGACGCGTGGTTGGCGCCATTTGCCAGCGGCTTGCTTCAGGTGGCGGCTCAGTACCGCTGCCCGCTTATTGGTGGTGATACCACTCGCGGCCCGCTTACGGTCGGCGTTCAGGTTTTAGGTGCTGTCGAGCAGGGTAGAGCTCTAACACGCAGCGGTGCTGAAGCCGGTGATCAGGTTTTTGTTACTGGCCCGCTTGGCGACGGTGCCGCAGCTCTCGCGGTGTTGATGGGTGAGCTAACCTTGCCAGCTGAACAAAGTGCCTATTTAGAGCGACGCTTTAGTCAGCCTCAAGCGCGAATAGCGGCTGGCAGGGCATTGCTAGGAATAGCATCCAGCGCGATAGATATTAGTGACGGCCTGCTCGCAGACTTGGGTCATATATGTGATGCCAGTGGCGTGGGGGCTCGTTTAGAGTTAAGTGGTATACCCTACAGCCGAGGCTTGCAGTCTTATGTCCGCCCGCAGCAATTGTTGCAGTGGGCGCTCAGCGGTGGCGATGATTATCAGCTGTGTTTTACCCTGCCACCCGAGCAGCGTCCAGCACTTGATCGTCTTTGCGCCAATGGGCAGTTGGAAGCCCATTGTATCGGTGAGATGGTTCTACATAGCGGTATCGATTGCCGTCTTAATGGTGCGGTTTACCAGCCAGAAGCTACAGGATATTCACATTTTGATTGATGATACCTCAACGCCGCAAAGTTCGCCGGCTATCGGCCCCAACCCGCGGTTTTCCGATCTATTAAGGGATTTTAAGCTATTGCTGGCGTTTGGCTTTGGCTCCGGCCTGTCGCCGATCGTCCCAGGCACTATGGGTACGCTTAGTGCGGTCCCCTTTATGTTGGCTTTGTTGCTGTTGCCTTTGCCCNCCTATTTACTTTGCTTATTGGTAGCCTCGGTATTCGGAGTCTATCTTTGTGGGTACGCCTCCAAACGTTTGGGGGTGCATGATCACAAAGGTATTGTTTGGGACGAATATGTTGGCCTGTGGATTACCTTTATCGCCGTACCGGTCAGTTGGCAGACTCTGCTGGCGGGCTTTGTGCTGTTTCGGTTTTTCGATATGGTCAAACCTTGGCCCATCTCGATTGCGGACCGAAAGATTCACGGTGGCCTAGGCATCATGCTGGATGATATTCTGGCCGGTAGCGCCGCTTGGGCGTTAATGCAGCTAGCTATGTGGTACCAGCTGATTTAGTTGAGGAGTGGTTATGGTCGTTGATCTAACTCGCGAATTTGCAAGGATTGTAAAAAGGCTAAAGGTTTCGGTATGTCTGATGTGTAGTGCATTTGTTTTGCGCAGCGCGTTCGTTTTGTTACGCACCGTCTTGCTTGTGTTGACCGTACTTTGCTCGACTTCGGCACTAGCACAGCAAGTAGAAGTGCGGCTGTTATTCAAAGGAAGTGCTGTTCTAGAGATCGATGGCAAGCACCGCACCGTAAAAGAGGGTAAAACAACGCCTGAAGGTGTCACCCTTGTCGAAGCCACGAGCAAATATGTAGTAGTCGATATTAACGGTAAGCGAGAAAAATTAGTGCTCTCCCGTCGCGTTGGTGGCACTTATAAAGATGCGGGTAAATCTACCGTGCGCATTGCTAGCTCTGCTTATGGCCACTACGTGACTGGCGGCCAGATAAACCGTAGGTCGGTGCAGTTTATGGTGGATACCGGCGCAACCAGTATTTCCCTAAGCTCGGTTGCTGCAGAACGTATCGGCCTTAGCTATAGCAATGGCGAACAGATGCGGGTTGGTACAGCTAATGGCAATGTGACGGGTTATCGCGTGCTATTAAGTAGTGTTAGCGTCGGCTCAATATCTCTAACCAATATTGAAGCTATCGTTATCGAGGGCGAATTTCCTGAAGACGTGCTCTTGGGGAACAGTTTTTTAAGCCGGGTCGAAATGAAAGTCGACCAAGGTGTTTTGGTTTTACAGGCAAAATATTAAAGCGGAACTCAGTTCTAAGCTGAGCCGATATGTAAGGAAAATTGAGTGGCAGTAACCTACGTTGAATCATCCAAGCTTCCCACCGCGATGGGAATGTTTGAAATGCACGGGTTTGCGGACGACGACTCGGACAAAGAACATGTTGTGCTAACAATGGGCGATTATCGTCACGCCGATGTGTTGTTAGTTCGTATCCATTCGGAATGTTTAACGGGCGACGCCTTATTCTCACTGCGTTGCGACTGTGGCGCACAGTTACAGGCGGCCATGCATCGCATTGCGGTTGAAGGTCGCGGTGCTATTTTTTATTTGCGGCAAGAAGGGCGCGGTATTGGCTTACTGAATAAAATTCGCGCTTACCGCCTGCAGGACAAAGGTGCCGATACCGTTGAGGCCAATGAGCAGTTGGGGTTCGGTGCCGATATGCGCGACTACTCAATCTTGAAGCCGATGTTTGCGCAGCTGGGTATCAGCAAGGTTAAGCTGTTAACCAACAATCCGCGCAAAGTTAAGGCCTTAGTTGATTTGGGGATTGATGTGGTTGAACGCATTGCCCACGAAACCGGTCGCAACCCCCACAACGCACACTACCTCGCTACCAAGAAGGGTAAGCTTGGACATTTACTGGTTGAGGGCGACGACGATGCTGCTGGCGCTTAGCGACATCTTATAGCGATCGCTTAGCTCGCCGACTATTTCATTATCTATCTACAATCCATCTTTAGGCGTAACGGTTTTTTACGTCTTTACGACTGGTTTGAAGCCGAGCGCCCTAGAGGTTCGGCTGCTGCAATCTCACCTGTTGGCATCTTTACTTCTGAGTAGTAATCAATTTTAAAATTCGTCATTGTCAGTTCAATTTGCTCCGTTTCAAACCCCAGCAGCATCAGCGCTTCTCGAGCGATTTCTGTGCTAGCTTCGAATGTTTCCGATACGGTGAACTGAGCCCCGCTGGCTCGCAAAACGCGACAGAGATCGCGATTGTGTGCGCGCGCAAAAATAGGAACGTGCGGGAAGTTACTGTGAAGAGCGTGCACAACTTTTTCGGCGCCTTCTAAATTGTCGATTGCGACTATCGCAAGGGGGGCCGAACCGGCGCCTGCTGCACGTAATACCTCGGGTTTTTGCGCTTCACCAAAATAGACGGGGTGGCCGCTCGCTCGGGCGGCGTTGACCTCCGCGATTTTGTTGTCGATAGCAATGTAGGGAACATTCATACGCTCGAATAGCTCACCAATACGTCTTCCCATACGGCCGTAGCCCGCGATGAGAATGGGCGATTTCGCTCGGGTTTCGGCATCAATTTCGGCGGCATCACCACCGTCTAGGACAAGACGCTCAGAGGCGAGTGCGCGTCTCGCTAACAAGTTGAGCAGCGGCGTTACCAGCATACTTAGTAGAACGACGACGAGTAATTTTTGAAATAATGCCGGTTCCAATAGTGATTTCTGGAAGGCAACGGCAAACAATACAAGGGCGAATTCGCCACTTTGAGCAAGCAAGTAGGCCAATGCCTGTGCGGGGCTGCTGGCGATTTTAAACAACCTCGCTAATACAAAAAGAATCACAAATTTTAGCGCTATCAGGGTGATTAATGCCGTAACAATTAACAGCGGTGATTCCAGTAGGGTTTGAATATTGAGCGACATACCCATCGCCATAAAAAATAAGCCGAGTAATAGACTGCGAAAGGGCTCGATTTCAGCGGTAATTTGGTGGCGGAAGGATGAGTCTGCAATTAGCAGCCCCGCGACGAACGCGCCCATCGCCATTGATAGGCCCGCGGCTTCAAAAGCGCCAGCAAAACCCAATACCAGCAAAAGTGCGGTAGCTGTGAATATGTCGGGCGATGCAGCTTTCGCGAGCAGATTCAGCAGCGGGTTCAATATAAAGCGGGCTGCCAAAACAATCAGGACAAGAATAAAAAGCGCCTCAGCAAAGGCAATAACAACGTCGGCGGCAAAGTTGGAACTCCCTTGGCTAACAAGAGATAAATAGGCTAAGAGCGGTACCACCGCTAAATCTTGCATAAGCAATACGGCGATGGCCGGGCGACCGTGAGGGGTGTTGAGTGCTTTAGTTTCGCTTAAAATTTGTAGTACGAAAGCGGTCGAGGAGAGTGCGAAGGCAGAGCCGAGCAATATTGCGACTGGCCAGCGAACCGCTAAAAAATAATTGAGTAATGCTGTTAACGCGAGCGCTGTAATTACCACTTGCGCCCCGCCTAAGCCGAATACATGCACGCGCATTTTCCAAAAACGCGAAGGCTTTAGTTCGATACCTATAACGAATAATAAAAGTACAACGCCAAGTTCCGACAGGTGTTGAATATCGTCAAATTCACTAAAGTAACCAATTCCAGATGGCCCAAGAATGATGCCGGCCACAAGGAAGCCTGGAATGGTGCCCAGCTTAGACCATTGGAAAATGGGTACAGCAATGACGGCAGCTGCAAGCAGAACGATTATGTCGGTAAGATAGTGAGCGGGCACGGGTACCACCTTGAGGGTTTATCGAAACAAACCAATTGGTTATAGCAATACTGAAAATAGCACGACCTAATCTAACTTGGTATGAGTATTGCGATACTAATTCACACTAGCGCTAAGGGCGCTGCGATTATTTGTCATTTTAACTAAAAACCATGATTATTGTTGAGCGTCTTGCATTTTCGGTAGCGTAAAGCCGATAAGGATATGATTAAATGTGAATGCGCGTAACGATGAATATCTACCCCTCCCATAGGTACTATAGCTGGTACTAATGATTCTCCTACAAAAAGAAAAGAGTGCTTATTAATGGCCAATGATTGGAAAAACTATTCCTCCGGCGATTTTTTCGATGAACTCATGAGCAGCCCCGGGAACGCCCGTCAGCCAGCCCGTAAAATTGTTTCCTACCTTAAATCGCTGAGCGCAGAAGATATTGCGGCTCGCAGGCAGGCGGCGGAAAGTACAATCCGCGAAATGGGGGTTTCCTTCACAGTTTATTCGGAAGGCGGCAACATCGATCGCGCATGGCCATTCGATATTATTCCCAGGGTGATTTCAAATAAGCAGTGGGCAGTTGCCGAGGCGGGTTTAAAACAGCGCTTGAGAGCGCTTAACCTGTTTATTAACGACCTCTACCACGACCAAAAAATTATTAAGGATGGGATCATTCCAGAGTTCGTCCTAAAGCAGTCGAAAAACTACCGTAAAGAATGTGAAGGCATAACGCCCCCATTTGGGGTGTGGGCTCATATCTGCGGCACCGATTTGGTGCGCGCGGGTGATGGCGAGTTCTATGTGCTGGAAGATAATTTACGCGTCCCTTCTGGCGTGTCATACATGTTGGAAAATCGCGCAATCACTAAGCGTGTATTGCCCGAGCTATTCGAGCAGAGCGAGATTGCTCCAGTAGATGATTACCCCGCCAGATTGTTTGATACGCTTGCTGCACTATCACCGCGCAAAGGCAAAAAGCCTGTGATCGTGGTGTTGACACCCGGCATCTATAACTCCGCTTATTTCGAGCATGCGTACTTGGCGCAACAAATGGGCGCGGAGCTGGTGGAAGGTAGCGATCTGGTGGTTGATTCCGACGACTGCGTTTATATGAAGACAATTTCTGGACTGGAGCGAGTCGATGTTATTTATCGCCGCATCGATGATTTGTTTCTCGATCCCGAGGTGTTTGATAAGAAATCTGTACTGGGAGTGGCCGGATTGATGCGTGCTTGGCGCGCGGGTAACGTCGCTTTAGCCAACGCGCCTGGCGCGGGCGTTGCGGACGACAAGGTGGTTTATGCCTATGTTCCGCAGGTGATCAAATACTATCTAGATGAAGATCCGATTTTGCCAAACGTCGAAACCTTTCTTTGCTACGACGATAAACAGCGTGAATATGTGTTGGCTAACCTTGATAAACTCGTGGTTAAGCCTGCCAATGAATCGGGTGGTTACGGCATGTTAGTCGGGCCGCATTCAACCAAAAAAGAACGTGAAACCTTTGCTGGTCTTATCAAGGCAAATCCACGCAACTATGTTGCGCAGCCCACTCTAGCGTTGTCGACCGCACCGACGTTGGTGGAGAAAAATGAGCTAGAGCCGCGCCATTTGGATCTGCGCCCGTTTATCTTGCAGGGCAATGACATCTATGTAACCCGCGGTGGATTAACACGCGTGGCGATGAAAAAAGGGTCGTTAGTGGTGAATTCATCTCAAGGTGGTGGCAGTAAAGATACTTGGATAGTTGATGCATAGCTTTGCTTCAACTCGAAGTTTCCGCTGAAAGTGAATCAGTTAGGTTCGCAACCTATTCGTTCGCAACTTATTTGTTGCGATGTAATTAACGCCGCGCTGTAAAACAGCGGCGAAGCTAAAAGCCGTAATTTAAGAGCTTAAATAGGAGCTTAAACAATGTTGTCAAAAGTGGCCGAACGTGTTTATTGGACCGCCCGCTATTTGGAAAGAGTGGAAAACACGGCGCGTTTAATTCGGGTGTACGACAACCTTTTATTCGATTTGCCGCGCTCATTAAATTTTGGTTGGTACAACTTGATTATTATCAATAGTGCGCAAAAAGAGTTTGGCGAGCGCTATACGGTTGAAGATGAGCGCAACGTAATTAAATTTTTGTTGGGCGACGAATCAAGCTCATGCTCGATGGTGACGTCGCTGCAAATGATTCGAGAAAATGTGCGCACCACTCGCGATGTGGTGCCCGAAGAAACGTGGGAATTGGTGAACGAACTCAGCCTGTATGTTGAAGCTAATATTCAGCAGGGCGTGAATCGCAGCCAGCGGCACACATTCTTAGATGGCGTGGTGAAGGGTTGCCAGCAAATACTCGGTTTACTCTACGGCACCATGCCGCACGATGCCGCTTGGGATTTCCTGCGTCTGGGGCGTAACCTAGAGCGAGCCGATATGAATACCCGCATTATGGATGCCGGTATTACGGCAGTACTGCACGTCGAAGACAACGATACTGCGGTAAATAGCCGACAGATTATTTGGGGGAATGTCTTGCGTTCATTAGGTGCGGACCAAGCCTATCGTCGCACTACTCGTGTCGCTGTTAGGGGCGAGACGGTCGCTCACTACTTACTTGAAGATCGGGAATTCCCTCGTTCCATCGCTCACTGTGTGGGCGCCATTATTCAATCTGCAGCGGCGCTACCGCGCTCGAAAGATGTTGTCACCGCGCTAAAACAAATAGAGAGTAATCTATTCGATGAGGTTGATTATCAGCAACTCGGAGACCCGCTGCGAGAATACATTAACGACTTGCAGCAGGAGTTGGCGGCTATCCATAGTTTAATCGCAGGCAATTGGTTTGCCGGTATGGAGCAGAGTCAACAGCAGGCCGCGGGTTAGACTTCACTCTCAACTCAAATTGTGATCAAAAAGCCTTACTAGGCGCACGGCGGCCCGCTTCGTTGGCCGCTGCATGAGCCGATTCATATCCAACACTGGAGCAGTATCAACATGACCATTCGCGTCGCTATCCGCCACAAAATGCATTACGACTTTGATCGTATGGTAACGCTATCGCCGCATGTAGTGCGTTTGCGTCCAGCTCCTCACTCACGTACGCCAATTCATAGTTACAGCCTCAAAGTTCAGCCCAGCGATCATTTTTTGAATTGGCAGCAAGATGCTTTTGGTAATTATTTGGCACGTTTGGTATTTCCAGAGCGGACTAAAAAATTGTGGGTGGAAGTTGAAGTGCAAGCCGATATGACGGTTATCAATCCGTTCGACTTTTTCCTTGAAGAGTATGCCGAGCATTTCCCCTTTGAATACGAAGAGCAGTTGAAAAAAGAACTGGCGCCCTATTTAGAAAAGAAAGAGACGGGGCCGCTATTTGCAAAGTTGCTCGCTGATATTCCTCGCGAAAAAAAGCGCATGAACGATTTCTTAGTTGAAATCAATCAGCATGTCCAAGGGTTAATCGGTTATACCATTCGAATGGAGCCGGGTGTGCAGGCGCCGGAAGAAACACTCAAGCTCGCGAAAGGTTCCTGTCGCGATACCGGTTGGCTGTTGGTGCAGCTGTTGCGTCACCTCGGTTTAGCGGCACGATTCGCGTCTGGCTACTTAGTGCAATTAAAGCCCGATGTGAAATCACTCGATGGCCCATCGGGGGCGGAGGAAGACTTTACCGACCTACATGCCTGGTGTGAAGTTTACGTGCCCGGTGCCGGCTGGGTTGGGCTCGACCCAACTTCCGGGTTATTTGCTGGTGAGGGGCATATCCCTCTCGCGTGTACGCCCGATCCGGTGTCTGCCGCGCCTATTACCGGTTTTACCGACGAGTGTGAGGTCGAGTTTTCCTACGTAAACGACGTCGCGCGAATTCTGGAAGACCCGCGCGTAACCAAGCCTTATAACGAAACCCAGTGGCACGAAGTGATGGCCATGGGTAAAACAATTGACGCCGAGTTATTAGCGAATGACGTGCGTCTAACGATGGGTGGCGAACCCACATTCGTTTCCGTTGACGATATGGAGTCTGCTCAGTGGAATACCGGCGCGTTGGGGGCAGACAAGTTGCGCCTAGCAAAAACCCTGTTGCTACGTTTGCGCGATCACTTCGCGCCCAAGGGTTTGCTGCACTATGGACAGGGCAAGTGGTATCCCGGAGAAGAGGTGCCGCGCTGGGCGCTGGGATTGTTTTGGCGCAAAGACGGTCAGCCCCTGTGGCAAAACACTGAGTTACTTGCACGGGTAGATAAAGACTATGGGTTTGATGTGCGCACGGCGGCGAAATTTGCCGATCGTTTGGCGAAATTACTGGGTGTTGGTAAACAGTTTGTTAAGCCCGCTTACGAAGATGCCTTGCATTATTTATTGCAAGAACAAAAGTTGCCGAATAACTTTCAGCTACTAGCTGCGAACATTAAAGATGACCTTGGCCGTAGACGTTTGGCGCGTTTGTTGGAGCGCGGCTTAGATCAGCCCTCCGGTTTTGTGTTGCCAGTCGGTTGGGATAGTTCAAGTATGGGGTGGCGTTCTAGTAATTGGGAATTTAAGCGTGAGCGCTTAATCCTGATTCCAGGCGATTCGCCTGTGGGTTTGCGCTTGCCACTCGGCGAGCTGCCTTGGGTAGAAGAACATGAGCGCGAAGAAGATATTCCCGCCGATCACTTTGCGCCTAAAGAGCCGTTGCAAGACCCCGCAAAAATGGAATTTAAAGCCACCAAGCGGGTCAAGGAAAGCCGTGAAGTTGTGCGTACGGCAATGTGCTTTGAAGTGCGCGAAGGGCGCATGCACCTGTTCTTCCCGCCGTTACAAGAGTTGGAGTCCTACGTTAATTTACTTGCGGCAATTGAAAAGGTTGCNGTCGATTTGAATGTGCCAGTGGTTATCGAAGGCTATGAGCCACCACGAGATTCTCGGATCGAAAAACTCGCCGTCACCCCAGATCCNGGGGTGATAGAAGTTAATATTCATCCCGCCAACAATTGGTCTGAGTTGGTCGAAACCACCGAAGAACTNTACAAAGCGGCCCATGAGTCTCGGCTTGCCAGCGAAAAGTTTATGTTGGATGGTCGTCACACGGGTACTGGCGGTGGNAACCACGTCACACTTGGTGGCGCCACGCCTGCGGATAGCCCCATGCTACGTCGCCCCGATTTGCTTCGCAGTTTAGTTACCTTCTGGCAGCATCATCCGAGCTTGTCTTATCTGTTTTCCAGTGCCTTTGTCGGCCCAACATCACAGGCGCCACGTGTCGATGAGGGTCGCGATGAAATGCTTTACGAGCTGGAAGTTGCCTTTCAGGAGATGCCTGAAGGCGATGTTGATAAGCCTTGGTTAGTCGATCGCCTGTTGCGCAACCTGTTGATTGACGTTACGGGTAACACTCACCGCGCTGAATTTTGTATCGATAAACTTTACTCGCCGGATTCTGCTACAGGCCGTTTGGGTATCCTTGAGTTCCGCGGCTTTGAAATGCCGCCGCACAGTCGTATGGCGCTAGTTCAGTTCCTGTTGATCCGTTCGCTTGTGGCTTACTTTTGGAAGAAGCCTTACCACAAGCCACTAGTTCGCTGGGGTACGCTACTACACGACAAGTACATGTTGCCTTACTATATTTGGGAAGATGTTAAAGAAGTGGTCGCAGAGCTCAATCAGGCCGGTTACGACTTTAAAGAAGAGTGGTTGCTACCATTCGAAGAGTTCCGTTTCCCGCACTACGGCCGTGTCAAGATCGATAATATCGAAATTGAACTGCGTTGGGGTATTGAGCCTTGGAATGTGTTGGGCGAAGAACTTGGTAGCCACGGTACAGCTCGCTATGTTGATTCATCGGTTGAACGGCTGCAGGTACGGGTTACCGGCTTAACCGAAGGGCGCTACGTATTGGCCTGTAATAACCGCCGGGTGCCGTTGCGTGCGACCGGTCGCCACGAAGAGTATATCGCTGGGGTGCGCTATCGTGCTTGGGCGCCGCCTTCAGCGCTACACCCCACGATTGGCGTGCATACGCCACTTACCTTTGATCTGATCGATACTTGGAATGGTCGTGCAATTGGNGGCTGTACCTACCATGTATCTCACCCTGGTGGACGCAGCTACGAAACNTTCCCGATCAACGCCTTTGAGGCGGANTCGCGGCGTGTTAGTCGCTTCGAGCAGATGGGGCACACGCAAGGTCCGTATACACCAAAGCCGGATATCAATGCTATGCGAGGGGTGGTGCAAACCCCTCGCACTAACGAGCCTATGTCACCGCCAGCGGAGGAGCTGTCNGGTGANTTNCCTAATACNCTCGANTTACGNAGGAAGCCGCGAACTTGAAAGTCGTTTAGGTAAAAGCCGTGCCGTGTAAAGACGTTGCGGCTTGTGGGGTAATGCCGCAACGCGAGGGACCATATTTCTCTTCGCGAGTTGGCATGCGAAGTGGTACGCTATCCGGCCGCAAGCTCTGTGGCAGTTGGTTTTATGGGCGCGGATAATCGTTGGGCGGCTATGCTTTTAGTTGCTGTTCACTAACAGAGGTAGCTCCGTGTCGCAAACCCAGTTTTCTTCTATGCCCCCCTTGTCGTTGAACTACTCCGCGGCTGCTGGCCGAGCAGACGAAGTTTTCAATGAAGACGGCATCGCTAAGCCCCATTGGCAGCAGCTTTTGAAGAGTTTGCAGACCATGGGCAGCGGTACGCTCGCTGAACGTCACGATAAAGCATCCCGCATCCTCCGCGACGATGGTGCTACCTATAATATTTACGGTGATACTAAAAACCCCAGCCGAACCTGGGGGCTCGACCTTGTGCCCGCCGTTATTGGCAGTGAAGAGTGGGGCGTTATTGAGTCCGGTTTGCTGGAGCGTGCGGAACTGTTAAATGCCTTTCTGAAGGATATCTATGGGCCACGTGAGTTGGTGCGTAGAGGCGTAATTCCACCAGAGGCAATCTTTGCTCACGGCGGTTTTTTGCGTGCCTGTCATGGCATTCAAACCGGCGGTGAGCACGAGCTTATCCTGCATGCCGTCGACATGGTTCGCACCGAAGATGGCAGTATGTGCGTGCTTACGGATCGCACCCAGGCTCCGAGTGGCATGGGTTACGCTCTGGAAAATCGAACCGTTATGTCGAGAGTGCTACCGAGCTTGTTTCGCGACAGCCATGCCCATCGATTAGCGCCCTTTTTCCAGCGGCTACGTACAAAGCTAGCCTCACTGTCGTCAGCCCACGATCAGCCTAGAGTGGTAGTGCTCACGCCAGGTGCTCACAATGAAACCTACTTCGAGCATGCATATCTAGCCAACTATCTCGGCTTCCAGCTGGTACAGAGCGGTGATTTAGTCGTTCGCAATGGCTTTGTGTGGATGAAATCGCTGGATGGCCTTAGCCGTGTTGATGTTATTTTGCGTCGCGTGGATGATTGGTACTGCGATCCCGTAGAGCTTCGCAGCGATTCCCAGTTAGGCGTGCCGCATTTACTTGAGGCGGTGCGTGCCGGACGCGTTATTATTGCCAACCCACTTGGTGCCGGCATTCTTGAAAACCCCGTATTCCTAAAGTTCATGCCGGCTATAGCCAAAGCGTTGTTGGGGCGCGAACCACGTCTCGCGTCGGTGGCAACTTACTGGTGTGGACAAGANGACGACATGGCCTATGTACTGTCGCATTTAAATGAGTTGGTTATTAAGCCGACGCTTAGAAGCAATGGTCCGAGTAGTGTGCACGCGGCTAATCTCAGCGAAGCGAAGCGCAAAGAACTGATCGCCAGAATAAAAGCCCACCCTTGGCAATATGTGGCGCAATCGCGTTTAGTGGCGTCTCACTTGCCAACATTTGTCGGCGGTAATTTGCAGCCGCGGCCGAGTATTTTGCGCAGTTTTGCGGTGGCTTCCGATACCTCCTACGCAATCATGCCTGGCGGATTAACGCGAGTGGGTACAGATGAGGGCGCATTTCTAATTTCTGGTCAGGTAGGCGCTCAGAGTAAAGATACCTGGGTGATATCCTCCGAACCGGAGGTGTCACCAGTAGATGGTGCTGGCGCTGATGCGCCGATAGTACCGAACGAAGCACAGTTAATTAGCCTGCCCAGCCGAGTTGTCGAAAACTTATTTTGGATGGGACGCTACGCTGAGCGAGCCGAAGCAACACTGCGAATTTTACGTACGGCATTTATCCTGCTTAATGGTGAAGACCCTGTTTCGGAATCGAGCCGACGTTATCTGCTGGCNGCGGTAACCGAGATTACTGGCACCTTGCCCGGTTTCAAAAACTGCAGCCCCGAATTGTTGGCCAACCCCGAGGCAGAACTTCTACGTTTGGCGAAAGATCCGAATATGTTCGGCAGTGTTCATTACAACCTCACCGCGATGCTGCGCAGTGCAGATGAATCAAAAGAGCTTCTCTCGTCTGACACCATGCGGGTAATCAATGATATTCGCGATGCGCTCGATAACCTCGAAACAAACCTATCGGGTGATGACGGCTCAGCACCGGAAGAAGCTTTAGACCCATTGGTTACCGCATTAATGGCGCTCGCGGGCCTTACTCACGAAAGTATGGTGCGTGGCATAGGTTGGCACTTTATTGAAATAGGCCGCCGTACCGAGCGTGGCGTACAAACACTAAAAATTCTGGAAGGCCTATTGATCGACGTCCTGCCAGAGCACGATCAAAATACCTTATTAGAAGCCTTGCTGTTATCGGTTGAAACGTTAATTAGCTATCGGCGTCGCTACCGCGCTCGAATGAGTGTGCGCCAGGTGTTGGAAGTCAGCATGCTAGATGCAACCAACCCGCGTTCGGTGCGCTTCCAGTTTGATCGACTGAAGAAATATATCAATGCACTGCCGCGAGTGAAATCGACGAATGCCGAATTAAGTACCGAAGAAAAATCGATACTGGAAGCGGATACGCGCATTCGCCTAACGGATTTATCGCTACTGTGTGAACGGGATTCGAGCGATAAAACGCGGCCGCAGCTTAAAACTATGTTGGGGCAACTACAAAAAAGCCTGGCGGATATCAGTACTATCGTCAGCGATAAATATTTTGACCACAAGGCTGGCCCGCAGCAGCTTGTGCGTCGTAACTGGGAGGACTAGTGCGCTACCGTATACGTCATACCACGGAGTATAAATATTCCGCCAGAGTCGCTAATTGTTACAACTTNGCCTATATGGTGCCGCGTAGTTCACTGCGGCAAACTTGCGATAAAAATTCGATATCCATATCGCCACANCCTGCATTTAGNAATCGCCANGAAGATTATTTTGGNAATATCTCTCACCACTTTGAAATTCAACAGCCNCATAAAAACCTAGTAATTACTGCGGAAAGCGAGGTGGACGTCAACCCACAACACTCGTCGCTGAACATGGATTTTGGTATCACCTGTGCAGAAGCAAAACAGATCTTAGCAAAATCTAAATCCTTGGATGTACTTTTAGCACGCGAGTATATGTTGGATTCCTCAATGGTGCGCGCGAGCGATGAGTTGCGAGAATACGCCGCGCCGTCGTTTACTGATGACCGCCCATTTGTTTCGGCAGTCGCCGATTTAACTAAGCGAATTTTTACCGAGTTTACCTACTCCCCAGAAGCGACCACTATCGCAACGCCCTTATCGGAAGTATTGCAAACACGTAAAGGTGTTTGCCAAGACTTTGCACACCTGCAGGTCGGCTGTTTGCGTTCGCTGGGTTTTCCCGCCAAATATGTCTCTGGTTATATCGAAACCCTACCGGCGCCAGGAACCGAAAAACTTGTTGGAACCGATGCGACTCACGCATGGATATCAGTGTATTCACCAACCGAAGGTTGGTTTGAATTTGACCCGACCAATGATCAAATTTGCGGTGAGCAACATATCATAACCGCTTGGGGACGCGACTATTTTGATGTTACGCCGTTACGTGGTGTTATTTTCGGCGGCGGCGACAATCCAATTCTAAATGTCTCTGTTGATGTTGCGCGAATATAAATACTCCAGCTAGATTTTTCGAATGTAAAACTCGGTAAAATTAACCTTGCGTATTAGCTGCTGGGGTACTACATCGTTCTGAACGCTTTATACTAGCCTGAATAAATAAAACACGCGGGAAGAAATTGCTATGCCATCTATTAAATTTAAACGCAAAGCCTTAGCGCTGGGTGTGATCGTAGCGTTCAATTCATTCGTTGTGCATGCCAGTCAAGAGTATCAAATAAAGCCTGGGGAGCATATTCTCGGGATTTTACGAAGCGCTGGGTTTGAGGGTGACTACAAAACACTTTTACCGGTTTTGGAACAGGTGGTAAGTTTAAATCCCGACCGTTTCTCTAGAAAAAGCCTCGACTTAGTCTATCCGGGCGAGGCTTTAGTATTTCCTGATAGCCCAATTGTCGAAGTTGTCGAGCCGGAGCCAGAACCTACTCCAGAGCCGGAACCAGAAGTTATTGCCGTGCCAGAGCCGGTAGTGGACTACATCGGTGTCGCCAACGTATTGGCAGACAAAGTAAAGCTGCGCCGAGAGCAAACGCAGCAAGAGTTGAGTGGCAAGATCGATGTACTAGAAAAAGATAATTTCACTACCAATGAGTCTGGTGGTATCGAACTGACATTAGCGGATGAATCGCAGTATAAGGTTGGTCCCAGTAGTAGTTTTTTCCGTTGAGATTTTTCAATACAAACCAAGTTTAATGGAAAAGTTTAGCGCTAAATTAAATTTGATTGCAGGTGCCTTGAGTATCAAATCAGGCAAGGTTGGCAAAGGTCGTGACGATTCCTACCAGTTGATTACCTCTACCGCGACCCTCGGTATTCGCGGTACCGATTATACGGTGAGAGTTTGTGAGGGTTCCGGGTGTGGCGATTTGGTTGGAACAACTGCGGCCGTTAAAGACGGTACTATTTTTGTGGCGACGCCGGACGGCCCCGTTGATGTGCAGGTCGGTGAGTTTGTACAGATAGAAACGAAAGGTGCTGCCCCTATTGTTGGTGATATTCCAGATGGGTTTTTTGATCTGAATTTAAGCCCAGGTGATGTTAAAAAGACTTGGTGGCAGAAAGTGACTAGTTACGTTAAAAGTGCAATTAACTAATAGACCGTAGTTACGCTTAACACTGCAATATTATTAACGAAACAAGGCGCTAACATTGTTAGCGCCTTGTTTCGTTTGCCATAGCTAAATGGTCTACGGCATTAGCGTATTTGTGTTGAGACATTCCCAATTATCGGCATATGAGTACGCAGGTAATTCCACAGGTTAAAATCATCTATTACGATTGCGTTTTTAACCTAATCAAAATTTTCGAAAGTTCATCCAGCAACTCAGCCGCATCTTGAAAGCGGTTTTCGGGTTCTTTCTCTATAGCCTTGTGAACCACCTTGCACAAATCTTCCGGTAGCGCGGGGTTTAGTTCTGTAAGCGCTGGTGCATCGACATTCATAAGCTGGTACGCAAAGGCGTTTATATTTTCGGTAACGAATGGCTGCTGACCGCAGAGCAGTTGATAGAGTGTAACGCCTAATGAATAAATGTCGGTACGGCCATCAAGCTTGGAACTCTTCATTTGTTCGGGAGACATATATCCTGGAGAGCCCATAATCAGGCCAGTCTGCGTGACGCTGGTAGTCATGATTCTGGCGATACCGAAGTCGGTAACCGTCGTTTTTTCGTTGCTAACATCGTACATAATATTGGAAGGCTTTATATCGCGGTGGACGACGCCCTCGGTGTGGGCATAACTGAGCGCACTCGCGCAGGCAATGCCGATTTTAATGACCTTTTCGAGCGCTAATAAATTATCGGCATGGGTATATTTTTGAAGGTTATCGCCAGTGAGATATTCCATCGCAATGTAGGCTAGATCATGCTCTTCACCGACGTCGTAAATAGTAATGATGTGAACATGATTTAAATTACCTACCGCTTCAGCTTCGCGGAAGAATCGTAGCTTTGCCTCTTCAAGCGATGTGCCTTCATATTCGCGGGTTAGCTCTAATGTTTTAATCGCAACGGTGCGATNTATACGAGGATCTTCGCCGAGGTAAACGAGCCCCATGCCGCCGCGGCCAATTTCTTTAATAATGCGGTAGCGACCAAAAGTTGGGTTCTCTAATGCGAGATTGGCCGAGTCTGACGCTATTGTTTGGGCGTTACCATCGACACTTGTAATGGCGCCAGTTAAGCCGACTCCGGTATGACTATAAGAGACCTTGCGCTGTTCAATATCTTTAAAGTTAGGCTGAAAGGCATGGATGTAACTATAGACGTTGGCTGCTTTTGCATGCTGGCGTTTACGTTCGAAGTCCAAACCCAACCCACTATAAGGCTTCGGCTAGCTCCTGATTTTTAACACAGCGTCTAAACTTATCGAAGGCTAAATCTAGCTGGCCTTGGCCCTGATAGGCCAAACCGAGCGCGCGATTATTGGCGTCCTGCTCAAGCTCTGAAACAACTTGTTGCTGTTCCGTGGCAAAAAATCGTTTAACTGTAAAAAAAACATAGCCCAGAATTAACAGAATAATGGGAAGCACTAATGGCAGCCAAAGATTAAAGCGCGACATCGACTGAGCTTGAGTGAATGACAGCAACAATACCGCAGCGAGAGTAATTAATACGCTTGCACGTCCAGTTACCTTCGGGATTAAAAGTATCAAGCACAGCGCTGCTAAAATATACGCCGCCAAGCTAACAAACACAGCCCAACTTGGAGAAGCGATAAGATCGCCGTTTAAAATGCTGGAAATTGAATGTGCTAAGGCGATAACCGGTGGCATGTTAGCGTCTATGGGCGTGAGTTGCGTCGTGCCGACGCCTTCTGCCGACGCACCAATTAGTACGATTTTATTTCGGTATTTTTCAAGAGATAAATTGCCGACATAGGCATCGTAAAAAGAGTCGACTTGAAATGCGGTAGGATTATAGTTAGATCGATAAAAGAAAGGGTGAACGGCCAGATAAGCATCTGTTGCTATGTGTATCCCACCCAGATCAATGCCCATACCCGGCACTATTAGGATATCTTCACTGCTTAGATTCAAACTATGCGCAGCGGTGACTAATGAAAGCGATGGGTAGTGTGCGCCAAAGTAGTCAATAATGAGCGGCACAGAGCGAATTTTACCATCGCTATCGGCGACGCTGTTTAGGTGGCCTACACCTGCGGCAGCCTGGCCGAATCTATTTAGAGGTAATGTTACACCTTTTGCAAAAGGCGGAATAACTTCGCGGCCAGCGGTAAGGGCGCTACTAATCTTTATGGGAACCGTCTGCTTGCGAACAAAATCAGGTAGTTGCGCGTTGGGATTTCCGCCTGGGAGCCCCAATTGAAACAGCATGGGTAATAAAACGTTTCCGGCAGTACTGATACTGGCTTCGAGTTGTTGGTCGGTATCTAAGGTTTGGATGACGGTGTCGAGATTATCTTTAATTTGATCGAGCGCGCTGACTTCAATGCCCGTCGTTTGTAAATCGTGGCGAAGTTGTTGCAGCGCAGCTAGGCCGCGATCCGTTTGTGGCTCAAACAAAAAAGTAGTAGCGACAATCGTTTTAGCTCCAGCGTTCGCGAGTTTGTCTATCAGTTGTGCTTGGAGCTCGCGGGGCCACGGCCAGCGGCCAAGGTTAGCGATACTTTTGTTGTCGATTGCAATGATTGCAATATCGCTGTTGGCACTACGACTCATGGTTTGTAGGCCCCAATCGTACGCGGCCAATTCAAGCGATTGAAGTGGAGCCGTTTTTGATAAAAGCAGAAGGCCTATGGAGATAACTAGCGCTTGAAACCAGTCGCTAGACCAGAGGGAGCGTTTGTGAGAAGCCATGGATGTGTACCCTTGTAGCTGTTGCGCCGCCACCTTTGTGTTGGGTGAACTTATACAGAGGGTGAAATACTATCAAAAATCACGCTGGGACTCGTGTATTAATATCTAAATCTAGCCGTTTAACGGTCCGGCGCCTAGCGTTCAGCATCGAGCCAAGCTGTTGGCCCCGTATCCGCTAGCCCCAGCTCGGTTAGCGGTAGGATGCCTAATAGTGTGACCTATAACGGGGGATCAAAGGCTAAGTAATTACGCCAGGAGCCATGCGGACTAATATCGGTTGCACCTAAAAGTCCCCAGTGATCGCAGATAAATCCGGTAAGCCAGCGGCCGTCGGCCAGCTCAACTTTACCTATCCCCAGTGGTGCTGGAATTTCATTAACAAACGAACCAAAGTTTTCGCTTGGTAACGACCAAACTTCCACTTCAATCGCTACGCCGCCGTTTTCCCGGCTATTTTCATCATTAGCACAGCGAACCAGCGCTGGACGTTTTACCGCCCCGCCTTTGAGCGAATAAAATTGGTAGTGCTCGCTGGTATGCGTCAGTTGTTGGAGTTTTCCGCCGCGTTCTTTTAACTGCCAGTTAAGTGGCAAACCATCTAAATGTGCACCACAAACGACAACTTCAACAGTGTTGCTAGGTGTGGGTGTAGCTGCAAGTGCCGACACGTCGAGATGAGCCTGCACGGACGGGGTGATTGTGCGTTGAATTGCAGCGCCGGCAGACAGCAGTATTTTATCTTGCATCGCGACATGAAACAGGGTGATACCAAAGCCTACGCCATTACTATAAAAGCCACAGGGAATTGCCAAGCCTGCACAATCCAAAAGGTTCATAAAGTTAGTGTAATAGCCGAGATTGGCATTAAGTTGAATCGGGTTTTGTTCAACCTCTGCAATTGTATACGCCCGCGGGTTGGTGGGTGTGATAATCGCATCGACCTTGGCGAGTTCAGCTAGCGCCAATTGTTTTAGTTCGGTTAATTTATATTGTGCTTTAAATGCATCGACAGCACTAGGCGTAGCGCCGCCACTGATAATGGTGTGAATGGTTGGCAGCAGAGCGTTGGGTTGTTGCTCGATTAGGTTTTCAATTGCGGCATAACGCTCGGATACCCAGGGGCCTTGATATAGAAGTTTTGCCGCGTCGAGAAAAGGCGCTAGGTCAATTTCAACAAGGTTAAAACCGGCCGCACGGAGCTGATCAAGCGTTTGTTGAAAAAGTTTTTCCGCTTCGGCACTACCAAAAAAATGTAAATCTTTGGCGGAAGGAATGCCGAGCGTAAGACTTTTTTGTGGCAGATTAAAATAACGCTTACTGTTGTTATAGGAATTGTTGCGAGCGTAGCCGTCGAGAGGATCAAACACGGCTCCACAATCGAAGACACTATTAGCATCGGCGATGGATTGCGCAAAAATACTCACGCAGTCTAAACTCTTACAGGCGGGAACAACACCACGAGCGCTGAGTAAACCGCGGCTAGGTTTAAGCCCGATAATATTATTGAGAGATGCGGGCACACGCCCAGANCCTGCTGTATCGGTACCGAGAGAAAACGTCACTAAATTAAGTGCTACCGCCACGGCCGANCCAGAACTTGAGCCGCCGGAAATAAATTCTGGATTCAGCGCGTTTCTACAAGCGCCCCAAGGGGAGCGCACACCGACTAGGCCTGTGGCAAACTGATCCATATTGGTTTTGCCAAGAGGAATAGCNCCAGCCTGAATAAGTTGTTCTACAACAAACGCATTTTGTGTGGGTAGATAGCGATAGGCTTCGCAGGCCGCAGTGGTTTCGATACCGACTAAATCAATATTATCTTTAATCGCAAAGGGAACGCCGTAAAGCGGTAGGGATCTACCCTCGCTGGCGGCTTGCTGTTCGCGCTCAGCAAANTCGTTTAGTTGTTGNCCTAGCTCGGTTTCTGACAGCAGATGAATCCAAATAGGGTTGTCAGCGTGTTGCAGTGCTTTTTCACGTAGCGCATAAAGTAAATCCGGCGGCGTAAAATCGCCGTTGCAATAATGTGCTGCTAAGCCTTTGATACTAAGGTCGATTTTATCTAAATTCAGTGAGACTCTTTTACCCATGACGAACAACCCCCAACATTTGACCTGCGTGTAGCTGATCGCCCTGATCGCGAATAATCGATGTTAATACTCCATTACAAGGGGCGGTAATATCGATCTCCATTTTCATCGACTCCAAAATACAAATGACTTGGCCTTCAATAACGCTATCACCAGCGGCGACTTGCCACTGCCAAATACTGCCGGCTACGGGCGACTCAACCGCCGTGCTGTGTTCGTCCAGCAGTGTTTCTTCTTGGTTGCCAGTGTTGGCAACTTGGCTGTCAAAATTGATTTGACCAGATTCAATCCAGCGTTCTAGTTCTTGATCAAATGCGGCGTTGCGGCTTTTGGTAAAGCTTTCGATGTCGTGTTTATTGTCGGTTAAAAACTGTTGGTATTCTGCTAGATTAAAACGCGTGTCCTCAATTTTTAATGGGTAGTCTCCCAAGGGAAACTTTTTGCGAATATCTTGCAGTTCTTCTGCGCTGACTTCGTAAAAACGTATCTGGTCGAAAAACCGTAGCAGCCAGGGTTTGGTAAATTCACGTGTACGGCGATATTTATTCCACATTTGTAAAGTTCGGCCAATAAACTGGTAGCCACCAGGGCCTTCCATGCCATATACACAAAGGTAGGCTCCGCCTATACCGACAGAGTTTTCTGCAGTCCACGTGCGTGCTGGGTTGTATTTTGTAGTAACTAAGCGGTGACGTGGGTCGAGCGGCGTTGCCACCGGCGCACCTAAATAAACATCGCCAAGCCCCATCACCACATAGCTTGCATCAAACACGATTTTCTTAACATCCGCGATATCATCAAGGCCATTTATACGCCGAATAAATTCTATATTGTCGGGGCACCACGGGGCATCTTTGCGTACGGATTGCATGTACTTTTGAATAGCCAGCTTACAGGCTTCGTCATCCCAGCTTATCGGGATATGAACAATTCTGGCAGGAATCTCAGTTGCGGTTTGTGCGTCTAGGGTCGCTTCGAGCTCTTCAAGTAAAATGAGCAGTTCAGTTAAGGGAAGTTCGAGATTATTGTAATGAATTTGAAGTGAGCGAATGCCTGGGGTTANCTCGAGTATCGCGGACAAGTCGCGTGCTTTTAGTTCTGTCATTAACGCGTGAACACGGAATCGAACCGCGAGGTCGAGTTCTTGTGGCCCGTACTCCACTAATAAAAATTTGTCACCAGCCACNCGGCAAACTACTTCCAGCTGCTCTGTACCAATACGGTAGCGCTTGATAATTGGCGAAGACATGAGCGGCTTGACCGGAAGGTAGTTGGGCTCGGGTACCGACCTTAACTGACTTAGGTATTCTGTTTGATGGTTTTCGAGCGCTTCTGCGGTAGCGATTTCGACGGGAATGAATTCGATTTTATCGCCAGCTTTTAACTGGCCGAGCTTCCATAAGTCTGCGGTAATGACGGTTGCCGGGCAAACAAATCCGCCAAGCGAGGGGCCGTCTGGGCCAAGTATTACCGGCATGTCGCCGGTGAAATCTACGGTACCAATCGCGTAGGCATTGTCGTGAATATTGGACGGGTGCATTCCCGCCTCGCCCCCGTTACTGCGCGCCCACTCGGGTTTGGGGCCAATTAAACGAACGCCGGTNCGGCTTGAGTTGTAGTGAACTTCCCAGCGGTTTGAAAAAAACATTTCAATATCTTTTTCAGTAAAAAAATCTGGTGCGCCGTGGGGGCCGTAGATGACTCGCAGCTGCCAATGGCTGTTATCATTACCGCTAGTTTGGTTGAAATTAGTCGTGAATTTCGTGTTGGGAGAAAACGGGCTGTATTCTTTTTTTGCTGCGGGAAGATTAATTACATCTCCAGTTCGCAGTGCACGGCCGCTAAAACCACCAAACTGGCCGAGGGTAAAGGTTGATTTCGATCCCAGGTAATCATTGCCATCGATCCCACCCGCAATAGCTAAATAAGCGCGTGCGCCAGTTTGAGGTTTGCCAATTTGTAAAATGTCGCCAGCACTTGCTTGGTAGACTCGGTTAAATCGAATCTCTTTACCGTCTAGGGTGGTATTGAAATCTGCGCCGGTTAACACAAAAAATGTTGGGCAATTAAATTGTAGTTTCGGGCCTTGCAGAGTTATTTCCAAACCTGCCGCATTTACGGCGTTGCCGAGCAGGCGATTGGCAAGACGGAAATGCTGATTGTCGAAGGGCCCCGATGGCGGTACACCGACATCCCAATGTCCGGTACGGCCTGGNTAATCCTGAATGGTGGTCATGGTTCCACCGGCTAACACATCGATGCTGTTCGGAATAAAGTTAAANCTGTTGAGGTAGCGGGTATAGATATTTCCGGCGGCCATCGGTGCCGATTTTAAAACTTCGGCGAGATAATGTAGGTTGGTTTCGATGCCCTGAACTTTTGTCGCAGCAATTTTTTCTTGAAGTAGGAGCAGAGCGCTTTCTCGTGTGTCGCTCCAGACAATAATTTTTGCGAGCATTGGGTCGAAAAACGACGACACCTCTATTCCGCTTTCGATCCAATGGTCAATTCTGGTATTTTCCTGTGTGGACGGGAATTCAACGTATGATAATACCCCTGCACTAGGTTGAAAGTTTCGGTGTGGATTTTCCGCATATAAACGAACTTGAATAGCGTGTCCGGAAGCCGTCAGTTGCTCGCGTAATTGGACAATGTCGCCGAGCTCGCTAGCGGCTTGCTTTATCATCCACTCGACTAAATCCACCGAGTAGAGTTGTTCTGTAACACCGTGCTCAACCTGTAAACGCGTATTGACTTCAAGAAAATAAAATTCGTGAGTCTTCTGGTCGTAGATAAATTCCACTGTGCCAGCGTTAAGGTAATTAACGGCCGATACTAATCGCGTTGCCGCTTGGCGTAACTCACAGCGTGTTTCGTCGGGGATGTTGGGTGCGGGTGTTTCTTCGATAACTTTTTGGTGGCGACGCTGCGCGGAGCAGTCGCGTTCGCCAAAACTTACCGCTTGGCCGTTACCATCGCCGAACACTTGCACCTCAATATGGCGAGCGTACTCAATGTACTTTTCGATAAACAAACCGTCATTCGAAAAGTTGTTTGCGCTTAAGCGTTTTACACTGGCAAAGGCTTGTTCTAAGTCACTCGAGTGGTTACACACCTGCATACCAATGCCGCCGCCACCGGCGGTACTTTTCAGCATAATTGGGTAGCCAATTTCGTCTGCTTGGCTAAGTGCGTGCTCAAGTGAACTCAGCAGTCCTGTGCCGGCTAACAGCGGGATGTTGTTGTCTTCGGCAAGTTGACGGGCGGTGTGCTTAAGGCCAAAGGCGGTAAGTTGTTCGGTGGTAGGGCCAATAAAAACAAGGCCTTCGTTTTCACAGCGAGAAACAAACTGCGCGTTTTCGCTTAAAAAACCGTAGCCAGGGTGAATAGCTTGAGCACCAGATTGTTTTGCAATAGCAATGATTGCGTCGATATTCAAATAGGTGTCGCTTGCTGGGCCAGTACCAAGACTAAACGCATGGTCGGCATTGCGGACATGCAGTGACTCGCTATCGGCTTCGCTATAGACCGCGATAGATTCTATCCCCATGTCTTTTAGGGTGCGAATAATTCGAGTGGCAATAGCGCCGCGATTGGCGATTAATATTTTAGTAAACATGAATCGTTTAACCCATGCAGGGGCAGGTCGTCCCGCGTTAATTTCGCTACTGTACCGGTCGTCCGGTCAGCGTTATTACGTTAATGTTTGTAGATAACGAAAACGTTCTCTACCAAATGTCGATTTTCACAGGCGTTGGATTGTAGCCGTTGCAGGGGTTGTTGAGCTGGGGACAGTTCGAAAGCAAAAAATATACGTCCATCTTCGCTTCGAGCTCTACGTATTTCCCCGGTGCGGAAATACCATCTTCGAAAGTCAGTCCACCGTCTTCAGTCACGGGAACATTCATAAAAAAATTGATGTTGTGGGTGATGTCTCTTTTGCTAATACCGCTGTCGATATTTTCAGCCACGGCGAGCATCCAGCTATCTCGGCAGGCGTGCATGCAGCGTTTATCTAAAGCGTATCGAACGGTATTGCTCTCGGTTGCACAGGCTCCGCCGAGCGTATCGTGTCGACCACATGTATCGGCGCTAATGGTTAGCATTGGGTTGCCGTAGTTAGATACTAGCGTGGTGCCCGCGGTTAAATACACATTACCTTGGCTGCGAATGGTATCCATTGCGCTGTAACGTTCTGCGCTATTGCTAACACTGTAAAACAAACAGTCGGCGGCTTGGTTTCCCTCTGAATCTGTTATCCGTAGGGTTTGGCCTTTGCTGATTTTTTTAAGCAAGTAATCGCCAGCGGGCACGACGATAGATTCAATGGCATCGCGAGTGGATAGTGCACTTTCTTTAATCATGGAAGCTGTTCTCTTTTGTTGCTCTAGACGTTCGTTGTGCTGCGCTAGACGCGTTGTTCGTGGTCTATGGGTTAGAGCCTAGATAGTAGAGTTCGTTATTGGCGAAGCCACGGTTGTTTTCGTTGCAAGCATTTTTACATTGGTCATCTAGCGGGTACTGGCTCAGCTTGCAGCAGTTCGCATAAGATCGGCTTGCGTGGATATTCGGACGCTTTACTTAATGGGTGCGGGCAGCTGTGCATCACCACTAAGGTGTCCATTTCAAAACGCAGTTCAATAGATGCGCCCGCGCGAGCGGCTTCGGTATCGAGATGTAAGTTGCCATCTGCATCGACGCCTACTTTAGAGAAAAAATTTAAGTTGGCGCCCATGTCGCGTTCATTTAAGCCGTATTTGGCGAGCTCAACTAAAAAACTGTCGTTGCCGTTCTGCTGCCAATTATTGTGTGCTGCCTGATAATTAAGCTTGCCCCACTTTTCTTCAATATTATTTTTGTTGCTGTTGCCGCAAACCGTATCGTGCCAACCGAAATCGTCCTGCACTATGGAACAAAAAATCCGACCCATATCGGAATACAAACAGTTTCCTTGAGTAAGTTTAAAGGTGTGCTGGCACTTTAGCGTGTCTGGTGCGTTGTAGCGCTCGGTTAACATTTCTGGGTTATAGAACATCATGCCAAGGTTAGCACCGCCTTCGAGATCGGTTAGCTTCAAGGTTAGGCCGCGACGTATTTTTTAACGACCAGTGGCTGGCTGCCGGTAGTTCATATTGGTACAGAGGTAATGATGTGGTTGATTTCATGGTGGCAACGTCCGAAAATTTTAGGTGTTTCTAATGTTTAATTTCTAGTATGGAATCCGTCACGTTTTCTATCCAGCACTAGCGATAGAGGTGTCCGCCAGTATCGCCTCGTGCTCGGCTAGCTGTTCGGCGCTAGCGCGGTTGCGATCTATATTTAAATCGTAAGTAATTTGTGCACCGTAGGCGCCTGGTGCTTGAGTGTCGTGGCGAAGTTTGTCGAATACCCAAAGGCGTGTGCCGAGCGTAAAGGCTTCTTTAATATCGTGGGTAATCATAAATACCGTGAGCTTGTGTTGTGCACATAGTTTAGTGACGAGTTGATGCATGTCGGCACGAATGCCGGGGTCGAGTGCGCCGAAGGGTTCGTCTAGCAATAAAATTTGTGGCCGTTTGATAAGTGACTGCGCCAAGGCTAGTCGCTGCTGCATACCGCCGGATAATTCGTGTGGATATTTGTCGGCTGCGTNTGCCAANCCAACGGCGTCAATCATTTCTTTTGCTTCATCAAGTGCCTGGCGTTTTGCTTTGCCAAAAAGGCGGGCGAGAACAGGGCTTTGTTCGAGCTCCTTCGCCAGCATTACATTTTGCAATACGGTTAGATGTGGGAATACCGAATAGCGTTGGAATACGATTCCTCGGCTGGCATTTGGCTCGTCCGCTAAGGGGGTTTGCTCCAGCAATATTGATCCGCGCGTCGGGCTGTTGGTGCCCAGTAGCATATTTAAAAATGTGGTTTTTCCGCAGCCGGAGGCGCCGACGATTGTAACGAACTCGCCGACCTTCACTTGTTTATTTATTTGCTCAAGTACAACTTGATCGCCGTACTCTTTCCAAAGGTGGTTAAACTCGATGTACGGCGTATTTGGGCTGCTAGAGATTTCACTGCTAGTTGTATTATTGTTAGTCATTGCCGGCCCCTTTTTGTTGTGTGTGGAACCATGGAAAGCTGAAAAAAGATACCTTGCGGAGCAAGAAATCTATCGCAAAGGCTAACAGGGTGATCCAGAGTACATAGGGTAGNATCACATCCATAGAGAGATAGCGGCGCACCAAAAATATTCGATAGCCAAGACCGTCGGTGGCGGAAATGGCTTCGGCAGCAATTAAGAATAACCAAGCGGAGCCGAGCGTTAAGCGCACCGAATCTATAAGGCGTGGCAGTATTTGCGGGAGAATAACTCGGATAATTACTTGCCAGCTATTGGCGCCGAGGGTTTGTGCTTTAATGATTTGTTCGTCCGGAATTTCCCGCACGCGCAATAATATTTCGCGCGTTATGGTTGGTGTTATACCAATAACGATAAGTACGATTTTCGAGGTTTCGCCCAAGCCAAATACGATAAATAAAATGGGCAGTATCGCCATGGGGGGAACCAGTGATATGGCGGTCACTAGCGGAGAAAATTTGGCGCGGGCGAGTGGTAATGCGCCCATGCTTACGCCGAGTACAAGTGCGACGATTGCGGAAATAGACACGCCGAAGAATAATCGTTGCAAGCTGCTCCAGGTGTCCACCCAGAGGAGATAGTCGCCGGAGCGTTGATTCGGCTCAAAAGCCATTCTTTTAATCGCTTCTCCAATGCTGCTAAGCGATGGCAGTAATTTGTCTGCTGCGTTTTCAGCGAGGCGCGCATCTGATGCGGCGATATAAAGAACGATCANTAAAATAAAGGGCAAGGCGCCGAGTACCCAGCGGAGTGGTTTTGACGGATGTAGGTTGACCAGTTTTTTCATGTGCAGTTTTATCCGATCAAGTCGTTGGGTATTGGGGTAAGTAGTTTGCTGTGATTGATTTGAGCTAGACCGCTTGGCTTAATAGCCGTGACCATACGGCCACAGCTAAAAGCTTGATTAGTCGGCTTACTTAAAGCTCACCGTCCGCGGCCATTTTCATATAGCTCGGATCAAAGCGAAGTTTTACATTGTTTTCGCTACCAAAAATTCCCGCAGGTGTTTCGATACCAATATAGCCAGCATCGGTGGCGCCTTCACCGAGTAAACCGTGTTTCAGCGAAAATTCCGCTACATACTGCATAGTGGTTTTGAGTTGGTCGCTAGAGGTAAAGTTTACGGCGTTAAGCGGTGAGTAAAACATATTGGTCGAAGCCAATTGCGAATCGAAACCGGCGAGGTCTGTGCCGGAGGCGACGCCCATAAAGGTTCGCGCTTGCATGCCGGCTTCGTCATTTTTACTCATGGTAGCCATGATTTCGTACCAAGCGCCGGTAAGCGCTTTGCCAAATGCAGGGTTGGCTTTTAGGGTTTCGGTGTTGACCACCATTAAGTCGATAATTTCGCCGGGAATATTAGCCGAGTCGAATACCTTATTTGCTCCGGGCATATCGGTAATTTCGCTTAATAGCGGATTCCAAGTTACCACCGAGGTTACATCGGAGGTGCTGTAGGCGGCAACGAGGTCTGCGTCGCTAATGTTGACCACGGTAACGTCTTGTTCCGACATGCCAATCGAGTCGAGTGCTCGCGCCAATAGGTAGTGGGAAACACTTAGCTCAACTAGGTTGACGGTTTGACCTTTGATATCGGCGAGCTCGGATTTTTCTTTTAGAACAACGCCGTCGTTACCATTCGAGAAATCGCCAACAATCAGTGCGGTTGAATCGACACCGCCAGCCGCAGGAATGGTGAGTGCGTCCATGTTGGTCATGGTGCAGCCGTCATAAGCGCCTGCGGTATATTGATTAATCGACTCGATGTAGTCGTTAATTTGGGTAACTTCGATTTCGATACCGTATTTATCGGCCCACTTTTTAACGATGCCTTCTTGGGCGCCAAAGTCCCAAGGCATCCAGCCGACGTAAATCGACCAGCATACTTTGAATTTTGCAGGTGCTGCAGTAACGGTTGGTTCTGCTGTTAGGGTGGGCTGTTCCGGCGCTTTTTTGGAACAAGCGAACAGAAGTGTTGCGGCTAGCAACAGGGAAACGCTTTTCAATAAAGTCTTGTACATGCTTCACCTCCAGGGTTGCACTAACGAATAAAAAATAGAGAGGATGCAATGACACCGAATGTCATTAACCTCCCGGGCTTTTATCCCGCCGTGTAACCTTGGGGCTCTTCATGAAAGGCCGTAGAGACGGCAGATCGACAAAAAGCGTTGCAAGGTCGACAGCTCTCGGACCAGTCATTACCTGTTGAAGGTAATCGGAACCCTAGCTGTCTATTGATGCTGCATGATAAACCTAAATTCGGAGTGTGCTCAATAACGTGCGGTCATTGAATCCTCTTAAAGNGAATAGAGCAATTGCTGTGCCATTCACCAAGGCCGTGTCTTTGCTGGAGACACTATTTTCGTTTATCTCGGGTCGAACGGGCGTGGTTATGGGGAACTCGGGCTTATTATTGTTCATCTGCGGGGCAGTGCGTCTTTAAGTCGTGAGGGAGGCGGCAATGGCTGAGTTGAAATAGTGGTGTGCTGAAATGGGGCGAAAACTTCCATGTGATCCAGTGTGGTGCGATTTGACTCTGAGTAAAGAAAAAACGAGGCTGGCTCTAACTGCACGCAAAACGCTATAATTCGCCGCTTGAATAACCCCCTAGGCGATTTTCGCATGACAGATAGAACAGCCGCGGTTAGCCGCGATACGCTGGAAACCAAAATCTCCGTTGCCGTGAATTTGGATGGCACTGGTAAATCCTCGTTCGATACAGGTGTTCCCTTCCTCGAACATATGATGGATCAGATCGCACGCCACGGTCTTATCGATCTCGATATCAGCTGTAAGGGTGATATTCATATCGACGACCACCATACGGTGGAAGATATTGGCATCACTCTGGGCCAAGCGATAAATAAGGCCGTGGGTAGCAAGCGCGGTATTCGCCGTTACGGCCACGCCTACGTACCCCTCGATGAAGCCTTGTCACGGGTGGTGATCGACTTCTCTGGCCGTGCGGGTTTGATTATGAATATTCCTTTCACCCAAAAGCGAATCGGTAAGTTTGATACAGAGCTGTTTAGCGAATTCTTCCACGGCTTTGTGAACCACGCTCAGGTAACACTGCATATCGATTGTTTGCGCGGTGCTAATGCCCATCACCAGATCGAAACGGTTTATAAGGCATTTGGCCGAGCTTTGCGTATGGCGTTGGAAACAGACCCCCGCATGGGTGATGTTATGCCGTCTACCAAGGGTACGCTTTAATTCCGCAGTGAAGAGCCCCGTTCGCGGCACCCTGTCATGGTTTGCCGTGAAGGTTTTCTAAGACGAGGTCCACCGATCAACCTGTTGAGCGCTCGCTAGGGGTGTTATCGGAACCGCCTATCAGCCACCACCAGCAACCAGATACACAACATGAATTGCAAACACATAGCAGTAATCGACTACGGTATGGGCAACCTCCATTCNGTTGCTAGCGCCCTTAAGAAGGTCGCGCCGGACATAAAAGTGTCTGTTACCGACGACCCAAACATCATTGCCAGTGCCGACCACGTAATCCTGCCGGGAGTTGGCGCGATTCGGGATTGTGTGGCCGAAATTCGACGTCTCGGTTTTGATCGCGTTGGTAAAAGATGTGATTAATTCCGGCAAACCGTTGCTTGGTATCTGCGTGGGTATGCAGGCCATGATGAGCTTTTCGGAGGAAAATGGCGGTGCTGATTGTCTGGACTTCTTTCCTGGCCGAGTAAACTTTTTTGCGGGTAATGCCAAGTTCAATCAAGCGCACGACGAAGGCTCTAGCTCCGGCGAACGTTTAAAAGTACCCCACATGGGATGGAACCAAGTAGAACAGGTTCTGGCGCACCCACTCTGGCATAACATTGACAATAACGGGCGTTTTTATTTCGTCCACAGCTACTTTGTTGAGCCAGAAAATAAAGACATTATCGCCGGTCGCACTCACTACGGAATTGAGTTTTGCCGCCGCCATTGCTCACAACAACATCTTCGCAGTGCAGTTTCACCCGGAAAAGAGCCACGACAATGGCCTGCAGCTGCTTGAAAACTTTTTAAACTGGAACGGCAAATGATCATAATTCCCGCAATCGATTTAAAAGACGGCCAGTGCGTACGTTTACGTCAAGGCTTAATGGATGACAGCACAGTGTTTGGCGACGACCCTGTTGCCTTCGCTAAACAGTGGGTAGATAAGGGTGCTCGGCGCCTCCACCTCGTCGACCTTAACGGTGCTTTCGCGGGTAAACCGGTTAATGGTGATGTGGTTACCGCCATCGCTAAAGCCTTCCCCAAATTACCGATTCAAATCGGCGGTGGTATTCGCGACGGCGACACCATTCAGCACTATCTGGATGC
>Ga0065722_101802_pt1 | contig 38084 bp, 26 predicted proteins | sample BansetMetagenome_FD_59109 | JGI IMG/M metagenome (GOLD analysis project Ga0065722, IMG submission 59109) | Bankia setacea gill microbial communities from Puget Sound, Washington, USA - Caecum Enriched | ecosystem: Host-associated > Mollusca > Digestive system > Ceca | place: United States... | reverse complement strand
TAGGGAATGTGTTTCACTTGTGAATTAAAAGCGGCCGCATGATATTGCTTTGTAGGCTTTTTGAGCAAACATTTTTTTGTTAATTACGCTTAAAACTGTAAAAAAATGTTAATTAGTAAGTATATTAATGCTTATTGGTTAGAACTTTGTTTTTCTAAAAATTTTTCGCAAAAAGAATTGTTTAGTACAAAAGAATTAGCTTTTGGGTGTTTAAAATCGTGAGTGTTTTATTGGTGAAATGTGTGGTGTATACAGTGTTTACATTTAAAGTTTAGGTCTATATGATCCGCCGTGTTTAGTGTGGCGATATTTAAAAACGCATTTAGCCGCGTAAAAGGCTAGATGTGATTTATGGAATCTCCGCTGCAAATTGCTAAAAGTTAGCCTGATCAAGTACTCAATTGAAATACTACGAGAGAGTAAACGGCTGCTTTTCTAGATCCTTAATCTATGGGGAGTTTAACGTTGTGGTCGTTTCGCCGAGTATGAGTTGCGGTTATACATTTGAGTTTTGTCATAAAACTAAGAACTTTTCCCATTACTATACTGACTGCCACGAGCCAATTGTGGGTGAGGTGAAGGACTGGGTGCTTAACGATTTGGCCGAAGCGCTTCCCGACTTTAATATAGATCAGTACTTTTCCTCCCAGCCCACTATCTTTTCAGATTACGACCATCTTGTACTGACCATAGATGATGCTACGGGTAAAATTGTAGGTCTCATTGGCTCGCGCTGGCTCCGTTCGGAGGAGGTCGAATGTCTGTATATTTGGACGGCGGTTGTGGGGAATGACTACCGACGTACAACTTGCTTTCCCGAGATGTTACGCGTGCATTTTAATCGTGTTCTCAATGATGAAACGCCATTTCCTGCTGTTGTCGCGACCAAAACATACAACCCCCTGGTTTACAGGTTGCTGGACATCATGTTTTGCAAAACGCCGAATGTGTCAATGTATCCAAGCCTTGTAGGGCGAGAGATCAGTGAAAAAGTAAAGGAAGATGCTGGAAGGGTGGCAAGGTTGGTAGCACCAAAACTGGACTACTGCGCTGAAAGCTCTACTGTTTACGGCGGGCAAGCCGCTGTAGCGCCGGACTTCTTTCCCTATATGCAAAAAACCAGTGTTGAAGCCATCTGGAATCATTTTACGACCCATCTTTCGCGAGACGATCAAATTCTTTGTGTGATCGATATCCCATCGGATACCGAACGTGATGAAGTTGTGCGTCGTAATAAGTGGGACATCCTTTAAGTTCGAGCTGGGCGCGTCGAAAATTGATTTCGACCGGTATTGTCCCCGTCAAAGTGCATTGGTTAGGTTTGTAGCGGATGTCTGGCTTTTCCAACCATTCTAGTATTGAGTGCGTGAGTTGCGTGCGGAGGAGCTGTTTTGTTTGATATTGATTTTTCTAGTACTGAAAGTACCGTGTTTATACGGAACGCGAAAACCAAGAGCGTTAGTACGAATACATTAGCTGAGCTATATACCGATGCGAGAGCGCTAGCAAAGACGTTAGACGATATTGGGTTGCCCAAGCGTTGCAGGGTAGGCTTGTTGGCTAAAAATGCCTATCGTTGGCTAGTATGGGATATCGCGTTACTTTATTCTGGCAGAACTTCGGTTATTTTTACGGATGATTTTGAGAATGACAATGTCTCTGAGTTAACTGAAACCTATGGTTTGAGTTTGATTGTGTCCGATTGTGGTGATGATGAATACCCTTATCACTGCAGTATTGATGCGCCCCCTACGTTACCCACTGAGAATCGAGCCGCTACAGTGGATGACGACGATGTACTTAGTTTGGTTTTTTCATCGGGAAGTAGCGGAAACTTAAAGGGCTTGACGATTAGTCGCCAAGGTTTTCAGCATGATGTTACGGTATTTGCGGAGTTGTATAGTTTAACCAGCCAAGACTCGATGCTCACATTTTTACCCCTGAGCAATAATCAGCAACGATTGTTATATTGGTCCTGTTTACTCGCACGCTGCAGTATTGTTGTTACACCTGTAAGCGCTGCATATACCGACTCCTCGGCTTTAAACCCCACCTTTTTTATTGCGCCCCCCTCCTACTACGATAATCTACTGAAGATTATCAGTGGAGCCAGCCCGGAAAGTAGGCCTTTATTTCTCCATAAATTGGTCGGCAATAATATTCGTTTTTGTATAACGGGCATGGCGCCCATTGCAAAATCTTCACTCGAAAAGTTAGCGAATGCTGGGTTGCCCATTGTTGAAGTTTATGGGCAAACGGAACTGGGTGTCATTACGGTGAATACACCCAACGATAACTGCGTGGGCTCTGTAGGTAAGCCTATTAAGGGCGTATCGCTGAAAATAGGCGATGACGGCGAAGTGGTGGTGTTAAAAAAACCTAAACTTACTATTAATTATTTCCAAGCCTCGGAAGACGATATTAGTAACACATTTATGCACGATGGACTTGTGGCTACTGGTGATATCGCTAGTGTTGATGCCGCTCATAACCTCTATATAGAAGGGCGTAAAAAAGACGGCATTGTAACGCGATCTGGAGAGAAGTTTCAGCCTGTCACGGTTGAGAAGTTACTTGATGAGTTGGAATGTATTGATAAATCTGTTGTGCTAACAGATGCTCGACAAAATGTTTTTGCGGCCATTTTTACGCTAGACGAGCGCGCCGACATAGACACTGTAGTTGAAAAACATATTCAGAGCGTTAATAAGGGGTTGGACCCGAATCGACAAGTTCATGCCTGGACAATACTGCGCGTGACGTTGTCTAGAGAAAACAAAATGTTAACGCCCAATCTGAAACTAAATCGAATTGAAATACGAAGGATGGTTCTGGAGTCTTTAAACTCTGAATCAGCCGTGGAGGTATAGGCCCTATGAGTATAACTGACTACATTCCCCTGATCGTTTCTACTCTGATCGAGATCTCGCCTGTTGCGGCAAGCGCACCGGACATTAATGCGGAAACGGATCTTCAAGGCGACCTTGGTGTTGACTCCATTACGCTTATAACGATGGTTTTTAAGCTAGAGGAAGATACTAACCTTCCTATTCAAGCGGCGATCTTAGAGGCTCCAGATGTTGCGACGGTGGGTGACCTCAACACCTTAATGATAGGGCTTTCGTAAATGTCGGAGAACACTATCATTATAGATGCACATACACATTTATCATCTACGCGTTATATTCCGGATGATTTTTTTAGGGGTATCGCCCGAAATACACAGGTAAGCCTTCGTAAAAACGGCGTAGAACGTGATCTTGATTTACTCACGAATATGGTTAAAAGTCAGCATAATGACCATGAAGGACAGGCATTACTGGCTGAGATGAAGAAGGCGAACATTGAAAAATCGGTATTGTTATTGCCTGATTTCACCTATTGCATGCAGTCTGAGTTGACGATTGCGGAAATGTACGACGAGCATTTTACTCTGCTAAAAAAACATAGCACACAATTTTCAGTATTTGCAGGGGTAGATCCACGATGGGGCGCAGATGGTGTGTCGCTGTTTGAAAAAGGCGTAACAGACTACGGGTTTGCCGGCCTTAAACTCTACCCGCCATGCGGCTATAGCCCGAGCGACCCATCGTTGTTTCCCTACTACGAAATTTGTCGACAATACTCTCTTCCGGTACTACTACACACGGGCCCTACGTCGCCAGAAATGAGCTTCGAGTTCTCTGCGCCTGAGCTTATCGACTCGGCGGCCCGAAACTTTCAGGATGTTAATTTTATTCTCGCTCATGGCGGCGTATTCAATCGAGATACCGTGGTAGATCTGTGTGTCTTCAGGCCGAATGTTTATTTGGACCTGGGCGGATTCACCACAATAAATCATCCAGATGGTTGGCAGCATGCGCTTACTGAATTATTTCGGATGGGTGTGAACCACAAAATTATATTTGGAACCGATTGGCCGGTAGCGAGAGCGCCGGGTGGGCAAAAGCAATTAATGTCTAAATTCGATAAAACGCTTGAGGCTATTCCTGAAAAGGAAAAAATCTATATTCTATCCGATAATATTAAGCGCATAACACCGCGACTTTTGGGTGGTGAGGCGTTATAAAAATTACTCACGCCAAAAAAACCGGTTCCAATTCAGTTCAATACTATAAAAAATAGATTATCTTTGTGTCGGTATTCAATAGCCGTTATTCACGAAAGGCTGCTTTCCCAGCCGGAGTAAAAACATAGGCGGCATTGCGCTGTTGTGCCCTCGTCAATACTTTCTAGATCAGGATGTTTGACAAAAATGAATAGTTACAATACCGATTTAGCGACAAGTGATGTGCCCCCAGCAACTACGGCTTGACATCCGCTTGTCGAGCGTAAACGTGACGAACAGAGACTAACAGTAGGCTTAACGTATGACAGTGCAAAATATTTTGTGGGACTTAGGGTGCAAGGGAGTTGAAATCTCACTTGAAAACGAGCGCATAATGGTGACTGATCATTTCGCTAATCTGAATAGCGATGACGAAAAATCCATTGCTCACCACGAGCAAGAAATTAGTGAGCTGTTACTGCAGCGGCGATGGAGCTATAGAAAATTACCGCCAATTACTCCGCGTATCAGTGCAGAGAGCGGCTTGCATTATAAGCAAAAAAATTGGTGGAATGCGGTTAAAGCCGGCACGGGATTTTCGGGGATTGGTTTTAAGCCTGTAGTGTCGTACAGCACAATTAATCGTGAAGTGTTGCAAGTGGCACTTATGAAGTTGGTGGAGCGGCATGATGCTTTGGCTCTATGCGTTAGGCCAGGGGAGCACGATACCATCGTGCAATACGTGCATAGATGGGATGAGTTTGACATACCCTATTATAATCTTTCCGATGAAGTAGAGCTTACCAAAATAATGGAACGTTTTGGTACCACGGGCTACTCGGCCACCTACGAGTTTGTTCATGAATATACTCGTCAATACCGCGATCTGCCCACCGAGGCAACACTATTAAAAACAGATAAACCGCTGTTTCGTGTATCAGTGATTAAAACTCAAGATCAACGTTGGGAAATTGCACTGTATACAGACCATTTAATTTCAGATGGTTTAAGTGTTGAATTGGTACGTAATGAATTGCATACCCTTTATGTAAACGCGCTAGAAGGCATTGAGTCGCCGCTTAAAAAAACGTTGCCTTTCCTTGATTACGTTGACTGGCATAATACGTTTTATAACCCGCAATCGGTCTGGACGTTAAAGGAAAGACAGTTCTGGGAAAAATATTATGCTGATATGATATCTAGCCCAATTCCTCATGACACAGACATAAACGAGGCCGATGAAACCGAATTTATTCACTACCGTTTTTCTGAAGAGCATTCGCTTCGTATTACAGCGGCTGCAGCTTCGGCCAAAGTGTCGGAATTTAACCTCTTATTTGGTGCTGTGTTCTTGGTGCTAGCGGACACGTTGGACCAGCAAGACCTCACTATTCCAACCATTATGACGGGGCGTCTTTTGCCCGAAACACAGACTATTGCCGGTCATTTTGCAGAAATGGTATTTGTTAAAAGCAGGGTAGACTCACCTACCGATGCAGTTGCAATGGCTAAAAAGCTAGGAAAGTTACTGTTGAGCCTTCAGCTTAGGCTCAATGTTAACTCGACCGACCTTCTGCCACTGGGAGTCTCGTCAATTGATTCTCGATTGACAAAACATGTTAATTCGACACTGATTTTCTCTGGCGAATTTTATCGTGAGCTATCCAGTATTGAGTATGAACAATTCAGTTTAGATAAAAAATTAACGCGCGTTAAAAATGATCACAATACGTCGCCGAAGCTGGTATGGGTAAGAGTCTATAAAAAGAACGGTGTTTTTTGTTTCTCGGTTAGTTACAGTGCCAAGTACCATAAGCGAGAAAAAATGCTACTTATGACGAACAAGATGGACGATATACTCTTTTGTGCAGAGCAAAACTTTGGGCAACAATGATTGGCTGGTGAAATTATAAACAAGTATGGAGAGACACAGCAATGATAGATATTGACCTGCTTAGAGAGGTTTGTTTCGATATTAAACCGGATGTTGACCCACAATCCGTAGAATTAGCGTCTCATTTAATCGATGATCTGAATTTTGATTCCATTTCGCTTGTATCAATAATCGTGGAGCTTGAATCCAGAACTTCATTAGATCTGGCCGAGCACGCGGAGCAGTTTATTGAGGCGAATACGGTCGGCGACATTATAGCAATAGTGAATGATATAGCGGCGCAGTAGCCATTAGATTAAATGTGGAATATAAACCCAGTACATTGCGAAAGTCGGTACCCTAGCGGTGAACTCAACATAATGTGATAAAAAGATGAATAAATTAGCTTCGCGCATAGACGCAATACGCAACACCAATACGTTAAGACGACAGTCGCTACGTGCCGGTTTGACCTGCGTGTGCTTGATGGTTGTAGTTGCGTTTATAAGCGGCTGCACGGATAGCGGTGCAAACGAAACCAAGGCCGAAGACGAACAAGTATCGGTGGGCGTTTATACCGTGTCTAGCCAGAAAGATTTTAATGACCATTTCTATACGGGGTTTGCCAAAGCTGCAACTCGGATTGATGTTATATCAAAAGTATCGGGCGTGGTAATAAAACGAAACTTCGTCGAGGGTGATGGTGTAGCGTCCGGCGCTGTATTGTTCGAGATCGAGAGGGAATCCTATGGCTATGCGTCAGAGAAAGCACATTACGACGTAGCGGTACAACGGGCAACTTATCAGCAATCTCAGCGTGAATTTGATCGGAATGTTGTATTGAGTGCGGGCAGTTCGGTGAGCGAATCGGATATAGATTTACTTAAAACACGATTAGAGGTTGATGAGCTGAATCTAAGGAAACGTGAAGTTGAAAAAAAATCGGCGGCGTACAATCTAGCCGAAACTTATGTAAAGGCGCCTATTGCTGGTCGAACGTCGTTTACTGATTTTACGGAAGGTGATTTTGCGGTTGCCGGCGAGTCAAAACTCGTTGAATTAATAAATGATAGTCGCATGTACGTAGAGTTCGCCATGCCTGAGCTCGTTTTTAATCACTATTTTGTGGGTAATAAAAACGACGCTCTTGACGAGCGTGTGACAGTTTTAGTGTCGAAAAATGGTGATAGAAAAGTGGCAGCTACTCTTAATATAGGCGCTAGACGAATAAAGGAAAATCAAGGGGCGGTAATTCTTAGGGCAGAGTTTTCCAATGACGACGGTCTGTTTATTGATGGCTCGTTTGTGGGCGTTGAGGTAAGAGTCGCCAATAAAAAAGCACCATTTTCCATTCCCCGAAATATCGTCGTAAAGGACAATGAAAGCCAACACGTGTTTAAAATAGACGACAATAATGTCGTGCAAAAACTGTTGGTGCGTGTTGTCGAGGAGACAGCGAATACCTATTGGGTAGAAGGTGATTTGGCTCTAGGCGTTCGTTTGGCGTCTACAAATTTACAGTCCATCCAAGATAGCGCTCGTGTAACTGTAGAGCCATAGTGTAAACCCTGGTTTTTCAGCAACCTTCTTAGCGGCCATTTGGGCGCTTTTGGGTGGTCTGTGAAACGTTGGCAAGACCTTTTGTTAGCCTCTAATGAGTATCTATGAAAATTACATCCTTGTGCTTAAATAATACAAAATTCACGGTTATAGCGAGTCTGCTAATTGTATGCGCTGGAGTCTATGCTTTTTTTAAACTTCCAATGAGCGCTTACCCCAATATTGCTTTTCCCGCTATTACCGTATCGGCTAATTTTCCTGGTGCGAGTGCGGAAATTGCCGATCGCTCCATTAATGCGTTAATAGAGCCTAAATTACTGGGAATAGAAAATGTTATCTATACCGAGTCTAGCGCCAATAATCGTGGTGCCGCGAGCGTAACGGCAATTTTTGCACCTGGAGAGAACGAGCTTGAAGCACTAGTCAATGTTCAGAGTGTGGTTGCTCAGTTAGAGTCACGTTTGCCTGCTATAGTCGCTAGAAACGGGATTACAGTTGCAAAAGGTGGTGGCAGTCTATTGATGACGGTAAACCTGCTGTCAACGAAGCCGGAGCTAGATCGAATTTATTTAAGTAATTTTGCCAGTGAAGAATTACTGAACGAACTTAGCGGCATTCAGGGTGTTTCAAAGGTTACCATTTTTGGTGAGATGAAACACTCTATTAGGGTGTGGTTAGATCCCGTTAAAATGTACAAGTTTAATATTGATGCGGACCAAGTTCTCGAGGCCATTCGAGAGCAGGGTGCAGTGGCGTCTGTGGGTAGGCTTGGGCAGTCTCCGGGTGTTCATGATAGCGAGTCCGAAGTGATTGTTGTTTCAAATAATTACCCGAGCAACGAAATTGAAACTGCTGAAATTATTGTAAAAATGGATTCGTTAGGCGGTGCTATACGGCTTAGTGATATCGCTCGAATCAATAAAGGCGCCGAGAGTTACGACGAGACGGCGAAGATTAATAATTTTTCGACCGTTATGCTCGGCGTTTTTCAAGACAGTAATGGTAACGCCGTAAAAATCTCGCGTGAAATTAGAGAGCGTATGGCAGCGTATAACGAACGCCTGCCGGAAGGTGTTGAATACGCGATAAAATACGATACATCGTTGTTTGTTGATCAAGCCTCAAATGAGGTTTTTTCTGCTTTGGCGCTAGCGTTCTTTATTGTGGTGGTTGTGGTTTTTATCTGTTTGCGCTCTGCGGCGGCTACACTGGTACCTGGTTTAGTTATTCCTATTTCTCTGTTGGGTACCATATTTATTCTATTTGTCGCCGGTGTAAGTATTAATCTCATATTATTGTTGGGTTTGATTTTGTCTGTTGGGGTCGTGGTTGATGATGCGATTCTTGTAGTTGAGCGCGTAACCCACCTAAAAACGGCGTATAAATTATCCAGCTACGATGCGACATTAAGGGCAATGCGGGATATTAGTAAGCCCATTATTACTACCACGATAATTCTCGTTATTGCATTTTTGCCATTCTATCTTTTCCCCGGTGTACAAGGCATTCTTTATGGCCAATTTGCTTTTGCCCTTATTATATCGGTAACAATTTCCTCTGTGCTGGCCTTAACACTGAGCCCCGTAATGTGTAGCCAGCTACCGGAGTTAAGTGTCGCGCAAATAGAAAGTAGTCGTACTGATCGTTTGGCTAAAATATTGGCGCGTTGGTTGAATGCTGCTGTTGTTTACTTTATTAGACACTGGCTTATTTCGATTATCGTATTTATTGTTGTTTTAGCGCTTAACGTTGTGTTGTTTTTTCGCTTACCAAATAGCTTTGTTCCTCAGGAGGATACCGGTTACGTGGTGATGGCCGTGGTGCTACCCGATAATTCGTCGTTGGGTGAGACAACAAAAATTATGGACGAGCTGTCCTCTATTGTCACTGATGATGTCGCCGTGGATTCTACAATCGTTATTAATGGCTACAGTTTTATTGGGGGCAATAGTTCTAATAACGGTTTGGCTTTTGCGGTGCTTAATGATTGGTCTGATCGTCAGGAAAGCCATTTAGGCATGAATAGTACCGTAGATCGATTACGCGAGAAATTATCGGTTTTGGGCGCTCATGGCACTGTCTATGTTTTTGCGCCTCCGGCAATATCGGGCCTGAGCCAGGCTGGTGGTTTTGATTTAAAAATATTTGGCTACAACAATCAGTCGATGAGAGAATTGAATGTTGAGGCAAAAAAATTCGTTGAAAAAATATCGGCTCTGCCATCTGTAGGTTCTGCGAATAGCAATTTTAATGCTGATACTGTTCGTTATTCCCTTGAAGTTGATTCGTTAAAAGCGAAAGCTTTGGGTGTTGATATTGGGAGCTTTAATCGAACCATTCAAACCTTATGGGGCTCGCGTTATATTGGTGACCTTGCTGCAGCTAAGGGTAGTTACCGCATAATTGTTCAGGCGGAATCGGGGTATCGAGCTAATAAAGATTCGTTACAGTTTATTCGTGTAAGAAATAAAGTGGGCGATCTAATTCCCGTTACGTCTTTTGCTCAAATTGTTGTGAGTGAAGGTCCCAATTCGTTGAGTCGTTATAACGGTCGATTGTCCATTGGCGTTAGCGGCTCTGCAGCGTCTGGATATTCTATAAGCGAAGTTGTTGCCGATATAGAAGCAATTAAGAATGAAATGTCTCAAGGCTATTCGTTGGGCTGGAGCGGTGAGGCTGCGATGACCAGCGTTCAATCTGATTACGGTAACCTGTTGTTATTGGGCGCAATACTGTGCATCTATCTGGTGTTGGTGATTTTGTATAACAGTTGGGTTACGCCATTCGCCATTATTGCTGGTATCCCGGTTGCAGTTATTGGCGGCTTAGCCTTATTGGTGTTGTTCTCTTCAGATTTAAACATCTATTCGACAGTTGGTTTGATTTTGGGTGTGGCACTTTATGTGAAATCGATGGTGCTTGTTGTCGATAGAGCCTATAAAAGTCTTGAGTCAGGAGCGAGCATTTACCGTGCAGCAATTAAGGGCGTTAACGAGCGTGGTCGCGCAATTTTAATGACATCCATTTCTTTTATTGCTGGCGTTATGCCATTGGTCTTTACGTCTGGCGCAGGTGCGGGGGCTAGATTTGCCTTAGGTATATCCGTTACCGGCATGGTTTTGGCTACGGTGCTTTTCGCCGTTGCCTTTTTCCCTGCCGTTGTGGTGTTTAATTATCGTGCCTCGCGCTATTTAAGGGATCGGTTCACTATGCCGAAATAGTAGCGTTTAACTATAAGAAGATAGGCCATCTTATTGTAGCGTTCAGTACGCATTTATAGTGGTATTGACCTAGGCGCTAGATGAGCGAACAACATTGGGTATTGACGGGCGAATAACATGATCGATGATGCAGCAAATGAAGAGACGAAGCCACAAGAGCAGAAAAGTAGCGTTATTGAAAAGGGCCTTAAGGGGTTAGTGCCCCCTATGATTTTTGAGTGGGCTATATTGCTCTCCGTACCTTTTGCCGATGTATTTTTTCTCAGTAGGATATCGGATAATTCAGCAGCCGGTGTGGGTATGGTTACGCCTTATATTTTAGGCTGTTTTGTTGTTATTGAGGCGATCTGTATTGCCTGCGTAAGCATTGCCGGCCAAAAAATGGGGAAGGGCGAGTCTACAGTTTCTAGAGAAACTTTGTCTTTTATGTTGATTGTTGTCACAGTGGTGTTAGCGCTATTGGCGACGTTGCTGGGTAGTTTCTCTGGTTCTCTTGTGGCATTAATGCACTTGCCGCAGGCCGTGAGTGTGGAGGCAGAGCAATACCTTTCAATTGGTGCCTTTATTCTCGTTGGCTGGGGCGCAGCGGCGGCTTATAAAAGCGTACTTAATTTGTATGGGCACCCTAAGTGGAACCTGGCGGCTACGTCTATATTGACGGTTGTTAATATTTCGTTAAATTCAATTGTGGTGTTCGGTTTGTTTGGTTTTCCCAAAATGGGTGTTACGGGTGTGGCGATTTCTAGTGTAATTGCAGCATTTGTATCATTGGCATTTTTGGCGATTGTTGTTAGATACAAATTTGGTATTCGGTTATATGATTTTCCGTCGTTAGATTCCATGCGGTCAATGTGGCGGCCAATAGCAAACATTGCCATCCCGTCTTCGATTGAACCTCTGTCTTATCACGTTTACGCTTTTATTCTTAATTTATTGATTGCGCGTGTCGGTGTGGAAGAGGTGACGATGCGGGTTTACGCGAATAATATTTTTACTATTTGTTTGGTTGTGAGCATTTCTTTCTCGATTGCTACGCAAATGATCGTTGCGCAGTTGTACGGGGCGAAACAGCTGAGGCGAGCGCATTTAGAGCTCACTCATAGTGTTAAAATTAGCTGCTTAATTATAGGTGCTCTTTCGATTCTATTTTGGTTGAATGCCGATAGTCTTATTCGCTACTTGTCGGAAAACGACAATGTAATAGAAATGGCGGCTACGGTATTTATGATTTATTTCCTAACGGAAATACCACGAACGATTAATATTGTGGTGACGGGTTCGCTTAAAGCGGTTGGTGATGCGTGGGTTATCACCTTTAGGTCCTGTATTATTACGTGGATTATAGCGTTACCCAGTGCGTTCCTATTAACGCTCTATTTTGAGTTGGGTTTACTCGGCATTTTATGGGCGATATTCTTGGATGAGTTATTGCGTTCGATCGCTAATTTATCGCGCTGGTATTCTAAACACGCGGGTTTGCAGGGGGGATTTTTCTCTGTAATGAGAACGGAGTTAATGCGACTTGTGTTGCCTCGGAATAAAAAACAGATGCTGTCTGGTGAGGGCGGTGGTTAATCGTTGTCGTATCAGCGTGCACCGGCTAGTGAGCAGGGCGGTTACTCTTCCGTAGTGCGGTGTTGGCCGAGGTGTGTAGCCACAGAAAACGTCATTCTGTGTTGTTTTTCAAAATGACGTTTTTGTATGGATTCTAGTGGTGGTGCCCACCTGCACCATGGGCGTGTTTGTGTGTAATTTCTTCTTCGGTCGCAGCGCGAATATCTTTTATTTCCACATCAAATTCTAATGTCTTGCCGGCAAACGGATGGTTGAGGTCTATTGTGACCATTTTTAATCCCGGCTTAATGACAGTGGCATTGATGACACCTTTTTCGGTATTCACTTTTACGATCATACCGGGAAGTAAACGTTTATATTTTCCAGCCAAATGCTTAATGGGTACTTTCTTTGATGCGTCTTCTCGAAGCGGACCGTAAGCTTGTTCTGGAGAGAGGGTGACTTTTTTCGTTTCTCCAACGGAGAGGCCTTCCATACCGTCTTCCAAACCGGCCAATAGGTTGCCGTGCCCGTGAAGATAGGCCATAGGTACAGAGTCGTGGTTGGATTCTAGTGGCGGGCCACCGGCTTCTCCTAGGGTGTAGTGGAAGCTTACTACGTTGTCTTTAGACACTTGCATGGGATTTGTCTCTTGGCAAAACCGTCATTGTATCACCGTATTACGAAGATTTCGGGTGCTGCTGGCGATAGCCTGTGGGTGAAATGCCCACGACTTTTTTAAACCGGTTCGAAAAGTTAAACACATCTTGATAGCCCAAAGTGTTGGCAATTTGGCCGAGTGGCCAGTTGGTGTCGGTTAGCAGTTGTCGTGCTCTGTCCATACGCAGGCTAATAAGGCGTTGCATGGGGCTTTGATTGTATTCCTGTTGACAGAGCCGGTGCAGATGTGGGGCCGAATAATGGATGCGGCTTGCCATATCCGCAACGGTCCATTCTACGTGAAGCTGTTGTTGTAGCTCATTAAACAGCCCTTCCAGCCGTTTGGCTTGATCGAGATGCGTACGGCTGGCAGTGGGTGTACCGAGCGCTTGGTTGAGATAAAGGCTCAGTTGTTTGACAGGCGATTGACGCATGGCTTCATTGGGTTCGTAATACAGCTGACACAACAGGTAATAGATAGGCGCCGCGATCGCGCTGTAATGGACATCGCTGGGTTCTTGATTTAGGTGATGCCAGTGTGGGCTATCGTCCAGGCAAAACCATGCGGTGGACCAATGCTCGGCGTCGAGTGAAAAAAGGAAGGGCTTGCCGCAGGGCAGTAAGGTGAGCGTGTTCGCTTCGATAGCCTGCTCGCCGGAGGGTGTGTACAGTTTTCCTCGACCTTCTGTGGTGAAGAGCAGCGTATGATAATCGGAGGCTTTACGGCCTACCCAATAGCGCCCTTTTAATTGTGAGACCCCCGCAAAGCCGATGCCCAGTGCCGGTAATTCTGGGACGTTATCGCTGTTTAAAAAGCGTTCGTGGCATTCGGGGCCTAATTCCAGTTGGTCTTCCCACTCTTGGCTTTGCATGGTGCTCTTTATTTGTAGATCGCCTAAATGATAGTTTAGAACATGGGGTTGATAGGTTAAAACATAGCCAGCATGCAGGCCAGTCTTTATAGTGTGCGCCACTTTGGATGTGTAGGGTAGTCTTTAAGATAGCCCTGCACCGTAATTCCAACAATGTATTTTCAATTATTCCGGTAGATGTAATGCCCGTAGAGCTCTTCAAAAAAGCGAGCCGCTATTGTCAGCAATCGTTCGCGCCACTTCAGAATAAATTCCTTTGGGTGAGTGTGATGACGCTGGCTTTGCCCGTCGCTGCACAAATGATGCTGCAATCCTTCTTAGGCATGGCTGATGTACTGATGGTGGGTAGCCTTGGCCCAACAGCGTTGGCGGCTGTCGGGTTGGCGGCGAAGCTGCATTTTCTGTTATTGGTTTTGATGGCGGGCATTGGCGCGGGCTGTAGTATTTTGGTGGCGCAATATACCGGCGCGAAAGATTTTCTCGCCTGCCAGCGCACGGTAGCGTTAACGTTAATGGTCGGCGCGGTTGTGATGATTCCATTCACTGTAGCGTTTGGCTTTTTTAGTGAGTGGTGGGTACCGCTGATTAATCCCGATGCTGAGGTTGCCGCACTCACGGCGCGTTATTTGACGATTACCGCGCCTGTTTTGTTGTTAGCACAGCTTATTGTCGTTTTTGAGGCGGGCCTTCGTGCACTGGGGAATACAGGGGTACCCCTGGTAATGGGCGCCTTGGCGGCGGCATTGAATGTGGTGCTGAACTACGCCTTAATTTTTGGCCACTGGGGTTTTCCCGCGATGGGTGTAGAGGGCGCTGCGTGGGCCACATTATTTTCGAGAGTGTTGCAGTTGATAGCCACAATTACGTGGCTGTACCGTACGAAACACGCTTTTGCATTAATGCCTCGTCATTTTGCGGCGGCCTTCAATCGTTTTGAATTATCGCGATTTATTAATTTTTCTTTACCCGTGGTGGTTAATCACATTATTTGGGGGTTGGGTAACGCGGCCTACCACATACTCACGGGCTACGCAGGAACGGAAGCGCTAGCGGTGATGGGGGTTATTGTGCCCATTGAGAGTTTATTCTTTTCTTTGTTTGTGGGGTTATCGAATGCGTCGACGGTTCTGATTGGTAGGGCGCTTGGCGGCGATAAGAGTGATCAGGCGTGGTTACTGCACCGTTTCTTTGATCAGTTAACCATTGGTTTAGTGGTGTCCTTGAGTGGTATTTTGTGGCTGAGCCGTGCGTGGGTGGTGGGTATTTTCGATGAGCTTGATAGTGAAACCGCCGCGCTATTAATGGACACGCTAGCGATTTTTTGTATGCTTATTTGGGTGAAAGTGCTGAATATGGTGCGCATATTGGGCGTATTGCGGGCGGGGGGTGATAATCGTTTTTGCCTGATTACCGATGCCATTGTGATGTGGGGTGTGGGTATTCCTTTGTATACCTTTGCCGTATTTTTTGGTGGTGTTTCGTTTTTAACGATTTATGCGCTCATGTTTGTGGAGGATGCAGCGAAGTTTATACCGGTAAGAATTCGCATTGGCTTGCGTGTTTGGATGAATAATTTGGCTCGTTGACCCGCAAGTTTAGATACGGCCAATGAAAACTGTAAGGTTCATTCGTTAGCTTTTAGGTTGTTGGCTGGGCGGTAAAATGATCGCGTAGTACGGGTGTACTTAAAGGAATATTAAGGTCATTTTCATGGCTAAAGTAATGACGAGTTTGCGCCGTTAGCCAACTAAATTCCTCACTACAGGTATCGAGCACTTGAGTGTTAGCGACGCGATCACCCAATGATTGTTTTCGCCCTGTACTGACAAGTATTAGCCACGTTATGCTCCATCCGAGCATGATGATGAAAAACCCAATTATGGCCACCGTCAAGGGGGCGTCTGACTTAAGCACGCTGCAAATACCTCCTACAGTTAGTGCCAGCGTTGCAAATGCGATAATCATCGTATTTCTTAAAAAAGCCACTTTAGCCGTTAGAGGGTGTTGGCCTTTGAATACCGGGCATAGCCCGAAAACAATCTTGCCAAATGAGCGCCTATAACGCAGGTGCATTGCGTCGCGAAATGACAGGTAGGTAAGCCCTGTCAGCACACCCATAAACGCGCCGAACGCGGAAGGTATATCGTTTGCTAACCATGGGTAAAAAGGCGCCAATACACTCAAAAACATAAAGGCCGATATACCCACGATATACCCGAATATACCACCGATACCAATGTCGATTAGCGCGGCATAACAGCGCGCTAAAGTAGGGAAGCGCGCAGGTTTTTGTCGGTATATTTGAAACCATCGATATAAAGGCAAGAGTAGAAAAAGACCAAAGCCTTGTAGAAAAATGCCCCATCGATTCCAGTAATTCAGTATCTGTGTTTGTTGTTCGTTGTTGAAGAGGGAATCGACAAAGGTTTGTATAGACTGATGTTTGCGCCTCATGTGGGAGTGGGCAATTTCGATAATGGCTTCGTCAAAATTGTGGTTGCCACTGCTGGGAGCATTGGAGGATGTTAGCTTGCTATAGGCTTGTGCGCTGTCGACATCTTGATAAATGGTGAACAGTAGCTTTTCATTTTCATACAACGATATTTCATTGTTGTTTTTAAGTCTTTTACGTTGGGACAGTGCTACGGTGTAGTAGGACGATCCTGCGCGCTTGACTTGTAAAAAGTCTGAAGCCAGTTTGGACTTGAAATCGTCATCTCTATCGTTGGCATAGCTTGCAACATCGATCTTTCTGGCCCGTTTTGAATAATCTTGTTTTTCATTGAGCCGCTGTACCAAAGTGGCATAACTTTGCTGCAAGATTTTGTCGGCATTATGGCGTAATTGAATATCTTGCTGAATATCGTCGAAATTGTTCGCAAGCTTTAACGTACCCGCTAAAGTAATGGCGAGTATTATCATGCCTATAAACGAGAATAATTTACGCTTTGTTCGTCGGGAAGCTTCTGCGCGTTCTATTTGAATTTGGTTGGCCGTGTGGCTTTCATACAAGAAAGTCATCGCGGTATTAAAGCAGGAATTACTTTTATCGTATCGTCTTGCCCAGTTGGCGTTGGGTTGTTGTTGCTTAAACCATTCCTTTGCCGCTTTTAAGCGTCGTCCACTTAAAAGATCTTCTTTTTCTGGATAGAGCGCTGCGGTTTGATAAATACGCTTGTAGCTTGTCGCCGATTCGGCTTCTTCGTTTGTCCAATCTTTTAACGTTTTCCAATTGCGAATAAGGCTTTCATGGGAAATATCGATAATGGTGCTGGGCGTAAGTGCAACTTCCTTTGGCGGCATAATAAAAGACGTATTGGCTTCTCGAAAAACGTCAATCACGCTGATGACGTCTTCACCGCTGGCACAGGCGATGTGTGCAATTTCGTCAATGCACACTAAGCGTCGAACCAATTGGCCGCCTTCGCCTCGGTCGGTCAGACTTTTAAAGAGGCATGAGGCAATGCGTTTAGCTTCGTCGTTGCTGAGTGAATTATATTTTGACTTGGCGTGTAGCGACAGTGCCTTGGCCATGCCGCCGATGGCTTGATAATGGGTTATATCGAGTGAGTTTTGGCCACCTTTTTGTTGCCAGTATTCCCATGTGCGCATGAGCGCGTGTTGTAAAATGGGCAGGTAATCGGCGCTATCGTCGATATCGTTGAGCAAGTGATTGAGGAGCACGGCAGAGAGTGATGCACCCGCTAATTTTGTCGGGCCGAGAATCACTTCGCGTAATTGCTCTCGCGTTAGGCGAGGAACTAAATATTGGCCTTCGTTAATGACTTCGGGTAAACCTCTAAATCGTGCGCAATCGCCAATGTAATCGGTGCGCATGGTGAGCACAATATAGATTGGAACATCGTCTTGCGCGGCAGCTTCGAGTAATAATTTTACGAAGGCTGAGGCTTCGTTTGCCGCGCGATCGGATTCGTTCCCTTCATCAATATAACGAAATATTTCTTCAAATTGGTCAACGAGAATTAGTACGCGTTCACCCGGTTCCAGCTGTGCTTCGGTAACGGCTTCGATAAGGCCTAACGAGCTGCGCCTTAGAGTGGCTTCGGTAAAACTGAATTCCTCTTGTGGAAAACCTGAATCGGACAGTGCGCCGGGCGAGTCGAGGGCGGTGGCGAGCCGAACAATGGGATTGCCGCCGGGGCGAGTGTCTACAATGCGCCACTGGCTGCCGTGGCCGGACATAAACCCGCCGTGTAAGCCTGGCAATAGGCCTGCTTTGACCAGAGATGATTTGCCGCTTCCAGAAGAGCCAACAACGGCAAGAAAGCGTGTCATGCGCAGGCGTCTTAGTAAGGCTGTGCGTTGCGTATCGCGGCCGAAAAATAGGTGGGATTCGTTGCTGCCAAAAGGGCGAAGGCCAGGGTATGGGTTGAATAGAGGCGTTGGCGCGTCAGTCACTTAGGCGTTTCCGTTAACAATGAAAGGAAGGGTGAAAGTTGGGAAGCGGTAAATGCATTGCTGCCATCAATAACCAAGTTGTGGGTGCGGAGCGGGTGTTGCCGTGCGGCAGAGTTGGGCCCGAGAAAAATCGCCTTTGCTTTAAGTGGGCGATCTTGACGTTCGGTCTCTAGACGCTGGAAATCACTATTTTGGGTGTGTAGCCAAAAAATGCCGGCTGCATTGTGGTACAGAATGAGGGCGTCGCAGTTGCAGGCATTGCGTTTGTGTAGCTCTAAGAATTGTTCATCTGAAATGCCGCTGTCGAATAGGGGTTCGAGCACATCGTAACCGTCTTTAAAGAGTGCGGTTATGAGCGGTTGAGCGTAGTCGTAATCTTCTTGTGCGTAAGCGACATAAATAACGGTGCGGTTATCGTGATGTTTTACCGTAGGTGTTATGTCGGGCTTACGGGCAAGTGTATCGTGGGCGCTGGTCATTAAGTCTTGCAGTGATTGCCTTAATACGTCGGCATTTTTTTGTACGTCAGGGTCAAATTGCAATTGGTGAATAAACGCCTGCTGGGCCTCATCGGTAACCGTTTGATGCGAGGGTAGCCAAATAATTCGTTTTAACGTGAGGTGCTCTGATGCGAGGGTGTTTTGTCGTTCAACAATGTCTTGGCTTCCTCCCGCGACGCACGCGGAACGGTTAGCGCCAATCATATGTATGGCAAGGTCGGCTTGGTTGAGGGCGTTATTCACGTGTTCGTTGAAATGGTCGGGGTTACGAATGGGTAGCTCACCTTCCGGCAAAACACGGTGACCACGACTTTCGAGTTCGCGTCGCATGGCTTTGTAGTGATCGTCTAAGTCGTAGGAGGTTTCGGCGAGGTAGATTGTTTTAGCCGTAGTAGAGGCTGGCTCGTTGGCGGCGGGTTTTAGGGGGCTAGGTTCGTTGTTTACATTACGCCCTACGGCAGCACCCGGTTTGTGCTCACGCCATGTACGCAGTGTTTTAATAATATTGTGGGCTAAATCGTTAATTTCTTGCAGCGCTTGCGCGGTATGTTTGTCGCCCGGCATAAGGGTGTATTCGCGAGTAATCTCTTCATCTTCGTCGAAATAAAAGAAGGGGTAGCCGAGTTGCCCGCGCACCGGTGCTGGTTGCTGCTCGAGTTCTACAGGGGTTTTGATAACTTTAAATATTCGTGCTTTGTTATCGACGGTTAGGCCGCCATTTTGTGCCGCTATAGCGGAAAAGGTATTGAGCTCTTTTAGGCACGAGTCTGAATTGATATAGCTAGGGGATAATATTGAAACGAGTAAATCAACGTGGTTAATTTTGTCGACCAGAATATCGGACAATTCATCGTTGCCCTGTAGTTCTTTGTCGCGCCATATGTCGGGCATATCGTCTGGCTGTCTTGCTCCCAATATTTGCTTAATGCGTAATTTAAGCGTTTTGTGGAACTGCTCCACCCAGCCAGCCCCGATGGGGTTTTCGTTATCGGTATGCGCATAGCTTATAAAGATTTCGTTATTGGCTGGCAAAGTCTTTCCTTTTTCAATGATGTGTTCATTGTAAGTGTTGATTGCAACGGCTGATAACTAGGTTAATCACTAGGCTAAGTATAGAGTGCTAAGACAATTAACATTACAGTGATATTAACGCTGATTAAAGGCCTTTGAAGCGTATGCGCGCTATTGCCCTACTCTTAGAGTTTTAAGTACGCATAGTAGCGGTTGCGAATTTGCCGAACGTAATTGACGGGCTCTGTGCCGCGCACGTAACCGAACCGTGCTTTTGTATAAAACTGGCGTTTGGATAGCATGAGCATGGCGTGTTCTACGTGCCCAAACCAGCGATCGCCGTCAAGCCCCTGCTGTCGCGCTAACCGACGTGCATCGTTAACGTGGCCAAAGCCTGCGTTGTAAGCGGCTAGGGTGAACCAAAGCCGTTCTTCCAGTGGCAGGGTGGGTTCAAAGCGGTCGCGTGCCCAATCTAGGTAGCGTATACCGGCGTAAATACCGCTTTCGGGTGTAAAGGGTAATGGCACTTCCAATTCCTTTGCCGTACGCGGCATAACTTGAAATAAGCCTAGCGCACCCGCAAAGGACTCGGCTTGCGGGTTGAATTTACTTTCTTGGTACATTTGGGCAACTAGCAGGCGCCAATCAAAGTGGTATTGCTCTGCGAGCGGTTTGATGAGGTTGTCGAAAGGTGAAAGCTGTGAGGAATCGGTTAAGCGTTGTCCTTGGTATTTATCAATGCGCTTTTCATTGCGAAAGTATTTGTTATAGGTAACGTTAAAAAAAGTACCTCTGTAATGTAAATCTATATACCGATTGAGTGCCGTTAACAATTCGGGGTTATTGTCGCGAACGGCCCAGCCAAGCGAGCGCTCGGGCTCTAGCATTAAACCTGGCTGAAGGGTTTCGTTAAACTTATGTTCTATGGATACCAGATGGCTATCTGAGATGGTTGCATCAAGTTCGCCTAGCGCGACAGCGGTAATTAAATCGGTAGAGGTTTGAGTGAGGTCGGCGGCCTTTAGTGTAAATTTATACCCTTCATTTAATAGTGCGGAGGCGGTTGACCAGAAGGCATGGTCGGGGCGAATAGTGAGTGTTCGGCCGTTTAGTGCATCGAGTGAATCCAGTGGCGGCGCATTGGTATGGGTGATGAGCTGTTCGTGGATGAGATGATAGTGGCGGCTGTATGCAATGCCTTGTGCTTCCCGGGCGTCGGTAATGGTACTGCTCGCGGCAATAACGTCGCCTTGTCCATTTTTAAGCATGTCGATCATGCTTGTGCCAGGCGGTGCAACTTCAACTTCTAAACGTAAGCCTTGGCGTTCGGCAAATTTTTTCATTAATTGGTATTCGTAGCCCATTAGCTCACCGCGCCAGACAAAATAGGAGGCTGGGCTATTGCGGGTAATCATGCGTAGGGTTTTACGTGCTTTAATAGCGTTAAAGTCACCCGTAAACCGACTGTCTCTATTGTGCGTAATGCGTGCTTCGGTGAGGTACGTATTGAGCTTGGCTAACAATTGAGGGTTATTTTTGCGTACAGCCCATGCGATAGGGCGTGTGGGTGTAATGGTGAGGCCCACGCTAAAATCGTCGCGTAGTTGGCTAAGCGACTCGGCGACGTTGTTATCCATGACGGTTGCATCTATACGGCCGCTTTGGATGTCGTCTACATAGAATTCGGGGTCACCATTAGGGTGTTCACTAATGGTGAGATTTAGGTCGGGGTGTTGGGTTACGTAGTGAGATAAAGACGCAACGAAAGAGGAGCCAGCACCCACGGCAATATGTTTGTTGGCCAAGTGTGCGGGTTGAGAAAAGCGTTGCTCGGCTGGCCCAATAATTTGTTCGTGCGCACTGGAGATGGGAACGCTAAATGCAAGGCGTGTTTCGCGTGCTGGGGTTTGGGTGAGGTGCGCGACGATTAAATCACCTTCGCCTTTTTCGAGTTGTTCAATTAACTGTGTATGATTATCGCTGAGTATCCACCGCACGCTTAGGCCTTGTGATGCGGCAAAGCCTTCGGCCAGCTCTCTAAAGCCGTGTGAAGGTAAGCCTGCTCGAGGCAGCCCAGTATCTTCCCAGCGAGGCACTAATATTCGCAGGGTGTTGTGAGTTGCTATTGCCGTTAAATCGCCTTGTTCGATGTAGGATGAAGGCGTTTTCGCGGCGATCGCTATCGGTTGCACGGTAGGGGTTAATACGCCGTTATTGGCCGGGCGAGTAGGCTCTTTAGTGGAATCGCAAGCTGAAAGTGTGAGAAAACAACAGCAAGTGAAGCTAAAGCGTTTTAACCATGAAGTCTTTGTTAGCGTGCTATTCGCGCGTGTAGGGTTGAGCATAGTGTTGTTCTCTCCCGCCTTTCGTTGTAAAACGTTGGCAAGTCAGGGGTAAATCGACTAAGCCACAATAATACCCTGTTATGCCGTATGCAATACGGCGCAGATTGATTTAACTGAGAATGGTTCCAATGCGTTTGATAAGAATGAGAATGGTGAAGATGTTATCCAGAGTAATGGGTTTTAGTGGGTTGGTACGTATTGGTAGTTTGTTTTTTTTGAGTGTGCTCAGCGGTAGTGCTTTTAGTTTGGTGGTGTTGCAGTATCACCATGTATCGACGGAAACGCCCTCATCAACCAGTATTTCACCGGCGCTTTTTGCCGAGCATTTACAGTTTTTGGAGAATGAAAAGTTTTCTGTTATCTCTATCGAAACACTACCGGCATTGCTGGATGAGGCGCGAAAGACCGGTGCACATTTGCCCGATAAGACCGCGATCATAACCTTTGATGATGGCTACGGTTCTATTTATGAGCATGCATGGCCATTGTTAAAAAAGCGGGGGTGGCCCGCCGCTGTCTTCGTGAATAGTCAGCCGCACGACGTGAAAAACCCACGGTATATGAGTTGGGCGCAATTACGTGAAATGAGTAAAGGGGGTGTGACTATTGCGAATCATAGTGATAGCCACCCGCATTTTTTACGCCGTCGAGAAGGTGAATCGTTGAGTGGCTGGCAACAACGACGTGAAGCAGAAATTGCTTTTGCACAAAAACGTATTCAAAAGGAAATAGGGCGTGCGGTAAAAATGTATGCGCATACCTACGGCGAGTACGATGAGGCCTTGCTGAAGCACCTTTCAGATAAAGGCTATTTGGCCTTCGGTCAGCAATCAGGGCCACTGAGCCTAGAGTCTCACCCTCAATTATTGCCTCGGTTTCCGTTTGGCGGCGTATACGGTGGCGACGATCTAGCAGCAAAGTTATACAGTTTGCCGTTTCCAAAATTAACCGCGATGGTACAGGATTCACAAGGCCGTTTACTGGTGAACCCCGAGTTACCTCTGGGAGAGCATCAGCCTGTCTTAACGTTGTCTTCGCCCATTTTACGCTTTTCTAAGCAAGCGCAGTGCTTTGCCTCGGGGCAAGGCGCGATGGCGGTTCAGCTTAAAGGGAGCAGCTTAGTGGCTCGACCGGCAGGGCCGCTGCCCGTGGGGCGCAGCCGTTATAACTGTACGGTGCACGCTGGTGGCGGGCGTTTTTATTGGTATTCTCATGTCTTTATTCGGCGCTTAAATAGCGGCGCCTGGTACCAAGAGTATTAGTGTTTTTTGCTTTTAGTAAGGGTAGGGCGGTGAAGGAAGCGCGGTGAGAGGCGTGTTGTGAAAACCGTGCAGTGAATACAGTAAAGTGAAAATTGTGCAGTGCCTTCGGGCATTGATCATGGCGTAAACCACAATTCTGGTGTGTCATAAATAGAATGTTGATGTAGGTAGGGGTTATCCAGTTTAAATAATATTCGATTGCGTAAGGCGTTCCGTAGGTGGTCGATATTATGGTGTTCTTTAAACAGAGTATCTAGCTCGCCGTTTTTGTGAAGTATCCATAAACCTGTCTCTAAGCGGTCGTGAAGCACTGTGTTATTTTTATTCACGTAGAAGAACGTAGGCGAGGGAATATGAAGCGCTATACCGGGTGCTATCGCAAGAGAGGGTAGTTGTGCTTTACGCGCATTGTATTCAATATGAATTTCATTGAGTGCGCGAGGAAAATAATCGAAACGACCGTGGTTTAGCATATGAAAGAGTCCTTCATAATCGTTGCCTAGCACAAGGTTGAAGTTGGCGGCCTTCATGACGGAGGCGGTCATCCAATCAGACATTAATCCCCCGCGTAATAATTTTAATTCCTCTAATGAACGCAGTGCTGAAAACTGTGCAATATTCTTTTTATGTATCAGTAATAGCCGGTAGTTTTGTAGGCCGCGTCTCAGTGGAAAGGTGATTGCTTTTAGTTCTTTTTCCCACTCTATACTGGCGGCGTTATCGATTAGAGTGATGCCGTTGCCTTTGATGAGTTCTGTGTGTTGCCGTTCCCGAGACATACTGGAGGCCATTTCAATTTTGTATGGGCCGTAGCTGTTTACTGTAGCCTCTAGAATTCTGTGTAGCAGTGCAATGGTAAAGTCGTTGCGCTTGTCGGTATTGGAGGTGGGCGATGGAAAGCGAACAAGGGTTACGTTAGAGGCTTCCGGCAAGGGGGCGTCATGTATGCTTGGTGGTACCGTGTTTGGCGCGGGAACGTTGGAGGCTGGAGTTGGGGGGGTGGAATAATGATGCCAGACAACAATAGCCATCGCGATGACGGCTACTAATATGATGATTCGAGCCACTCGTGTTGCGGTGGCAATGATGGCGTTAAGGGTGTGTTGCAGCAAAGAATGAAAGCCTTTAGTGAATCGACGGGTTCTATTGGGCCTTAATGTGCTCGGCGGCGTGTTTAGCGAAATAGGTGAGAATGCCATCGGCGCCGGCGCGCTTAATACAGGTTAGCGATTCCATTATGACGGACTCGGCTAAGACGCCGGCTTGAATCGCTAGCATGTGCATGCTGTATTCACCGCTTACTTGGTAAGCAAATGTTGGTACGCCAAATTCTTGTTTTACACGTCGAACAATATCCAAGTAGGGCATGCCTGGTTTCACCATCACCATATCGGCCCCTTCGCTTAAGTCTAGAGCAATTTCGTGCAGAGCCTCGTCACTATTTGCGGGGTCCATCTGATAATTAAATTTATTACTTTTGCCTAAGTTTGTTGCAGAGCCCACAGCATCGCGGAACGGGCCGTAGTAACCGGAGGCATACTTAGCTGAATAGGCCATGATGGCAGTATTGATAAACCCTTGTTCATCGAGGGCTGTGCGGATGGCGCCTACGCGCCCATCCATCATGTCGGAGGGGGCAATAATGTCGGCGCCGGCTTGCGCGCAGACTTGTGCCTGCCGTTGCAGGGCGACAACGGTTTCGTCGTTGAGCACATAGCCGTCGGCGTTAATAATGCCGTCTTGGCCGTGCGTGGTATAGGGGTCGAGTGCGCCATCGCAAATTATGCCCATTTCGGGGTAAACGGCTTTTAGATGACGAACTGTTTTTGCGACAAGACCATTTTCATCGAAAGCGGCCTCACCATTTTCGGTTTTCAGGTGGACGTCGATATTGGGGAAAAGTGCGATTGCCGGTATGCCCAGTTCAAGTAAGTGTTCTACCTCACGTTCCAGCTCTTCAATGGATAACCGGTATTGTCCTGGCATAGAGTCAATGGCTTGCCGTTGGTTTTGGCCATCTAAAACAAATACGGGATAGATGAGGTCATTAACGCTGAGCTCGTTTTCACGTACCAAGCGGCGTGAAAAATCAGAAAATCGGTTTCGACGTAGGCGAGTGTGGGGGAATTGTCGTGACATTGACGGCTCTCGTTCAGATTTAGATGGTGCCAGACTATAGTAAAAGTGCCTCTTGGGAGCAAGCGCAGCGGTGTAGCGGGCGCAGTATAAGCTTATGCGTCAAATAGTGGCGTTATCGGGTTTCCATACGTATTCATTCTTATGTGATGCGCGCTGGCAAGGCTATAATTTAGTCAGAAAGGTCGCACTGAGTTAGGATTATTTCCGCCAATAGCGACAACCGCTGAGGTTATCAGCTCTAAAGCGCAGCTCACAGCTACGTGATTTTGCTACATCACTCACAGGGTCTAGCAAGCAGAAGCCCTCGTCTTGAAGAAGACGGGGGCTTTTTGTTTTTGGTGTAGTTGATTTACTATGGGGGCTTCTGGGGAGCGTGTAGCTGCGCCTATCGTCACAGGTTTGTTTTTCTGTTGGCGTACGATCGCGTGAATATTATCGCTCCTTCTACTGGTGTTTCTTTACGGGCTTTCTATTATGGTTTGTCGTTTGAATTTCAGGTTTTTAATACGTACTTCCGTTTTAACGTCAATGTTTATGTATACCCCTGTTGGTTTTGGTGGTGGGCTAAAGCAATATTCGAACGATGCACAACAATGGTACTCGGCAGCTGCACAAAAAATTGAACAAAAGGCGAGTAACCATAACGCTTTAGGTAAAGGTAAAGCGCGCAATATTATTTTATTTGTTGGCGACGGAATGGGGGTCAGTACTATTACGGCTGCGCGTATTTTTGCAGGCCAACAAAAAGGATTGAGTGGCGAAGAATATGAATTGTCATTTGATCGTTTTGCGTATTCTGGGTTGGCGCGCACCTATACCACCAATGCTCAAACGCCAGATTCGGCTGGGACTATGACGGCCCTTGTGACGGGAGTTAAAACCAAATCTGGTCTGCTGAGTGTGAGTGATGCTGCGTTACGTCAAAATTGCCAATCGCAAACGGGGAACACGTTACTTAGTGCGGTTGCTCTGGCTGAACTGGCTGGCAAAGCAACGGGTATTATTTCTACGGCACGTCTAACGCACGCCACACCGGCAGCGACTTATGCACATTCGGTAGAGCGCGATTGGGAAAATGATAGTGATATGCCCGCAGCGGCAATTCGTGCGGGTTGTGAAGATATCGCAAGCCAAATGATGAATTTTGCACCGCGCTTAAGAGAGCATGTCGCGAAGCAGTTCCCCTCTCGTTCTTTTTCTGCTGCGCAATTAGCGCACGTGAACGGTATTGATATTATTCTCGGCGGAGGCTTTCGAAGTTTTTTACCGAAAAACAATCAAAGCCTTATTCACAATATAAAAGCGAAAGGTAAGCGCAGCGATGGCCGAAACCTGATGGCAGAATGGCAGCGTAGTCATCCCGATGGAATTCTTTTACATGATCGCTCTGCGCTTGCGACTATAGGAAACCAAAACGCTACGGCAATATTGGGGCTTTTTAGCCCGTCGCATATGGCGTACGAGGCACAGCGCAGAGAAGGCGTTACTCAAAAAACAGTCGTAGGCACTCAGCCTTCGTTAGCGGAAATGACGCGTACGGCGATTGAGTTTTTAGACCATCAAGAAGAAGGCTTTTTCTTGATGGTAGAGGCGGGCCGCATTGATCATGCTCACCATGCGGGCAACGCGTTTAATGCTTTGTCTGATACGGTGGCATTGTCGGAGGCGGTGGCAGCTGCGGTGGCACACACCAACGCACAGGAAACGTTGATTATTGTCACAGCGGATCATAGTCATGTGTTCACAATGGCGGGTTATCCTCAGCGCGGCAACCCAATATTGGGCAAGGTGAAAGGTTTGGATAATGCGGGTAAACCGAGCGATGAATATTCGCTAGACGAGCTGGGTATGCCTTACACCACCTTGGGTTATATGAATGGCCGTGGGTTGTCGTTACAGCTAGGAGACACCAATGCCGATAGTGGTTATCAACAGGCTATTAGCCCAGGTCGCCGCGATTTACGTGAGATAGACACGGAAAAATGTAGGTTTTCATCAAGAGGCGCTAATTGGCATGGAGGCGGAAACGCATGGTGGCGAAGATGTGGCGATTTATGCACAAGGGCCGGGCGCTTATTTATTGTCGGGTAGTCATGAGCAAAATGTTGTTTTTCATGCGATGAATTATGCGGGCTCACTGACGGAACTTGCCGAAAAAGCCTTAATCTAAAAAACCTTAGGAATCTATTTATTGGGTAGATTAAAGCGAGAGGTTAGGCACTGGAATCGTTGGTGAAGCTAAGTATATTGTCTAAGGCGAGTATTTCGGCCATGGGCAAAGGTTTTGAAAAATAATAGCCTTGTAGGTGGTCGCAATTCTGGTCTTTGAGCATTTGCCATTGCTCGCGGGTTTCAACGCCTTCGGCCACTACGGTTAACCCCATGTTGTGGGCCATTGCAATAATGGTGCAGGCAATTTCAATATCGTTTTTGTCTTCTGGAATATCTTTAATGAAGGACCTATCAATTTTTAACGTATTGATAGGGAATTGTTTTAAATATGACAGTGACGAATAGCCTGTGCCGAAATCATCGATGGACAATTTACAACCGAGATTCCGGATAGATCGCATAATCCCAATGGCTTCACTAACGTCATCCATGACCATTGATTCGGTTAATTCGAACTCTACCATCGTGGGGTCTATTTCGTATTGGATAAAGCTGTTACGAATAAATGTGAGCAGCTGCGATGAGAAGAATTGGCGCGCAGAAAGGTTAACCGCAATACTGTGCATGCCGAGTGATTGCAGTTTGTCTTTATTGTCTCGAATAAAAATACAGACCTTCTCAAGAACAATACGCCCTAAATCATAAATTAAACCTGATTCTTCCGCGAGAGGGACAAAAATATCGGGGCGCATATAGCCGTCTTCTTCGTCAAACCATCGCGCTAGTGCTTCACCTTTATACATCTCCCGTGTTTGTGCATCGTAAATGGGTTGAATAAAAACGTCTAGCTTATCGTTTTCGAGTGCCTGACGTAATTTTTGTTCAAGGCGCATTTTATCTTTAATGCGTTTGTCTAGATCGCTGGAATAGTAAGAGACCGTATTGCCGCCTTGGGCTTTCGCGTTGTATAAGGCGATATCGGCGTAGCGAATAAGCTCTTCGTAAGCGATGGCGTCGTTGGGGAATACAGCAACACCTATTGAGCCGCCAACCTCAACGAGCTGATTATTAAGTTCAATTTTTTCATTAAGTGCCGCTAAAATAAGCTGCGTTTTGTGCTCGAGCTGCGAACTACTTTCAACATTTTTAATAAGCACCATAAACTCGTCTCCGCCCATTCTGGAGACAACATCAATACTGGCGGCGGCGGCTTTTAACCGAGAGCCAATTTTCGTTAGTAATCTATCGCCTGCGTCATGGCCAAACGTATCGTTAATTTTTTTGAAATCATCGAGGTCGGTCATTAATACGGCTAGTTTTTTATCGTATTTTTTGGCGGATGCGATGGTGAGTTCCAAATGACCACGGAAGAAACGCCTGTTGGGTAAATCGGTTAGTGGGTCGTAGAAGGCTAACTTTTCTAATTCCATTTGTGCTGTTTTTAATTCGGTAACATCAAGTAACGAACCCACGAATCCCCTAAAGCCTTGGCTGTCTGACAGCGGGGCGATATGTTCCATTAATATTCTGCGGCTGCCGAGTGGGGTTGTATAGCTGTATTCAATAACTTGTGGTGAGTGTTGGCTGCGGGCGCGTTCTTGTACGCTCTCGTAAAGGCTGCTGTCTTTGGTGTCTATGTTGTTACAAAACGCATCGGCTTGGTTTTTACTGAGGCCAGTAATATCGGCCCAGCGCTCATTAGTGTAATCAAGATCTAGCGCGTGATTTTTGAGGAATATGCCGATAGGGGCGTGTTCGGCGAGCACTCGAAACCGGGACTCGGATGCGGTGAGTGCGGCATTGTCGCTTTCGAGGTTATCCAAAATATTATTAAACACTTCTACGAGATCGCTAATCTCATCGTTACTGTGCTTGCCCGCTCGGATATTGGCGTATGGGCTAGCGGCAATTTCTTGTGATGTTTTGAATAATTTTGTTAAGGGGCCTAGCGATGATGTAACGAGACGGCCGCCAATAAAGTAGGCGACAAACAGTGCGATGGCGAGGGTAAAAGCCAGCGTAAGCGCGAACCGCAAGAAAGCTTGATTGGCGCCTTTGTTGTTGGAATAAATTTCGATAGTACCGTAATGTTCGTCGGAATGCAGGATGGGGATGCGAACGCGGATGAGATTTCCATCGTCGATAACATTGAGTGTTTTGATATACGTTTGTGTCAGGTCGCAGCGGTTCGCGGTAGGGCGATTAGTGTAATGATGGTACAGATCACCTTGGCGGTCGAACACACAAATAAGGTTAATATCGCTATGAAAGCTGGCTGATTCTAGGTTTTCTTGGATAGCTTCTTTATCGGCAAACTCGGCAAAAAACATTGCCGTTGACGAACGGTTTGCAATAATTTGCCCAATGACACTCAAATCACCTATCAGGTTTTTCTTCGCATCTTTATTGCCCACCCATGATAATACGGTTGCTACGAGTAGTATGGCGACAATGAGCGTATAACCCGTGCCGCGCATTAAACGCCGTTTTATAGTGGATCGTTTTTGTTGTGGGGACGCTTTAGCGCTCATGGTGCCCCTCAATATTAATTGCTAGCTCCATTAGTGATACTTTGAAGCGAATATTTTTACGTTTTGCCTCGGCTAAGTTGAGATTAAAGCCGATATGATCGCCATGGCGAATAATTTCGACAGCAGCCTCTTTTGCCGTATTACCGCAATTATCACAGATGGTGAGTAGGGGTTCGTGGGCGCGTGTTGTTGACGGTGTCGTGCCCGCTCCCATAATTTGCACATGGCACGCGGTATCGTCTTTGTCGTACTTATTGGTAATAAAGCGTCCACCGGAGAGATTTGCTGAGATTCTGCCACTGGCAATAAGTTGTTGCAGTTTGCTGGAAGATTGGCTACTGCCAGCAGAACACAAATTTATTTGTTTGCCTGTTTTTTCTGGCCAGCTAACTTGGTGAATAATCTTAAGGATGATGAGTGCGCGAAGGGTGGCTTCTTCTCGGCGCGTGTCTTGGGCATTGGCCCACGGTGCAGATGGGAGTGTTAATATCAGACAACAGAACCCTATTATCAAGCGTGGGAGCTTGAAGGCGATAACGCTTGATGAACAACCCTTGTTCTTCATTCGCAATTTCTATCCGCGCAACCTTTTGAATGGTGATGGTTGCGTTCTGATTTTTATCCGGTAAGCACAAATATGCATCTGTTTGTGCCGTGTTATCGAACTTTCCTCATGTGCTCCTTTTCCATACGCGCGCTGCCGCAACTAATATTTTTTCTCAGTACACGCGCTTCCCTCTTTCGGCCTGTTAAATGGTCAAAAAAAGTGGGGTTTTTGGAAGGGGGTTGAGGGTTGTCCATAGGTTCCCTTGGTACAGTATAACGCTAACCGATGTTTCTACCACTTTAGTGCGGCCGGAATTCGCCATTATTGATCAGATAACGGTGAGGATTGGGTGGCCGTTTTGCCCGCTTTGATTGTTTTGATGACGTTTCGTGGGGTAAGGCGCGATAAGCCTTACCTTTGAGCGTGATGATGACCGTTGGAAATAAAATGGAAGTGGAAAAAAATAAAGTGGTGGGGCGAAAATGTGAGTGGCAACACAAGGGGGAGTACGATCCCTTAAGTGGGCAGCCAAAGCCTTATGGCCTTGGCTGGGTTGTATTGGCGTGTTTATTATTACTTGCGCAAATTTGCTTACCGTACTGTTTGAATTAATGTCAAAAAAGCCTGATGTATTACTGGGGCTACAGGCCTTTGTTGGGCGCGCCATTGGCTATTAATCGCTGGAGCCAGAGACTAATAGCCGCGTCGATTCCTGCGCTATCTAAGCCTGCCATTGCTAATAATTGTTCGCGCTTGCCGTGATCATAATAGGTATCGGGCAGGCCGAGAGGTAAAACAGGTTTGTTTAAGCCCAATGTTGCGAGCAGTTCCATAACCGCTGCACCGGCGCCGCCGGCAATGGCGTTTTCTTCAATTGTGACGAAATAATCGTGTTCTGCGGCTAGGCGTATTAGCAAAGTGTCGTCGAGAGGTTTTGCCCATCGCATGTCGCAAATAGAAAAGTTGTATTGTTCTGCGACGTCTATGGCTTGGGGTAAGAGAACGCCAAAATTTAGAATACAGAGCCGTTTCCCCTTACGTAGCTCGCGGCCTTTACCCACGGTTAAGGGCGGGCTATTCAGGTCAATGGGTGCGCCGGGGCCGGTGCCACGAGGGTAACGTATAGCAGCAGGGCCGGAGTGTTGATAGGCGGCTTCGAGTAGCTGGTAGCATTCATTTTCGTCACTGGGCGTGGCGAGTATCATATTGGGGATGCAGCGTAGAAACGATGTGTCGAAACTACCGGCATGGGTGGGCCCATCTTCTCCAACCAAGCCTGCTCGGTCTATGGCAAACAAGACATCGAGGTTTTGAAGCGCAACATCGTGCACCAATTGGTCGTAGGCGCGCTGTAAAAAGGTAGAGTAGATTGCCACAACAGGTTTTAGGTTTTCGCAGGCGAAACCGGCGGCTAATGTAACGGCGTGTTGTTCTGCAATGGCGACATCGTGAAACTGGTCGGGGAAACGGTCGGCAAATGTAACCATTCCGGAGCCGTCACACATCGCAGGCGTGATAGCAACAAGAGTGGGGTCTTTTTCGGCGGTATTGCATAGCCATTGGCCAAATACATCTTGGTATTTAACTTTTTGGGTGGCAGCCGGTTGTGTTGGCATTGCCTTGGGCTTTTTCGGCTCGATTTTATTCAGTGCGTGATAGCCTACAGGGTCGCGTTCGGCGGGAGCATAACCTTTGCCTTTGCGCGTAATTATATGCAGTAGTTTGGGGCCTTTGATGGCCAGCATATTGCGAATGTCGTGGGTTAAACGGTGCACGTCATGACCATCGATTGGGCCGACATAATAAAACCCAAGCTCTTCAAACAAGGTACCTGGCGACACCATGCCTTTCATGTGTTCTTCTGTTTTGCGCGCCAATTCCCACGCCTGCGGGATATTTGTAAGTACACGCTTACTACCTTCTCGCAAAGCGGTATAGGTCTTGCTGGCCCAAATTTTTGAAAAATAGTTGGCAAGGCCGCCTACGTTTTTGGAGATGGACATGTTGTTGTCATTCAGAATCACCAACATGTCACTGCCTGTATGGGCGGCGTGGTTGAGCGCTTCAAAGGCCATCCCGGCGGTCATGGCGCCATCGCCAATGACTGCAACTGATTTTCGTTGGGTATCGGTTACTTCACTTCCGAGAGCCATTCCCAGTGCCGCGCTTATGGAGGTGCTTGAGTGGCCCACGCCGAAGGTATCGTATTCGCTTTCTGCGCGTTTTGGGAAGCCTGAAAGGCCGTCAAGTTGACGTATGCTATCCAGCTCTTCTCGTCTTCCCGTTAGAATTTTGTGGGGATAGGTTTGGTGCCCTACGTCCCATACTAGCCGGTCTTCGGGGGTATTCATCACGTAATGAAGCGCAATAGTTAATTCAACAACGCCCAAACCAGCGCCAAAATGGCCACCTGTGCGACCCACGCTATATAAGAGGAACGCGCGTAGCTCTTCGGCGAGCGATGGCAGTTGTTTTTCGTCCAGCTTGCGCAAGTCGGCGGGGGTGTTAACTTCGTCGAGCAGTGGCGTCGCGGGTCGTTCTGTGGGAATTTCGTCAAACATCTATTTTTTACTGCGGCCGCACGTGGCACTGAATTTACAGGAGAAAGGCACCAACGACTGTGTGCCAGTCGTTGGTGCAGAGCACGCCATTGTATGGCCTGTGTGGTGGCTTTACTAGCCTGTGTTGCGCATACCGGCGGCGATTCCCGTCATAGTGACTTTAAGTGCTTGTTCCAATTCTGGGCTGATCTCACCAGCTCTACGTTCTCGCTTCAGTAATTCTGCTTGTAGATAGTTCAAGGGGTCGAGGTAAGGCTTACGAATATTGATGGATTGCTGCAACAGCGGAGTCGTATCGAGCAGGTTAGATTGCTGCTTCATTTGATTGATCAATTGGGCAGTTGCTTCCAAATCACCGCGTAATTGTCTGCCGAGGCTTTGTAGATCAGGGTCTACAAGTTGTTCTTCGTAGTGCGCGCAAATGGTGGTGTCGGCCTTGCCGAGCACCATTTCGAGGAGATCAATAAAGCTCGAAAAGAACGGCCAGTTCTGGTGCATTTCATCTAACAATTCGGGTGAGTGCTCTTGTGCGTATTCGAGTGCCTGGCGAGTGCCCAGCCAGCCGGGCAAGTTTAAGCGTACTTGTGTCCAAGCGAATACCCATGGGATGGCACGTAAGCTTTCCACTCCGCCGCTAGCTTTGCGTTTTGCGGGGCGAGACCCCAGCGCTAACTTGTTCAGTTCTTGTTCTGGCGTGAGGCTTCTGAAATAAGGTACGAATTTTTCGTGGCCGCGTACGATGCCTCTATAGGCCTTTAAGCTAGCCTCTGCCATGCCTTCAAGCAACTCGCGCCACTCCGGTGTGGGCGCTGCTGCAGGCGTAACTGTGGCTTTTAGGGTGGCCAATACGTAGTTACTGAGGCTGGCAAATGCGACGCGTGGCATGCCGAATTTGTAGCGAATCATTTCACCTTGTTCGGTAACTCGAATACGGCCGTTAACGGACCCTGGGGGCTGGGAGGCCATGGCTTTTTCGACTGGGCCACCACCACGGCCAACAGTACCACCGCGGCCGTGGAACAAATTTAGGAGTACGCCGTGTTGGTCGGCAAGGTTCACGAGCTGTTCTTGTGCTTTGTATTGCGCCCAGGTTGCGGCAAATTTTCCGGCGTCTTTGGCTGAGTCGGAATAGCCGATCATGACGGTTTGTTGACCATCGATATATTGTTGGTACCAATGCATCTGCCAGAGGCTATTCATGACGCCCGGTGCACGATCGAGGTCGTCGAGTGTTTCAAATAGGGGGTCGATGGGCATTTTCCAGCTTACACCGCATTCTTTGAGTATAAGTGCGACCGCTAATACATCGGATGGCTGCTGAGCCATAGAGATAACGTAGTGCGCCAGTGTTTCTTCTGGTTGAGCAGCAATAACATGGGCGGTAGCAATGACTTCGGCAGAGTCTGCGGTTACTGGCCAGTTTTGGGGCAAGAGCGGGCGTTTGCTGTTGAGCTGCTGAAGTAAAAACTGTTGGCGTTTCGGTTCGTCCCACTCTCGGTAACTGCCGAGTTCAAGGTAGAGGGTAAGTTCATCAAGTAGCTCGACATGACGGTCGCCATCTTGACGAATATCCAGGGGCACTAAGTTAATGCCGAAGGCGTGAATGCGGCGAATTAAATCGATGACGGGGCCGTCGGCAATGTGCAAGAGGCCTTTTTCGACGAGGGAGCGGTAACAAATAAGGAGAGGCTGAAGCAGTTCATCGCGAGTACGAATGATATTTTCGGGCTCTGGAGCATAAGGGTTTCGAATGCGTTCTTCAGACCACTCAAGTGTGGATTGTAAGCGACTACGCAAATGATGGAGCAGGTCGCGGTAGGGGGTGTTACTTCTGAAACCAAGGGCTGTGAAAACTTCTTCGGTGGCAGAATGCATGCTTAGGTCGCCCGCTAACCCGTTGACGTCCTGCAAGTAAAGGTCGGCGGCTTTCCAGCGGCCGAGTAGTATGACTTCTTCGGTTACTTTGCTGGTTACGTTGGGGTTGCCATCTCGGTCGCCGCCCATCCATGAGTAAAATTGGAAGGGTGCGATATCTCGTGGCAGCGGTTGGCCGAGTCGTTTGCGGCTGAGGCTATCAAGGTGCCGTATGAAATCGGGTACTGCGTGCCATAGGCTATTTTCGATTACGGCAAATCCCCACTTGGCTTCATCTACAGCGGTTGGGCGTGCAGTGCGAATTTCGTTTGTATGCCAAATTTCTTCAATAACGCGGTATAGGTGGTCTTTTACGCGAACAGCTTCGTGGTGGAGCAAGTCGGTTCGCTTGAGGTCATTGAGTGAGTCGGCAATTTGCTCGTATTTACGAATGAGCGTACGACGGGTTACTTCGGTTGGGTGAGCCGTTAGCACCAAGTCAATTTTCAGGCTGCTGACGAGAGTGAAGAGGGCGTCTTTACCTTGTACTTCACTGAGATTCTCGAGGGCTTCATCAAGAGCGTGTGCGTTGATAGCTTCAGGGCCATAGAAATAATGTTGGTCGGCAATATTGGCTAGATTAAGAAACTGGTTAAATGCTCGCACTATGGGGAGTATATCGGCGTCTTCTAGTTGGCTGAGCGCTTCAACGAGGGGGGCGAATTCTTGTTCGTCTGCGGTGCCAGTTGTGTGCGCCAGTTTTTTAGAAAGTGCGCGAATTTCTTCTACCTTACGAAATAATTTTGGGCTCTCGTGTTCGAGTAGGTTTTCGCCTAGCAGTTCGCCTAGTAGGCGGACGTTATCGCGCAATGTTTCGGGGAGTTGTTGCATAGCGTTTCAATAACCTTGTAAATGTTATGGAATAATAATTGTGAGGTTTTATTACTTCTTCGGTGCGACGCAGAGGGAGCGCAGTGATAGTTGAGGCGCGCCATTGTATGGAAATTGCAAAATTGATTCCATTCCCTCTAGGGTTCAGTGCGTCGGTAGCGTCTTGGAATGCATTGAGCTTAATCGAAGGTGTGCTGAACTTCGGGAAATCGTCTCTCACGCACGTCTTCAACAAATTGCTGGAGTGCCGAAGGGATATCGGCGGCATCCACCAAAAAGTTTTTGGAAAACCTTGGGGGTGTTTCTGTTAAACCGAGAATATCGTTGATGACCAATACTTGCGCGTCAGTGTCTTGGCCTGCACCAATGCCGACCGTAGGAATAGAGATGTTTTTTGTGATCTTGGCGGCAAGTTCAGACGGAACGCATTCGAGTACCAATAAGTCGGCACCGGCGTCGGCCAGAACGCGTGCGTCTCGCGCCATTTTCTTTGCTTGCTCTTGTTCACGGCCTTGGACGCGAAAGCCGCCGAATTTATTCACCGATTGGGGGGTTAGGCCTAAGTGGGCACATACGGGAATCCCGCGTTCGCTAAGCATATTGACCGTTTCTGCCAACCAGCTGCCGCCTTCTAGTTTTACCATGTTGGCGCCTGCTTGCATGATGCGGGCTGCGTTTGTCATCGCTTGTTCGGGTGTAGCGTAGGTCATAAATGGCAGGTCGCCAATAATCAGTGATTTGGAATTTCCACGGGCAACGGCTTCAACGTGGTAGATCATTTGTTCCATTGTTACGGGTATGGTGCTGTCGTAGCCGAGCACGGTCATACCTAAACTGTCGCCTACGAGTACTACTTGTACGCCGCAGCGTTGGGCCATTGCTGCCATGGGGGCATCATATAGCGCGACGGTAACGAATTTCTCGCCTTTTAATTTCAGGGTTTTTAAGGTTCGAACCGAGACGTTTTTGTTCAGTTGTGCCGTATAAGCCATGGTCATATTTCCTATTGGGCCCATCAAAGACGCTATGTTACTTCAGAGTGTTACTGCCCGTAACGGTTTTTTTACTTGAGTATAGTGGGTTGCGGGTTGTAGTAATGGCGGCCGCGGGTGATATCGAGCATATAGTTGACGAGTTCTCGATAATCACTTGGGTTGTTGACCCAATCAATTTCGGCGGCATTTACGATTAGCAGTGGTGCTGCGTCGTAGTAGTGAAAGAAATGTGTGTAGGCTTCGTTCAGTTGCAGTAGGTAGCGGTGGTCGATTGTTTGCTCTGCGCGAATACCGCGATTGTGAATGCGTTCGAGCAGCACGTCTGTAGGTGCTTGCAAATAAACAACCAAGTCAGGCTGGGGCGCATCAATGGTGAGGTGGTCATACACTTGCTTGTATAGATGTAGCTCGTCTTCGTTGAGGGTGACCTCCGCGAAAAGCTGATCTTTTTCTATCAGAAAGTCGGCTACTCGTACGGGTTGAAACATATCGCTTTGGCGCACTTCGTTTAGTTGTTGCATGCGCTGGAATAAGAAAAATAGTTGGGTTGGAAGCGCAGCATTTTTCTCGTTGGCATAAAAGCGTTCTAAAAAAGGGTTGTCTTCAGCACGCTCCAATAGAGTGTCGTAGTTAAAGGTACGGGCGAGATTTTTCGTGAGCGTGGTTTTGCCCACGCCAATGGGGCCCTCTACGGCAATGTACTGGGGGATGTTTTTACCGGTTAGGTCCAGTTGCAAGAATTGGTCATCGCGACTGTTGTTGTCCAAAGTGTTCTCCTGACGCGTTACGTACTCAATTGTCGTGGGATAGCAGCGTTAGTCCGTCATGTCCTATAGCGGCCAATAATGACGTAATTGTGAGCCCATTGGGTAGCGTTAGTTGCGGTGCAATATCGAGAAGGGGTTGTAGTACGAAGTTTCGTTCGGTCATCCACGGGTGTGGCACCGTTAGCCTGTCGGTGTTAATAACACTATTACCGTATAACAAAATATCTAAATCGAGTGTACGGGGGCCCCAATGAACCCCGCGTTTACGCTGTTGTTGTCTTTCGATGGATTGTAATGCATCGAGTAACGCTTCAGGGCTTAACGTACAGTCTAGCGCCGCAACCCCATTTATATAATCGGGT
>Ga0065722_100210_pt1 | contig 38305 bp, 35 predicted proteins | sample BansetMetagenome_FD_59109 | JGI IMG/M metagenome (GOLD analysis project Ga0065722, IMG submission 59109) | Bankia setacea gill microbial communities from Puget Sound, Washington, USA - Caecum Enriched | ecosystem: Host-associated > Mollusca > Digestive system > Ceca | place: United States... | reverse complement strand
TTGCTAATACTCATATTCAACAACTCTTGAAATTGTGGCTCAATACAGGATGTTGTATTGGCGAGTGTAGAGACCAAATCTGCTTACTAGTCCAAATAGTGCTGACAATTAATGTAGTGTTGGCTCGGCCGAATCACCCCCAGCAGGAGGGGCCAGATTAGCATCAGCCTCACTCAATTCACTATATACGGTTAATACGGCTACACGCAGATACTCTACCAATTCGGTCCAATAAATTTCATTTTCTTCTGATTCGAGATCTTCATCTAAGGCAACCTGGGTAATATGCGCCATATCACGCAGAGCGTCAGCCACCTCAGGAACCAACTCCTTGTCACCAGCACCTGACTTGGAGGAACTACCAATACCGCGACCGACACCGTGCAAAAACCCCTCACACCAGCCTCCCAGCTCTTCGGCGCGGCGGGTAAGGCTAAGTTCGTCATTAGGCAGCAAGGGGTGAAAGCCAAAACTCAAATCGGCTAGGCTCTTTTTCGAACCCTCTAACAAAACATCAAACACCGCGCAATCTGTCTCACCGGCTTCTAGATCATCCAACCCCAGAAACTCCATGGCCATAACATGCCACTTGTCGCCCTCAAGCTTTAAGCCGGCACTCAAGCAACCGCAGAGCATGCCCTGTAGCTGGGAAACCGTGTTAATCGCTCCCATATTCATTAGTTGGTCGTTAAGAAAATCGTACTGAAATGTATCACTCATTGGTTAACTACCTGATTTGAAGCAGAATTTTACGGCGACGAGAAGGGTTTATCGCTTCTGTTCGGCGAAAAGCACTATACTTTTGCTGATTACGTATTAAGATTCAGTGGCTGACACCTAGAATTGGCGCCGAACTTCGCAGGGTTGTCCGCTTCAAACGGCTAATGTTAAGCCGCTGAGCGGTAGCCGAACCGCCGACAACGCTCAATCAAACCACTAACAAACAGTCAAACTACGAACAAATCTCTGAAAAGAGGCCATGAATCGGCAAAGTCGCCCGACATTATATAGAATATTGTCGCCGAACCCATGAAAACTCGGAGAATACCCCACAGACACCCATGGCAAACCCACTTTTAAACGACATCGAAACCAAGCTCGACGCACTTATTCATCTATGCAGCCGCTTGCAGCGTGAAAATGCGGAGCTTCGCGCAAAAGAAGGCGGCTGGCAGCAAGAGCGTGTTCGCCTTATCGAAAAGAATGACATTGCCCGAACGCGGGTAGAATCCATGATTGCTCGCCTCAAGACCCTTGAAGCAGAGTCTTGAGTCAGTACCTAATTTGGAGCAGTGCGTGGGAGATATAAAGGAAAGCAGCATGAGCGAAAGTCAGCGTGTGCACATCAACATTCTCGAAAAAGACTACCAGATAGCCTGCCCCCCAAACGAGCGGGACGCCCTGCATCGAGCCGCGGAAGAGCTGGACGAACGCATGCGTGTTATCCGCAGCAGCGGCAATGTCATTGGCATGGAGCGCATCGCCGTGATGGCGGCACTTAACCTCTGCTACGAACTGCAGCAGTCGCACGGTAGCGAAGGCGGCAATCTGGATTCCGCAGCGCTAGAACGTATCACCAAAAAACTTAATAAAGCGCTGGAGGCCTGACACTACAAGCCCCTCAGCCATTTCGCCTGAAAATTTATCGGGCTTTTGAAATGTCAAGACTGTTCAGTTACGGCGGCGGTGTTATACTTTTCATCAACCTGGGTTGCCCGCCAGTTGGCTGAATCCCTGAGCCGATAAATGTTTTACCGGAGGCTACTCGCTCGTGTTGTGTGCATGTCCGCGCGTCGGAAAGCCTAATTCACGGCAGTCCCCTCCCCCTTGAACCGTCGGGTTCAAGGTTACGTCAACAGCGGCAATTCCGGGGGATTATTTCTTTTGCCCACCTCTACAGTGCAACGATCATCGCTTCGCAAACAGCTACGCGCTGAACGCCGAGCACTTTCAGTCAGTCAACAAGCCGCTTCCAGCCTATCCCTGCTCGCGCAACTGCGTCGCCAACGCGTAATCCAAAACGCTAACACCATAGCACTTTACTTTGCCTGCGACGGCGAGATCTCTCCGCACCTTTTTGCACGCTGGGCACTTCGACACAATAAGATACTCTGTTTCCCCTGCGTCAACGCTTGCCAGCAGATGGTGTTTCGCCGGTTTATGGGGGCCAACAAGCTGATCCGCAATAGATTCAACATTTTACAGCCACACCCAAGTGGCGCCGCCGTCCCTGCCGCCAACATTGATGTTGTACTTATGCCGCTGGTTGGCTTTGATCGCAGCGGGAACCGCTTGGGAATGGGCGGTGGCTTTTATGATCGCTATTTCGCCTACAAACGACGCCGGCCTCACGCTCGCCCCTACCTGGTCGGCCTTGCGCACAGCCTGCAAGAAATAGAGTCATTAGAAGGAGAGAACTGGGATATACCACTAGACGCCATTGCGACTGAATCTGATTTTTTGAAAATTGTCGCGAGCATACCTGCGCCCAAAACCACACCGAAGTTAGCCTACCCAAGCCGAAAAGGCCTGCGTAACAATAAATAACGCCCAAAAGAAAGGGCTCCCATTGGGAGCCCAAAGCGTGGAGCTTTCAACAACAAGAAACCAACAACGTAAAATACTAAACAAGAAATCGTGGCCAAAAACCTACCATCTTAGTGCAGCGGCAAACTCCCAGCGCATCAAAGTTTCGCCGAAGGATTATCGGCAACCCCCTGCATTAAAGCGGATGGGGAGTCCGATTCTTCAATTCCATCAGTTAACCCTAAACCACTCGCCAACAAGCCGACCACAAAAATAATTGCGGCAAAAGTTAGAACATCTGTCTTCATTTAACTTCCTCTTGGCGTACATGGGCTAAGAGCTTCGCTCTGGCAGAAAACTCGCTAGAACAACTAGTACCCACCGAAGGTAGCGCTTTTAAAAAACCACCTTGCAACAAGTTTCACTTTTGGCCGCTATTTAGCGCTTAAAGCATTACCTGGGTGTGACAAGTTTCTTACAACCGACGCACTTACCAATATCTAATTAGTAAATAGCATATAACGTGCCGATTTCTCCAAATGACTCTAAAAATCGTCAAATCACAATGAACCAACCTTTATTNTAGCCCCCTGACATCCCACTTAAAGAGCAACAACCCCCTTATTTAATAGGCTTCACAGTTTAAGTGAATACTTACTTAAATTTGTGCGCCAGTAACGCAATTAAGATCATTTTGACGACACCAGTGCCGCTAGTAGAAACTAATCCAAATTAGCATCATGAGTTTTTATGCCCTAAATCAAAGCAATGACACGCGAGAGGCCTAAAATGCATCATCTAGGCGCCTCTTGTGAGCCCTCTAATTCTCTCTATTTGTGTCCTGCTGATTAGCGTCAAACCGATACAAATAATTTCTTGCGAGTCGAGAGCAAAGAGACGATAATAAGAATGATTATTAACTACAGCTAGATTTACACTTAGTTTTGCTTGTCCTTCGTGGACCAGTAAACACATAGCTAGCGCGTTATCCGCCAGCTACAAACATTTAAGGTAAGCCTGTATGAAGCTCAGCGATCTACCCACTGGCTTGAGTGCCATCATCAATGCCCTATCCGCAAATAATGCCGCCTTGCTGCGTCAATGCGGCGCCTTGGGGATTAAACCGGGTGAGCGCATACAGGTATTGCACCGCAGCGGTAGCAAAGGCCCGATGCAAATTCGCTGTCGGGGCACTTTATTCGCGATTCGAGCTGATGAAGCTGCCGAAATCGCGGTACTCGCCGAGGCTTAAACCTCTCAGATTGAGTTATACGTATTGAGTTATCTGTGAAAGAAATCGCCCTTATTGGCAGCCCAAACTGCGGNAAAACAACCCTATTCAATCGTCTCACGGGCACCCGCCAACGCACCGGCAACTGGCCCGGCGTTACTGTTGAACGCAAAGATGGCCGGCTAGAACTCGGCAACGAAAAATATCGCCTAGTTGACCTCCCCGGCGTCTACACCCTACACGACGACATTCAGGGCATCGAAGCGCGCGTCGCCCACAATTACATCAATAGCAACACCCCCGAGCTAATCCTATTTGTGCTGGATGCCACTCGGCTGCCACGCCAGCTCGAGCTGCTGCCAGAACTTGTCGCTTCAGGTAAGCCAGTGGTCCTTGTAGTCAATATGCTCGACAGCGCCAAGGCGGAAGGCATTTCTGTCGACCTTGCCGCACTAGCGCGCGAAAGCGGCTTGCCGGTGGCAGGCGTAATTGGCTCAACCGGAGAGGGTATTGATCAGCTCCGCAAAACTATTGCAAACACCTTTATCTCCTACCCTGCGGTTGCAGCCAGCTCACTGAATGTTGAGAAGATCGCCGCGGCGGCATTCAGAGAAGACGGCGGTGTCAGCCGTACCGAAACCCTCGACCGCTGGTTTTTACACCCTCTCCTAGCCCTGCCTATTTTCCTGCTAGTGATGTATTTACTGTTTACCATATCGGTAAATCTCGGCGCGGTATTCATCGACTTTTTCGATATAATTCTCGGCAGCTGGTTTGTTGACGGCACCCGCTGGTTACTGGCAGGCATCGGCACCCCAGAATGGTTACAAGCGGTATTGGCAGATGGCGTGGGCGGCGGTATTCAGCTTGTCGGCACCTTTATTCCAGTGATTGGCTGTTTATATTTATGTATGTCGGTACTCGAAGACTCCGGCTACCTGTCGCGCGCGGCGTTCGTCATTGATCGCTTAATGGCTAAGATTGGCTTACCCGGGCAGGCGTTTATTCCATTAATTATTGGCTTTGGCTGCAACGTTCCCTCGGTGATGGCATCGCGCTCGCTCGGTCAAGCCAGTGCGCGCCTTACCACTATTTTTATCGCGCCGTTTATGAGTTGCGGTGCGCGCCTATCGGTATATGTTTTTGTCGGCACTGCGTTCTTTCCCAGCCAAGCCCAAAACGCGATTTTCGCCCTCTACCTACTCGGCATTCTGGTCGCGATTGGCTCAGCGTGGATCTTGCGCAGGAAGCTCTTCGGAGGCTTGGTGGGCGCCAACATAAGTGAAATGCCCGCGTATCACAGACCTCTGATACGGAATGTTCTGACCCAAACCTGGCACCGCTTGTATTCATTCATCTGGCGCGCCGGTAAGCGCATCGTTGTTGTAGTGCTGTTTTTGTCAGTTTTTTCTTCCTTCGGGACCGATGGAAGCTGGGGCAACCAAGATACCGAAAAATCTGCGCTTTCGGCGACCGGCAAGGTGTTGACACCGATGTTCGTTCCCATGGGAATCGGCGCAGACAACTGGCCGGCTACCGTAGGCTTGTTCACCGGCTTGTTTGCCAAGGAAGTCGTAGTGGGCACACTCGACACCCTCTACACTCCCAGCGATAGCGACAATCTAAACGCTGACGCCATGCCAGACTTCGCCGCCGACATTACTACCGCGCTGCGCTCTGTAGTCGATAACTCCGCTGGATTGGTTAGCGCATTGACCGACCCACTTGGCATCAGCTCGGCACAGGTGGACGCAGAGTCATCACAACCAAGTAGTTACAAAGCTATGCAAGCGCTGTTTCCGTCTGCATGGGGCGCGTTCTGCTATCTTGTGTTTATTCTGCTCTACGCTCCCTGCGTTGCCACCATCGGCGTAATGCAGCGGGAAGCTGGACATGTTTGGTTGGGCTACTCTGTGGCATGGAGCCTGCTGCTGTCCTACTGGATGGCATCGGTACTTTGGCATCTAAGCCTGATCGCTAGCGAACCAGTGGCGGCCATCACTTGGATTGTTGGNGCCACAGCCGTTCTGTACGGCTGCTACGTCGCCATTCTTTATCATATGAAACGCGGTATTGCCGACCATATTCCCGCCATGAACATCTAAAAGTACAAAGCAGGACACCTCCTGCTTTGTNAATTGACTAAAACAATACTCGGCAACGAATGGTGCCAGCAATCTCCCGCAATTGCTGTACAGCCACCTCACTGTATTCACTTTCTACATCAATCACCACATAACCTACTTTTTCGTTAGTCTGCAAATACTGGCTGGCGATGTTAATGTTGTTAGCTGAAAACACTAAGTTAATCGCGGTGAGAACACCTGGGATATTCTGATGAACATGTAGTAAACGGTGCACATTGTGATGGCTTGGCAAAGCAACTTCAGGAAAGTTAACCGATGATGTAGTGGTACCATTATCAGAATATTTAATTAACTTTTCAGCCACTTCCACACCGATATTTTCCTGCGCTTCCATGGTCGAACCGCCAATATGCGGCGTTAGAATTACGTTATCAAAAGCTCGCAGTGGGCTGACGAACTCTTCGGCATTACCTTTCGGCTCTACCGGAAATACATCGATAGCCGCACCCGCTAGATGCCTTGACGCCAGTGCCGCAGCAAGCGCATCGATATCGATTACAGTGCCGCGTGAAGCGTTGATCAAAATACTATTGGGCTTCATCGCTGCCAGCTCAGCCGCAGCAATCATGTTTTTTGTCGCTGGCGTTTCCGGCACATGCAAGCTAACGATATCAGACTGCGACAACAGCTCGGGCAGTGTTTTACACTGCGCAGCGTTCCCCAGCGGCAACTTACTAACCACATCGTAGAACAGCACATGCATACCTAAACCTTCGGCCAGCACGCTAATTTGGCTACCGATCGAGCCATAACCAACCAAGCCCAAAGTTTTGCCGCGAATTTCAAATGACCCATCGGCAGATTTACTCCATTCGCCGCGATGACAGCCAGCATTCTTGGCCGGTATATCGCGCAACAAAAGAATCGCTTCGGCGATAACCAATTCCGCAACACTACGTGTATTCGAAAACGGCGCGTTAAAAACGGCAACGCCATGCTCACCAGCCGCCGCCAAATCAACTTGATTAGTGCCAATACAAAAGCAGCCAACACCTATTAACTTTTGCGCATGGGCGAAAACATTTCGAGTTAGCTGAGTACGCGAACGCAAACCGATAAAGTGTGCGTCTTTTACCCGCTCGATTAATTCGTCTTCGGCCAACGCCGTTTTTACGTAATCAATATTGGTGTAACCGGCATCGTGTAAACTGGCCACGGCCGTCTGACTTACACCTTCAAGTAATACGAATTTAATTTTGTCTTTACCAAGGGAAAAATGTGAGGCCGCCATTTGAATTCTCGTTTTAATTCGAAAGTGATAGTAGTAATCGCAATTTGAAAAAAATCAATCAAGCTTGCATGGCGCGCAAGGTTTGCACGCCGGTTGAAGTGCCGAGCAACAATACATCGGCTGCACGCAGCGCNAACAAGCCGTTGGCAACAACACCAACAATTTGATTGATTGCTGTTTCCAGTGCGATTGCATCGTGAATTTGCATGCCGAACACATCCAATATTTGATTGCCGTTATCGGTGGTGCAACCCTGCCTATGAACCGGATCTCCGCCTAGCTTAACAAGCTCGCGGGCAACGTGAGCGCGCGCCATCGGGATAACCTCAACCGGCAGAGGGAACTTGCCTAAGGTTTCAACCCATTTGCTTTGGTCGGCGATGCAGACGAACTCGTCACTGCATGCGGCGACAATTTTTTCTCGTGTTAGCGCCGCGCCACCGCCCTTAATCAGGTGCAGCTGCGCGTTCGACTCATCGGCGCCATCGACATACACCGCCAATCGATCCACTGCATTTAAATCGTAAACCGGTATTCCGTGCTGTCGCAAACGCTCAGCAGAGGCTTCTGAACTCGCAACGGCTCCGTCGAATAGNCCCTTATGTTCAGCGAGACTATCAATAAAGTAATTTGCAGTTGAACCCGTACCNACGCCAACAATCGTGTTCCGCTCTAATCTCGGTAATATGTAGTCCACTGCGGCCTGTGCTACGGCTTGTTTAAGCTGGTCTTGATTCATCTTGAGCGGACCTTGATTAATGGCGACTTTTATTCGCAAAGGGTTAGAAACAGGCCTAAAACCAGGCAATGCTTTCGGCTTGCTTTTCACTTAGTACCGAGCAAAACCGATACGGACTAATGTCGTATCCTAACCTTGGAGCGGCATTTTACAAAATGCCGCTCGCGCACGCATGTATAATTCGCACTCTTATCGCAATTAACCCTAAAGCCCATGACTTGCCGGGGCCCATCCATTAACATGGCGACTGATTTTTAATCACCTACAGCTCCAACGGCTTCATCATGTCGTGTAATCAACAACGATCGAATACCAAGCTATTGCGACTAAACAAAAACCACGAAAATCAAGCAGACCCAAATTTATGCCCCAGTCCTATATCAAGCGCATCCTAGATGCCCGAATTTATGACCTTGCCGTTGAAACACCGCTAGATGCAACGCCGCTTATCAGCAGCCGCACAGGCAACAAGGTCCTGTTAAAACGCGAAGACCTACAACCGGTGTTCTCGTTTAAAATTCGCGGGGCCTACAACAAACTACTGCAACTCAGCGATAAGCAGCGTGCCGGTGGCGTGATTGCCGCCTCGGCGGGCAATCACGCACAAGGGCTCGCTCTCGCAGCTCAACACTTGGGCGTAAGTGCCACCATCGTAATGCCGCGCACCACCCCTGCCATCAAAATCGAAGCGGTCAAACGCCGTGGCGCCAAAGTAGTACAGGTAGGCGACACCTATGACGAGGCCTCCACCTTCGCCAAGAATCTCGTCAAAGAGAAAGGCATGACCTACGTCCCCCCATACGACGATGCCGACGTCATCGCTGGACAAGGCACGGTGGCAATGGAAATTCTGCGTCAGCACACGGGCAAAATTGACGCGATATTCATACCGGTTGGCGGCGGCGGGCTCTGTGCAGGCATGGCCGCCTATATCAAATTTGTTCGTCCCGAAATCAAGGTATTTGCGGTTGAGCCGGTTGATGCCGCCTGTTTAAAAGCCGCACTCGAAGCCGATCGCAGGGTCACCCTTCCGCAAGTGGGTATCTTTGCAGACGGTGTAGCCGTCGCTCAAATCGGCAAAGAAACCTATCGAGTCATTAAAGAAACCGTGGATGGTGTTATCACCGCCTCGGTAGACGAGATCTGTGCGGCGATTAAAGATATTTTTGAAGATACCCGCTCCATCGCTGAACCTGCGGGCGCGCTCTCACTGGCAGGGCTGAAAAAATATGTCGCCGATACTGGGGCCAAAAACCAGACTCTAATCGCAATCGACAGCGGCGCCAATACCGACTTTGATCGACTACGCTATATATCGGAACGCACCGAAATAGGCGAAAAGCGAGAAGCAATTTTCGCCGTTACGATTCCAGAACAGCCAGGAAGCTACAAAAAGTTTTGCAGCTTGTTGGGCAAGCGCTCGATCACCGAGTTTAATTACCGTTACGCCGATAATCGCGACGCCCATATTTTTGTTGGTATGCAAATTTCTCCAGCGAAAAATGATCGCCAAGAAATTATGAAAACCCTGACTGAGAAAGGCTACAAAGCCGTAGACATGACCGACAACGAGATGGCCAAGCTCCATATTCGTCACATGGTCGGAGGCCATGCACCGCAAGCGCAAAATGAAATCGTCTACCGATTCGAATTCCCAGAGCGACCCGGCGCACTATTAAACTTTCTTAACAAGTTAGCGGACCAGTGGAATATTTCGATGTTTCACTACCGTAATCACGGCTCGGCGTATGGTCGCGTACTAGTTGGAATGCAGATTCCAAAGGGGGATCGCAAGCGCTTGGAAGCACTGCTTAAAGATTTAGGCTACAACTATTGGGAAGAGACTCAAAACGACGCTTATCAATACTTTTTAAGCTGAGTAATTACTAGACCATACAGCCCGCGGCTAGGCCAGCCTAGCCNGCGAGGTATGGCTAAAGACAGTNCTGACTAAAGATCAATTGGTCGCGGCATCGGATTGCTTTTCCAGCTCCTCGCCGCGTTTGTAATCGAGCAAATCATCATCGTAACGTTGCGCGACTTCGGTTTTTTCGTGCTTACGACTTTCGAGTAGCTCGTTGGCAATTTCCACTTCTGCGCGTAAATCGCTCAACAGGCTTAAAAGGTCCTCCGGTACTTTTGTTCCGCGCCGCTCGTAACCTGCCGCCTTGTCCATAACCTTTTCTATCTGATTGTCGAGATTAAGGATGTTACCTTTCAAAATTGAAATATTGGTGTCGATATTCGCTAAACGACGCTTCTTAGCCCCTAGAATCTCGCGGCTGGCACTGTAGCGACGCTTCAACTGCGCATAGCGCTCGCGAATGGATCGCTCCTCAGCGTTGCGCGCAAGCTCTTCCTCGGAGGGCGCGGGTGGCACAACCTTTACCACCTGACCAGATGCATTCAGCACTTCGTAGCCCTTTTGCGCATATTCAGATGGGATAGTACTGTTTAGCACCTTTACGCCACCCTCATCGACATAGCGGTAATAAACGTGCTGCGCTTGTGCTTGTGCTGCAGCCAAACAGGCTAACACCAGTAGCAACCGCCCGAGAAATACAGACGCCGTCCGCGCTAACACTGCTGATAAACTAATCGAAGCTAAATTCATCTACTCTGTACCATATTGTTCGCGATAACGCTGAACCTGTTCCAACGTCTTTTTGTCACCTGCTCTTTCAAGATAGGCCATGATATGACTTAGGTCGACAATACTGATCACAGGAACTCCAGTTGCCTGCTCTAACTCTTGAATTGCCGACAGCTCGCCCTGCCCCTTTTCCTGTCGATTTAACCCAATAATTACCGCCGCTGGCGTAGCATTCGCCTGTTGAATTAAAGACAACACTTGGCGTATCGCAGTTCCAGCGGTTATCACATCATCGACAATCGCAACTCGCCCTTGCAGTGGCGCCCCCACCAAGGTACCGCCTTCGCCATGGTCTTTCGCTTCCTTGCGGTTATAGCACCAAGGTAGGTCGCGCTGATGATGGTCCGCAAGTGCAATACTGGCCGCCGCCGCCAAGGGTATACCCTTGTAAGCAGGGCCAAATAACAAATCGACCTCAACGCCAGAATCTACCAGCGCCTGCGCGTAGGCTCTACCGAGCCGAGCAATTTGCGAGCCGGTGCGAAACTGGCCCGCATTAAAAAAATATGGGCTCACGCGGCCAGATTTTAAGGTGAACTCTCCAAAACGGAGTGCGTTGCTGGCAATCGCCATGTCGATAAAGTCTTGCTGATACGGCTGCATCAAGGCTCCAATGTTGCATAGTTTAAAGAGGACTTCGCCGCTATTCAGTGAAATAGTTGCGCTAGTTAATAGACAGACGGGATCTTTTTGGCGTGCCAGTCCCTACTTCGGGGGAATAAGCGTCTATTATAAGAACAAGACCCCGTTGCGGCTAACAATAAATGACGGAACCTGAACCTTAGATGAAACTTGTGATATTTGGTGTCACCGAATTAAAAAGATCGCTATCATACCAACTCGCTATAACGAGGGTGGTATGAGAGTAATTAGTCTTAGCGTAGATGGAATACATCAGGCGGCACAACGAGGTCTATACGATTGGATCGCAGAGCAGGACGCTGACATTATTTGTCTGCAGGATTTGCGTGCGCTCGAATACGAGCTAGATGCCGACATTTTTCACCCCGACGGCTATTTTGCCTATTTTTTTGATTCAGGTATTAAGCACTACAATGGTGTCGCGATATACACTCGGCACCAGCCTAAGGCATTGATTTATGGTTTAGGCTTCGCCAGCGGCGTCGATATGGAAGGTCGCTATTTACAAATAGACTTCGAGCGCTATTCCATCGGCTCCCTGTTGGCGCCTTCGGCGATGTCGGAGCACGAATCGCAAGAAGTGAAAATAAAATTCTTTGACGATTTCCAGGCCCTGCTTCATAAAATCACGCGCAAACGTCGCGATTTCATATTCTGTGGCAACTGGGCTATGGCCCATACCAGCAAAGACGTCGAGAATTGGCAGAAAAATGACAGCCAGTCCGGCTTTTTAGGGCATGAACAGCAGTGGATGAATCAGCTTTTTAAACAGTTGGGTTATGCCGACGCATTTCGGCTCGCGGTGCCGGATGACGGCGAATATAGCTGGTGGCCTACGGGTGAAATCGGCTTGGGTGACGGCTGGCGCACCGACTATCAAGTTATCTCTGAAGCGCTTGGTCGACGCGTAGAATACGCCGCAATCTATAAAACGCGACACTTTTCCAGCCACCTACCTGTCATTGTTGATTACGATATCGACGATCTCTAAATGACTCTAATAACTTAACCCTTCGCTTAAATAGCCTAGGGTTAAGTCATTAAAAGCTATGTCATCATGGGATAACTTAGTAAACATCTCACCGCAACAACGACTGCTTCTACACCTAACGCAGCGCTAGAGCATCTTTAGCGCGCGCTACCGCCTTGCGCACCTGTGCTGGCGCCGTGCCACCAATGTGGTCGCGGGCAGCTACAGAACCTTCCAGTGTCAGCACATCAAACACATCCTCGGCGATCACATCTGAAAACTGGCGCAGCTCTTCCAAACTCATTTCCGACAAGTCTTTTTGCTGTTGTATACCATAGGCTACAGACTTACCCACAACTTCATGAGAATCGCGAAATGGAATGCCTTTGCGCACCAAGTAATCGGCCAAATCGGTCGCGGTGGAAAACCCGCGCTTAGCCGCTTCGTACATTACCGCTTTGTTCGCGGTTAAAGCAGGAATCATATCGGCAAAGGCTCGCAAACAATCTTTGATCGTGTCTACGGTGTCGAATAGCGGTTCTTTATCTTCTTGGTTGTCTTTGTTGTACGCCAGCGGCTGAGACTTCATCAAGGTTAGCAACGAAATTAAGTTGCCCGTGACACGCCCCGTTTTACCGCGCACTAACTCCGGAACATCTGGGTTTTTCTTTTGCGGCATAATTGATGAGCCGGTACAGAAGCGATCGGGCAAATCGATAAAATTAAATTGCGCCGAAGTCCATANCACCAATTCTTCACTGGCGCGCGATAGGTGAGTCATCACCAGTGCGGCAAAAGCGTTGAACTCAATAGCGAAGTCACGATCGCTAACCGAGTCCAATGAGTTGCGCGTTGGCGCGGCGAAGCCCATAAGCTCTGCGGTTTGCTCGCGGTTGATCGGGTAGGTGGTGCCAGCCAGCGCAGCCGCACCCAACGGGCTTTGGTTTAAGCGCGCGCGGCAATCCACTAGGCGACCGTAATCGCGATCCAGCATTTCGTACCAGGCCAGCAAATGATGGCCGAAGGTAACCGGCTGTGCCGTTTGTAAGTGTGTGAAGCCCGGCATAATGGTCTCGGCTTCGCGCTCCGCCAACACCACTAAACCGCCCTGTAGGCGGGTTAATTCCAAGGCAATCGCGTCGATTTCATCGCGCAAATACAAACGAATATCGGTGGCAACCTGATCATTGCGCGAGCGCCCGGTATGTAACTTTTTACCGGTGATACCAATGCGCTTGGTTAACTCGGCTTCGATATTCATATGCACATCTTCGAGCGCAATCGACCAAGTGAAGTTGCCGCTATCGATGTCGGCTCGAATAGCTTCCAAACCACTAATAATGGTATTTTTCTCGTCTTCAGTGAGAACACCAACCGAGGCCAGCATGGTCGCGTGGGCAATTGAGCCGTTAATATCGTGATGATAAAGGCGCTGATCGAAAGTAACTGAAGCCGTGAAGCGCTCCACAAACGCATCGGTTGCTTCGCTAAATCGACCACCCCAGGGTTTTACAGAACTGTCATCTTGGCTCATAGTAAATTCGAAACCTGTATTTGAGAGTAAGCGCGCGCATTATACAGAAGCCCTAGCCGCGAGCACACTAACGACCGTCGCAATCGTGAAAACAACCGGCACAGCACCGACCGACAAAGGTGGAAACTAAACCAAGCCACCAAATTCGCTCATTTACGTCAACAATAATTAGAAACAGCAATGACCACAGAAGCAAACAACAATACCACTAGCGAACAAGAGCTACTCAACGAGTTCCTGCCCGACTTGTGCAGCGTTCAACCGGTGCTGGCACTGGTACTGGTTAGCGAGCTGGTCATCGCTGGTTTGCTGCTCGGCACCACAGGGCTCGCCGAGTTTAACTTCAGTGACTTCGGTTTGATCTCAATGCGGGTGCAATGGATCGTACTCTGCAGCGCCGGTGGCTTGTGTATGTTGCGGCCGTGGTTTCGACAACAACCGGTTATTGTTGCCGGTACCGTTAGTTTTGGTCTCACGCTAATTATTACTGGAATATTTGTCGCGCTCAGCCATTGGCTGTTAGAGGGTAACCTGCAGAATCTCAACGATGAACTGCTCTCTTGGATTTTGATGGGGGCAGTGTTCGGTGGCATCGCCCTGCGCTTTTTGTTCTTACAACAACAGCTTCGCAACCAGCAACGTGCCGAGTTACTCGCGCGACTACAGGCCCTGCAGTCACGAATTCGCCCGCATTTTTTGTTCAACAGCATGAATAGTATCGCCAGCCTTATTGCGATCGACGCCACGGCGGCGGAACGCATGGTTGTCGACTTAGCACACCTGTTTCGCGCTAGCCTCAGTGAGAGTGGACTAGTATCGCTAAGTAATGAGCTAGAGCTGTGTGAACGCTACATTGGCATCGAACAATTACGATTAGGACAGCGCCTCGAAGTCGAATGGCGTTATCAACAACAAGATCAAGACAAGGTAATTGCACCACTCAAGCGAGACAACACGCTGCTGCAACAACTCACCATTCCCAGCTTTTTACTTCAGCCCTTGGTCGAAAATGCGATTTGCCACGGTATCCAGCCACTGCAGCAGGGCGGCCGAATCAGTATCGAGCTGGTATTAGATGCGCACAATGTCACCATCTGCATATCCAACCCAATGCTTTCGGCCGATCAAAAACGCAACGCACATATGGACAACAGTGGCAACGGCATGGCGTTAGACAACATTAGAAATCGGCTAGCCGCCTACTATGGCGATAAAGGCGAGTTGAAAGTCGTGCAGCAGGCCGAAGAATTTAGCGCTATTGTCCGCTATCCTGTGGCGCTTGCTGTCAAATAAGCCAAACTTAAACCGAACTGGAACTCGAAAGGAATCCGCAATGCATATATTGATCGTCGACGACGAACCGCTTGCACGTCTGCGGCTAGAACGCATGATCGACAGTATCGAAGGCTATGAAGTCGTGGGCAGTGCCGATAATGGCGCCGACGCTATTATCGCTATCGATAAGCTCGACCCCGACATCGTCCTACTCGATATTCGCATGCCTGGCGAAGGTGGACTGGAAGCTGCCCGCAAGATTGCCCAAATCCCAGAACCTCCTGCGGTTATTTTCTGTACCGCCTACGACGAATACGCCCTAGAGGCTTTCGAAACCCTCGCGGTTGGCTACCTCTTAAAACCAGTTCAAGAGCAGGCGCTGATCAGCGCACTGGATAAAACCCGCAAACTGAACAAACTGCAACTTTCCGCCGCCCGCCTAGAAGAACCAAAAGAAACCACAACCAAGCAAAGCCAGAGGCAAAATATTAGTGCGAAAACCCGCCGTGGCGTAGAGCTTATCCCGCTGGAGAGCGTTTATTGCTTCATAGCCGATCAGAAATACGTCACCGTGCTACACGCAAACGGGGAAACGCTAATCGACGATACCTTAAAAGAGCTCAGCGACGAGTTCGGCGAGCGCTATGTGCGCGTCCATCGCAACACCTTGGTTGCCGTAGAGCAGATAGAAGGGCTCGAGCGCACCCATAACGGCCAGTACGAACTGCGGTTGAAAAGTACCGACTACCGACCAGTTGTCAGCCGCCGTCATGTTGCCAGCCTTAAGGAGCTACTAACCGCGCTCTAATGATGTCCTTGGCTTAACCTCAAATCCACACAGTCTCACGCCAGCTTAGGACTAGACCTACCAACACCTTTTTGCCGGCACACTTCAAACCGAAAATCGCCAGTCGGGCAAACGCCACCGACTGGCGCAGCCTCACGTTCATCTGCGAGCCCTTTTGTGGCTGTGTTACTATTGCTGCCAAACTAACCCCCCGTACAAGACCCAAATGGGGCTTTGTGCGTATTGCTGGTATTCACGCAGACGAGGACGCCAGCACCCGTTCCGAGGATTCAATTTCGTGAGTAAAACCCTTCGCATTGCTACCCGCAAAAGTGCTCTCGCACTTTGGCAGGCCGAATACGTAAAAAGTCGATTAGAGCATTTTCACCCGCAACTGACTGTCGAGCTAGTGCCACTCACCAGTCGAGGCGACGTTATTTTAGATGTCCCCTTAGCAAAGGTCGGCGGCAAAGGTTTGTTTGTTAAAGAATTGGAACAGGCGATGCTCGATAACGAAGCTGATATCGCCGTGCACTCTATGAAAGATGTGCCAATGGAGTTCCCAGAAGGGCTCGACCTAGCGGTAATTTGTGAGCGCGAAGACCCTCGCGACGCGTTTGTCTCCAACCGCTACCCCAACATCGACGCTCTGCCACCACGATCCGTTGTCGGCACATCCAGCCTACGCCGCCAATCTCAGCTGCTGGCGGCACGCCCAGATTTAGAAGTGACCTTTCTACGTGGCAACGTTAACACCCGCCTCGCAAAACTAGACGCAGGTGAGTATGACGCGATTATTTTGGCTGCAGCCGGCTTGATACGCCTAGAGATGGGCGATCGTATCCGCAGTTTTATAAGCCCAGAGTTTATGCTTCCCGCTGGCGGCCAAGGCGCTGTGGGTATCGAATGCCGCAGTGCCGACAGCGATGTCCTAGAGCTGCTACAACCCCTTCACCACACTGAAACAGCCCTGCGAGTTAGCGCCGAGCGCGCGCTAAACAAACGTCTTAATGGCGGCTGCCAAGTACCGATAGGCGCCTATGCACTGTTAGAGGGAGAGCTTCGCGATCAAATTTGGCTGCGCGCACTGGTCGGCGACCCCGACGGCAGCAAAATTATTCAACATGAATCGCGTGGACCAGCGAAAGACGCCGAACAACTCGGTATAGACTTAGCTGACACCCTGCTCGCCTCCGGTGCCGACATCATCCTAAACAAGGTGTACAACAGCTAATGTCTAGCGAGCGCGCCTCTGCACAATTACGGGTTATCGCTACGCGGCCAAAAGAGCAAAATGGCGGCTGGATCAAACAGCTGCAAATGCACGGGTTCGATAGTTACAGCTTACCGCTACTCGAACTCAGTCCAGTAAAATCTGTGCAACAGCGGCAAGCTATTAAAAACTTGATTCTCGAGCTGGACAGTTATCACGGCATTATATTTGTCAGTCAAAATGCGGTAGCTTACGCCTGTGATTGGATTGAAGACTACTGGCCGCAGCTACCCATCGGCCTCGGTTACTTTGCCGTCGGCAGCAAAACCGCCAGTGTTCTGCGGAATCGCTTGCAGCTAGACGCCATTGCCGCAAACAGCAGCATGGATTCCGAAGCGTTGCTGTCACGGCCAGAATTGCAGGGCAATAGAGTTGCAGGGCAAAAGTTTATGATCTGTCGCGGTGTTGGTGGTCGCACCACACTCGCCGACGTGCTGACGAGTCGCGGCGCCGAAGTTCACTACTGCGAACTCTACCAACGGCAGTGCCCGCAAAGCGCAGCGAACCAGCTGACACAAGTTAAAATAGATCCACAGCGCGACATTATTGCGCTATTCAGCGGTGAAACACTCAACAATCTTATAGACTCAGCAAAGAGCGTAAACGCAAAATCCGATACACTTACCAGCTTGCAACGACTGCAACTGTTAGTGCCTGGGCAGCGGGTTGCACAACTGGCACGCGATGCAGGCTTTTTACGGTTAATCATTTCCGAAAACGCATCGGAAAACGCTATGCTTGAAGCACTAACACAGGCAACCAAAACCAATTAACGACTCTAATTAGCTACAATCACTAACCACAATTATTACAGACAATAATTAACATAATAGTTAGCCACAAAACTTAGCCCGTACATCAGCCCTTTACATTGGCCCCTATAATTCCCGCGAGAATTGCGCAATGACCGACAAAAAGACAATCACATCCGACAGCGACGAATCTAGCGCAAACGCAGCCGGCTCGAATCCAGCCGCTATTGATAGCGCCTCTGCGCTAAGTAGTGATACCGAGGCAACTACAACGCCGGAACCGGAAAGTAAAACCGACAACCTCGCCGGTACAACAGCCAAGACCGAAGCTAGCTCTAAAACGTCCAGCGCGACAGAAAAGAAACGCCCTCGGGCTAGTGAAAATAAAACCGCTAAGGTACAAGTTGACATCAAAGATAGCGCTCCCAGTACAGGTATCATCAAAAACATCATACTGGTCTTATTCATACTACTGCTGATCGTCGCCGGCGCATATGCGGCCTACTGGTACGGTCAGCAATACTGGCAACAACTGCAACAAAAAACCGGTCAATACCAACAACAAATCGAAACACTGCAACAGCAACTTAATGCCCAAAGCCAAATATTAAATCAACTCAAAACCCAACAGGCGCAACAAGATGGCTCCCTATCGGAACGCCTCGAACCATTCAACCAACGCCTTAACTCCGCCGAACAGCGCCTTGCGGCACAAAACAAGCGTCTGCTCTCCATGTCGACGGTTACTCGCGAAGACTGGTTACTAGCAGAAGCGGAATACCTGTTAAAACTCGCCAATCAGCGCATCCTTATTGAGCACAGTGCCGAGGGCGCTGAAGCACTACTAACTGAAGCCGACGCGATATTGCGGGATCTAAATGAGCCTGATCTGTTCCCACTGCGACAAGCCGTGACCCAAGATCTAGCCGCTCTGCGACTTACCAACAAAATAGATGTTGAAGGTATTTATCTAACGCTACAGGCGTTAATCACCAAAATGCAGCGCCTACCCACCCAGCCAACACGGGATCAGGTATTAACCAATATCGCTGCAACCGAAATAATTTCGGCGACGAATAATGGTTCAAGCACTAACGCAAACAATGCCGTGAACGATAAAAACTCGTCACTATGGACTGAAATAAAAACGGGATTCACTGAATTTGTTGGCGCACTGAAACAATACGTCCATATTTACAAGCACACAGAGAAGCCGGTCGCCATGTTGCCGCCGGATTCAGCGCAATACCTACAACAGAACTTGCGCTTAATGCTGGAACGCGCACAACTCGCGCTATTGCGTGAACAAGTCACCATCTACCAGCAAAGCCTACAACAAGCGGACCAATGGATCGCGGACTTCTATCCAGCGTCTGAACCCGTTGCACGATTTCGTCAGCAGCTACAGGAATTAGCGGCAAAAGAAATTGTAGCCGAGCTGCCCGACATTACTCAGTCCCTTGAGCTTTTGCACAGTTATATCGAAGCGCTACATCAATTGCGCGGCGCCAAGCCTTCTGCAAGCGGGGCAAATTAAACCCATGAAACGACTTTTTCTCTACACAGTTGCTTTTTTTATCGGTGGAATATTTCTAATCGAATTAGTTAGGCGCGATAGCGGCTATGTGCTCATTAGCTTGGGCGATACCACCATCGAATCGAGTTTTTGGTTTGCGGCCATAGTCTTTATTGCAGCACTATTGCTCTTTAAATTTGGTTTGCGCATCGCCGGAAAAACATTGCGCTCGATTGGCGAAAGTTTTTCACTGATTAGCGAAAGCCGCCAAAAACAAGCACAACGTCGTACTAATAGTGGTTTGATTCATTACATTGAAGGCAACTGGCGCGCAGCAAAAAAAGATTTACTGAGCGCGGCAAAATATAGCGAGCAGCCGTTAGTACATTACCTAGCCGCAGCCCACAGCGCCCAACAAATGGGCGACAAAGATGAAAGCCAACAATTACTTTTACAAGCCGAACAAGTCGCGCCAGAAAATTCACTCGCCATTGCATTAAGCCAAGCAAAAATTTACATCGCTGACGAGAAATTTGAACAAGCGCTCGCCACTCTAGAACGTATTCGCGATCAACATAGTCAGCACCCAGTGGTGCTAGACTTGTTGCGCCAGGTTTACACACAACTACACGACTGGCAGGCCCTTAGCTCNCTGTTACCTCNACTTCGGCAAACCAAACTCTATTCAAGCGAACGCCTAGCNGCANTAGAAATTGAAGCGCACTGCACCCATTTAAACGAAGAGAATAAAATGGGCAACACGGATACCCGCCTGCAACGCATTACCGCTGTATGGCAAAAAATTCCGAAAGCCTTACGCAAAGAACCCGCACTAGTTGCAACCTATACCACAATACTCATTGCCGGAANTAGCGATCAAGATCAACATGAAAAAGCTGAAATATTGTTGCGCCAAACACTCAACAAAAATTGGCAGCCGTCTCTCGTTCAGCTCTATGGACGCACCAAGCCAAGCCAAGCAAGCGAACAAATGCTGGTAGCCGAACAATGGTTGCGCGCCCATCCCGGCGATGCGATATTACTACAGGCACTAGCGCGTATTGCGATGCGCAACCAGTTGTGGGGCAAGGCCCGCGGCTATTTTGAAAATAGCTTACAACTACAAGAAAAGCCCGAAACCTATGCCGAACTTGCCGCCTTGTTAGCACAACTTGGTGATCACCAAAAAAGCACCGACCTCTATCAAAAGGGATTACTCCTTAGCACCCATAGCGCCAGCTAAGCGTGTAACCAGCCATCACTCATTCGTAAATTTAAAAGTGTATTAATATGAAAAAAGATCTTTCCAATAAATGGGCTTTTGTTACAGGCTCAAGTCGCGGTATCGGCCAACAAATTGCCTTGGGGTTAGCGCAGCTAGGCTGTAACGTGATTATTCACGGCCGCAATCTCGACAACACACAAAAAACGCTAGAGCTATTAGCGCAATACCCTACCAAAAGTACCGCAGTTGCCGGAGAGTTAGATAGCGCCGCGAGTGTCGCAGCACTAATTTCTGAAGTTCGAAAAATCCAGCCGAATATCGATATTCTCTACAACAATGCGGCAATAAGCTGCACCTCCACCCCTGTATTCGAATTTTGATATGGCTGTGTGGGAAAAAGTTATGCAAGTCAATGTACTGGCCCTTGCGCAACTTTGTAATGCCTTTGGCCCAGGTATGAAAGAACGCAACTGGGGTCGAATTGCCAACCTATCATCGGGCATCGCCGACCAACCGAATTTAGCGCCTTACAGTGTTTCTAAAGCTGCTGTAGACAAATTAACTAAGGATTTGGCTTTCGAATTTAAAGACACAGGCGTACGAATCAATTGTATTGACCCAGGCTGGATTCGTACCGACCTCGGTGGGCCAGATGCATGGGAAGCTGTGGAATCAGTTTTACCCGGTGTAATGGCGCCACTCATCATTGCCGACAACGGTCCCAATGGCGAATATTTTTGTGCGCAGGACTATAAATTTTTCGACTAGCCCCGTTTATTCGACGAACACTTACTATGTGTTTATTTCAGCAACAAAATAAAAACTGACAATCGACCTTAGGAAATCCCATGAGCGATTTACCCAACTGCCCCGCATGCAGTTCCGAATTTACCTACGAAGATGGCTTGCTATTCGTTTGCCCGGAGTGTGCTCACGAATGGCCGCAGGACGCCAGCGAAAATGAAAACGTCATTAAGGACTCAAACGGCAACCCACTTACAGATGGCGACACCATAACCGTAATCAAAGACTTGAAGGTGAAAGGTTCATCGTTAGTTGTGAAGGTTGGCACTAAGGTAAAAAATATTCGTTTGGTCGAAGGTGATCACGATATTGACTGCAAAATCGATGGCATCGGTGCGATGAAACTTAAATCCGAGTTTGTTAAGAAGGCTTAAATCTTTGTAAGATTTCGCTAGGCAACCTACTTATCCAAGCCGTATCCCACATCCAATGCACTAGAACATTAAATTCTTAACTGTAGGGATGTGGGTTTTAAATCGCTAACGACATTAAATTAGACCTAAAAATTACAACTCTCATCACAAGGCCGCGTAAGTTTTCTAGGCTCCACCACCCTATTTAAAGATTGCCAAAGATTCCCAAAGACCATCTATTTTTTCTTTTACCTGCTTGTCCATTTCGATCGGGCGACCCCACTCTCGCGAGGTTTCGCCTTCCCATTTATTGGTAGCATCAATTCCCATTTTCGAGCCCAAGCCAGAAACAGGCGAAGCGAAGTCAAGATAATCTATCGGTGTATTGTCGATTAACGTGGTATCGCGGGTAGGGTCCACCCGTGTGGTAATGGCCCAGATCACATCCTCCCAGTTGCGCGCATTCACATCGTCGTCGGTAACAATGACGAACTTAGTGTACATAAACTGGCGTAAAAAAGACCACACACCTAACATCACTCGCTTAGCATGACCAGGATACTGTTTCTTGATGGTCACAATTGCCATGCGGTAAGAACAGCCTTCTGGTGGCAAATAGAAATCGACAATTTCAGGAAATTGCTTTTTCAGTAATGGGACGAACACTTCATTTAGTGCGAGGCCCAAAATAGCGGGCTCATCCGGCGGGCGACCGGTATAGGTGGAATGGTATATCGGATCTTTGCGGTGGGTCATGCGCTCAACGGTAAACACCGGAAACTGATCAACCTCATTGTAGTAGCCAGTGTGATCTCCGTAGGGGCCTTCGTCGGCCATTTCGCCAGGCGCAATATAGCCCTCAAGAATAAACTCCGCCGACGCAGGAACCTGTAGGTTGTTGCCAATACTTTTAACAACCTCCGTTTTACTGCCACGTAATAAACCCGCAAAGCCGTACTCACTCAAGGTATCGGGCACTGGCGTTACGGCACCAAGTATTGTTGCCGGGTCAGCGCCGAGGGCTACCGATACAGGGAAATTTTCGCCGGGATGCTTCTGCTGAAATTCACGAAAATCCAGTGCGCCACCACGATGACTTAACCAACGCATAATCAGCTTGTTCTTGGCAATTAGCTGCATGCGATAAATACCGAGGTTCTGCCGATCCTTCTCGCGGGCCACGCGTTATTACTAAGGGCCAGGTAATTAACGGCGCAACATCGCCAGGCCAGCAGGTCTGAATCGGCAACCGAGTTAGATCAACCTCATCGCCGCTTAACACCACTTGCTGACACGGCGCTTTGCTAACCTCTTTAGGCGCCATATTCAAAACTTGTTTGAAAATAGGCAGCTTATCCCAAGCGTCTTTCATTCCCTTTGGTGGCTCGGGCTCTTTTAGAAACGCAAGCAACTCACCCACTTCACGCAACGCCGCCACGGACTCTTGCCCCATGCCCAACGCTACTCGCTCTGGCGTACCGAACAAATTGCCTAACAGCGGAATATCATAGCCTTCAACATTTTCAAAAAGTAACGCTGGGCCACCGGCGCGCAGAGTGCGATCGCAAATTTCAGTAATTTCTAAGTTGCAGCTAAGTGGTTGTTTAATTCGCTTTAGCTCACCGCGCTTTTCGAGCAAGTGAATAAAATCTCGCAGATCTTTAAATGCCATAGTCTTTTTACTGTGTCTAAATGAAAGTTAGTACCCATTGTTTACTAGCCGTTAGTTACTGCTCAGCTAATTACTCTTTAGGTCATGACTAGAAAAGCAGGTAATTCTTGCAAATGATGGCTGAAGTATAACCCGCCGCTATTAGTCCTGCGAGCAGGGCTGAAGAAGGTCACCTACGCAAAAACGCCGATCACTATTTCTAGAGATCGGCGTCAAGATCAGTCTATTTGCCATAACTGGCAGACTAGAGGCTTATTTAGACTTCATCGACAAGAAAAACTCATCGTTGGTCTTAAAGCCTTTTAAGCGATCAGATAGGAATTCCGTTGCATTGGTATCTTCCATTTCGTGCAACAGTTTACGCAGAATCCATACCCGCGAAAGCTCTTCTTCACGCATTAGCAAATCTTCACGACGTGTACCAGAGCGGCGAATATTAATCGCTGGATAAACACGTTTTTCAGAGATTTTACGATCAAGGTGTAATTCAAGATTACCTGTACCTTTAAACTCTTCGTAAATAACTTCGTCCATTTTAGAACCGGTATCGATCAACGCCGTAGCGACAATCGAGAGACTGCCACCCTCTTCGATATTACGTGCAGCACCGAAAAAACGCTTCGGGCGTTCAAGTGCGTGAGCATCAACACCACCGGTTAACACCTTACCGGACGATGGAACAACGGTGTTGTACGCCCGCGCTAAACGCGTAATCGAATCAAGCAGAATTACCACGTCTTTTTTATGCTCAACCAAACGCTTAGCCCGCTCGATAACCATCTCTGCAACCTGCACGTGGCGTGAAGGCGGCTCATCAAACGTAGAGGCCACTACCTCACCGCGTACCGAGCGCTGCATCTCCGTTACTTCTTCTGGACGCTCGTCAATCAATAGTACGATAAGGTGGATTTCTGGATTATTACGCGTGATCGCCTGAGCGATATTTTGCATCATAATCGTTTTACCGGCCTTTGGAGGCGCCACAATCAAACCGCGCTGACCTTTACCGATAGGTGAAATTAAGTCAATAAAACGGCCGGTAAGATCTTCTGTAGAACCGTTACCGGTCTCCAAGACAAGACGTTCGGTTGGGAAAAGAGGGGTGAGGTTTTCAAATAGAATTTTGTTGCGGGAACTTTCGGGCTTATCAAAGTTAATTTCATTAACTTTCAAAAGTGCGAAATAGCGTTCGCCTTCTTTAGGTGGCCTAATCTTGCCAGAAATTGTGTCGCCAGTACGCAGGTTAAAGCGACGAATTTGACTTGGCGAAACGTAGATATCATCTGGCCCCGCTAAGTAGCTCGCGCCAGCGGAACGCAGGAACCCAAAGCCATCTTGAAGGATTTCTAACACTCCGTCGCCGTAGATATCTTCGCCACTGCGTGCGTGTCGTTTTAGAATGTTGAAAATCACATCTTGCTTACGCGAGCGAGCTAGGCTTTCCATGCCGTTCTCTTTTGCGATTTCAATTAGTTCTTCGATTAGGTTTTGTTTTTAAATCGGTCAGGTTCATAAATGTTTTACTACGGTGGGCTGAAAGCGAATGGCGATATGCCAAAATTCTGTTGGTTGTTCTACTGTTTGTATAGTTTTGACTCAGACATTTGAGGTGCTCGCTCCAAATTACCAAGGGCGTAACACCAAACTCTCACTTTAAAGCTGCCGCATCGAAAATGACCGAGGGCGTAACGTAAGAATAGTAGAAGGTAATCTGAATGGACAATTATGCTCGTAAATTTCCGATCATCGGGTTGCTATAAGTCGGGATAAATTTGACTGCAGGGAGTATGAGCGGAGGCGCAATTATGCGAGACAATCGCAGTATAGCCACAAATTCACGGTGTTGCAAAGAGTTAAAAAAAGATACTAAAGGGCGCGCGAAAGCTTATCGCACGCCCAATCTGGGTGCTATAGATTAGATTCGATAAACTCTTTTAGTTGCGCCTTCGACAAAGCCCCAACCTTAGTGCCTTCGGCGTTACCGCCTTTAAAAATCATCAGGGTCGGAATGCCGCGAATGTTAAATTTGGACGGTGTCTCTTTATTTGCATCAACGTCCATTTTGCAAATTTTAATCTTGTCACCATACTCTTTCGACAACTCATCCAACACTGGAGCGATCATTTTACAGGGGCCACACCAAGCTGCCCAAAAGTCTACTAGTACGGGGCCATCGGCCGACAGTACGTCTTGTTCAAAACTTGCATCGCTAGTGTGCAGAATTGCGTCACTCATATCTTAATTCTCCATGAGGAAGTTGAAGCGGGGGGAGTAATAATAAGGATAGCTGCTGCCAGTAACAAGGCCCAGATCAAATCTCAGCTATTTTCGCGTATATGCCACCAAAATGGCGCCGTTTTTTGTGATTTCAAGGCTCAGCGTCACGTCGAAGCTGTGTTTTAGGTAGCCAAAGAGCGCAATAATTCGGCTTGAACAGAAATTGCAGGGCCGTCAACATCGCGACCAACCCGAACATAGGTTCCGTCGGAACGCAGTTCCCAGCTTTGCATGTTGTCATCTAAACACAATCGCAGGTCATTATAGACACGCTCTGCCATCGCGGGCTGGTCGATTGGGAAGCACGTTTCAACCCGATGGTTCAAGTTTCGCTCCATCAAGTCCGCGCTCGCGCAATAAACCGTATATTCCGCATTGGAGAAATAATAGGCCCGCGTGTGCTCCAAAAAGCGGCCAACGATTGAACGGACTCGAATATTATCAGAAACTCCGGCAATACCAGGTCGTAAACAACACATTCCACGAACAATTAAGTCGACTTTTACGCCAGCCTGAGACGCTTTGTACAGGGTCTGGATCACCTTCGGCTCGGTTAAGCCATTACATTTCAAAATAATATACGCTGGCTTGCCGTCTTTGGCTGCCTTTATTTCACCATCAATCAAACGAATCAGCTGTCTCTTCAGCGTAAACGGCGCGTGATAAAGCTTTTTCATCCGCTCAGTTTTACCCATTCCCGTCAGCTGGTGGAAGACGCGGTGAACGTCCTCGCACAGTACGGGGTCTGCAGTTAGCAGCGAATAGTCGGTATAGAGGCGCGCGTTACCTGAGTGATAATTCCCTGTTCCAAGGTGAACATAGCGCCGCAGCAGGTTGCCCTCACGGCGTACTATCAGAATCATTTTGGAGTGGGTTTTGTAGCCAACAACACCGTAGACAACTACAGCACCGGCTTCTTGTAAGCGGCTCGCTAGCTCTAGGTTTTCCTCTTCGTCAAATCGTGCTCGCAACTCCACAATTGCGGTGACTTCTTTACCATTGCGAGCGGCGTCTATAAGGGCNTCGACTACTGACGACAGCAACCCGCCTGAGCGATACAGGGTTTGTTTGATGGCTACAACCGCAGGGTCTTTCGCCGCCTGACGTAAAAACTGAATAACGGGCGCGAAGGATTCAAATGGGTGTAGCAGTAGATAGTCTTTGCGCAACACNGCGTCAAATATATTGTCTTTTCGCGTTAANCCTTTCGGCATACTCGGTGTGAATGGAGGGTAAAGCAGGTCGGAGCGTCCAACAATCGAGGGCACATCCATTAACCGCTTCAAATTTACGGGGCCATTCACTCGGTACAGATCACGCTCGGTTAAACCAACTTCTTTCAATAGAAAGTCCGTTAACTCGGTTGGGCAGTTGTCGGCAACTTCGAGCCTAACGGCGGTGCCAAATCGACGTGAGTGAAGCTCACCGCGCAGAGCGCGCGCCAAATCGGCTATACCTTCTACATCCACATCGAGGTCGGCATTGCGAGTAATACGGAACTGATAGCAGCCCATCGCCTGCATGCCGGGAAACATTTTTTTCTGCGTGGGCGTGAATCATTGANGACAGAAAAATAAAATTATGCCCTGTTTTGCTAAGTTCAGGCGGCAATAGAATAACCCGCGGTAGAGTGCGAGGTGCTGGCACAATCGCGTAGTTGAGGTCGCGACCAAAGGCATCCTTACCTTCGAGCTCAACAATGAAATTTAAACTTTTATTTACCAACCTCGGNAATGGGTGAGCGGGATCAATGCCAATCGGGCTGACAATCGGCAACACTTCGTTGTCGATAAAGTTCTCTACCCACACCGCCTGCTCCGGCGTCCAATCTTCACGACGCAGAAATGAAATCCCCTCCTGCTCCAGCTCTGGGATCAAAATATCGTTCAGTATCTGGTACTGCTGCTCAACGGTTTGATGACAAATCTCGCTAACCAGACGCAACGTCTCGGCAGGGTGGATCCCATCCAAACCGGTGGTTTCTCGCTCGAATTGAATACTCTGTACCAACCCAGCGACGCGTATTTCAAAAAACTCATCGAGATTGGAGCTGAAAATCAACAGGAACTTTAGCCGCTCGAGTAACGGATGGCTGGTATCAAGCGCCTGGGCAAGTACTCGCTGGTTAAAAGCCAAATGGCTCAATTCACGGTTGATATAGAGTTCAGAATTATCCAATACCACGGCTTCCGGCTCAGCTGCGGCAGTCGCAACCGAGGGAGCAGTGGCAATAGGTGTGATATTCGAATCAGACATCGATGTAATCCAAATTAGGACAGTTAACAAGCTAAATCAAAAAGGCGTAGACCCGTAAAAAAATACTTAGGGCCGTTAGTCCCGCCGTATTTTACTTCCGTATTTCGCAACCTGCTGGAAACGTTGACGTATAGATTGGCCGGAACATTGTCGCACGAGCTATATGACAAACAGATGTCGCCGCTATCCACTACACAGACTACTCACTGAGCAGACCAACTGAAACTAATGATTCGTGCAGTTTATCCCGCGTTACTGGCTTAGTGAGAAAATAATTCATCCCACAGTTAAATACGCGCTGCCGATGCTCAGCCTCAACATGAGCAGTAAGAGCGATTATCGGTATAGGCGTTAACGCCTTGTTGCGTTCAACCTCACGGATTTTCATAGCCGCACCATAACCATCTAATTCCGGCATTTCGCAATCCATTAAAATCACATCATACAAGGTTTTTGTGGTCATGAAGTACTCGACCGCTTCTTTTCCATTTTCCGCAAACTGCGGTGTGATGTTCAGCTTCCCCAGCAAACCTTCAATCACCATCCGGTTTACAACATTATCCTCAGCTACCAATACATTTAACTTCTGGTTAGGTGCCAAAGCACGACTTTCCATGGAGATTAGCGCGTTAAGGCTTACTCCGGTTGCCTCAGCTAGAAGTGTAGATTTTAGGGTGAAGGATGTCAGCGGCCTTGGAATAACGGTATTCACAGGCATTATTTGTTCAATGGTGAAGCTAGTGGTGCGTTCATGGGTCAGCATAAGAATTGGCGTATCCTCATAGACCTCGAGTTTACGTACCTCCCCGCGCCAGCACAAAGCCATCAAAATCCGGTANGGTTTGATCTATAAAAATAAAATCGTAGGCTTTCGCTGCACCAAGTGCACGCATACGCTCAAGCGCAAGCTCACCACGATTCAAGTAATGTGCCGTAAGATTGGAAGCTAGACACTGCGCCTCAAAAGCTAGATTGAGTATTGGTGAATTGTGAATAGATAAGATTCGCTTACCCGACAAGGCCAAGCTAGAGCTTGGCGGAGTATGGTTACTATCGGCATCAGGGTATTGAAATCGGGCACTAAACCAAAACGTCGAGCCCGAACCTGAGCGGCTATCGACACCAATCTCTCCGCCCATCAGATGCGCTAGCTGTTTACATATTGAAAGCCCCAACCCAGTGCCGCCAAACTTTCGCGTCGTACTGGAATCGGCCTGACGGAAAGCATCAAACAGGTAACCCTGCGCTTCTTCGGAAATACCAATACCACTATCAAGCACCTCAAATCGCAATACCGGAACTTCGGTCGAATGGGTAGGCGCCAACATCACCTTAAGGTAAACAAAGCCTTCCGATGTAAATTTAAATGCGTTGCCGATGAGATTCACGCAAACTTGACGAATTCGCGTTGGATCGCCAGTCAGTACCGTCGGCACATCGGGCTCTATGTTCGCGACTAGCTCAATTCTGCGTTTATGGGTGGCTGCACTAAATAACTGCAAACAATCATTTACCAATTGATTGAGGTCGAACTCAACCAGTTCCAACTCCATCTTACCGGCTTCTATTTTCGAGTAGTCTAAAATGTCGTTGATAATATTGAGTAGTGACTCCCCCGAACGACTAATGACATCCAAATAATGCCGCTGTGTGTCATCTAGTGAAGTATCTCGCAACATTTCAACCATACCAATAACACCATTCATTGGCGTTCTAATTTCATGGCTCATGGTGGCTATAAATTGACTCTTGGCACGGCTAGCGTTTTCCATTCGCTCAATTATTTTGCGGTTCTGGAGCTTATCGTCCTTTTCTTGTAACAGGGCTCGCTCAATATCGCCTCGCTGTTCACGATCCGTCACCAAGCTATCGCGTAGATATTCGAGAGCATCAACAACGTTATCCAGATAATCATCTACTGCTATCGACTTACTGCGTAATGGGCTTACTGTGGATGCTAAATTATCGAACGAAAGATCTCGAGCTTGCCGAGCAATTTCTTTCAGTCGGATATAAGGGCTGTATGCACACCAAGCCACCGCAAGTAACACGAGCGACACCAAGGCTACGTCTAGCGCTAGACTAAAAAAGATAAAATAAGAAATGTCGAGCTCAACCAACTCTCGGTAGAGTAGGCTTCGCAACGCAATGCTAACCGAAACTAATAGCACAGCAATAGCGACTACCCGAATAGCCAAACGGCGGGGCAAGGACAAATGCTGATAAAATTTACAGAGATATGTCATATCTTAACTAAAGCTACATCGATAGCCTTGAGTTTAGACTGAATTCAGGAAATTGCGCTGCCCCAGAGCTGGCACCNAATACAACCAGAATTTAATAAGCACTCAGCGTGAGGGCTTGTGGTTTATCAATTAACAAGGATACCGTGAACAGCGTGATGCCATTGCTCCCGCCAGCCCTCGGTGGGCATTCGCTTGAACTCGCTGCGTACATACTGGGCCATTTTGCCATCGACTATCGCCAGCAAAAGACTCACTGTCGCAGCAATACTCATACCGAAGTGCAAATTTTCTTTTAATTCCGCTTGACGAAACATTTGTTTTAATTCTGCTTCTAACCGGTTAAAGAGTTGCACCACTCTCTGTCGTAAACGGCTAGTTTCTCCAGCCAATGCATCACCCGTGAGAATTCGAGTTATACCTGGGTTACGCTCAGCGAAAGCTAGCAGTAACTGCATAATTTTTTCGCAGCGCTCGAGCGCGGGTATCTCTTCGTTTGCAATGATCGATATGCGCGTAAAAAGTGTCTCTTCGATAAATTCGATAAGACCTTCGTACATTTTCGATTTACTGGGGAAGTGACGATAAAGCGCTGCCTCAGATACACCGACAGCTTTCGCAAGTGCTGCAGTCGTAATTCTCTCGCCAGGGCTAACTTCTAACATGTGCGCTAGCGCTTCAAGAATTTGCTGCCGCCGTGAATTTTTATTATTAGTACTCATGCAATAACATTTTCTTGCGAAGCGCTATTGCGCCCAAAGTAAGGGCGCAGCCAAAAAAGGAAGCCACATAAAGATACCGCTAGAGTACTTTATGTGACAAAGTTTCTCTATCCTAGCCCTTAGCTCGCAAAGCATCAACAACTTCTTGTGGCTTTTAAACAGATTGGTTCGTAATTAGTGTTCCCACGCCGGCATCTGTAAAAATTTCCAACAGTACAGCGTGCGCTACACGCCCATCGACAATATGAGCGCTTGAAACACCGCACTTTACAGCATCCAATGCACAGCGAATTTTCGGCAGCATACCACCGTAAATAGTCCCATCAGCAATCAGTTCATCGACACGCTTAGTCGTTAGGCCGGTTAGCACATTACCCTGTTTATCCTGCAAACCGGAGACGTTAGTCAACAGCATTAATTTCTCAGCTTGCAATACTTCCGCTATTTTTCCAGCCACCAAGTCTGCATTAATATTATAAGACGAACCATCGTCACCCACTCCTATCGGAGCAATAACGGGAATGAAATTTCCATTTACCAAAACGTCAATTACATCACGATTAATCGACTTCACTTCGCCCACATGACCTATGTCGATAATTTCAGATGCTTTTATTCCTGCTTCAATTTCCGCACTCGGGGTTCTACTTAAATGCATTTTTCTTGCATGAATTAGATTCCCGTCTTTCCCCGTCACCCCAATTGCTTGACCGCCAGCACTATTTATTAAACTCACAATTTGTTTGTTTACGCTTGCACCCAGCACCATTTCAACAACATCCATAGTCGCGCTATCGGTTACTCGCATTCCTTCAACAAATGTTGACTCAATATTTAATTTCTTTAACAGTTCACCAATTTGCGGGCCACCNCCATGCACNACGATAGGGTTCATACCCACGAGTTTCATTAGCACTATGTCTCGAGCGAAACTTTTTTCAAGTGCTTTATCTGTCATCGCATTCCCGCCGTATTTAATCACAACGGTTTTACCGGTAAATTTTTGAATATAGGGGAGGGCTTCAGTAAGTACTTCGGCCACTTTGGTGGCCTCACTTAGTGCGGTACTAATATCTTTCGAGAGCATATAGAAATTAAGTCCAATTAACGTGAATAGAGCTATCAATTTTGCGCAGCTCGCGTACGAATAGCGCTTTTAATTTATGTAGATTTTCGTCAGTATCTGCTTCAAAGCGCATAGTTAAATGAGCCGAGGTGTTTGATGCGCGCACCAAACCCCAGCCAAAACTAAAGTCTGCTCGCAAGCCATCTAGGGTTGTTATTTTACCGTCACCAAAGTCTCCCTCATCTAACAGCTTCGCTATAAAACCAAATTTTTTATCTTCGGGCACGTCAATTCGAATTTCTGGTGTAGATGGCGACTCAGGGAACTCGGCAAACAATGCATCGAGATCCTCGCCATGCAAGCTAAGCATTTCAATTAATCGAGCGGCAGCGTAGAGGCCGTCATCAAAACCATACCAACGGTCTTTAATAAAAATATGGCCTGAATATTCGCCACCCACTAAAGCGCCGGTCTCGATCATTTTGTTTTTCATTGGCCCGTGTCCGGTTTTCCACATAATCGGACGGCCGCCAACCTCAGTAATACAGTCAATTAGATGCCTTGTACACTTCACATCGAATACCACATCGGAACCGGGATTCCGCGAAACGATATCGCGTGCAAACAACATCAACAAGCGATCCGGCCAAATGATTTTCCCTTGAGGCGTTACCACCACTAGTCGATCACCATCACCGTCGAGCGCGACACCGAGGTCTGCCTTAACTTCTTTTACCTTGGCGATTAGTGCCTGTAAGTTAGCCTCGATTGTTGGATCCGGCGAATGGTTTGGGAAATTGCCATCCAGCTCACAAAAAAGTGGCGTTACCTGACAGCCCAACTCCTCGAACAATCTTGGCGCAACAATACCGGGGACAGCATTCCCGGCATCGACAACTATTGATATATCGCCAGCCAATGCTACGTCTGAGAATATGGTGTCGATATAATCGGGAATTATGTCGTAGCGATGTTCCTCACCGGAGCCCTGATAAATATTGTTGCTGAGGATTCGCGCGCGCACCGCTTTCACGCCTTGTTCGCTTGCGGAACGGCCCTGCATGACCATTTTAAAACCATTATCAGCGCCAGGATTGTGACTAGCCGTCACCATCACACCACTCGAGGTTTGACTTAACGTTTCCGTTGCAAAATACATCAGGGGTGTCGGTACAGTGCCAATATTAAGAACGTTACATCCAGTACTAAGAATGCCGCGAATTAGATATTCAGCTAATTCTGGGCTGCTATTCCGTGCGTCACGCGCGACGATCAAGGTATCTTCACCTACATCCATAGCTTCACTGCCCAGCGCTTGCCCCACCTGCTGAGCAAGGGAGTTACTTACCTCAGTGCCAGCCAAGCCGCGGATATCGTAAGCTCTAAAAATACTTTCTGGAATATTGTGAACCGCTGCGGGTGCTGACTTATGCTCCGACCTATCGTCCGACCTAACTTTATCCGAATCACCAGACTCTAAACCCAACAATGCCTCATCTTTCTTTTCAATCTCAAGATCTAGCATGTCGGTTTTTTGGAACATAGGATTGGTAAGCCGCACCCCATCCTTATCGCTCTGNCCATTGACCATCGCTTGCAAGGTTGCCGATACACTATTGCGCTGCACCTTGACGTAACGCCGGCCTAACCAACCACCGCCAACTAGGGAAAGCACCAACAATACTGTGGCGCAGATAAAAAATGGGATGATAATAAGCAGTACATTGATATGGGTTTGATCACTTAGCCGCAACGACGGCGTAAACTCAACCACCCACTGAGGGTGACTCGTCGGCGCTACCGCAACATCACCGATAGCGCCACCTCCAGCAACAACGAAGGTTCGCGGCGGAACATTCGGAAGCCGCTGAATCAATTTTATTTCGCCCATACCGGCATTGTTTTGCAGCATTACTGATTGCAAGCTTTCGCCCACTAGGGTCAAAACTAAGGTACCGAATATAGTATTAGTGTCAGCGGCTTTTACTGGAACCACACTGGTAATCAACCATGTTTTACTGATTAATGCCGCCTCTGGCAATGTCGCCTGCCCCTGCTCCGCTTTTTTTATAAGGTCGACTTCAGAGAACCGAATCGGCGGGTAGATTGTTTCGTCGAGCTGAACCTTGCCCTTGGGGATAAAGCGCACCGCTATAACGCCATCGAGCTCTTTTTTAATAACCTCAGCTTGCTTTGTTAACGCCGCTTGATCATTGAGCCGCATAGCATTGACCACGGAAGGCCTATCGCTATAACGAGATAGCAGTGTTTCAATTTCACTCAAGTACACGCTGATACTTTTTGCCGTGAGCTCTGCACGCTGCTGAGTGAGAAGCCGTAACTGATCGGTTTTTTCAGCAACAATTAACGCCTGGTAAATAAGATGGCCAACCGTCACAATCACAGCCGTGGCAATCGCCAACATCAGTAGTTTACTGACGACGATTGGCGAGAGGCTTACCTTGAAAGGAGACTTTTTCTCAACCTCCTGAGGCTTCCTTATTGCCCGATTCGGATCTGAAAATTTTTCAAACTTTTCTACCACTGAAAATTCCTTACTATTCATTGTGCATAGCTAACCGCTTTGCAAAGTAATACTGCGAAGCTATTACGCTAGTAACCTATAGGGGCATTTAGACGTCCATTCACCGTTCGACGCTGTTTAAAAACCAGCGGTGCCAGCGGCTTTAATTACTTACCCTCACTGATTTCGGCAAGTAGAATTGATCTTACTGGCCAAATCAATAATGAGAGCACGCGCTAACTTGGACTTAGATTGCATTTCAAACGACTGTGATGCGCCATCGCTATAGAGCAATACAGCTGCATTTTGGTCGCTATTAAAGCCACCCAGCTCGCTTGAAACATCATTCGCAACTATCGCATCCAGCCCTTTTCGCTCAAGCTTACTTTGTGCATACCCCAATAGATTTTCTGTCTCNGCGGCGAAGCCTACGGTGTAGGGCCTTACCGGCTGCGCAGCGACTTCAGCCACTATATCGGGATTTTCTATCAACGCTAAACTGAGAGTTTTTGTCGCGTCTTTCTTCAGTTTAGACTCAGAAACTGAGATCGGCCGATAATCTGCCACCGCGGCGGCGGCGATAAACAAATCGGTACCCGTCAATTCGGCCATTACCGCAGTACGCATATCTTCTGCACTTATTACCGCCAAAGTTCGCGCGGCTTGCGGCGCCACAAGCGCAACNGGGCCGCTCACCAACACTACTGTCGCACCAGCATCAACCGCGGCCTGCGCTATCGCGTAACCCATTTTCCCAGAGCTCTGATTGGTCAAGTAACGCACAGGATCGATCGACTCGCGCGTCGGCCCAGCCGTAATCAAAACCTTTTTGCCGGCGAGCACACCAACCTCAAACAATCCTGCAAGCGCTAGACGCAAGTCGAGCACGTCCAGCATTCGCCCCATACCGATATCACCGCACGCTTGTTGACCGGCATCTGGCCCAAAAATATGGACCCCACGCTCGCGCAGCTTAGCGACATTCTGTTGGGTAGCCACATTNCCCCACATCGCTTGATTCATTGCTGGCGCTACGGCAAGCGGTGCAATACTAGCCAAACATAGGGTGGTCAAAAGGTCATGAGCCTGACCCATAGCCAGCTGCGACAAAAAATTTGCGGTCGCAGGAGCCACTAAAATCACATCGGCCCAACGTGCCAACTCTATATGCCCCATTCCAGCTTCGGCATCAGTATCGAGTAGCGAGGTGTGCACAGGCTTTGCCGATACCGCCTGCATGGTAAGCGGGGTAATAAACTCTTGCGCCGCAGCCGTCATCACCACGCGAACTTCNGCTCCCACATCTATTAAACGCCGTACCAGCTCCGCGGCTTTGTAGGCCGCTATACCACCGGTCACACCTAAAAGCACACGCTTGCTGACCAAGCTCTGTAGATTAGAAGTACTGGAATTCATCTAGTGATCTCTGCAGGCCTCATATCAGGCGATTAAATCATGCTAAGCGGGGGGAGCGACGATATAAATAGGTGCTACTAATATCGTTGATGTAACTTGTAATACCGTTGGTGTAACCTGCCGAGATTCTGCATAGGCCTTAACAACCGCGAATAGGTCGCGATATGAGCGGAAGAAACCTAGACTGATCGAAAAATTGGCATTTCGTCATAAGGCCGATAAGATACCACTTTCTAAAGTATGAATGAATGCCGAACAGCTGGTTCCGGCGTTAACTGCTTAGCATGGATAGCATATGGCTCGCTAAAGTAACGACTAGAAGTTCGAGCGAACGCCAGGATAAACGACACAAGGAGTGTGCACTATGGCAATCAAGGACTGGCCTGCGGACGAGCGTCCGCGAGAAAAACTACTCAATAAAGGCGCTGGCGCCCTATCCGATGCAGAGCTGCTCGCCATTTTTCTGCGCACAGGCTGCGCCGGTAAGTCTGCGGTACAACTCGCACGCGAGCTTCTCAGCCAATTTCAGGGTTTACGCTCACTTCTCGGCGCTTCGCGCACGGAGTTTTGTCGCGCTCACGGCCTCGGTGATGCAAAATTTAGCCAGCTGCAAGCCGTTCTAGAAATGTCGCGACGCCATCTCGCAGAAACCCTAAACCGCGAACATAGCTTCAACAGCAGCCAAGCCGTAAAAAACTACCTCAGCGCTCAACTGCGAGATCGCCACGCCGAGGTGTTTGCCGTGCTTATGCTCGACTCTCAGCACCGCCTCATTAGTTACGAAGAGCTATTTCACGGGACTATCGATGGCGCCGCAGTCTACCCTCGAGAGGTGGTTAAAAAAGCCCTCAGCCACAATGCCGCAGCGGTTATTTTTGCTCATAACCATCCGTCAGGCGTTGCCGAACCAAGCGATGCCGATCGCAGCATCACCCAGCGCCTNAAAGACGCGCTGCAGCTAGTAGACATCCGCACTCTTGATCACATGGTCGTCGGCGACGGTGAGGTGGTTTCCTTTGCTGATCGCGGCTGGATATAGCGCACCTCTCGCTGCATTTCAGTTACGTTTTTCTCGCACTGCGGTTGGGACCCGCGAGAAGCGCGTAACCCATATCACAGAAAACGCCTATACTTGCCCCTAGCCAAAACAACAACGAAGGCAGAACCCATTCCGGCCCGCAACAAAATGGCTCTACAAACAACGACAACGAGAGACTTTATTATGCTTCAGCTCTTACAACGCCTAATTCTTATCCTGCACCGGTTCCGTGCAACGGCTTTACCAATCAAAAAAATAGCGGTTGCAGCCCTTGCCCTACTGTTATGGGCGCCCTCGTCGAGCTTCGCCAGCGATGCTGTAAAACCCGCGAAAGGCGAGTGGTGGAATCAACCTTACCCTGAGCGCTTCGCACCAGCCAGCCTCTCAAACAAGATGGACTTCATCTCAGTGAAAGGTAACAAACTTGTCGACGAGTCGGGCAATACTGTCATTTTGCGTGGTGTTAACATCTCCGACCCCGACAAACTTACCAAGAACGGCAAATGGAGCAAAAAGACATTTTGAGGCGGTAAAGTCTTTTGGGGCTAACGTCATTCGCGTTCCCGTTCACCCAGCCGCATGGCAGAGTCGCGGGCCGACGGGCTATTTCAGACTTTTGGATCAAGCCGTGCAGTGGGCTAACGAGCTAGAGATTTACCTCATAATCGACTGGCACTCGATCGGCAACCTTCACTCAGAGCTCTACCAACACCCCATGTACAACACGACCAAGGCTGAAACCATGGAGTTTTGGCGCAAGGTGGCCTTCCGGTACAAAGGGATTTCGACAGTCGCCGTCTACGAACTATTTAATGAGCCAACTCTGTACAACGGCCAGCTTGGCGAAATGAGTTGGGACCAGTGGCGCGAGATCAACGAAGAGATTATCACCATTATCTACGCCCACGACACCAAGGTAGTTCCACTCGTTGCAGGCTTCAACTGGGCGTACAATCTTAACGAAGTACGGGAAAAGCCCTTTCGTAAGCCCGGCATCGCCTACGCCGCTCACCCCTACCCAACCAAGACTTGGGCAGAGGCCGACAAAAAGCACATCGACTGGGAGCGTGACTGGGGCTTTGTAGCCGACACCTACCCAATGATCACTACCGANATNGGCTGGATGAACGCCGACCTGCCAGGTCGCCCACGAGCCCGTAAAAGATGACGGCAGCTACGGCCCGGCGATACTGGACTACCTCAATANGAAAGGCGCCTCATGGACCGTATGGTGTTTCGACCCTGACTGGCCACCACAAATGATCTCTGACTGGAACTACACACCCACCCAGCAGGGAGAGTTTTTTCGCGATGCCATGCAGAAACTAAACAAATAGGCNAAGTCNCTCTGCATTGAGATCTAAATTGCCAGCTGATCGACTACCGAACAGCCCCACCTGAAATCAACTTAAGGTGGGGCATTGATCGCGAC